>Ga0268280_1000111_pt1 | contig 80519 bp, 143 predicted proteins | sample saktaG_9_FD_190139 | JGI IMG/M metagenome (GOLD analysis project Ga0268280, IMG submission 190139) | Saline water microbial communities from Sakinaw Lake, British Columbia, Canada - sak_2011_5_24_40m | ecosystem: Environmental > Aquatic > Non-marine Saline and Alkaline > Saline ...
CCCTTTTCAATTTGTGCAACAGCCATAGCAATTGCATCAACTTGTTCTGCTGCAAAAGCATCACAAACAGCAATCCTAGAAGGGTATCCTAATTTTTCACGAACATATTCAGCCGTGTCAATTCCATTCATCTTAAACACATTCAAAGCCTCAACGGTTTCAAATGATAATTTAGTAGGAACAACCGCCCCTAAAGGAATACAAGAAGAAGCCGTTTGATAGGGCATAGCATTTCTATCTTCCCTAACCGCTTTGGTTAGAACTTCCGCCTGGCTATCTTCCAAACTTATTTCTTCTACTTCTTCTGCTGGAGTTATGCTTAAATTTTCTTCCATTAGTTTACCTTTTCAGTAATTGTATGTAATTGCTCCAAAATTTGTTCTAATGAAGCGAAACGCGTATGGTCTTCTGCATCGTCAATCGTTACTTTTGACTGATCAATTTTATTTATCGTTACTCCATTGAATACTGTTACTGATGTGAACTTTTCAATTCTTTCGCCAATTGTATTTAACCAAGAAAATGCCGATTCACTATTCAAAATTAAATCAACAATCGCCTCAACTGACGTATCAGTAGGCTTAATGCTTAAATATGTTTCCATTAAATTCGATATTTCACCATCGAATTCATTTTGAATATCATCTTCGGTTGGTGTTTTCTTGCGTCCAACTCTTTCTGTAAAATTCGTTTCAACTTCTTGTTTGAAGCGTTCAACAGCTTTGGTAATTCTTTCACGGAAAAGAATTTTTACTTTCGCAAAGCTTAGAATACTGCTATCGCCAACTACTTCAATCTTACCTAAATCTGTCAAATTAAATCCGCCCAAAACATAATCCCCGCCAGTTGGAAAGATATCAGTATTGATAAATGCTTTTGTTTCTCTATCTTCTGGAAGTGGTTCTACTCCCGCAAATTTATCAAGGACGTGTCCTTTTCTTGGATAAGAAGAAACTTTTTTTGCTTTCCCGCCTTTTGCGAAAACTTCATCCATCACGACACCATTTTCTTCAGCGTATTGAACTAATGCATCAACATTCAATTCATTTTTATCAAGCCATCCAGTAAATGCACCTTTAGAAATTACTTTGGATTCACTATATTTTCCAATAGCTTCAATGTAATTTTTTGCAACTTCGGTTTTGTTATTTGTTTTCGGATATTCAAGGATTCTATCACCAGTTATTGTGCTTGAAACGATAACTTCGTAAAATTTATCCCCTTGAATAAGTGAAACCCATTTCTTTTGTGTTGGAATGGTGTATCGGCTGATTTCAGTTTCAGAAAGTGGTGTATTTTTTATTGTTTTTTCTGGCTTATAAATATGTGCTATGCCAGGTTCAGAAAAATAAACTAATCCATCAACTTCAAAGTACTTATCGCCAACTTGATAAAAAGCCGAATAAGCAGGTTTTACGCCATCTGGGGTATTAATATGTGAATTTGCTTCGCCAAGTGCAAAAGCCCCCTTAAAGCTTTCACTTTGAAGCTTAGTGATATAAATTGGTGGCACTGCACCAAGCATATCAAAGTATTTGTCTTCCGAAATTTCTTTGTCCACTTGTTTTTATTTATAAATTTATTTCAACATCCTTATGAACATCTTTTAAGCTACCTTATCAACACCTTTACGCATATAAGTTGTTCGTAACCCCATTTTTTCATATGTAATCCCATTAATCGTAATTTCATAATCATTCAAAAAACGTAGCGACCTGCCTAATGCATCTTCAACTTCTTCGTGCGTTAGGACATCTGGCAGCCTTCCGCCACCAGCCATTTCAGTATGTGTATTTGATTTTTTTTGAAGACCGCAATCGATGGCTCTACCACCTGTGCTTTGATTGATTTTATTGAGTTCTTCACAATGCAGTAGAACAGCATTTTCGTTGATAATTACTTCATTTCCGCCAAGTATCACTTGACGACCACCAGCACCACCAACCACAGCTGGTATGCCTTTTCCACCTTCTTTATCAGTTGGGCCGACTAAAAGTCCACCTTTTGTTCCATCTGAAGTTACTTTCATTTTGAGTAGTAGATATAATTTTTCAAAGATACTATTTTTTTATTTAAAAAAAAATCCTACATTAGCCAAGATTCATAGCCATATGAATTTCTTGTTTTGATGGGTTTAAAACAACGCAAAAAGCCCCTTCGTTCTGAAGGGGCTTTTTTTAGGAAATGTGATTAATCACCGGAACAGAAGGCATCCACGAACATCTCGTAGCACTACGCCATTTCCTAATTTCCTACTACATCTTCCATACTTATACCACTATTGTTAGTGCTTTCAGAAGCTTCGCTTTTTATTTCTACGGCTACTGGTGTAGTTTTTAGAACTTCTTCCATACTAACCACTGCTGCCTCTTTCTGTTCAGGTTTAGGTGCTTCAGCCGTTTTATGAAGAACGGCTCCTGGTCCCCTACTTTGACGTTCTTTGTGTTCAGCGAGCTCCTTTTCATCTTGTTCTTTTTTGAACTGCTTAAATGTTTCAAGTTGGTCATCCATTTTCGCTTTCAACCCTACACAGTTTACAACCCCTTGCAAAAGATGACCACCAAGCGCAATCATTAAAGTTACCATAGGCGAAGGAGCAATTCCCTTTTCTTGAAGAACCATAATTAATGGACCACGTATCTGTTCCTTCATTTCATCTGTAACCTTGAATGCGTCCTCAACTTCTTTATTGTAATTCAGGAACTGTTGTCTAACAGTCAGTTTGCCAGTAGCGTCTTGGTCGATAATCATTGATAAACGTAGAATCCCATCTTTATCAAGGATTTCCATTTTATTCATTTTTACTGAACAGAATCCAGTAAAAGCCATTTGATACAACTGCCCATAGTTTGTCAAGATAACATCAGCAAACATTTCAATCTGTTCCTTTTGCTGTGTTGGGTTCATTTTGTTGAAATCGTCCACCAACGGCTTATCCTTGTCTTTATCAGCTTCGGGATCTGGCGTAGTACTTCCATTGATTACCGGTTCAGCAAAATCTCTTTGCGGTGGTGGTGGCGGTGGCAAGTTATCGCCACTAAGGTTATTAACCGTTGGTGGCGGACCAGTTGCAGCTCTATTCGCATCACTTTCGTTTTCGATGATGCTTTCGCGGAAACGATCATGTCCAGACGGCTTCACGTAATTCGGATCTTCGGTATCGACCTGTCTTGCATCGCCAGTATTGATATCAAATGCTGGTTTTTCTTCCGTAGTAGTTGTTCCAGCACCTTTACCCAGCGTTGAAGTTTCTATTTCATTTTCAAGTTCGGAAATGGTAAATCCACCCGTTTTGTCTTCTACTTTTGGGGGATTTTTTGTTTCCGAAAGAATATTCGCATCTTCAATAGGTTCGCCATTAGGCCCCTTTCCTTCAGCTAATAAATCCGCGATTCTTCTACGCTCTTGTTCTTGTTTGGTCGGTCGTGCCATCTTATTTATTTTTTATTTTTCTTTTGAATTTTACTTACTACGTTTTCTAATACTTTTTCTGTTCTATCAATAACTACTTTGTCAAATTTGTTTTTTGAATCAAGATCCCGAAATTCGCATAGGGCTCGTCTGACAGAGCGAACATTGAACACCTGGTGCTTGATATTTATTTCGTACACCAGGCTATCATACAACTTTCTGTTATCAAATTTTGTCAGCTTACTTACAATAACGATAATTGTATTTCTTGCTAAAACCACTTCCCCTCTTACGTTCTGCTGAAACAAATCTTCCATCGTGTACTTCCCTCCCCATTCTTTGATTACCATAGAAATAGTCGTACTAATAATAACTGGCGGTGGAGCATACACTTCCGTCTGAGCTTTCTTCAGCAGATCCAAAGCGTTTTTAGTGCCTATCTTTTTAACAGATTTTATTATTTCGAAAAATTCGTCCTCCATCTTAAAGTATGCACCAATCGTTTGACAACATATCTGTTTGTGAAGCTAACCAGCCGTTCACAATGCTTCCATCAGCTGCTTTCATACATAGGTAGGCTGTGAATTCTACATTCAATGATTCAACAACAAGCTTCCCGTATTCGTCTGGTGAATTTTTTTTCTCGAACCATTTTTTTACAGAATCAGGGAGGGATTTTATTTTTGAAATTTGTTCATAGTGGATGCTATCTTTTGGACGCAGAAACACAAACATTCCTTTACCATTCCACCCTTCACGAGCAATTAAATTTCCCATCTTAACAGCTTCTAAAGCTGAACCAAAGGGTAATCCTTTTGTCATTGGTCTTGTTGGTGTCATTAGTTGGTATTCTCCCGCCAATTCCAAATTGTCTTCGAAATATTTTTTCGCTACATACCACTTATCATCGTGATTCTTAGGATTTCTTGCAATATACCCACCTTCCAATGTTGGTAGTGCTTTGTCAGGTTCTGATACACTGATTCCAGCCATATCTTCACCTAAAACATAAGGTCGCATTTCTGATAACCCTTTTCTTTTGTACTGTTTAAATTCGCTCATAGTTAGTTAGTTTTGTTTGTTATTTTAAATTATAAATTTCATTGATGCACATTCTTACTTCGTCAATCGTAAGACCATATCTTTCGGCTAATGGTTCAAAGCCTGGCAAACAATAGTTATTCGCCTTTGCTTTTCTTAAATATTCTTTTAATTCTTCCATTTGATAAATGCTAAAATTACTATCGATGCGTAAAAAATTGTACAAGACAACTGATCAAAAAATTCAGCTTTTAATTTATCCCTTACGAAATGATAATGGTCTTTTTTGTCCGACAACTTTTCTTCCTCAGTCATAGCATCAGCTATGGCTTGACACTTTTCACAAGTGCATTCCATATTCATTTCGCTAGGACAAAATCCTTCGCGAACAAATTCTCTGTACACGCAGTAGGCATTGTGTAATTCCGATAAGTAGAAATAAACAATCCGGATTCCAGAAAGAATAATTAATATGTAGATAACCTTTTCCATTACGCTTCTTGTTTTGCTAATTGTTTTGCTTTTTCTTTTTCCAACACGATTTTCACTTGACGCTCAAATTCGCCTTTATTCAGACTTAAATTTCTGTTGGTGCTGTTCACCTTTCTGCACAGCTGCTTCCATTCACGATTAATCGTATCGAACGCAAGTTGCGAATCCATATCAGATTTATATTTCCTAGAAAAAAATGTTTGCAAATAATCCGCCATCACCTGCGTGTACTTGTCCATTTCTTTCTGAGTTTGTTTTCCGTGTGCTTTGAGTTTATCATCAACAGCAGTTGCTAATCTTTCGTTCACTACTGGAACAATGAAGTCCTTTGAAAACAAACCTCTTAACCATTTTCTAAATTTTTTCCACATAATTTTATTTTTTTTATTTATTTAATGCCGTTCAAAAGTACCGCGCGATAGTTACACCCTTTGAACCAACTTGTATGGCTTATCATCCAGTCCAAGACACCCTCACCTAAGTAACTTTGGGTATTTTATGGTTTATACTATTTATCTTATATCTAAATTTTGCTTTTTCAAATAATTGAAATACATTTCTTCAAAATCTTGGTAATCATCCACCACAAATCTGGAAGAACCATTGAAATAAAGAATCAACACACCAACTACTTTAATTTGTTTTACTGGCGGCTCAAATTGAGGTCCGAAATCTGGCTGAAAAGAATCTTCTACTTCTACCGTAGCATTTTCATCTATAACAGCTGGAATGCTTGGCCCAAAACTTCTGCGTGGTCGTGGTCGTGCTTTCATCTTTTCCACTTCTTCCAAATAAGCTGGATATTTTTCTTCATCCAAAACATTTACTATAAGAGTTTTTTCAGAAATATCAACTATGCTACGAAGATTGATAATGCACTTTTTGTAAGTGATTGTATCTTCTTTTTTCTCGAAATTATGTGATTGCAAAATATCAATCAATTTCGTTTGGTGATAGTCAGCTTCCGTTGGAAGTTCGATTATGTTTTTCATAGTGTTTCTATTATTTTATCAGTTTCAAACTCATATTTTTTTCCTTTCACATCTTTATAGGTATTCGCATCAATTATCCTTTGCATCTTGACAGAACTACCCCCATTTCCATTTGGTCTTGTATGTGTCATAAAAAAGGGTCTAGCTAGAGGCCAAATTTTTTCCCATTGGTCTAAAGTAATGGTACTATAATTTATTTTTTCTAAAATATCTTCCATTATTTTTTTGGATAGATATAAATTAACCCGCGTTTGATTTCAGTACTTGTCGCATCACTATTGTAGTGGTAGTCATACCCATCTTCGCCATAAATATCATCGATGTAAGACTTTATGTTCACAAATGAAATATCTACTCCTTCATAATGGTCAAAGCCTAATTTCGGTTCATCTGGAACAAGAAAATCGTGGATAGCAATTACTGGTTTTAGTCCTGACGCTTTGATAATTTTCAATTCATCAAAAATTGGTAAGGTATTCCAATGGCTGTCGATGAAGATGAACACAGAAGATTCGTCTTCCCCAAGTGCTTCGGATGTTTTGATGCATTTATTCAACACTTCAGATAATCGATCAACTGTACTGCCTAGATAAAATTCAATGTTAGTCAATCCAGTGCATCGTTCTATGGCAAATTCTAAAAATGTTTTGTTGATTTCAATGCCTAATACTCTTTCGAAATTTTCACCGAAGAATTTAGTTGTTCCGCCAACACATGTACCTAATTCTACGGCTGCTTTAACTTTAAACTTTTCTTTCAGCTTCAAAAATTCTTCAGCTACGAAATGATCGTTGTTGAACGGGCTCGACTGGTGTGGCATCAATACTGGTTCCGACACCGATAGCGATGGATCTGGAGTGTTTTGTGTTCCAGTTCTGGTATCAATCACTGGATTTATACCAGGCGATGCATTTACTTTCGAATTCGCTGGATCAGGAATTCTGTTTTCGATTCTGGGTTCGCCAGATGGGTTTCTTGGATCTTTCATATTTTAGTTAGTTAGATTATTAGTTTATGTCTTTTATCTTATCGTAACAGACCTTACATCCTGTTCCATTACAATTTGTGCATTCTTTTACTATTTTCGTATGCTTCAAATACTTTTTTTGAGTTGATTTACTATTAACGAGAATTAATTCAATTTTTTCTGGGTAATTGGAATCTCCATTAGGCTACATTTAGTAATTATAATCTTTCCAGTGGGAGTTGTTCGTGGCCCTGAATAAACAGCATAATCCACAATATTTTTAACAAATAAATTTGTAATTTCTTTGTTAAGACATTCAAACTCTTCTTCTGAAACAGTATCGCCATTTTTAAAGTCAAGTAAATTCTTCATGAGGTTAGGTTTTTATACTCATCAAACTTTATTCTATTTTCTTCATTATAATCACAAGGTTGTGGCTGCGTCTTAGCGAACACAAACCATTCTTTTGCTAAGTCTAATCGGTACATCGTTTCAGCTGCTTTATGTTCTGAACAAACTGGATGAAATGTTTTAATTGAAAAACTTTGAAGTTCACCTTCGCTCAAACTTTTTTCGCAGATGGAACATCTTTTCAAATGGGCTGGATAGTCCGTTATTAAGCCCAATTCCATCTTTGCAATTTCTGGAATCATATAATGTGCAAACGAACGATGTTCTTCGCAAACCACTCCCCCATCATAAGGGGTTTTTAAGTTCTGAGCTTTGCCCGTTAATTGCTTATCGCAAATACTACATTCTTCCATTATTTTACGTCTCTTAAAATGTCAATAATTTCCATTGCCGTTTCTTTACTTAGTCGCATAGGGTGTTCACGACCATCACGATCGGTCAATAACATAATAGTTACTTTTTTTCCATCTTCGATTTCTGTATCGAAGTTCAGCCCAGTTAATGAATCTGGCGTTGTAGATTTTACAACTCTGTTATCTATTCTATTGTTCCCCATATTATATACAATTACATTTAATGTCTATACACGAATTTAATTTTCACTTCCAAATTCATTCCTGAAGGCTTCGTTGTCTTCATTCACCTTATTGTTAATTATTGAACCCGCAGCCATAGATGATTCTCTTAATCCTTCAAGGATTTCTGGACTAGAATCAACCGCTTTTTCCATTTCTGAAATTTTAGAAAGGGATTCAATATCAATATGTTTAGATAGTTCTTTTTCTATCTTTATAAATATTGGAAGAAACATTTCGGCTACACCTTTATCTGCATTTTCGGCACTATGAATAGCTACATTCATCTTAGCTACCGCTGTAAGAATTTTAATTTCTTCGCCAGTTAATTCTAGTGTTATTGTTTTTGTTTCCATTTAATTTTCTGAATTATCTTTCCCTATAATTTCCTTTGCACTTACAATTTCCATATTGCCAACTTGGTTTTCTATGAACGATTGGAAAATAAAATTTTCCGCTTGTTTCTTGTGAAAGATTGCTGCACCGACTGGTCCTTCAGCTATAACATAAACAACTTCTTTTTCCGTTTCTTTACTTGGATCCGGATGAACGAAAGCGTTTTGATTATCCTTTAAACGAATAAAATATGCATCATTACCGATTACATTTCTCCCAGCAAGTGGAATCTTTCCAGCTTTCCAATCTTGGTTTTCTTGCTTTGCTTTTATTTGACCTCTTCCCATATGCCTGTATTATTATGTTTGTGATATTGAGCCGGCTGATACGAAATACCATAATCAGCTTGTGGCACGTCTTTACTATTGATAAATAACATATTCGTTGTTGCTATTTGATACACTAATGTGTAGCCATAGCTTTCCAAAACGCGTTTGAAGGCCATAAAACTTGCTCCAAAATAATTATCGTTTCCCCATGTGTGCGTTGGATTATACTTAATCGTAAGACTTTCGTTTGCTGGTAAAGTCCCGTTGAATTCGTTATAAATTACGCGTGGAAAATATCCACCATCCAAAATCTTTTTCAATATCCAGAGATCGTTGCCATCCAAATCGATGCTCAAAAAGTCAAAGATGAAGGGCACTTCGTACTTTGCAAATAATTCACAAATGTTTTCAGCTGTGATAAATTCCTTCTTAATCATTTCGTTTCCGGAATTATCGCCATCCATCAGCAATCCTTTCCAGCCTTTATCCAAAAGGTATTTCGAATTACTCATTCCTTGATTAAGACCATTTGCTCCAAAGTCCACCAAGAACTTTGTATCAGTTCCAATATTTTCAAACACGTAGTCGAAAATATTTTCTTCGCTAAATTGTGCGTAGCGTTTTACTAGTTGAACATCTTTAATTCTTCTTACCCAACCTTCGCCACTTAGTGGTTGTGTTGGCGTAGCACTTGATGGCACACTAGCTACTTTAGGTGGTGCTACTGCCGAATTAAGATTTCTATTTTCTCCCGAAGGATCTCTTGGATCAAATACCATTTTCTATTGTATTAATTTTTTTTCTGATTTCGTTTAATAATCCCAACGCTTGTGAATGTTCAGATTCTAATCTTTCTACTCTTTTTTCTTGTAGCGGTAATCTCGCTTTTAACCAACTTTTTTCATCGAAATAAAAAAACAAATTTCCTTCCCCTTCGTGAAAATTATAATCTACTCCTACTTTCAAATCATAATCTTTATTTTTTATTCCAACCATTTTCCCATCGTTAGACAAAAAACTAGGCGTGAATTGATCTGTTCCGCCAGTCGATTTGTTAAGAACATAAATCTTGCTTTCTAATCCAAGTGCCGATGCTTTCATTATTTTAAATTTGTTAGTACGACTACTTTATATTTTGTGTCGAAATTATGCTGAACGCTTGTAACGTAATAATGCTTTTCTTCTAAAATAATTGATTCACCTACCGAAATAGCATAGTTTCCGTTTTCTTCGTGAATTTGTTTTGTCCCGAAATAGAATAGTGTTTGCTTCATTTTATTTTATTTTATCAGTTATAACTTTTAAATTTTCAGCGAAATGATGCCAGGTGAAATTCTGTCTTGCCCTTCTACATCCTTCACGAGCAATATTTTTTCTTAATTCTTCGTTTTCCAAATAGAACTTAATTTTATTTATCAGTTCATCAATAGAGGTAAACACATCCAGGTCTAATCCGATATCAAAGTCTTCTTCTAATTCAGGGTAAACATGTGTCAAGCAAAATGCACCAGTTCCCAAGATTCTAAACAACCGGTCCGAAGCATACTTGCTTCTTTCAAAGTGCGACAATGAAATCGCTATCTTACAACTTCTGTATGCCAGGCCTTCTTCACCGAAATTCGTGATCAACCCATTCGCTATTTTTTGTCCGTTCTGCATTTGGTTGCCCCAGTTAGCACCATACACACCGAACTTATCACCAAATACGCTTTTCAAAGTTCTTACCATCGATTCGCGATAGCTTGACAATGGGTACTGGCAGTGGTAGTTGCTACCCATAAAGATGATTTCTGGATAAACACCTACTGGTCCTTCAGGATTAAAGTTCAACGAATCAAATCCTACTTGTAAAAAATCTGCTTTTACGCCTTCTTTACGGAGCTTTTCCACATCTTCTACATTAGTGAACAACGTCAAGTCGATATGATCACCTAAGTCGATATAATGGGCAGGAAGTTCTTCCCGGACATCACCGCACCAATTCACCAGCTTTGCTTTTTTATTCATTGCAGCAAGTGCCGTATGCGATATGATTCCTGGTCGTTGCAAATGCATAAACACGATATCAGGCTTGAATTCATTGAATGTTTTTAACAGAATAGCATCAAATGGACTGTGTTGCCCTATCGATGCACCACGTCCAACCGCTACTGGAATTCTATTATCCATACGTGCTTCCCCAGATGGATTTCTTACATCAAAGCCGTGAGCCTTATGCATTCTGTTCATCACAGATTGTTGATGTGCCAATTCTGGCTGATATGGTTCAGGATATTTTACTTCCGTCCAGTCCAAGTGCTTACACTCAAACACGGAATCCAATCCGTTTTGCATATCAGGGTTTCCTTGTCCCATCATTATATGTAGAAGCTTTTGCTTTTTCATCTAATTTGAAGGGGTAAAAAATGAAGTGAAAATATCAAATGGGATATCAAATTTATTTTTTTGGCTATTAATCAAAACAACCACTTTTGTTTCCTTATAGAAATCGATTGATTGCAATATGCATTCTTCGCCTTGCACGATTGTATATTTGGTATCCTTATTTTTAATGGTCGTTTGTGCGATGTATTTTTTATCCCAAGATTTGTTTTCGGATGATTTAATTGGGGCTTCCGATTCGGCTTCTTTTTCTTGCTTTCTAAATCCCTTAAATGTTTCTATGTATTCTGTGATTTGATTTTTTAGCTGTAATGATCTCACTATTCCAGTAATCAATTGCTGTGCAACTAGCATTAATGCTTTTGCCTTTGGCGAAAGAATACCACCTTGTTCCGCAAGGACAATTAGTAATAACTCTCGCAATTCCTCTTTCATTTCTGGAGTTAGTGTGAACTCTATCTCTGCTTCTTTGTTATGATTAATAAAAACATCGCTAACAGTTAATTTGCCATCTTCTTTATCATTTACCACTACCATTGATAAACGAATATCTCCATCTTTGTCAAGGAGTTCCATCTTGTTCATCTTTATTGAACAAATCCCAGTAAAGGCCATATGGTATAATTCACCATAAGATTTTAATATTTCGTCAGCAAAAAGTTCGATTCTTTCCTTCTTTTCTTCTTCCGATAATACTTTTTCTTCATCCACTGATTCAACTACCTTTCTTGGTCGTCCTGGCTTACGCTTTCCTTCATCTGCGATTGTTTTCTTCTTTTGGCTCATCTTATTTTCTAATTTGTTGGTTGCAACACTTTATAAGGCGGTGCAATGCCTCTTTCTTTTTGTTCTCCTTTTTCATTCAGGTAATTTCTTACCATAACAACGTGCTGATGATATGTTTTCAAATTCAAGCTCGGATTTAAAACAGCATAACCTGCAATATCCAATTTATATGCTATTGAATTATCACATCCGGGACTTCCCAATGAAAATGGGGCATCTATTCCTTTTTCTACTGCACCATTGAATATCCATACATCTTGCGAATCCACCCGATTAAAAAATTCTACGGATCCATCAGCTTTGATATCCCATCTAGTCAATGCCAACACACTTTTTTCTTTTGTCTTGAAATAAGCAACACTTTTTTCCAATGTTTCTTTTGGGATAACGATGTCCAAATTCGCAATCACATTAATGTTATTCGGAGCATTGCAAAGGTTCGTTAAATCAAAGTATTCCAAGTATGTTGCTCGTTTGCTTGTTAGCACTGGCGTTAATTCAAAGTTCACTAACCCTTGAATATCTTCAAACGAATCAAAGTCTGCGATAACAAAAATATTATCAAAGTGCTTTGTATTTTCAACAACACATTTCACCAATTCCTTTTGTCTTTCAATATTTTTATCGATGTAATAGTTGATGAACAAATTATATTTCATCTGCATTCCATCTTCGATAATCATATCATTCACCAAGCGAGGCTTCGCCACTACTGGATTACTTCGGTCCTCCCCAGATGGATTTCTTGGATCAAAAACTTTCGACACAGCTGGTGCTACGTGCGTTGTTCTTCCTATCTCAATTCTAGGTTCGCCTGAAGGATTACGTGGATCAAAAACCATTTCTTAATTATTTGCTTTACCTAAATATTCAAAATGAACTGCAAAACTATATTTGCCATAATCTATACGATTTCCAAATGAAGCTTCAGCACAGGTTATCCGAACTTGTCTTGGTCGAACATAACCTTTCTTTAATTTCTTTTTAATTTTTCTTGGAATACGCATCTATCCGAAATCTAAAAATTCTAAAAACTTCTGTAAGCCTTTTACTTCAGCTTTACTTAGTTCTAAGCTCTTTGTTTTTTTTCCGCCATCGTGTTCAACATCTACAAAAAGGAAAAGACTTCCATCCTTATGTTCCGTTAGCGAACCAGTGAAGGAAATTTCTTTCTTAATAAGTGATTTTGCTGTCGCCTTCACCTTGTCCTTTATTTTCTTCGGAACTTTTTTAGCTCGATCCTTGATGCTGTTTTTTTTAGTTGCCATAGTAACGCATTAATTCGTTTATACAAAATTTGTAAGATGCATCAGCATCGTTATTAAATCTATTCAAAGCTATTCGTAAAATATCTGGTTTATTTTCTTTTAAATAAATTAAACACGCAACCCAATAATCTTTCTTACTGAATGCACCATAAATTAAATCCTCCTGATAGTTTACATACAAATAAAATCTTTTATTTGTTTTAAATTTATAAGCTATCAAAGCTTGTGCAAGTATTAGCACATCAGGGTTACTAACTTTAGCACTAACTGTTTCGGCACGTTCGTTAATCATATGTAATCGAAGCAATCCAGCGTTTGCCCATATAACAGGGCGTATCACGCGGAAACTTTGATAATGTATGATCACATCCAAATTCGAATGTCTGTTGGAAACCAATGCTGATACAACTTTTACGCTGTTTGGATTAATCATATATGTTGAAATATCATCTAGCACTAAAAGTCCATTAGCAAAAGTGTCGAGGATTTTGTGAAGTATTTCTACCTTTTTATCTACATCTTTAACAATCACATTATTTTCATCTAATGCTAATATTCTTCTAACTTCAGTTTTTCCATTATATGTCCAATCTCTTAAATCTCTTATGCCTAAAGTTTTTGCAGTCCAATTAACCTTGAACTTGCTTCGTAGCTTGGCATCAGAATATTCTGCTTGGGTATCATATATCAAAACTTTCCTACCCTTCCATCCTTCTGCTGATGGCTGTATGTAATTTGCTATTTCTTCATTGGCTGTTGTGTGGGTTTTTCCCATCCCTTTTGCAGCAATAACCAATTGTATCATTGCCTCTCTCATTGTTCTACAATTAAATTATTTTCTTCTACATAATATTCCCATTTGAATCCACCAGCAGTTTTTTCTTTCCCTCTACAAACAGCGGAAATATTATTTTTATGAATACCTAATCCCCTTTCCGCATCAGACATTGAATCCCAAACTTTTATTGATTCATTTGTAATAAGATCTATTTGAACAATTTTTTTGCTACGTGAATTGTCTTTTCCGAATTTTCCATATAGGGGATGTTTTTCTCCTGTTGCATAAATTCTATTAGGGGCAACTTTTCCCTTTCTATCTAAACTCATTTTTAGCTTAGTCTTTTCGGTATGCCCTCTTTTAGCCATACCATTTTTTTCTCCAGCTATTTTAGGATTTGGTTTTCCTAATTTAGATGCACTTTGTTTTGCTTTTGTTTCTGGACTAACTATTCTTCCTGTTAAAGCAATAGACTGCTTTCTTTTTGTTTCTTCTGAACGTAATGGTCTTTTTTTTCCCTTCTGAGCCACACTCATTTTTATTTTAGATTCTTCAGAATGCTTTCCATAACTACCGCCTTCTTTTAAATTCATTCCAAATTCCTTGTTACGCGTATTGAATTTTGCAATGAAGAATATTTCCCTTTCGTTTAATTCTAGTTGAGTTAATTCTTCAGTAGCCCTTTCTTGAATTACTTCTAGGATTTCAAAAGTATGATTTTCGGGACCATATTTTTGAAAGGAACTATAAAGCGATGATTGTCCTTTACATTTTCCATACTTGTAATCTTGCTTCCGTTTGTTGATGTCCCAAGACTGCCCCACATTCTTTCTACCAGATGGAGAAGTAATAAGATAAATTCCTATTAAGATCGGCCCTAGATGATTTGGTCTTTTTCCCATTACATCAATTCAATTAAATATTTAACTAAAACAATGGAAACCAACGCTACATTGGTTAATAAGCGGATGATATATATTCTTCGGTTATCGAATAAGTAAATCGAAGTGATTAACCAGAAGAAAGAAATTAATAAATAGATTCCAGAAGAAGCGCTGATGATACCCGTCAAAACGAATGTGGTAGTGATTGTTAGGGAGATTGCGTTGTATAAAGTAGGGCGGATTATTTGCGGAAAAACAGCGGCATCGTTGATTCGCTGTATAGAAAGGGCAATATAGACTAGTCCGAAAAAATAAAACATGCCTTAATAATTAATAGTTAGTTAGTTATAAGGGCAATGATAACAAAATAATCAACAAATCAAAATAAATTCAACTTTATTTTTTTTTAACCCTTGTGGGATTGGTTTTGCGAGTTTTCACGATTTTTGCGAAGTGCGATTATTTTGCTGATTAAGCCAGAATTGTCGTTCATCAGGTTCTTAATCAGTTTGTTTTTTGCAAGGATTGTTTGATTAAGGGTGATGACTTCCTGATCTCTGCGAACGAACTTTGTAGCTTCTTGGCTGTTTCGGTCTCTTAAAACCTTGTTTTCAGCGGTTAGCGTTTTGGTTTCGGAAGTAAGGCGTTTGATTTCGGCTTTTAAAGAATCGATTTCTTTAGTGGCTTCTTTAATCTTGGTAACAAGGTGGGGTTCTTTGCTTGTTAAGTGCCACCCTGAACAGCTTTGGCAGTAGTATGAACGAATAGGAACGCTGGAACGTGTGGATGTTTTTTTGATTCGTTCAACATCCTTGTTTGCTTCAGCTTCATTTGCATACTTGGTCTTGTGGCATTCCTTGCTATTGTCCATTTATGGAAGGGATTTCCTTTTGATCATAGTTATAATTCATTCTAACGGTTTCATAAGCACGAAGTCCAGCCATCTTCACTTCTGGAAGGTGCTGTTCAAGGATTACCTTTAAATAATCAATGAATGTTTCCCGGCTAGAATAAAGGAATCCCGTTTTCTTGTCCACTATGGTTTCAGAATAAGGGTATTGGTAAAGTGTGATCAGCGGAACGCCAAATAATGCCATTTCCAAGAACTTGTTGATGTTTTCAGAAGTTTCGTTGTACACACCTGGAATTAATGGGACAAATAGCATATCAAATCCAACACTTTCTTTTAAAGCATGGATGTGCTTAAAATAATGGTTGATAGAAACTGGTTTTGTGAATTCGGTTTCGGGAGGTAATTCTACCCCATCAGTTCCAATAAATAATAATCGGACCGCATTACCAAATATCTTATTAATTAATCGAAACTCATTTTCATAATAATTAATATCGGCCTGGTTAAATCCATTACAGATAACTCCGAGAACCAATGCTGGTTTAGTTTCCGTTTTTGTTTCCATTAATTTTGTATTTAGTATTTAATAGTTCTGATAACTCATTCCAACTTTTAATTCCAGTATTTTTAGTTTCCAAAAAACGGGTTTTTAATAGGTCCCGCACCATCGGATGTTTCTTTGAATATAATTCCAAAGAGGTAAAAAGGCGGATTGAAATGTCCGGATTTTCAACCATCACTTGTTTGATGGTTAAATTCTTTCGGATCATAATTCCGACTTCATCTGGATGCTTGTCAAGGTATTTTTTGACCTGCTCCAGTTCTTTAGGTGTTAGTGATTTTAGGAAGATTTTGATATTCATAAAGCTGGTCTTGGTCTTATTCCGTTGATAATCTCTAACTTTTCTTGTTCTTTTTTTAGCTTCTGCACCTCCACTTCGTAATCAAAAGGGACTTGGCTGCCTTTGATTACCATCTGCCAATATCCTATCGTTTGCATTCCTTTTTGTATTTTTCATAAAGTTCTTCGTCCGTGTATTCGGGTGCAACGCCAATTCCTGGCGACTTGACCATATTGTCTTTAATCATTGGGCTTGAAGGTTCGCCTGGTGCCGTTTCATTTGGTGAAAACCATTTGCCACCAGTTTGTTTGATAAAGTGGTTTTCTTCTTTCCACTTGTCAAATTTGTGATCGCACAACTGCCCAGTATCAAGCAAGTGTCTCAGATGCTTTTTGTTCTCTGGTGATAAAGGTGGGAACTTCAAACACTTTGAACAATATGGGCGTTCTGAAATCCCTCCCATTCCATCGCCAATCTTTTCAATGTATATGGGCTTGTTGCAGCAGTACGATTTGTTCTTGGTTTTTTCGGTTAAAATCATTCTTTCTTTGATTTTGAATAACCGCCATTTTTCCCAAATAATGCACCAGCCAAGATATTCAAGGCTAATGCGTGGAAGAAATCGACTTCAGGGAGTCCAAAAATTTGGGGACAAGTATAATTCCAAAGCCACATCACCGGAAAGCCTAGAAGACAGGCAATGATGCACATAATAAAAAATCCAGCAACTAAATTTCCGACTGCTTCCATATTATTTCTTTTTAAGGATTACTTGAATTTCATATTCGCCATCTTCCATATTGGCTTGTGTCAGCAGAATGCTGTCGATGTTGAGCTCTGCACCATTATCGTTTGTAATGGTATTGTTTGCTACGTCAATTGTCGCTGTCATTTCAAGCGTTGCGGATGTGTTTTTCATTTGGTTAGGGTTTTGGTTAAGGTCTGTATGTTCCTTGTACTTCACGCAGTTTGCGGTCTTCAGCACGTTTGTTAATCCACATTAATGCTTCATCAAGCTTAGTGATAACCATTGATGTTTCGCGGGAAGCCATTGGTCCTACATTTACAGATTCAAGATACTGCTTTGCTGTTTGGATAAGCGTTTCTGTAAACAATCCCTCTTGGCGTAGGACAGATGCATCTTCTTTGTTTCCTTTGCAGAAAACGATTTGAATACCAGCACCATCTTCCATTCCGTTGTCTGTTACTTTGTAGGTAGGAACATTGTATGTTGCCCCTTCAATCACTGTTTCTAATACTTTTGGATTTTTCATTTTTAGTTAGTTAGGTTTATTTAGGCGGAATTGTTCACGTTCCTTATCTTCTTTATCAATTAAATCTCTGTACGCTTTGTCCCACTTCTGCCATCTTTTTAGGGCTTTCAGAAATGCTGGACTATTTTCAATAACTGCACCTTCTTCTTCGCTTTTCCCTTGCATCTGTTCAGTTATCTTATCAAATGCTTTCCAAGAAATATAATAGTTATGGGCTAGTCTTATGTATTCCTTGCTTCTTGCCACTACTTTTTCTTTTTCTTCTTTTTCGGTGGTGTTTTCTTAATCTTTGGTTTGGGCTTATTGGGTTTCTTTTTGCTAGAAACTCCACTAGGCTTAGTTATGGGCTTTTGACTTGGCAATTTTACAGCTTTTTTATCGGCTTTCAAAGGAGGGTTTTCAACAATTGGGGGTTCGTTTTCAACAACATCGCTAACAACTGCTGGAACTGGCACTTTGAAGATGATATCCTTTGGATCATAATCGACATTTTCGAATACGATTTTTTCGCTAGTCCAAAAAGGTTCGTGATTGATTTCAATCATCTCGTTTACAGCGTTTCGCTGAATCCCAAGGTAAGTTGTTTTCACTAAGTTTCCTAACAGCTGGACCAGGTATTGACGCATCGCTTCGTTTGATACCACTACTGCATCTGAAAAGTACATGTTGTCGCAAACGATTGGCAACACGATGTCTTCATCAAACATTGTTTTTAGTGGATGGCTAACTGGTAATTCCCAACAGTTAAAGTCAATAGTGAATTCCACTGTGCAATGCGGATTGATTGACCGGATATGGTCATAGATTTCGTGCAGCGGTTGAGCAACGAATGGAAAAACGATTCTGGTAGCCCAGCGGATCATTTTAGTTTGGTCCTCTGAAGCATTTTCAGGAGATAGGATATCAAGCGACTTGTAGCCTACAAGCTGTTCTTCTACTGAAAAATCACTTAGTGAGGTAACAGCAGTAGCAATGCCTGGCGTTTTATCTAGGTGCGGAAGCAACATTTTGTATAAGTACTTTCCGCTTAGTGATGGGTTTACGAATAACATTCTTTCTGTTCCTTGTTGTTCAAACTGGGACATAAAGTATTCGTGGTTCGCCAGGTTTCTTTTTAATTCGATGATCTTTTTCATGGTTATTTTAGTTTTTCAAGTGCAATTAATCGGTCAATTTCAGCAGCAATAAGAGCTCCAGCAACTACTAGTCGCTTGATGTATGATTTGTTAAGGAGTTTTTCTTTTTTGAAGAAGTTCCAATTTTCTGGAAATTCGGAATGGTCGTTTGTAAGCATAGCGATTGCTACCTTTTTCAATTCTTCATCTTGATTTTTCAGCACATCGTGTTGAACCTGATGATTGTGCTTATGAATTTGTTCATTGCGTTCTTCTTGAATTAATTCAAGGCCTGTTTTTGTACTCATTGTTCTAGTTAGTTAGGTTTTGTTTGTACGATACTGGTTCGTGTTAGTGTGTTAATCCATTAGTTATTGAAAAGTGCGACATACAGCCGATTGTTCTATTTATGGAAGGGGTTATGTTGTTACCAAATACCCTCCACATTGGTTTCCCTTCATTCAATGGTAGCGAAATTACATCACCACAGCCACAAGGACATTTTAAATCAGCCCTTGCTTCGTTTCTACAAACGTAAACAACACCTTCTTCTAAAGAATTTGGTGGCGATTCTACATCTGTAAAAATGAAATGTTTACTTAGCATCTAGTTAGTTAGGATTTAATATTTTACAAGGTTATTTTTAATGATTGGATTCCCCTCTAAATTCACATCGTATCCGTATCGGAAAACCATTTGGGCGTTGGACCACCCTCCAAGTCTGGCAATGTTTGAATCGGATGCACCTTGCTTCAAAAGGTTAGAAACAAAGTATCGTCTCATGCTGTGTGGTGTTATTGCAACAGATTTGAATTCAGTAGCATTTCTCCATCTTAACAGCTTGGTGTAAATGTATTGGGTAGTAACGGGCTTAATGCCTTTGGTTTTGGCACTGCGTTTTGAATTATTAAATATCAGGTAATTGTATTTTCTGGTAGGGGTAGCAGGAACATAATCATCTTCTCCAACTTTACCTTTTGCTGGGGTGCCTGGATGATAAGGTAAAATTCCTTCAGTAGCCCAATCGGGCATCGGGATTCTTTTGTTTGTTCCTTGTTTTTCTTGGTAGATGTTGATCTCTTTATTCAGCCAGTCTATGTCTGAAGTTTTGATCTTAGCGATTTCTGACCTACGGCATCCAAAAGCCATAAAGAAGAAAATCCATTTGTCGTTAATATCACCAGCATCTACGACTGTTTTAATTGCGTTGTAAACATCGTCATTGATACGCGTTTGTTTTTTGAAGGCGTTGGTGTCGCCAGTAGAAATCCAATCGCTTGAAAAGGAAGCCCGAATATCAAGGTTGTAATCGGGATGGGTGAACTTAAAGAAGTCGAAAAACTTCTTTACACTTTGCTGTGCTAGTGCTTTTGAGTTCTGGGATAGTTCAGTGGATCCTAATGCTTTTTCATAACAGATAACAAGATTTGTCAGCACCAATGTTTTGGTAACATTGTTTATTGGAAATTGGAGCTTGTTACACCATACCAGAAACTGCTTAACATTTCGTAAATAGGTGTTTACGGTATGGGCGCTAGTAATCTTCTTTGATATGGCCATAAAGTTCTGAAAAGCCTTTAATAATTGTTCCACATCATTATAACCAGTTAGGTGTTCTTTAGATACGGAATTCATATCTAAATCAATGCTAGGTAGGTTATCGAGGTTTATTTTATTTTCGTTATTCTGTAATTGGTCGCTCATTTTGTAGTATTAAAAGCATTTTATCTATGCCGTTTTCCAATTTTGCTAAAGTAGTAAGAAATTTGATAGCAAACATCTTTTTTTTATCCAAAGTTATTGGGGGTGGTTTCGGGGCAAAACCAATTCTGTATGGTTTACCGACATAATGATATGCATTATGGTGCTTCGACCTTTTTTCTTTTGGCTGAGCCAAACTTCTAGCTAATCTTTTATCGTCCATTAGTTCGATAGGTAAACGTAAGCAATACTATATTTTTCAATCCGGTCGTGATCCTTTTTTCGTAAGCCTTTCAATCGGGTGATATCAGAATTGTGCCGTAAATCAGCTTTCTTTACTTCAGTAGCCCTTTTGCTTACTGCAATCGGTTTAATGTATTCCATATAGTCAGTCCCTTTAATATGGGTAAGCAAATACAAATCACCAACAACTCCCGTTGAAAACCCCGCTGCTAATAGTTTATCGAAAGTCCAGTTAATTTCGGAAGTTTCATCTGTGTCTTCAACAAGGTCGTGAAGGACGGCAACTATCATCGCCTCTTCACCTAAATGGCGAACCTCGTTCATTACCCAAAGACAATGTAAGATGTATGGGTTTCCACCTTTATCCGTTTTGCCTTCAAAGGCTTTTGCTGCGATTGAAATCGCTAGTCCTAGTTTGTTCATTTTTTTTCCTCCAGTTGTTTTAAAAGTTCGTCAGCATAGCGAATAGAAGCTGTAACCACTGTTTTTATTTCTGCTGTTCCTAATTGTCCTGCAAGTAACCCTTGCAAAGCCATTGCTGAAATATATTCACGTTTTGTTAAGCCAGATTGACCGGATTCAATATAATTCATATCGGTTTCTCTGCATTGCTGTCCATCTTGTTTAAATGAAGGGATTCCAAAAGCTGATGCGTCTGCGTTTTTCATAGGTTTATAATTAGCAAGGTTTACCGAATGGCTTTGCCTTTTGGTTTAAATCGATTTTGATTACTTTAACGAATTCGTTAGTATCCTTTCCGAAGAAGTCGCCTTCTGTTTCCGTAATCATTGTGTAATGGGCTTGGATAATATGTCCAGATTCGACTACGACAAAATAATCGCGGCCTTTTTCAAGTGCAGACCGATTAATGAATTCGATAGGAATGAAGTTGAATGGAGGTTGTTTCTTTATTTCCTTGAAATTTTTTAAAGCACCATATCCACTCGTTCCTACGCCTGGTGAACCTCGCCAGATATGATACCATTCGGCAAACGTAATCATATCATCATCAGACCAAGGAAATTTATCAATTTCACCAACCACATTCAATCCGCTACCATCATCGTTAATTGATATTTCGGCTATGGTATTGTGTGCCGAATTCTTGATGACTATTTTATTTGTGGTTGCAGAAGTAGTTCCTTTACCAATGATGGTAACATAGTCTGTTTCGGGAAGAGGGAAAGGATATTCCGGAATAGGAAACTCCTGAATCTTCTTTGCGATTGCTGAAAAGGTAGCTTTCACATCGATAGAAGTGGCTTTATCCGTGTTCTGTTCGTCTGAAAACGCTTTGGATATGCTTTCAAGTGTTTGTTTACAGGCTTTGTCCCATATGCATCGCCCTGTGCTGAATTGGTTTTCCATTATTTTTCGATTTTGCTGAATAACTTGTAAATACTGATTTGTCCTTGAAAGAACTGAATGCCTAAATTACCTTTGGTTAATGTAAGAAGCTTCACGATTTCTTTCCGGGAAATTAATTGGTCGCTGTTAATGTTGATCAGGTTGCCCTTTTCGTTTTCGGTGAATGTGATACTGTGTTTTTCCAGCCATTCTTTCAAGAAAAATAATGCTAGTTTTTCTTCCTTTTCTTTTTCTTCTTGGAGCTTTTTATCTTGAAAAGCTTTCCAGGGTTCTTTCTTTGCGTCTGCCATAATTTATTTTTCTTCGTTAGTTTGTCTGATTTGAGTGGTTTTAAAAAACATAATAGCCCCATTTTCGCTTAATCTGGCGTACACCGGATAAAGAAAAAATTGTTTGTTGTATTCGGGACATTTGGGATCTGTGATTCGGTATTTGAAGTTTTTGTAACCATCGAAGAATTTAAGGTTTACATCAAGTGGTTCGGGCTTATCCATATTTGTCATATCTGAATTGATAGCCGTTTTGCAACCGCGTTTCATTAATTCATCCATCCACATAGTCTGAAACATAAGTATCAAAATAACGGCAATCGTCCCGAAGAATAATTTAAGCCAAAAGGCGTTATCGGTGCATATCCAAACGATAAGTGTTGATGCCCAAGCCGAACCTAATAACGCCCCGATAACAGCCGAAACAATTCTGCCAGTAGTTTTGTACCACTTTTGGATTTTGAATATCCATAATCCCATAATTAACACGTTATTTGCCGAAGCCATCACGGATTCGAGATCCTTGAATTCTTTGTTGTCTTTTTTCATTTTTCGATTAAGATTGATTGAATGCGCGTAGGATTATTTTTGATAGCGAAGCCTTTCCAAGATTCTCTGTAACCACCTGATGTAACAACATAGTAATAATCCATATCATTCAGGCTATTAATAAGTTCTTCTGTGGCGATTGTTGGGACAAATACAGCTGGGACTTCTTTACCCATTTTTTGAAGCATAATGTTGAAGTCGCATAAAGCGTTTCTTTCTGGACCAGTTGGGGTGGCTTCAATTTTCTGTTCCAGTTCGGATTGGTTAATTATTCTGTTCATAGTTTGTTATTTTTTACCTTTTTTTGCAAATATCGTTATTAATCCCATTGAAGCGAACAATAAAAAAAACGAAAGAAGAAATGTTCGTACTGACCACCAATTAAATTCGTTTCCAAAGACCAATTCTATCACCATCCATATTCCAGTAATAAAGATTGACATGTATGATATGAATATCATTGCTATTGCAAATGTTTTGTTCATAATACCATATAGCTAAAGAGGTGGGATATTACTTCAATCGTCCACCCATTTCCTAAACACTGGTAAACCCTAGTTTCTGATATGATGTACTTTCCGTCTTTGAAGAAATAATCGTCTTTTACGGTCTGTAAACGGCAACATTCAATTGGTGTTAATCTGCGGATTCGGAAGTCGCTGGTGTATATCGACTTTCTCGAACTATCCAAATCTAGGGTTGGGCTAATGCCGTTAATATCGTAAACTCGATTCTGTTGATATGGTTGTCGTCCACTTTCTTTTGATGGATTTAATTGTCTAATCTCACGTACCAATATTCGTTCGTCAGCGCCTGTGCTGGTTAATGTTGGGGCTAACCCATCTTCATCGTAAACGCGGTTGGTCTTTTCGAATACGCTTTCCTTTTCAATGAATTCCATTACCTGTGCATCGAACTTGTCGGTAGTGATGGATAGGATTTCTTTTAATTTCATCCAATATTCTGGACTAGGAATACTGAAACTTGCATCGGTTCTGAACCAATGTTCTATTTCGGTTTTCGGTATTCTAAGTTTTTCTGCAAGATTTCGGATGGTGATATTGCCTTTGTGTTCCTTCAGCAACGCTTGTAATCCCGGAATATCCACTTCGTGCTTTCTGACTGATACCATTTCTGGAATGTCGTGGGCAATAAGTCTAGGAATAGCATATAACCCCGTTTTAGCACCGCCACCGCCACCAAGTGCTGAAAGTGTCACACTTTTACCAGTGTCGGTATAAATTCGCCCAGCAACGCTATTATGCTCGTTATCGTAAATGTTTCCAATTTGGGTAAGTCCATCCTTTTTGCTGTCAGCGATGTATTGCTGATCACGTCCACCACCTTTGAAATAACCCGCGTGAATAGTGTTGGATTTTTCGTTTTCGATAGAATCGTTGTTGTGTCTTTCAATTTTAGCAAGTGCTAAATCACTAAGGAAATACTTTTCAGCAACATCTTTTTGAAGGATATCGCGAAGGAATATTTTTCTGTCCTTTGGCTGCGGGATGTAGCTTTCCATATCACCGAACAATCCAGCTTCCGCCATTCCGATGTTGGTCCAGTACAATCTGCGTCTTGACTGAGCGCTCACTAGGGAACTATTGATTTCAATCGGGTTTACACCGATGGCTTTTGTAAGGATCTTTTCCCACTTTTCGCCCATCATCACGTTTTCCAAAAGGAAGTATCGTGGTTTTGTTTCCTTCAGTAATCGCATAAATTCCCAGAACAGATAACTTTGTCCTTCAAATTCGTACCCTTCGGACTTCAGCTGAAGATAATGTTCAAGCGTTAGGACTTCCTGTTCATCCTTCGTGGACATCCCTTTTCTTTTACCCGCGAAACTGAAGGATTGGCAGGGACTCCCTCCACAAAGCAAGTCGATTTGGGGCAAAGAATACCCATCTACATCGACAACGCTTCCCAATTGCCTAGTGTTTGGATAATTTGCCATCGTTGCCTGGATAGCATACTTGTCGATTTCGGAAGCAAAGTAGTTATCTACCTTGATTCCTAATCGGTCAAGTGCTTGTTGCCCACAAGAACAACCATCAAAAAGAGAAAGGACATTGAATTCTGGCATACTAGCTAGTTCGGTTTTGTAAAGATTTCATTCACTGCAAATAATGGCTTATAATCCTTTTGAATTGACAATAGAATTTCTTTCAGTTCGGTGGGACATTTAGCCATTTGTATTCTTCGGTAATCTTCCACCCGAAGCCGATATGCTTGTCGGTCTATTAGTACGATCTTTCTCGATTTCATTGGTTCAAAATTTATTTTTTAGAATTCATATGAAGAAAGTGCTGTATTTCAACCATTCTATTCTGATTGTGCAATCCTTCTGCACGGCTAAATATATCAGCATATCCTTTTATTAAATTTGACACGCTCCGACCAGTTGTTAAATAATATTCTAGGAGGATAGCGTCCACGTAAGTGTCGCTATATGTTCTATCGCGAACAACATTACTTTTAGTATCAAGCCAAAGTATTAGGAAGAAAACGAAATCAGGGGTACAATCTTCAACCATCAATCTTTTTTTACTGAATTCCATTATGCCACTAGAATGGGAAACTCTGCAATTTGTCGAAAGTGCTTGGCTACTATTGTCAAATAATTCATCAAAATATGAAATATGATATTTTTGATCCTTCGAAAAATATTCTCCAGCAGAAAGAATAGTGTATTTTTCCGAAAAAGATTTTGCGAAATCTAATAATTCTTGGTCTGGATTGAGTGTTGGATTTGGTTTCATTTTTAGTGTTGGATTTGGTTTCATTTTTTTATTTTTTAGCGTTTACAAAATCAATCAATGCTTGGATTCTTTCGCGTGTAACATCGTTATCACCAGAAGAAAATAGGCTTATGTACCCGGTCATAACATTCTTGGGCAAACGACCAGTTGTTAAATAATATTCCATTGTTCTGATATCAGATTTTTCTGTGTCCAATATTTCTCTTTGGATAATGCACCAGATAACCATAAAGAAAATATAATCATCATTGGTTTCAAGCTTTCGTAGCTTGTCCCTTGAAATAACAATCATTCCAGACGGGTTTTCGACTAGGATATTTGTTGTTTTTTCTTCTCCATCAACAGTGATTCTGTCCACATACTTGATGTGATACTTTTTATCACCTGGCGAAACGTAGTCGCCTGGACCAATAATGTTCCAGTTTTCTGAAAAGGTTTCTGCGAAGGCCAATAGTTCTTGGTCTGGTTCGAATGTGGTTTCCATTTTATAAATCTTTATGAATGCAACAATGTTTATACTTCTTTCCGCTTCCGCAATGACAGACATCATTTCGTCTTCGCTTTGGATCCGGTACTTTTTTTACGACTGGTGGTTTTGGTTTTGGTTCTTCTTTTGGTTTTGGTAGAACACCATGAATGATAAAATCACCTGTCTTTTTGCTGATTTGGTACACGCAGTTTGAATCCGTTTTTTGAAATAGAAATTCATCTGTGGACATTGAATCGTAGGCCCCTTCACAAATAACGTGTCCAGTTAATAGATTGATATATTTACGATTCACCGAACAAACAACTCCGTGTAGATATGGTGAATCGTCTGCCTGGAAAACAATTTCACCTAATTTATTAATTACAGCTTTTTTACTCCAAATTCCGAAAAAACCAACCACAGCAAATCCAAATTCATTGAAGTTTTCATTCATTCCATAGGGTTTGAAGATTGCTTCAGTAAGCTTATGTTCTTCGTTGTATAAAGCATATCCAAATTCGGAAGCTATTCCTGATTTGGTTATGATACTCACTTCAGCTTTTTTTCCAACAAGGAACATCCCGCCTTTGTAATACCTAAAATCAGTACACTCAAATAGGAATTTGCCTTCTTTAGAATAAATGGTTTTTGTATCATTCAGAAAACAAGAAAAGTATCGACCGCCAACTTGTATGAAATCGTATTTATGGGGGATATTTAATCTTTCGATTCCCTCAAAACTGTTGATAGTGGTGATGCCTTCTTCTTCCCTCTGTTTTTGTTTTTGACGGGCATCCATTCCAGCAATTAGTTGCGAAAAGAAATCTCCGCCACCACCTAACATTCTTAAATATTCAGAATACCCCATTTACTTTAAATTTAAAATTATTAAAAGGTTCAACAATCCTCCAATCAATGAAATTATTTCAATCACTAATGCAGTAGCGCTTCGTTTGCTGTGCTTCATTTTCGATATTTTTCCATCATTTGATCATCGCAAACAATTAACTTTCTGACGATATCCTTATCAGTAATTTTTTGTCCGTGTTCCCTGATGAAATCTTCATTGTGTCCAGCAAAATGAAGGTAGATAGCCCAATCGTTGCCACCGCCTTTTTTGGCAATCCATTTCAGCTTGTTTCCAGAACCAGTCATATTGATTCCTTCGGCATTGTCGGTTGCTATCCCTCTGTCGAAGATTTCGCCATATGGGATTTTATTGAAGTCGTCTGTTGTGACCATTATTTTCCCATTGCTTTTTTAGATGCTTCAAGCATTTGCTTTGCTTCATCAGTATTGATAATTGCTAGGCGATTTACTGGCTTTGTAAAGTTCAAGGGAACGGTAGCACAAATAAATTTCATGTTAGTTTCGATGCATATGTCTTCGGGGGTAAATCCAAAGACTGCATCACCATTTTCGCCATAGGATCCATCTTCCGAAGGAGAAGCCATAACAAAATCGGTACTATATTGACCACCATCACCAGTTACCAGCTGTTCCGGGTTACTCAATTGTGAATTTACCGATGAAACTTTATTTACCTGATAAAAACCAATCGGATCAGAAACCCCTTCGATAAAAACATACATAAAAAATGTTACCGTTTTATCATTCTGAAGTTTCTTCAGCTTGGTTAGGTTGTCGCGTTCCATCGACCAAGTAATTGTCGGCAACGGTTGGTTTTCAATCAATGTTCGTTGATTGCTTTCTGTGTGTGCTTGTTCGGTAATTGCACTTGTGTTTGCTGGTTGTGATGGTTCACAAGATGCGAATGCTAATAAGGTAATAGCTACCATAAATATTTTTTTCATTGTTTTAGTTTTTAGTAACAGTTAAAATCACTTGTTGATAATTGGTATGGAAGTGTGGACGATTTCCACAAGGAATGATTCCACATTTCCGATTTGGCATTGTAATCTTCAACCCATCGGTTAAGGTTGGTTTTGATGGTATTAATTCGCTGTGCCTTACTGAATTGGTCGAACATTTTATCGGTGTCTGGCAATTCTTTCATATTGCACAAATCGGTGTTCAGCTTTTTGCAAGTATTATAGGTGTCCTGAAATTCTTCGTATCGGATGATAGCGGTATTCGCAACATCACTAGATCGGTTTAAGAACCAACTGATTCCAGCAACAATAAATACCAGTACAACGAACCAGATTAAAAGTTTTTTTACCTTTTTTTCTGCATATTCATATTCTTCATTTCCTGTGTTCATTTTTTTAGTTTTTAGGTTAGTAATTATCTTCCAGTTGGCAATGTAAGGTTTGTACTATTCTTTGTGTCCATCACGATAAGAGTATTCTTAGAAGCACTTCCAATTTTTTCTAAAACTTCCAATCGTCTTGATTCAAGGTATTGTGGATTTTTTCTTATTGCTTCGCCAAGCATGTTGGCAGCTTCTACCTGGTTTTTAGCAGCAACTAGTTTATTTTTGCTGTCAAGGATGGTTGGATCTTCTTTTACGTTCGAAAGCTGTGCATTTAAAATCTCAAATGGAGCTTTTGACTGCTTGATGACATTTATTACCATTAACGATATTTCAGCGTTAATTTCGCTATAATGGGCATAAACGCTATCAACATTCTGATACTTAGCAAATATTCCACGAACATTACCGCGAATGGTCATTTTTGCAAATTGGTTGTAAACGGATTCGATTTTAATTATTGATACACGCGAATCAGAGGTCGGTGTCGGAGAAATCATTGCATAAATACCATCTCTTAATTTTTTATCTTGTGGGATAGCTACTTGGGCGTAGATATCCACAGCCACTGGCGCTCCATCTTTTGTTCTTACACGATGATCGCCAGGCTTGGAAGAATCGCCACCTTCAGCATCAAAACTTTCTTTAATCGTGGTAGTTGTAACTTCCAATAATACAAGCGAAGTAGATGTTCCATTTCCATTTTCATCACCCAAATCTACTTGTCCAGATTCAAGGATTGCATCAGCAAATCCAGTAGGGGTTAATTCTTTTCCAACAAATCCTGATGGGATTGTTTTTACTACATTTCCACAGCTGGAAAAGGTTAGTGCCGAAGCGATAAGCATTACTGCTAAAATTGTTTTTTTCATTTGTTCTAGTTAGTTAGGAATTAATTTTTATTTATTTTTAGTAGTATCCGCTACCATTCGGTCTTCAAAGTTGTTACGCATTTCGTTATTGAGTGTGCGGTCGATTGTGTTGCGTGGAATGTTGTCCACCGACATTAATACGACAAGCCACCAGATTGAAAAGAATAGTGTCAGAAGGGTGATGAACCAGGCGATTTTATTTACCCAATTTTTCGCTTCTGGATCAGCGTATTTTTTAACTGTTGTAGCCAAAATCCAAATTAGGATTAGCGAAAATAATAATGTGATTAGTGCCGGTAAGATTATGCGAAATGTGTCCATTTTTTTTAAGATTTAGTTGTTGTTATTTTATTTTCTTTATTGCATTTCATTAATTTGTCTTTAATCACCTCTACTTGTTCTTCGGTCAAATCAGCGTATCGAAGAGAAATATTAAGATGAATATTAAAAGTAGTATTAATCTTAATTTTTTCAGTAGGCTTAAATCCCATTGCATTCAGCATATTCATTACTGAAGCTTTATCTCGTTCATTTATTTGGATTATAGCTTCCACCTATTTTACAATTTTACAATTCATTGCTGCTATTGAATATCCCTTCCCTTCTTGCGTAAGTGAATAAACACCGCCATCGTGAAATTCAATGTAGAAGCCATAAGCTACAAAATCAATATCCCAATCATCACGTCCCATAGTGAATTCGCCATAGCAAACCTTCATTGGCTTTTCAGATTTTCCGATTTCAGGCAAACTTTCAATTAAAATTAAATCGCCAACAAGAATCACTTCTTTATCTTTTGATAGGAATGGTGTTTGTTTTGTTTTCATTAGTTCGGTAAATCTTTTTGTTCTGGTTTTCCAGCCATTTGTGCAAAAGATGAACATATTTCATAGGCATCTTCCATTGATATAACATCCACCACTTCCACTTCCCAATCTGGTTTTTCTTGCTTATTAGCTTTTGCTACATCGTTAAAAAATCCCATTAGCGAATTAGCCGCTTGTTCTGTTTCAAAATACATTATATGTTTTTTTCCGTTTAAGTCCGAAACAACTTTAAGTATCGTTTTCATTTTGTTTAATCTCTTGGTTTATTTCGATGTTTTTTGTGTCCAGCTTTACGATTTCTGTATTCCCAGTTTCTTCCTGGATCCACAAGAATGCTATCCGAATAAAACCAATCTGAAAATGCTTCCAGCGTTGTATTGACATAGAAAATCTTACTTCCATATCGTAACACAACACACCAGTGGCGATGCGAATCCTTAACATCGTAAAGGAATTCGTAATAATAATCCACTAATCGTCTTTCGAACCTAATTGGCTTACAAGAATCTTGAAATCCTTGAAAGTTCGGTTTTACTTGCATGGCGTTCCATACACCATACTTTTCATAGTTCGCACGGTATTTGTCGCTGAAGGCTTCGTTTTTTGGTTGTTCTTCCATTTAATTTTTTAAAGCTTTAATTAGTTCATCAAATTCATTTAAATTAATGTTTCCTTTTTGTTCATTTCTTTCTACCCAAGCATCTCTACATTTATTTGCTTCTTCACAGGTTAGGGCGAAAAGACCAAATGGTGTACTTAATGATTTAATGCTTTTTTCACTAATTGGACGATCATTATCTGTGATTAAAGTCATCGATATTTCTTTTCTATACCATTCATAACTCAATATGAACTGAGCATATGGTCCACAAGGGCCATAGCCCATTTGGTGTTTCTTAACTCTGTTGGAATCAATGAATTTTAGCCACAAAAATATTGCTTGTTCTTTTGTAATTGCTTCCATTACGGATTCAGTTGTTTATCAATGAAATCAATTAAGTCATTAATCGTTTTAATGCTTTCAGCATCTTCATCTGGGATAGATACTTTGAATTCGCTTTCAAAATCCATAATGGATTCAAGAACATCTAAGGAATCCATTCCAGTGTCTTCGATTTTTGTGTCTTTATCTGTTGTTACAACATCGTACTTGTTTTTTAGGATTTTTAATATTCCTACTTCGATTTCGTTTTTGTTCATTGGTTGAGTTTTTTTCTGATTTCTGTTAGTGTTGTTTGATTTTTTAGTACTCCGTTTTCGTAGATTACTTGAAGCAATCCTTGACTTTCTTCTTCGAAAGAACATTCTTCCTTACAAACGATTTTTCCTTCGTCTTCAGTAATCATTATCAATCCTTTTAATGATTTCTTAGTTCCATCATCCGTGATAGGTTCTTTGTAAATATTGTAGCCAGTTCCGTTAGCTTCAAACCAAGCTCCTTTTGCTGCAAACCCAAGTGTATCACGGGTATTCATCTGATAAGTGTAGCTTCCCACGCCTAATACGATATTGGTAGCTGCAAAGCCTTTTTGTTCTAATCGGTGGTAGATTTCAACTTGGCGATCAAGTGTGATGCTATCGCCATAAATTGCACCGATATGGGAATCTAAAACTTTATATCCTTGTTCATTAATCGTTCCACCGAAGATATCCCAAAGTAATTCAATAACGCCTTTAGTTTCAGATTCAGTTACATTTTCTTTAAGTGTTTTGTATTTAGGAGGATTGCTAACTAAATTAGTAGGTTTTTCACCATTATATTTAAGAAAGGTATCTTTTCTACCACCTAAACCACAAATAATATCCACTGGATTTCCGCTGTCGGGACGGATAACCAATTTGCCATCACGCGACATAATTAATTCTTTGTTAGCAGGGAGGTATTCTGTAATTAACTTCCATAAGTCAAACGTATCTGATACAATTGAAAGAATACCCGTTGGAAACTCTTTCAGCCAATCAGCAATCATTTGCTGTTCCCCAACAGTAAATATTTTGGTGGTTGATACCGAATGTTCGGAAGCATTAACAGAATTTATGCATACTTCGTTTTCTGGTTCGTTGTAGAAATATCTTGCACCTGGAATAACAATTAGTGCATCAGATCCACGATGGCTACTAGCATGTCCTAATCCACTTGATAACATATCCCAAGGGGATAATCCTCTAGCACTAAAATCGTGGCATAAGTAATCAATCAACCAGGCGTTTTGCGGATCCGTTTTCATAACCCATTCAACAGCATTTCTTCTGTATTGCAAAGCGATTGTTGCGGATGTCGATGGCTTCCAAGCTAAACTTGAAACAATGGTTTCCAAATACAAGGTCAGCCAAGCAAAGCCATCTACCGTATTGATAAATGTCATATGAGGGACGTTTGGCTGTGTTTCTATCCCTTCAGGTAAACTTTTAATGCGAATAGGTAAATAACCCAGCTTATGCAATTCAGCGAAGTGGTCCGCATTATATTCTTGCATTAGGTACATTCCCATATCCTTACCAAATTTCATTGCATCTTCCAAAGGAAGGCTGAAGAAGTTTTCAGCAAATTCGTCATGTAGCCAACGAACAACAATTTGTTGTCCAAATGATACTATTTTTGAAACGCCTGTTGGAGCGTATTTGATGCTACGCGGAATCCACGTTCCATATAATTTTGTTGTACCTGGTGCCAACATTCTTTTGTGTGATGTCTTATACCCATCGGTATAAAATAATGTGTTTGGTTTAAAGCTCATGTTTTTCTAAATATTTTATTGCGTTAATTAATACATTTTTATTATCTTTTAATAATCCAAGAGCCCTGTTGCATGTGTTACATAATAACCCTCTTATTCGTCCAGTTTCGTGATCGTGGTCAACAGATAGTACTTTATTCCTGTAATATGTTTCTGGTTCATTACAAATAGCGCACAACCCATTTTGTGAAGCATTTAATTTGTCGTAATCTTTAATATCAAGATTGAAATTTCTTTTTAAATGAGCTCTTCGTGAAGACAAAACCCCTCTTTCTGAATTATAAAAAATCAATCTGTTAATTTTTTGAGAATCATTTTTATTTTTCTGCTTTTCAGGCGATTTCTTGTAATAATCATTGTATTGTTCATTTCTACACGATTTACAACGAAATGTCAGTCCATCTTTGCTATATTTATCTTTAGCAAAATCTCCAAACGGTTTATTTTTTAAACATTTTGTACACTTTTTTTTGTTCAAAAAGCTCATTTTTTTTTAGTTTTAATTAATTATTCCATATTTTGTGTGGTAAGCTTTTGCGTTTGCTGGTATCCTCTGTATCGGTACATTGCTTCTTCCAATATATCCAATGCTTGTGTCAATCCACTTCTGTCGCAAAGGTTTATGTTGTAATAGATTTTTCCATTGTGTCCATATGGAAGTTCAATTGGATTTTTATTTATTGAACTTATTGGAATTTTCAATTCTTCGCAATGTTTTTGTATTTCTTCAAAACGGCTAACATCACTAGCAGTGAATATCACGATATACGCCCCAGTGTAGTGAGCTTCTTGAAGCAGCTTAATTGTTCGTTCAACATCTTCTTTGTTATCTAAACCCCAATACTTAACTGTATCGTCCCAATCAGCACTGATGATGATTTTCCCGTGTTGTAGCCATTCTTGGTACAATCGATTGATGTACGTTTCTATTTTACTTAGTTCTGGTTTCATCGCTTATAATTCGTTTGAAAGTTCGGTGATTATTTTACCTAAAAGATTATCTCCCCAATCGAAAATGTTTTCTAAGGCATTTTCTTCTGCATATCCTATTCCCCATATTCTGTCGTATGGCGATGCTTCAACAAAGGTTTTCCCTTTGTGGCTCAATAATTCAGCTTTCATATCAGGATTTTGGTTGAATTTTTCCTTCAAACCTTTTTTTACTAAATCGTATCTTACTTCATTCCATACAATAGGATTAAAGTTCTGAACGGATCTGCCAAGTTCTTTTTGATCTCTTGGGTGCTTAGTAGCTAAAATCTTTTTTGCTGTATCAAAATCGTTAAATGTGATTGCTTTTTGATACATCATATATTGTTCGCCACAGCTGTATTTTATTCCATCAATCGTAAAGAATGATTCAATCCAGTTGCTAAATGTTCCGTTCCAAAAGAAGAAGTATTCCATATTAAAAAATATTTAATTGTTTTACAAATGGTTCACACGCTGTTAATGTTTGATAGCTATTGGTACAATATACACCATCAAAAGATTGTTGTAATTCGCCAAAGCCTTTAGAAAAAATACCATGCGTTACCACTAAGTATATTTTATTTTTCCAGCCGTTAGCTTTCAGTTCTTTTGCAATATTGATAAAGGTTGCACCACCATCACAGATGTCGTCAATTATTACCGCATCTTTGTTTGAATTCCACAAATCGCCCATTGGAACAACGACTTTGCTTAGTTCCCCATTGGCACCTCTTGACTTGCTGCACGTAACAATGTCCCCTTTGAAAGAAACGTAATCAGCTACTTTGTATATTTTTTTCAAAGCCCCGCCATCAGGGGAAATAAATATCACGTCCTGGTCCTTGTTGTTTATTTGCGTCAAAGCCCACTTAACAAATTCACAATTATCTTTTTTAATGAAGTTGTTTAATCCCATTTCCAGACAATCTGAATGCGGATCGAGTATAGTGATAGAAGATATCTGCATTGCATTTATAAGAGGGCAAACAACTGTTTTAAGGTAATTGTTAGATCCTTCTTCAAACTTCCGGTCAGAACGAGCCCCAAGGATGTAAGGGGAATACAAATGTATCTGTTCAACACCCAATCCTTTTAACGATGCTATGGCACACATAATAAGTTCCAAGTCCATAAAATTGTTCAATCGACTTTTGATTGTAACACTTCTATGTTCTATGGTGGGTGGATAAGACCAAGAATAAGGAGCTATTTTAACTTGTTGTTGTCCATCAGGGAATTTACTTATAGTGTAAACTATTTCTGATTGGCTTTCGTCTATTAGGTTTAGTGTCTTCATTTTATATATTTAACAAGCCATACACAGCTGATTATCTGCTGAAGGCTGAATGTTCGATTTTACTTTTTTTAAGATTTCAATCATTACATCAATGCTACTAGGATCAAAAAATTCAAGCTCTACTTTTGGTAGTGGCTTTCGGTCCTCTTTTTTGCATTGGGCGTTAATGTCCATCGGTCTTTCCAATTCTTGTAGCACTAAGAATCTTCCAGCTACACCAACTGCAATAGTTCCTTTACCTTCTTTTCCAAAGGTTACGGCTGTGATTTGTTTTTCTTCGTGGTGCTTTATCATTACCAAGTATCTCTTTTTAGTTTTTCAAGTTCAATTTGCAAGTCCATAAACTTTTTACGGATTTCATTCAATTCTTTTTCGTGATCAGCTTTCCATTCTCCTGATTCTATCCTTTTTTCAGCAGCACTATTAAATGCCTTGAAACCGCTAAGAATCTTGTCAATTGGTTCTTCCAACGCTTGATTATCTGGTCTATATCCCATTTTATTTTTTTAAAACATTGGCGGTGGTTTGTGTTGCCTACTCATAGTCAAAGCTAACTTAGAAGTGATTATTAAAGCTCCCGAAATTCACCCTCGTTTGAAGCGGTGTTTCGCCCTCTACAAATCATCATCACTTGCGATGTGTGTTACCACCAATGTTATTTTTTTACTTCAGCATTTCTGTTAATTGCTTAACTGATTTACCTTTCAAAGATTCGTCTTGCTTATCAGCGATAATAGCCAAAATCTTTTCGTTGTGTGCTTTGTTTTCTTGTTTAGTAGTAGCAGCTTCCGCTTCATCTACTTTAGTTTGCAACACATCAAGGACGATATCAAATCTTAATTTAGCTGTTTTATCTTTTACAGATTTACTAACTAAGAAAGATTTTTTACCTGATTCTTTGTGTTCAGCTTCTAAGGCTACCGCCAAAGCATCTAATTCGGTTACGGACAAATCCCATAACTGTTCTACCGATAAAGATCCTTTGTTTGTAGCGAATCTTAATTTTTGTTTACTTGCTTCTTTGTACATTTTTTTCTAGTTTTTAATTATTGATTTATTTTAAAATTTGATTTTCACAATGCGTTTGAAAGTTCCGGATAGCTTGACAATTAATTCATCACGAACCGTAGCGTTGAAGCCAAGTCCAGACAATTGCTTATCTGTGGAAGCGATGTTGTTTGTAGTCCCCAAAACTTCCATCACCTTGCGATGATCAAGCAATTCAGAAATTAAATTTTCATTGTGGAAAGTTCTGATGCTTACTGGGGACTTGCATTTATCCAACATAAAGAAATAGTACTTGTTTCCTACTTTGTTTCCATTCCAATGGTTAGGCGATAAACACACCAAGTTCACTTTATGAAACTGATTTGTTTCAAGTCCGTAGATCTCTTTCGATGAAGCTGATTCAGGTAATAAATGCTTAATGGTAAATTCACCATTCTTCAATGTTACTTCAGCAACTTCAACTATTCCAGAAACTCGTTTGTTGTATTCGTAAGAATAAACTTCACCACCGAATTCGATTTCTGCTTTAAACCCTTTTGAATTTCTATCGCTGAATTGATGCACCCACAATTTGTAAACACCATCTTTCATTTTAGATTGGTTATCCCAAGTAATGTTTTCAACTGCTAATCTTCCACTAGGCTGTGTATTATCAACGTCAAGCTGTCCAGACATACTTGTTCTTACATTTCCACCTCTGTCTTTTCTGAATGGAGTAGAATAGCCAATTTCTGTTCTACTTGGTTCTGAAGCCCAAGCATCCAAATCCGAATTATCATCCATTTTTTCATCGTTCCAGGCCAATCTGAAATTCAATACACCTTCCACATTTCCACCAGCATCTTTTACCGCTTGTTTAATTTCGGACTTACCGGCAAGGTTTCCGTTGAACGTCCAGCTGTAATTGTTTGTCCACTTGAAAATTGGTTTGCTATCAGGATTGTTTGCTGTTGTCAAACTAACCAAGTTTCCATCTTGTGAATTTTTAAGATAAGCTTCGATTGCAGTACAACCTGGCAGGATATCAGTCATAAATTTTTCAATGCTAACTTCTTCGATACCATCAAATTCGCTTCTTTTGTGGCGTGTAGATGTTGCTTTTACCCCATCGAAAATTGAAACATCTTTAATTTCGCCTTTACCAACATTGCTGTGCAAGATTTCAGATACCTTGATATCGTCAATCGTAGCAAAACGTCTGTCGAACGATTCAGCATAACCATTGCTTTCAACAAATTCTTTTGCTTCTGCAATCTGTTTCTTCGTGATAGGAGCTGTCGCTTTCATATAATTTGCTGGATCAACTCTTTTGTTCCAGGCTTGACATGCTTTATTTAATTCTTCGCCTTCTGACAATTCAGAACACAACACACCAATCAATTCATTTTTGAATTTTGCGAATGGCAAGTTGTAGCTGTTTACCCAGCACCAGCTGTCTCTTTGGTCTGCTGATAATTTATCGTATTCAGTTTTTAATGGAATTATTTGTTCGATTTTAAACAAGTGTGCATCACCATTTAGCAAAGAACCTTGAATAATAAGGTCTTTAACCAACTTTAAAGTGTCCAATGAGATTTCTTCCATCGCACGTTGGAACACGTTTTTAGCATCTCTGTAAGTAGCCATAATGGATTCCACAGAATTTCCAGAAGCATCCACAAATTCTTTTGGCAAGAATAAGTGCATATGGTTAAACTCCCTGATTTCTTCTGGCTTTACAACACCAAATTTATCAGCTTCTTCTTTTGTGTATCTCTTATGATTAACAGATGTCCCCAATTGGAAAACAGAATTTGACTTGCTGCAAGATTCGTATGGCAGTTTATTTAATTCATTGAATGTTTCGAAAAATACTTCCGCCACTTTTGATGAACGAATTGCTTCAGCTAGGGCTTTTGCAGTTTTTTGATATTCCAAATCACACACAACATCAAAAATGCTTACAATGTTGTTATCAGCATCTATCGTTACTACGTTACCATATCTGCGAATGAAGTTTTTGCAGTGGTTACAATTGTGTGTTGAACTTTCCGGATCCCTGAAGATCGGGTTATTCGTTTTTGTGAACGATTTTAAGTATAGTCCCCAGATTTCATCACCAGTTAAACTAACTCTGAATAATTTACCAGTCTTGCACATCTCGTCAAGTTGTGCCTGGATTCTTTTGTTGAATTGTTTCATTTTTGTTTTCAATTAATTCCGACACTACTTTATTCGTAATCGGATGGTTAGTTTGCGATGAAGGTTTCGAACCCCCGACCTTCTTCTTGTATTGGATGAAGACGCTCTACCAGCTGAGCTAATCGCAAGTGTTATTTAAAATAGTGTTAATTCTTATGGCATTTCAATTGTTGCAATCGTTCCATTTTCAGATGTAATTACTTGCTTAGAATTGTTTGGTGTTCTTACAATCCATTTACCTTTTGTGTGTTTCATAATTATGTTTCTTTAATTGACTTTTACTTTATAATGTTTAATCGGGCGAATTCCCCGTGATATTTTTTAGCGTTTTTATTGTAAGCTTCTGCTGCTTTATCTTCATTCGAAAATATTCCTAAATATTTTTGTTTTTTATTAACCACTATCTTCGCAGCCCACCACTGATAAAAATATGTTTTTGGTGTACCATCTGAAAGTATTCTATCAATCTTTGCTGTATGAATATAAACTCCTAAATATTTTGATATACCACAACAATTAACTTTATTTTTTGTGTTTTCTGATGGCGTTGCTTTTCTAATGTTGTTTCTTTGGTTGTTTAATCCATTACCATCCTTATGGTCGCCAAATTCTGTTTCCGTCAATTCTAATATTTGTCTGTGCATTAAATATTTTACCCCCTTTTCCGTCCTACGTGCATAGTTTGTATATTTATCTTTTATCACTTGCCACCTATATTTATTTAGTGATTCGTAATCTTCGTCATCAACTAATGCAACATATTTGCCTTTGTTTTCCCCTGTTTTGATAAATCTATCTGTCTCATTTGTTGGCAAAGTAAAACAATATATTTATAACTTCCAAATAAAAAGCAATAAATATTATAATCTCAATTAGCGTATTTACACAAAATAGCCTAAATCGTTGATTCTATTGAGTTTTCAAAACTTTCAAAAAGCGATAATATATATTATAAAGACAATTATAGAATATATAACTTATTTTATTTACGATTATATTTGGAAATGTCAAAACAATATATTATTATTGCGGTCTATAATTGTTCAAAGGGTTGGTGTCGTGTATTTACGGGTGCAGATGCCAACCTGAACAACTAAACTAACCACCTATGGAATTAATAAAACCAAAAACAACAAAAGGGAAATGGGTTCTTGAAATGAGCGACCTTACTATTCGTGTGAAGGAATGGGAGAAAAATAATTTGATGGGAGATTACAAGGGCAGCATTATTGCCGACTTGAAACCATCATTAGGAATTACCGATCAAGATGTTGAGAACGGTTGCCTAAAAGAAGAAAACTATTATTCATATCTAAAAGGTACGGGAGGGAGGCAACATGCTTGGGAAGAAGTAATTGCCAATGCGAATAGTATTTGTGATGTAATGAATAACGTGCGTAACCAATGAAACCAGAGGACCTAAAAAAAGCATTAGAAGAAGCGGCAGATTGGGAACGCATCTTGACCGAAGAAGAAAGCACCAAGATTTCTTACGCGGAAGCAAAGAAGAAAGTGCTGAAAAGAATTTTTGATAAATGGAAAATAAAACTGAAATAATGAACAAACAACAACAACTAGATATTCTAATTTCTTCACAGGAAAATATGAATAGTTCTAAAGCTCTTTCGATTAGAGGCGAGGGATATTTAGAAGGCTTAAAACAAGCTAGAAAAATTATTTTCGGGGAAGATAGTAAACAACCCAAAGGTCCAAAAACAAATTTTCGCAGATGAACGATCTCCTACAACTGATGCACGATACTATGGGTAAAACGGCAAACATTAAAGGTTCTGTAACACTTTTGAAGAAAGATGGAATTAGCCAGGCTGATGCTGATAAGTTGTTAGATATTATTGAGGGCCAGGCAAAGAAGCTGGATGAAGTGATTGATGTGTACTATAAAGCAAACAAAGCTTCAAGTGATAAGATGGATTGGGATGAGGTGTTTAGTAAATTTCCGCAAAAGGTTGGCGACATTTATTATGATATTGACACTTTTAAGAAGTTCCTCAAATCCCACTACGTTCTGCCGAAAGAGAGCAAGGAGGGAAGTGATTATAAAATGAATAATGGGTTAATTGGAACAGAAATGTCTGTATCAAATAACTCTTGTAATGAATGTGGGAAAAAATTAGAATCAGGAACTTTAACTAAACTAAACACTATGAAGACAAAGAAAGTAACATTGGATGAAATACAGGCACTAATTGACACACTAACTCAAAATCCCGATAGAAAAGTTGAGGTTATAAGACTTTGGATTAAAACATATCTTTCACAACCCACCCCCACCTCAGAAACGCTAGTGAAAACTAGAATTGAAGATGTGGAGTTGAGTAAGTTGGATATTAATGGAATATACTTAACTAATAAAGGTGATTTTCAGATTCAAACAATTAAAGCGGGTTATCCCGAAATCACCCACATCTACTTACCCTCCGCTCCCCAATTAATAGACGAGAAGGAGGTGGATGAAATTAGAACACCATTAAATGCACCTACTTGGTTTATGTCTAAACCTCCAATAGTTATTGATGTTCAAACTGCTAACTCCACCATAAATATTCAAAAAGAGGTAGCGAGTATTTTGCACCAATTTGGAAACACAGAACTTGGACAATATAAAATACAGCTATTATTTGAAAAAATGTTGCCGTCAGAAGATATTACTCCCCAAGTAACATTAGGTAAAGAAGAAGTAACGGACGAACAAATAAAAAGACTATTAGCTAATTTTCTTGTAGGGAATGATGTTTACAGAAGTGAACATTGTATAAAGGATTTCCGCAAATTATTTAATTCATCTGCATTAGGTAAAGAAGAAGGGAAAGTTCCTAAAGAAATAATAATTGGAATGAATGGTGCGTGGAGCATATTAGATGTGTTGGAAAAATTAATAAGTGCATCAAACTATCTATTACACGAAAAAGACTATGATAGACATGACCACGAAGAAATTAGAATTTGTGTCAAAAGAGCCATAGAAATAATAGAAGAAATTAAATTAAAGTACACTCCATCATCAGAAGGGAAGAAAGAGAGCGATGCGGTGGAGTTTGCGGAATGGATATTTAAAGAAGGTTGGGTTTATGGACAAAACAACACTTCATTTGGTTGGGCTAAAAAAGAAGATAACCCTAAAATTGGACGACTATTAACAACGTCAATTTACTCACTCTTTAAAAAATCTCTATCCTAACACTCGGCTAAACGAAAACAAATAAAATGATAATCTTCCGAATCCCTTTATTCATCATAACCATATTCGTATTGACAATGATGGATTTGGTTTTCATAAGAATACTATCGCTGAATTTTAAGCAAGAATTCCTGATCACAAAAAAGGACTGGAATGAAATGGTAGATTGGACTTTAAAAAAATAGCTATGAAAACAATTAAAACAATAAATGGAATAGAACAATTACTGGACAAATGTTTCGAAGAGGGCATTACCAATAATAATGAAATTGCCGAAATTTTGTATAACCAATTAGTAGTAGTTCCTAAAGAAAAAATACTTTGTGCCGCTAACTATTACAATGATTGTCAGACGTATAAAAATCAACCTATAAATATTTCGAAAGGCTTTGTTATTTGTGGGTACAGACATAATCACGTCAATTCAATAATTGAAAAAATATATGAAGAATTAACAAATCCTAAAAAAAATTTTCTAATGGATGTTGAAGTTAAAGGCTTCTTAACAAACACTAACCGGTTCGTCAATCGCAAAGAAGCATACAAAATAGCCTTTGAAGCTGACCAGATTATTGGCCCGAACAAAGGATGCCCAGAAAATGAAATCGGATTAACAAGTGAGGATTTATACTAAAAAAAAATGACGATAGCAGAAATTAAAACTAAGATGTTAGCCCATAGAGATTTTTATGGAGGCGATATTATGCAGACTGATGAAATCAACAAAGCTAAAACAAAAAAGGATTTAGCTAAAGTTCTTGATAGTTATGAATCGCACTTAGAAATGATCGCACTAGATGCCATTTCTCATCATTCAAGGTTTAGGAAAAGTCTAGGATTGCATATGGTTTAGAAATGGTAAAACTAATTCAAGCACTAGAAAAAAGAAGCGGATTGTCGATTTGGATTTTTGACAAAGCGGAAGATATGCCTAAGTATGCACAAGGCTTTCCAACAATGGAACGCGAAGGAATAACCGAATATCATTCTCCTTCAGCTAAAGATTTTTGGGACTGGCTTTGGGAAGACGACAAGGGGGAAAAAATGTCTGAAAATATCACAAATGGCAAACAATTATTAACGATAAAAGAAAAACAAAATGAAACTATTAACATTATTATTTTTATCTGTGATCCTTGCAAGTTGCACAATGCCTAATGATGTGCAAAAAGAACAAATCATACAAGATGCGAATGTTGCAATGGCAAAAGAAAAAACAAGTCAGTTACAAATCCAATGGAAAATTGATTCCTTAAAAACGACACAAAAATGAACAAAGCAGAAGCAATCGAAAAAATGAAAGCTGGTGTTAAGATGACACACAGACACTTTTCACCAGAAGAATGGGTAACAATGCAAGATGGTAAAATTGTATTAGAAGATGGCGTTAAATGTTCTCCATTAGAATTTTGGCGCTGGAGAACTGATTCTTCTTATGATAACGACTGGGATCTTTTTGAAGAACCAGAATATGATAGACTTAACCAAATTTAAAAATAAACTAAAAAAAATGAAAATAAAAACACTACTTGAAAAGTTAATCTTTTTGTCCAGATGGCTACTAATCCCTGCGGTGATGGTGGCGGTGGAGAATAAAATTACTAACTAATAAACTAAAAAACATGCAATTAAAATACGAATTTTTATTAAAAAATGAAGCAATACAATTTGATAAGTTACCATTGGATATAGTAACTAGAATCAATAATATGAACTTTGATATTAAGAATCTACGCAAAGAGTATAAACATGCCCCAACCATCCTGAAAAGAGAATTACGCGTAAAAAACAAGATTGACCTTGGCATTTGCGATGCTATTATGGATTGGCTTGATTCAGAAGGGGCTAAAAATAATAAAAATAAAAAAGAAGCAGTTAACCACCCATCCCATTATGGCGGAGCTGAAAACCCATACGAAGCCATCAAAGTGATTGAAGCTTGGGATCTTGGCTTCAACTTAGGTAATACAGTAAAATACATCTCTCGCTGTGGTAAAAAAGATGCCGTGCTTCAGGAGCTTAAAAAAGCTGCTTGGTACTTGCAAAGGGAAATCGCCAACCTAGAAAAAGCGGATGATGAATTAGCTAATTTAAAAAAAGTATAAAATGAAAAAGAAAATTATAACAATTAAATACACAAGTATTCACGGAGAGCAAATGATTCTTGTGATGGATAACCAATATAATCTTTGGTTTAAACACGAAGATTGCAACGATAAATTTGAAGTAATTACAAAGAAATCACTTCAATACATATTGTCAAGTGATGAACAAGTTGTATTTAATTCCTTTTTGGCTCTTGTAAATGCCACAAAAAAGAGGCATAAAGAATGGAACGATTCAGGGCTTATTAAATAATAATGACCAACATCCACATCGACAATCAAATCATTGAAATCAATGGCGATTCAACACGAATTACCGTTGTGAATGACGTTCGCAATTTCGTTCACAAGCTGAATTTCAATTTTGCTGATTATCCGAAGCATAAAGATTTTTTCAAAGAAAAGGATTTTGCCCAATACTGGTGGTTAAGCACACTTTACAACAGCTTTCTGGAAGCAACAATGCCTGGAACACAACTAAAATTATTCTAATGAAAAAAGATTTACAAATTGAATGTAGTGCAACGGAAACGGAGATTATATTTTTTTTTATGGCTTTAGCTAGAGAAAAAAATGACACTTTGGATATGTACTATATGGAAGAAAGTGAGGTTCTAGAATTTGTTAAAAATACCTTTTCAGTTTTCAGGAAGAATCCAACAAAAAAATATTTTCCAATAAACTTGAGAACATCACAAAAGGGGAGATTAAGATTTTTTATGACTGAATTTTGTAATCTGTATGGATCGAAAACTTCTAATGAAATAAAAAAATATGCATTAGTATTAAAACACAGCTTTGAAATATTCAAAGATGATAATATATTAAGTTTAATCAATACTATGCAAATAAAAAAGGGTCCTATTGAAAAAAATAGAATCAAACACGACATTAACCAATTCAAATTCAAAATGGCACGACCGACAAAAGCAGAACAAGAAAAAAGAAGAATTGCTGGACTACTAGCTGAAGGTAAAGGACCGGATGGCGAATTACTGTCGCCTCTTTTGCTAAATCCGAAAGGCGTTTGCAAATATTGTTCTAGTACGTTCGAAATCACGCATGGTAGTCAAAAGTTTTGTCCAGAAAGAAATGGGAAGAAGAATTTTTGTTCAAACAAGTACAGCAATGCTAAGAAGAAAAAAGACCATTCAAAAAAGAAGAAAAAAGTAATTAATCCACACGAAGTTGAAGAAGTATTGAACGATGCTAAAAATAAATACAGCATAGAAGAGCTTGAAAAGGAAATTGAAAAATACCAAAAGGAAATTGAAGACCATCCCAACTACATTAATCCAGCAGTGCGCGATAAATTCAGAGAACCATTCCAAATCCCTGAACCAGAACCCATCGTTCGCACAGCATCAGACAACAAAATTGCCATAGCAATAGCGGTAATATCGTTTTTAATGAGTTTATACAATTTTATATGGTAATCGACCACAACTTCCAAACGCCTCGTCCAGTAGCTGAATATATGGCTTCTATGATTCCATTAAGTGCGCACACTGTTTTAGAACCAACAAAGGGGCTAGGAAATATAGTTGATGCCATTAAGCGTAAGCGATTATTTGGCTTTGAAATAACAGCTCCAGATGATTTCTTTCTCTTGGATCCAAAGCTAACTTTTGATGCAGTAGTAATGAATCCGCCATTTTCTTCTAAGTCTGCTTTTTTAGAAAACGCCCCGACTGACATTGACATCAAGGGAATGAAGCTTGGCTACCACATTCTTTTCGAATGTATGAAAAAAACTGATTGTGTTATTGCATTAGTACCCTGGCTAACCATCGCTGATTCCGATGTTCGACTAAGAGCCTTGAAATCATATGGCTTAAAATCACTTACACCGCTTCCTAGAAAGACGTTCGAATATGCACGAATACAAACGTGCGTCATTGAATTAGAACGTGGGTATGCTGGAAAAACGCTATTTAAAACCGATTTGATATGAGTGCGTACAAAAGGTTCTTAGAAAAGTTCCACGAAGGATTAAAAAAAAAGGAAACGGAGCACAAAAAACGCGAAGACGATATTGAAAGAAACAACGATAAATATAGCTTATACATTGTGAAAGCGGGGTATTATGAAGATTTAAAATGGTTTGGAAATTACTTAACGAATCATCCGGTTAAACCTGAAAACCCAATTGAATATCAGTTGCCTTTCGATCATTATAGTCTTTTTGAAAGTATTATGAATGAATTTGCAAAGGATGAAATAAATGAAGTAGAACTTACTAAACTATTCGGCATAATAAAAGAAAATCGCAAAAAATTAGAAAATTAATATCAATCCTAACTAAAAACCAAATGAACCCAATCCAATTCACACTAGAAGAACGAACCATCATCGCAGACTTCGTTTACAGCGAACAACAAGATATCTTGATTGTTACAGATGCAACAAAATTAATTGAAGTACTTGCCAAGCACAAGCTAATCGAAGACAAAGAAGGCTGGTTGCGTAGAGTAGAAGAAAAAGAACCAAGAACCGTTGCCGACTTGCTCCATCTTTTGAAAACAAAAATTTCAGACGAACAAGGCACTAGCATTATGGACGAATATATGGGAACGCATTCTGTTAAGCCCAACCCTTCTGATCCAGAAATGGAAAAAGCTGCTGAACAAAAGCCACAAAACTATAACTGGGGCGTAGGAAAAGAAGCCAATTCCAAGCCATACGATACCGTTAAAATCGGTGAAAAAGACTACGAATTAATTCATGGTGAATTTCCCCATTCAAGACGTGATAACACCACCTATGCACGTAGTAAAGAAAATCCAGAAAGGATCTATGGCTTTGATGGACATCGCCTTCCATTTAAAATTGAAATTGAAGAATCCAACTACCTAAAAAGCTCACATCTTTCAGGCGATGAAATCAGAAAATCTTGCACCGGAAAGCTTTCGCTGAATGGTGTTGTAATTTTCGAATGTGGTGGAAGAACTTACGAACGTGCATTTTCCAACATCCGAAAATTCATTGATAGTATGGAAGAAAAATGGTCGTGGTATCCAAATAAATTGGAAGAATGGACAGGTAAAATTATCAAGTACGAAGGCCAATTATTCCGTATAGAATCGTTCATCGTTTCGCAAGGTTGTATGATATTAGTTACTCCAGATGGAAAACCTAGAAAGCCTTTTGCATACGAACAAGAAGAATTTGAAAAAGGCGACTTCTATGGCAATGAATCAGTTAAAATCGAAGTAAACAGCGAACGCATTTGGTGGTATCCGACAAAGAAAGAAGTTGAACCTTTTTTAAATGGAGGGAAAAAATAAATAAATGGCAACTGAAAAGTGGGTTGAATTAGACGAAGACAATAACAAGCCGGATCCAAAATGTGGCTTGTTTTGTATCCGTTGCAAACGTCCGATTAAACAAATTAAAGGAAGTTTGCCAACAATGGTCCGAAAATCAATCACCGGAAAGCACTTAATTGGTTCAGAATGTTGGAAAAAAATAAATTGTTAATAAATAATTTCATATACATAAGGTATATGTCTTACATTTGCTAAAAATAAATAATGAGAAAGAATATTGACATATCAGACGAAGCCGTTGAAGCAATAACAATACAAGCTGTAAAGGAAAAAACTGTCTTTAAATTAAAGGCACAAAAAGTTTTGGAAAACTACGCTAAGTCATTGGACAAAAAAGAAAAGAAGAAATAATGGACATTGTAAAATTTATTTGCCAAGACGGTGGATAACCAACATCATTCAATTTTTAATAATTATAAAACTCCTAACTAACTAACTCTAACTAACTATGCAACAATACCTAAAATTAATCAACACCATCCTAGCAAGTGGGACAGTGAAACCAGCAGCAAGAGAAAATATGCCATCAACAGTTAGCTTATTCGGATATCAGTTCCGACATAATTTAGCTGACGGCTTTCCATTACTTACAACAAAAAAAATGTACTGGAAAGGCGTTATCGTTGAATTACTTTGGTTTTTACGTGGCGATATCAATATCCATTATTTAGTATCAAATGGAGTGAACATCTGGAACGAAGATGCTTTCCAGTATTATCTAAAAAAATGTAAACAAGTGGGAATCGTTGAAACACTTTCTTTTGAAGCATTTATTGAAGTGATCAAAAAAGGCGATTTAGAAACGGTTTCCAGAAATTTTAATGATAGCAACTACAAATATGGCGATTGCGGTCATCAATACGGAAAAGTATGGAGAGACTTTGGGACAGATGAAACTGGGATGCAGTTCGGAAAAGGAGTTGACCAAATCAAAAAACTAATTGAAGGATTAAGAAAAAATCCGGAAAGCAGAAGACATATTGTTACCGCTTGGGATCCGACACACGACCAGGATTTAGCTTTAACCTGGTGTCATGCCCTATTTCAGCTGAATTGTCGCCCAATGACTACACTCGACCGAGCTCATTATGCTGTGGATAATGCTATTATGCACAGAAATGAATTGATGAATGATTCTGAAGAAACAGGATTAACTCTTATAGAACATTTAGACCATTTTAACGTCCCTAAATACCACCTTGACTGCCAACTATATCAACGCAGTGCAGATGTTTTTCTTGGCGTTCCCTTTAATATCGCTTCGTATGCACTACTTACTGAAATTCTTGCAAAGATGTGCAATATGGTACCAGGCACGTTCATCCATAGCTTTGGAGATGTCCACTGCTATTCCAACCACCTAGAAGCGATAGAAGAACAAGTTTCCCGTACTCCAACAGCTTTGCCGAAGCTGAAACTAAAAGGCTGGGTTGATGGAGCTGACAAAGATATTTGGCAGACCTACGACCTTGATACTTTATTGTCTCTGCTAGTAAGTAATTTAGATTTAATTGAATTACAAAACTACAATCCGCAACCACCCATCAAAGCTGAACTATCAACTGGTTTAAAAAAATAGCTATGAACCTGACACGTCAAGTAGTTATGCTTCCTACTGAAAAAGCAAGTAAAATACATTTAGTTTCTCCAGAGGATGAAATTAGTGTTAATTATGAGGATAAAGATGATAAATTAGTTCCTTTAAAACATAGTAAATTAATATTTACTGATGAAGCTACTGAATTTGGTTTTCCACCTCAACATCTCTACATTACTTCTAATGAAGAAATTAAAGAAGGAGATTGGTGTATTAATAAAAATAGAGATACTTTACATATTATTACCCAAATTCATAAAGGTGAAAGAATAGTAGAAGAATCTTGGGAAAAAGTAATAGCTACAACAGATAAACTTTTTATTAAAGATAAGTCTTATGAACATATTGCTATTATCCCTGAATCATTCATTAAAGCGTTTGTAGAATCTAATGGTACTATTAAAGAAGTATTAGTTAAATACGAAGAAATTGTATCTAAGTCTATGGATAAAGGTAAGTTCCCTAATATTACCAAACTCAAAACTAATCCCGATAATACTATTATAATAAAATGAACAGAGACGTAAAATTTAGAGGCAAACAAAAAACCTGGATTGTTGGCGGAATTAGAAAAAGCCAGGCCACCGAACTTGTTGAAAATATTACATCAATGATGAAAGAGGAATGAAAGACTATATGTTCATAAATTACAAAGCGCAATTCGTTAAGATTTTTTTTAATGAAATAAAATACATTCAAGCAGATGGGGATTATTGTAAGATTTTTACCAATGAAAAAATGTATCACATCCATTCTACTTTAATCTATTTAGAAACTAAGTTGCCTACTGAAATGTTTTATAGATGCCACCGAAGTTTCTGTGTGAATGTTGATAGAATTACAATTATTGAAGGGTTTACTATTTATATTGATAAGGTAAGTGTTCCAATCTCAGAACTTAATAAAAAAGAATTATTGAATAAAATAAATTTAGTAATGTTTCAAAAATCGTAGTAATGGAAAAAAATAAACTAACCCAAAAAGCCGAAAGAGGTATCAAAAGTGTGATTAAACGAGCTGTATTTCAATATACAAGCTTTTCCCCTTCAGTAAGAAACGAAGTAGCGGAAGCAGCCATAAATGAGTTAAAATTTAAGATTAAATTAGCCAACACCTGCGAAGTTGATTTGAAAAAGGTGAACACTAATCTACCCAGAAAGAAAAAATGAGCAACAAAGACGAATGGAGCTTCCCCGAAAGCCCGGACAATCAAAACAGGCTAAAAAACAACGCACTAGAAGAAAACGCCAAGAAGCGAAAAAAATAGATGCAGAAAATCCATTACACAATAAATATCACGGATACCACTAAATATGTACAACACAGACAAAAAAACTTTGATCAAGCTTGTCAAACAAGAAGCAAAGAACATTAAAGAAAATGCTACTCCTAGAGAAATTAAGAAACTTAATATAGAGTGGCTTGATCCAGCTGATGTAGAACAATGTATCTATGGGCAGATGACTGGCAGTTGCTATTCTAAAAGAGCAAATAAGCTAATTGTAAAATGTGCAACTAAGGTGTATAAAGCTATTGGATCTCAGCCTTTGGAAGATGTGGAATTAAACGGAAAACCAAAATTAGTGCTAGACAGGTCAGAAGAATACCATTCCCCTATCGAAATCTTCATCTACCATCATGGGTACGAAAAAGGAAGTATCGACCGCGAAGGAAACATCAAACGACTGATTAATTATTTGAAAGGTGTTACCAAAACTTTATCGTTAAAATAATAAAAACGTAGGTTGTCTGCCACAAGCAAGTGGTTGATGACCAAGTGGGGAACTACGATAACTGAAAGCCCTTGCCTATGTTTTTTAAATTAAAACAATGGATTTATACGAAATTCTAGGCGTTAAGAAAAACGCTACCATCAAGGAAATTAAAATTGCATACCGCAAAAAAGCAGTTGAAAATCACCCGGACAAAGAAGGTGGATCTCCTGAAAAAATGTCGGCAATTAATCATGCGAAGGATATTTTAACGGATCCAGGTAGAAGGGAAAAGTATGACCGAACTGGATTTGATGGCAAAGAACCATCATTCGACCAGCGATTCAGACAAACGCTTGACGACCTTCTTATGCAAATAATTAAGGAACCGGCTAACGATCCTGAAAAGGTTGATGTTATAGCATTGATGACTGGCAGTATTCAGGATGCATTAGAAAGCTACAAGGGGAAGAAGAAAACAATGATCACCCAGCTGGAAAAAATGCTTTCTATTAAAAAGAGGACCAAAAGCAAGGATAAAACGATTCAGCATATTTTAGATGTACGTATTGGACAATGTAATCAAGCATTAGCAAAGATGTCAGACGAAATCCTTTATTGCCAGGAGTGTCTTGAATTTATGAAGAAATATGAATATGAATACGAACCACCGCAATCATCATCTGGATTCACCATTGTTCAAATAAAAAACGTATGAAAATGAAAACAAAAATGACAGACAAATACGAAGTAAAAACTATTGTGGATGAAATAATTATTCAACAGGTGAGGGTAAATATAACAGAAACGGTTGATTGCAAAAAAGCAGTTGCTATAAAAATAAAAGAAAAAAGGAAACAATTAAAAATGACACAAAGGGATGTTGCCGATAGATTTGGCACAGCTGCTGAAAATGGTATCAGCAGAATGGAAAGTGGTAATTACTATATTTCCATAGAATCATTAGAAAAGTTATGCAAAATATTTAATTGTAAATCGTCAGAAATCTTACCTTTTTAGATATGAAAAACTACTTCAAAAGATTAAAAAGCCATCCAGGTTTAGGTGTGGCAACAGGGATGTCGATTCTTTCTTTTCTTGCAGCTGGAACGAATAAAAATATTCACAGCTTTGAAGGTGTTTTAATTTTAGGCGGATGTTTTTCTGCTTTCTTTTGGTTGATAGTACTGATAACTAATTTTGAATAATAATGCCAAAGCAATTCTTTAAAATTACTTATGGAAGGTATGGAAAATATAAGATTGTGTCCTACTTCAAAGATGAAGGAAGTGTTATCGTTAAGGTCGATACTTTCCACAACAAAATTAGTAGGGTGAAACGAAGCACATTGGAATTAATACACAAGCGCGATACAAAAGAAGTTGTTACTGAAGACGAATTTATTGAAGCAATGACGAAGATTCAGGACACACCATTATCATTCAATCCAAACTTAGGAAAAGAAACATGGTATTAAAGAAATGCAAATTATGTGATAAAAAATGGAATTGGGTTTACGACTACGAATTCTATTGCGATGAACACTTGCCTTGTGGTAAGTTTAAAAGATTTATGGGAACATATATCATTCCATTCTTAGCTGAATTTTTAAGATACAGAACATGGAATTAAAAGACTTAAATAAAAAAAACTTTCGATACCACAACATAATCAACTATCATAAAGGTGATGGGATTCTGCAAGGTAAAATTTATTGCATCAACTATCGAACGATAACCGTTGGCGATGATACTTCCAGATACACCATTAAATACAACAACATAATTCCTATTCCACTTTCAGAAGAATGGCTACTAAAACTTGGTGGCAAAAAAATTGAAAGCGTTATTGAACCTTCTTTTTCTTTCGTCCTTCAAGATGAAAAAATTCCTGATCCGATTTTAGGCGGATGCTTGTATAAATACAAAGAAATATCACTAATGCTTTGCAATGACACTGGAAAGGGTGAATACTATGCATTCATTCGCGAAGGGACAACAACCGATAGACAAAAAGACGACATTGTTTGCCTTACAAGAGAATTAAACTTTGTTCATTCTTTTCAGAACCTTTATTACGCAATTACTAACGAAGAACTAATCAAATGAAGGCAGATAAGTGGTTAAAAAGAAAGTACCCTAAATCTTTCACAAAACTGAATGAATATTTTGATAGGCACGAATTGGATTGCTTTAAAAATTCAAGATTTAAAATAGGAGTACTAACAAAGGATGTTATTTTCGTTCAGAAATATACGAAGGGAAGCATCATTCAATTCAGAAGAAGTAATCCAATTAATGACTACAATCACCCATTTGTACATTGTATCGTCAAGTGTCAATTAGGCTTCACCAGTAGTGGTTATCATTCGTTTAACATAACAGAATCAGATTTAAAAGAACTAATCAAATGAAAGAAAAATTCAAAAAACTTCCGCTAGAAAAGAAGATAAAATACACAATTGTACTTATCTTACTTTCGCCAATGATAATCATTGGGACAATTATTTTATTAGGGATTGCCGTCCAAGTAAAAGGCAGTAGCAGACAAAGTTATAAATACAAAAAAGTAATCAAGAAAGGATTATTTTGGGACACTGAATATTTAATTGAAAGATGAAGATGAATATAACACTTTCAGAAAAAAGAAAATTAGGAATTATTTCGCAAATGGCAAATCCAAATGTTTCTTATTGTAAAAGATGTTGGCTTACGTGGAGCTTAGAAACATCGGGTAGAACCGTAATGACTAGCGATGATGGTGGCACATTCGCAGTATGCACAGATTGTTGGAAAGAAGCTTCGCTAGAAGAATTGAAAGCATATTTCACTAGCACTTATCTTGCCCAATTAAAATCTGTTTACCACACTGAATATAAAATGGAGCACACGCTAGAACATTTGATAGAATGTGTTGAAAAAGAAAAAAATGTTATTTTTTAATTATGATCGAAAACATAATCCACAAAAGTACGCTTAGAAAAATCCTTCGGGAACATTGTGAACAGGGAACGAAACTGAAAAAGTTTAGGAAGCAACATGAGGCTTACATATTTCAGGCTTCTTTGTCTAAGAATATTTTTATTAAGGCACACACAGCAATAACAGCTATTGTAGTACTTTGCCTAACAAAAGAAATCCGTTTACTGGAACTAAAAAAGAAAACATTGAAACGAATGATTCGGAGAAAATGAAAAAAGAAAAAGAAGAACCTATTTCAGTTCTTGCCGCACTACTTGGCGTTGGACTAGTATTCGGACTAGCAATGCTTGTTAATGGTCAGAAGAAGCGAAAACGCACTTACAAGCAAAAGCCACTGCCAATAGTAACTGAAGATCTCGGATATGCCGAAGAAGTGAAAGATCAAAAATTATTGATGCCACCTACTAGCGATGATTTTATCGCTAGTGATAGATTTAAAGACGAATGGACATAAAAAAAGTATTATCAGAATCTGTTGAAAAAAGATTTCAAGCGGAAGCAACCATCAATTCACTAAGAAAAAAAATCTGCGGAATAGCTGAATATGAAACTTTAAAAAAGTATAAATCTGTCAATTTATTGCTTAAAGGAATGGAATTTGAATTAATTGGCGTTAAAGCGTCCTTTGATTTTTACGATATTGACATACCAAAAAAGGTTAATATACAACTCGCTTACCTTTTTATTTCGAAAAGAAAAAGAGTTAAAGAAATTAAAGATTTTTATGCGAATAACAATCGCTTCCCTTTTACCAATAGTAAGAATCCATTTTTTGAAGAACGTCTGTATAGTGTAGATTTGGATAAGGTTTTAAATAAAGAAATTAACCTTAAAATTGATGGTAGCAAAAAATCACACGAAGAAAAGCTGGCAAAGGATAAAAAAATATTCGAAGAAAAAATAGCAAAAGAAGAAAAGCTATCCAAAGAAAAAAGAGAAAAAGATTTACAACAAAAAAAATCATTTGATTCTTTGGCAAAAACGATAAATAATTATAAAAATAATGCTTAAAGTAGCCACAGTTTGCACTGGAATCGGTTCACCAGAATACGCCCTTAGAGAATTAGGAATCCCGCACCAAATAGTTTTTGGCTGCGACATCGATCGCTTTGCTAGAGAAACTTACCTAGCCAACTTCAAGCCCGATATGATGTTTGAAGATATGACAAAGCCCGACATCCTAGACCACTATGCCGATTTGTTTCTTGGAGGAATTCCTTGTCAAAGTTTTTCACTAGCCGGTAAACGTCTTGGCGAATTAGATCCGCGTGGACTTTTATTTTACAATTTTTATGAATACGTCAAAGTTCAAAAACCGAAATATTTTATCATCGAAAATGTGAAAGGCTTACTTTCCGATCAAGACGGGAAAACATTTCAATCCTGGCTGGATTTACTTGGGCAATCAGTAAACAATCAGCACAATATGTTTACGCACGATGACAGCTTGATGTATAACCTACATTGGAACGTCCTAAACACAAAGGATTTCGGACTACCTCAAAATAGAGAACGTGTTTTTATAATCGGCATCAGAAATGATCTTCCAAATAACTTTCGCTTCCCAGTCGGCTTTCCGCTTACCATTCGCCTAAAAGATATCCTAGAAACCAACGTAGATGAAAAATATTATCTAAGCGACAAAATGGTAGAATATATGAACAATCGTTCTGCCAATTTCAACAATGGAAAAATAAATTACAAGTATGGCGATGACATCGCTTCCACTATCACACGAAGCAGCAGCAGTTTAGATATCAGTGATAATATTATTGTTGAAGAAAAGCAGAACCAAATGGATAGGCTACTTGAGCGCACTGGCGTTGATATTTCGGGAGTAACCGAACCAACTGCACTTGACGTTTACAATAAAGTGCTTAAAACAGATGGAATATCACCTACACTTACCGAACCGCATCATAATAATTCACTAAGGCTTGTTGAACCCTTCTGCGTAGCGATGCGTGGAAGAAATCCAGAAAAGCCAAACGACAGAACATCTGGACTTAAAACAGAACAACGTCTTGAACCGAATTCACAAGGCATCACCAACACCATCACTTCCGTTCAAAAGGATAACTTAATTGTTGAACCAGCAATACTTACTCCTAAGAGGACCGAGTTTGGTAAAGAAACAAGGAAAAAATATGAAGCTGGGGAACTAAAACTGAACAGAAGCGAAATAACCAAACTTGAACCGAGAACAGATGGCATTTCTAACACCATTACGTCCGTTCAGAAAGATAATCTTTTGTTTGAACCTTATATCGTCCAAAAGCATCAAGACTGGCGACAAAAGGGCGATGATTTAAGGGAATTTCACGAACTAGCACCTACACTTCGCAGTAATATGGGCGACAACCATCCGCTTGTCGTTAGCCATAGAATCCGTAAGCTCACACCACGCGAATGTGGTAGATTGCAAGGATTTGCTGACGATTTTAAACAGCCCGTTTCTGACACCCAAGCGTTCAAGCAATTTGGAAATACCATAAGTACGCCAGTGATTAAAGCGATTTTAAAAAACTTATTAACCCCCAAGTAGCCACGAACGACCACAAAATGAAAATAACTTATTAACATCCTTGCAGAATAAATATATTTATTATATTATTGTCTCCGCTTAACAGATGATAATGAAATCACAGACCAAACATATTTAAAATAAAGGGCGAAAGCTGCTGTAAATCTCCGGCTTCGGCTAGTCATTTGTTAAGCAACGGTAGTCGTAGCCCCTCTTTTTGACCGCATGATTAAACTAAGACCATATCAGCAAAAATTTGTGGATGAAATTCGAACGAAACTTTTCAAAAAAGAAAGGGTAATCGCATGTGCTGCTACGGGGTGTCATGCGGTAGGCACTAAAATATTAATGTACAATGGATCTTTAAAAAATGTTGAAGATATATGTGTAGGAGATGCATTAATGGGCAACGATAGCACGAAAAGAACTGTGGATAGATTAATAAGAGGGAGGGAGTTGATGTATCAGATAACTCCAGTTAAGGGTGATTCATTTATTGTTAATGGAAATCATATTCTTTCTCTTAAAAGAACTACTAGCGATAAAAATTCAAGAGGCCGCGAACCAATAATGAATTTATCGGTTAATGATTACATTAAAACAAATAAAAATTTCAAGCATTTGTATAAATTATACAGAACCGGCATTGATTTTAATTCATATAGCGAAAAATTAAGAACACACCCCTACTTTGTTGGATTATGGCTTGGAGATGGCACTATGGCAAATACCGCACTTACAAATCCAGATAAAGAAGTTCAGAGTTGGATGCTAAATGAATTTCAGGAGGACTGTAAAATTAATCACGAAGGGGTTATTGTTAAGGTTGTAAAGAACAAAGATAGGTGCGATACAATATTTTCGAATGTCCCAATTGGCGGAGGGAGGGGGAATCACAACAATTCATTGTTAAATTTTACTAGAACGCTTATTAGTAATAGTGAAAAAAGAATCCCTAAAGACTATTTAATAAATAGCAGAGAAGTAAGGTTGCAAGTATTAGCAGGGTTACTAGACACAGATGGGTATAGAGGACATGGAGGATATGAAATAACAACTAAATATAATGGACTTTCGGATGATATATTATTCCTTGCTAGATCACTTGGATTAGCTGCTTATGTTAGTAAAAAAATAGGGAAAATAAAAAAACTTAATTTTATAGGAGAATATTTTCGAATTTCTATATCGGGCGATTGTTCAATAATCCCTTGTAAAATAGAAAGAAAAAAAGCGAGTGTTAGGCAACAAATTAAAAGTGTTCTTACAACTGGCTTTTCAATACAAGAATTACCAGAAGATAATTTTTACGGTTTTGAATTAGATGGAAATAATCTTTATTGTATGGGGGATTTTACAATAACACATAATAGTGGTAAAACCAAATGCTTCATCGCAATCTCAAATATGGCTATTTCAAAAGGGAAGACAGTTTTGATAATGTCCGAAACTGCAAAAATATTTTCCCAAATATCTAAAGAAATAGAAAATTGTGTTAATATCGAAAGCAAAGTTAAAACGCTTGACGTAAAGCCAACTCACATCTACGTTGCGATGTCCCAAACTCTAGCAAAGAGACCAAATATTATTTCTAAATTTTTAGAATTAGGCAAAGATCTTATAATCATAGCCGATGAATGCCATATTGGGACCTTTACTAAATTAATAATGCAATTTCGTAATAGTTCATATATAATAGGCTTTTCAGCTACTCCAGATTTCAGATTTGCGAAGCACCTTCCACTTTTATACCACGATATTATTATTGGCGCTCAGCCGCAAGAACTAGTAGAAATGGGGTTTCTTGCACCATATTATCACTACGAAAGAAAGGTTGTTGATTTGAAAGGCTTAAAAAAAAGCAGCACTGGCGACTTTACAGAACAATCGCAGGAACAGGCTTTTGAAAAGGCTATTGTTTACGATGGAATATTTGAAGACATCGTAAAGTTTAAATTCAGGAAGTGTATGATCTTCACCGCGTCCATTCAACATGCAGAAGATGTTGGACAAAAAATGAGAAGTCGTGGATACAAAGTCGCTGTATGCCATTCAAAGAATCCTGAATCTGATTTTGAATTATTTCAGTTTTTAAATCTCAATAGCGGAATTGATATTTGTATCAGTGTAGCATCGCTCACAAAAGGCTTTGACGCGCCTTCGGTGGACAATATAATTTTACTAAGAAGTACACTTTCGCTACCGCTATACCTTCAGATGATTGGTCGTGGATCCAGGATAAATGAATTTACTGGGAAGACTAAATTCACAGTAATTGATTATGGTGGAAATGCTACAAGACATGGACTTTGGAACTTTGAAAGAGACTGGAGTTCTATGTGGTCTGGTAAACAAAAAACGAAAGGCGAAGGTATAGCTCCAGTGAAGACGTGTCCCAACAAATTACCTCCATTGAATCAACAATGTGGATATATGATGCATACAAATGTTATGATTTGTCCTGATTGTGGATTTGTATTTGAAAAGAAAAAAGTTGATGCGAAAGAAACTGAGCTTGTTGAATTAAATACACGATACAATGCATTACGGGGTAGAAAAATTTCTACGCTTACACCTAGCGAATTAGTGGACTATGCAAGAAGTACAAACAAGAAAAAATACGCTGAACGCATTGCAAAATCAAAAGGGATGGATTACCTACGTGAATATGGATTTAAAATGGGATATAAGGAAAGCTGGGTATATGCAACGCATACAGATGAAGTAGTAGAATTTTATGATGTAGAAATTAAATAAAAAAATAAATAAAAAAATGGAAATGTACCCAATTACTTACAAAGGAAAGGTTTATCATAAAAAAGATTGCGATGATATATTTGAACAATTCTATACTTGTGCTGACGCTTTAACTAATGAAGGTATGGTATATATAGCAGATGGAACTTATGTTGCACCAGATGGATCGATGCACCACACTAGATAAAAGAAAAATGAAATTATTTGTGAATAATTAAAATATTAAATAAATGGAAACAACAACAAAAGAAAAGAAGAAGAAGCCTGAATCGGAAATGACTGCGATTGAATTAATGCAAGATATGATGAAGGTAAACGAAAAAGATGATGATGAAATATTTATAAAGTCATATCTATTAGAAAGAGTTTTTTATAGTTGGGAATTGCCATTCTATGATAAAGGACGTTTATTTTTTTTCGAAGAAAAAGATAAACTATTTGGCGATAAGGTCTTAATTGCTATCTATTCCGAAGGTGAAGCAGAAGGTCATTCTGAAAAAATGGGAATCGATGTGAAGAAACATTTTGTTGTGGACGAATATACATTGTTGCCAAAATCATCTATTAAATTTCTTGAAGTAACACAGAATTCTTGTCAGAATCCTGATTGCAAATCCTGTGTTGAAGGAGAACCACAACCCGCTAGATTAGATATTGTTACAGAATCAAGAACAATACCATTAATGTCATTCACACAATCGAATGCTCTTGATTTAATGGTATTGCTTAATTGCTGGAAAGAGGGCGGATTAAAGCAGTTTGTCGAAACGCCATTTGAAGATGAAGATTCGTTTAAAGAAAAAAAATAATGAAACAGATACCGCTATCATCAAAAAAATCGCCTGGAAATTTCGCATTAGTTGATGACGAAGATTATGATTTTCTTAATCAATTTAGTTGGTATTTAGTGGAATCAAAAAGAAATTTATATGCAAGAACACACAATGGAGAAAGGAAGGTTTTAATGCATCGAATGATAATGAAATTAGGTAACGGCAACGAAGACAAAAGGCTTGTAGATCACATAGATAATTTTGGACTGAACTGCCAAAAGTATAATATGAGGGTTTGTAACACGAGTCAAAACAATCGTAACAGAGATAGTGCTTTAAATAAAACATCCAACTATTTAGGAGTTTGTTGGCATAAAAGAGATCAGTTGTGGGTTGCTCAAATAAGAGCAGATAATAAACCTATGTGGATAGGTAATTTTAAGACTGAAATTGAAGCTGCCAAAGCGTATAATAAAGAAGCAATCCAACTTCATGGCGAATTCGCCAACTTAAACACATTTGAATAATGGACGAAATATCAAAATCGTGGAAAATAAATTCTGACTACCTTAAACAAGGCATCTCGCTTATTCCCGTAAGAGATAAGGCTGACAGTAAGTACCCAGCAAAAACGCCTATGTTTGGATGGAAGCGCTATCAGGAGGAAATAATTACTGAAGCTGAGTTATTTCAACAGCTAGAGAAATTTAATACCACTGCTGTTGCCTTCGTGATGGGGCGGGTTTCGGGTAATTTTGAGGGGATAGATATTGATGAAAAAAATTGGATCGGCATATCGGTTATGTTTTTCGATCAGATTGAAAAATTAATGCCTAGCGTGTGGGCCAAACTTAGAATCCATAAGTCCCCATCAGGCGGAAGACATATTTTATACAGAATTTCAGACCACGAACCAGAAGGCAACAGGAAACTTGCTTGGAAAGAAGGGATGAAGGAGGCAGCGATTGAAACTCGCGGAGAAGGAGGAATTTTATTAAATGATTCTTGCTTAAATTATTCAGCTGAGTTTGATCGTCCAATACCAACTATTACTTGGCTGGAAAGATGTTCTCTTTTTGCAATAGCTACTAGTTTTAATCAGAAAATAAAAGTTGAAGCTATTAAGCCAAAGAGAGAGCAAACAGATTTTTATACAGAAAATCCATTTGAGGACTATAATAAAAAAGATGGCGGAACAATATTAACTGAATATGGTTGGAAGGTGATAGGAAGTGAAAATAATAAATACATTTATTATACACGTCCAGGGAAAACAGAAGGTATTTCAGCATCTTTTAATAAGGAAACGAATGTTTATTTCGTATTTACTTCTTCAACAGAATTTGAACCAAGTGTTGGCTACTTCCCATCAATGGTTTTGTCAAAGTTGCAATTCAACAACGACAATAAGGCTGTTTATCAGTACTTGGTTGAAAAAGGATATGGTAGTGTAAATAAAACAAAGGAATTAAAATTCGCTGAACAATATGCGAAGAAAAAAATTCCTCTTCCGAATAACTTTTCCGAAGAAGCAAAAGGAAAATACAAAGAAGTAACAGAAAAAATTGAAGAAGCTTACCCATATGGTGTGTTCATTAAAACGGATCCACAAGATGAAGACGGCAAGATGGAAGTTAGCCGGGAAGCTCTTTATTATATTTCTGGAAAACTTGGCTTCCGCTTCTATGAAAATAACATCGTTAGAATTGAGGACCACGTAGTTCGTAAATGTACTGAACGCGAATACTACGATGAGGTGAAAGAATACATCAAGGCGGATGATCCTGACGAACTGGAAATGCTTTTAAACATCTGGGAAAAATTTATCCAGAAAAACGGCTCTTTTACGATGTCTAGGCTACCCGAATTCGATACTGAGCTACTTATCAAGGATGATAGACAAAACGCTTACCAGTTCTTTAGAAATGGTTTTTTGCACATAACGTCTGGTGTGATGGAATTCAAGGATTATGAAGAATTTGACCAGCTTGTGTTCAAAGAAAAAATCAGAGACCGCGACTACGTTGAAACGGATAATACGGGGGTGTATGGCGAATATCTTCAGAATTGTGTTGGATTGAATGATTATACAAAAGCGATTATTGGGTTCCTTGTCCACGATTTTAAAAATTCATCAACTGGTTTTATTCCGGTGCTGACTGAACAATGTGAAAACCCCGAAGATGGTGGTGGTTCTGGAAAGAATGTGTTTTGTAACCTACTTTCACACGCGACATCGTTCATTAATAAGAATTGTGCTGGGGTGAAGTATGATGAAAAGTTCTTCCAGATGTGGACAGGTCAAAGAATTATGGCACTTTCGGATCTGCCTGAACACTTTGATTTTGGATTTATAAAAGAGGCAGCAACTGGATCTCTTTTGCACAAGCGGTTGTTTAAAGATGAGGTGGAAGTGCCGGTGGACAGAACCCCAAAGATTGTTTGCCAAACCAACTATTCGGTTGAAAATGTGGATGGGGGTATCAAAAGAAGGATTCGGCTTTTGGAATTTACTGACTTCTACACCAAAGCTGGAGGAATTGATGAACATCACAAAAAGCATTTTCCAGAAGATTGGACTGCGGATGACTGGCACGGGTACGATAGCGTGATAGCTAGTTCTATCCAAGTGTATCTTCAAAACAATTGTAAAATCAATAAGCCAACTATTACTGAAGGCGGATGGATGAAGCGATTTAGACAGACTTACGGACCAACCATTGCTGATATTTTGCATGTTTATTTTAAAGGCTGGGTTGAAAAAGGAGCTGTTTCGAAAGATGATTTCAACAAGGATCTGAATGAATATTATTCGGACAATGGGGTTCAGAAAAAGTATGAAGTGTCGTCAATGAAGATGAATAAGGCATTAGCTGAATTTTGTAGCCACCACGACATTAAATTTAACAAGGATCACCAATGGTCAGAAAACAATATTAAGGTCAAGGGGAAGCTATTTGGGGTGCAAATTGAAGGCTTTGACGATGAAGAAGATGGTGTTAAGGGTTACGAAAAAGATGTGCCGTTTTAAAAAATAGAAAAATGAGCAATAAATTATTAACATTTTGGGTAGTGATGCTACTTTTTATAGCGATTAATTATGATTGCAAAATCAAGAAACTTCAAAAAGAAATTGACTTAATGGTTCACACGGATTCATTGCACAACGAAATAAATATTCTTTTGCAGAAAAGAACAAACAGACTTGATTCACTATGGAAAAAAAAGAACTTTTATTAGTCCTAGACTACGTATCGACAAGAAAAACGCTTTCTTGTGCAAACCTACAACTACGCTTTAAAAAAGGCTACAATTGGGCTGGACGAATGATGGATTATTTAGAAGATAAAAAATTAGTTGGACCATTTAGCGGTGTTAGAGACCGTGATGTTATTGGTTCTGCTGAATTGTTTGAAGAAATTAAAAACGTAGAAAAAAATGGTTAAACAAGTCCACTACCCAGCAATAGAAATCGACAATAACGAAAAAGATATTGTTCAGATTTGGCAGAACGGAAAGGAAGATAGCAACGTGATTCAGGTTGAACGCGGAAAAATGGATGAACTAATTTCAAAGTTGGTCGAAGCGAAAAATGTTCCAGTAACAAAGGCTGTTTACGATTATGATTGGGTTAAACCTGGCGTACAAGCCTGGATTTCAAGTATATTTTTAATGCCTACTGAAGTTACGATTATAGGAGTGAATCGTGAGCTAAAGGTAGCAAACGTAAAAACTGAAAATCAAAGCGGTGTCGTTGTTGGCTTGGACAGATTATACAAAACAGAAAAAGAATGCCCTTGCAGATGAGACTGAAACTAAAAGATATTTTAATCAAAGGATCTAAAATTGGTGCTTTGAAGATTAAGGATACCAAAGAAGTTCGGGACTTAATTGAAAGAACCATAGCTGAACAAAAAGCCATTTTAGAACTGAAAGAACAACCATTAATTAACCATATAATTACTATTTAAAATGAAACTAAAAATCAGAACAAAAAAAGAAGTAGATATCAAAACGCTTGTGGTTAAAGCAGAAGTTCGCTATTGGGAAGATGCTACCGTTGATGGTGTTGAAGATGACAACGGCAACCTAATTCCTTGTCGAAGTGGCGATTTGTGGAATCCAATTATTGATATTGAAACTGGTGTAATCACCAACTGGAAACAAGGCACGAAGGCGGAAGTACATTACAAAGTTTGCGACTGCGGAAGCTACTATTTGCAAGACGGAAATGGCGATGAAGTATTAATGATTGAAGACAATTATGTTCCAAGCATTATGTGTCCGAAAGAAGCTGGATATGGCGATTATATCATTATGGACATTGATGAAAATGGGAAGATTGACAAATGGAAATGTACTCCAGAATTGTTGCGACAATTTGAACAGGAAGAAGAAGATTAAAAAAATAAACCTAACTAACTAACTAGATGAAAAAAATCACACTTTGTGGCTCAACCAAATTCAAAAGAGAATTTGAAGCCATCAACAAACAGCTTTCCCTTGAAGGACACGTTGTTTACTCTGTTGCCTTTTTTGGACACGCTGACAAGATTCCTTTAACTCCTGAACAAAAAACTTTATTGGATGAAGTTCACAAGCGGAAAATCGACAATTCCGATGGCATCCTTGTCGTTGATGTCGATGGCTACATTGGAGAAAGCACACAATCCGAAATCTACTACGCTCAAAACAATAAAAAATTCGTTAAGTATTTATCAGAATTTCCTGACCTGAAAATGATGTGCGACACGCTGTTGTTTGAAAAAATGAGTGGAATGAAGATAATCATTGGCGAAGCATTTGTCAAGGGCATCTTGCAGCAATATAACAACGCTGAAATTAGCTTCGGAAAAATGACTGAATTGTTAAACGAAAAAGCGAATGGAGCTTTCTAAAATTAAAAAAAATGAATGAAGTAAAAATTAAAGACATAGACTTTAAATTAATGCCAAACGATCAAGAATTTTATTTTTGTATCGACCTATCTGGCGGAAAAAGAGTTCATCGCGGAGGGCATATAAAAGCTCATCCCAATAATTTCATATCAGTATTGCTTTGCGATGCTCAAACGCCAAAAGGCAAAGTTATATCCATTGACGAAGTAGAAACTTGTGAATCTTGCGAAAAAGTCTTTCCAGCTGAAGTGATGGAACTAGCACATCCAGACGATACCGCTTTGTTTTGTCCGAATTGTAAAAAGGAAGGACTGATAGAAATGTATAAATTTTTCTGTTCTCTTTTTGCTACACAATTTGCCCGATATCAGAATTTGATTGAAGAGGGAATGACTGAAGAAGAAATTTCGAAAGTGTTTGCAGCTAATAAGTCGGAAATCGGAATTGAAGAATTTAAGCTTTTTGTGAAAAATACTTACGCGGGGATGACTGTTTTTACTATAAATACTGTACTTGATAATTTTTTAAAGACCGAACCTACTGAAAACGTAACCCCAAATCCAGAAATAGAAATCAAATTTGGCACTCCCGAAAAGGAATTAGAACCAAACACGCTTACATTCAGTAATGCAAAACAGCCAGTATTAAAATTTTGTCCCAATGGTGATATTTTTGTTAATGGAAAATTAACCGAAAATGATAAGGAAGTTGTTGAAGGAATACGAAAAATTCTAGGTAACGAAAAGTCTGAAGAAGAAAATCGTCCTATGCCTGGCACAAGATGGCTTCTAAGAACCTTATTCGCTGAACTGATAACTGGACACGAAGATTTTCCTATTGATAAGTGGATTGAAGAAAATTGCGTTCCATTGCAACCGAACGATGTAAAATTAGTGCAGCCAGTAGCATACGTTTTTGAAGGTATAATTTATTCTAAAAAAGGTTTGGATGGAAAGACTTTTTCAGAAGAAAATAAACCACAGGCTATTTATCCATCACCTTTTCTTGATGTAATGTTGAAGCTGTGGAAAGAGCTGCGCCAACGAATGCATAGGTATCCTAATCCTCACGATATGATTCCTTACAACCGAATTGATAATCTTATAAAAATCCTTGAAAATGCCGACAGTAATTAGAAACAAAAAATTATTCTGCATAAATTGTGGTGGCGAACATCCGCTTCCATTACCAATGCCGATTACCGAAATGACGGGAAAAATGGACTCCTTCAGTAAGCTCCATAAAAATTGCCCACAGACCTGGACCGAACCAAAAGCCGATATGACTAAATCGGTTGAAGAACGTGCTAATTGGTGGCTTGAAAAAGGAGAACAAGGTCGTAGTTCAGTGGCTATGTGGCGTTGTTTTATGGGACTCCCGAATGACCAAAAAAACCACCCTTGCGATCCCGATGACTTCAGCCGTTGCTACAAACTTCTTGAAGCTATCCCGGAATGGAAAGAAGAATTGAACAAGCTAAGAACATTGTCGCCACAATGGAACAAGCTTGTGTGCAACTGGGATATCCTGACAGAAATGTTCGAAAAAGAATCTTATGTATCAATTTATGCAAGAATTAACGAAATAATTATGACAGACTTCCCTACAAAAAACACAATCGTAGCAGAAGAAGATATTATCAATGCTGGATATGTAACAGATGAACTAAAGCCTTGCCCTTTTTGTGGCGGCAAAAAAATACTAACTTGTGCATCAAAGAATCCAAATGGAAATGTTGGATATCGCGTTTGGTGTGCGACTTCTTTAAACCCTTACGACTGCACCGCTTCTATGACGCTATGTTTAGGGAAAGAAGACACAATGAAACAATGCAGAAAAGAACTAGTTGAAAAATGGAACACACGAAAATGAAATACGGAATCGCACCAGAAGTGATCAGCTTATTCAAAGTTGATTTGAATGAATTTATGTTTTTTATGTACCTCCCAATCAAAATGCCTGGTAGCAAAACAAGAATGGAGGATAGGCTTAGTCCATTGTACGCAATGGTAAAAGAAGTTTTAGAAAACGAAAAAGAACACCTCCACGACAAGTACATTTATCTTACTATCAAGCATATGTTCCACCCAGAAGGGTATTCGCACAACCGACCAAACTGGCATTCAGACGGCTTTGGAAGTGATGACATTAACTACATTTTTTATTCAAACACACCAACCGAATTTTGTGTTCAAGAATATAAAAACATTTCGGCTGATGACAAATTATCAATGATTCAGTTTGAAGAACAGAGTGATGAAAAAAATATTATCACATATCCGAGCAACACACTTTTAAAGTTAAGCCCATACAACATTCACAGAATAGGCTACAAAGCTGTGCCTGGTCCGCGTATCTTCATTAAAATCTCTATTTCGAAAAATCAATACCGACTTAAAGGAAATTCGCATAATTATTTGTTTGATTACAATTGGGATTTACAAGAAAGACAAATTGAAAGGAATGTGCCATAATGATTATCACAGGGACGATTGAAAGTATAGATGAAATTAGATTTAAAAGGTTAAAGTTTGCAATTGTAACTAATGATGAATACCCCGAATACTATTCAATACAACTAAGCGAGGGGTATCACAACTTAATTAATGATTATAAAATAGGTGATGAAATTACTGTTTATGTAAAACTGGTTGGCGTGAAATGGGCAGATAAAAGAAGAGGTAGAACGCTTTATTTTAATAACCTTGAATGCACAGCTGTTGAAGATCCAAATTAAAAAAAAAGAATTATGAAAACCTGGGAAAAAATAATGTTAGTGTTTATGTGCATCGCATCGATTTTTGCATATCAGATTGTAACAGACGCTAACACCGAAAGAATTGATAGGATTTGTAACGATACAATTCACAAAAAAATTGTTGTTTACGACACCACCAGATCATATCCAATTTCACAAAGTCAAACAAGTAAAAGGATCTACACCAAAATATCTACCACTAAAGTTTTAGAAGAAGATGCCATCACATTTGACTACCTCTACGATTGCCACAAAACACCTGGCTGTGCCGAAATAAGTAGCAAAATTCCATACGACACAACAATCAAGTGGCTATCAAGAAATAAGGATACTGTATTTTATTTAACACTAAGAAAATGAAACAGCAGAAAAAAAAGAAAAAACCAAGAACGCCACGCAAGGATTTCGCACAACGATTAGCGGAAAAGCTATCTCACTTAGGAACGATTGATGCTGGTCGGCTGACTGATGAATCGTGTCGATGGGTTGATTTAGAAGTTAAGGGAGTGCATCTAAGCTTTCAGTTCGACCTAAAGGGAGAAAAAATAACCGAAATTGGCATCTATCAAGATGTGGTAGAAGTTACAGGACAAAAAAGAATTTGGAAAACAAACGATGAACGAAATCAGAAATAATATGAAAGGAATGAAATCAACTGAATTTGTTGAAATGGTGAACTTTATTCAGAAGTACCACAAGTTCGCATTGTGCCTTAGTGATACCGATAAAATCGAAAGACTTGCACTTTATCCTAATATAAGCGAATATAGTTTCAACATCAAATATATCGACAGCTGTTACGATTCCAGATTTGCTGATGTATGGTCGGTTTCCTTTCGCGGTCTTGGAAGAAAGGTTTGCTTCCACACAAATACTAATTTACCATTACTATACACAACCTTATTTGAATGGGTTATGGCGTACTTAAAAGGCGATTGGAAGCCAACGGATGTAGAATTTAAAGCTATACAAATAAATGAAAAATAACGTCATTCTATCAATATGAAATACCAACTATGCCCAAAATGTAATGGCGATGGACACTTAGGAAGATTTAATTCTCCTAACACTTCTAGCAACGCTTGTCCACAATGTGATGTTTGCTTTGGAGCAAAAACATTGCTTGTTCGCGATGATCAGCCAATCGTTACTGACGAACAAATATTACGTGTGCTGCAAAATCATCAACGTCCTGGATCCGAAGGAATGTTTATCGTAGCTGAAGATTTTTCAAGCATCATTCCGCGAATGAGAAAATTGTTTCAAGAACAAGATAACACAAAAGCCGAACTGGAAAAATTCTTCAACTGGTACAAAAAATCGCCATAGCCACGAATATGGCGATTAACCTGGCTTGTGATAAAGAAAAGGAAAACAAATACATTGAATTTCTTCAAAAGCACAATCTAAAATCTGGTCCATCACCCGAATTTCTTGCATCACTCAACAAAGAACAACGGGTTGAACTTGCTAAGATTTTTCAACGGAAATAGTACAAATGGAGAGACTTGAACTCTCACGCCTTTCGGCACCAGATCCTAAGTCTGGCGTGTCTGCCAATTCCACCACATTCGCATAAGTGTCGGTAGCAGGAATCGAACCTGCACGGGCATTACTGCCCATAGCATTTTAAGTGCTACGTGTCTTCCAATTCCACCATACCGGCATTTGTGGGACTACAAGGACTTGAACCTCGATTAGCGGTGTTACAGACCGAATACTTACCAATTAGTATGATAATCCCATTAGAGGAAGATGAGCGATTCGAACGCTCGGATCCTTGTGAGATCGATAGTTTTCAAGACTATTCCAATAATCCATCTCTGGCAATCTTCCTTATTTATTCAGCGGAAACGGCAGGATTCAAACCTGCGAAACCTTTTACAGTTTGGCTCGTTAGCAGTGAGCTGATATAATTCTCTCATCCACGTTTCCATATTTAACGTGTGAAGTGTGGGCTACGATCCCACGATCTCCTGTACCACAAACAGGCGCTTTCGACCAACTAAGCTAACTTCACCATGTAATAAAAAACAAAAAACCCCGAACTTTTTATGGTTGAGGGCTTCTTGCGTGAGTAGTATCTTAATACACTACAATAGAAATTTCCCCGAACCCAAAGGATACAGCGACAAATAACTATGTAATGATAAATTTTTCATAAGGCAAATGTAATTATTATTTTTGATTTAGCAAGTTTTTGTTATACGTAATGTAAAAAAAGGCACATATTATTTTAACATTTCTTTATTTATAGGCGTTTCGGTCATGTTACATAGAAAAACGATTTGTCCATTGGTCTATGAAAATATTATGCAATATTTATGAAATGAAAAAGAGGTTGTCAAGCATTGCGATGTTTTTGATCACAATTATTATTCAATATTTTGTGTTTTATTTTATTTACTATTTGTGTTTTTGAGTGTTTTCAACCCGAATCGAACGAGTATCTTCGAGTCCGTAGCCCGAAATTTTATCCTTTAAACTATGAAAACATTGTGATGGATAGAGCAGAGTCGAACTGCTATCTAGGGGTTAGAAAACCCTTGTTCTGTCCATTGAACTACAATCCAGTAGTGCAACCGCTGGAATTCGAATCCAGATAGCCCATATTAAAAGTATGGTGTATTACCAATTGATACTACGGTTGCATAAATAATTCATCTGCTTCTTCGCTTTCGCAAAAAAGAAAATGATTTTTTTATGTACCTAGTAACTGACATTTAATTTATTTTTTTAGTAACCCAAGCTTGAATCGGACAAGCGACATCAACTATGTAAAAGTTGCGTTCTACCACTGAACTATTGGGTTATATGTGGAGCGTAAGAATTTCGAAATCTTATAATCTTCGATGCAAACGAAGTGCCTTGCCTTTCAGCCAACGCCCCAGTTTTTTCTAGTTGGTCCTAACCGAATCGAACGGATATATCCTATGTTATGAGCATAGTTCTTTACCAATTAAGATAAGGACCAGTGAGACCAGAAACATATTCCAGCTTTTGCAGAGCTGTGCCAAAGCCAATATTAGCTATCTGATCGATCATTGAGCAAAATATCGGTCTCGAACCGCATCCTCAGATTGGAAATCTGACGCTTTACCAATTAAGCTATATCTTGCAAACTTGTACTCCGTAGGGGATTCAAACCCCTGTTCTTCTCAGTGAAAGTGAGACGACTTAATCGCTTGTCCAACGGAGCATTGTTCCGCTGGTTCGTCTGATTTTGTGTTTAATGTTTTCATCACTTGTTTTTTGTTTCTTTTTTGTATAAATTGCTTGTTTTTTTTCGCTTAGTGGCGGGAGTGCAACTCATTTCGCCTAACGGCTAATCTACTCTGCACTTTGCCACCACTAATATTTTAAGCAACAACGGACTTTTCCTACATTTTTACAAACAAGGCTTTGACCTATTGTTGTTGCTTTGCACACCGACCTCGATTTGAACGAAGATTATCAGGGTTGGAATCTGATCGCATTGCCATTTAACTCATCGGTGCGTATTTTAAGCGGTTTATTTCGGATTCGAACCGAACGAATATCTCGCGTGACAGGCGAGCGAACACAGCCAAGCATTCCCATAAACCAAAATAGAGGAAAGCCTTAAACCTCATTTTTGCAAGTTGGATCTTGCCAATCTAACGCCCTTGTTTCAGGGCCGAACTTTTTATTGCTGCTCCCATTGCTAGACTTGAACTAGCGACCTTCAGATTAACAATCTGCTGCTACTAACCAGCTGAGCTAAACGGGATTGTTGATTGTTGTTTCGGGGTGAATCGAACACCCGACATTTATCTTATCAGGATACTATTCTGCCAACTGAATTACGAAACAATAAAAAAAGAGTCAGCTATTTTGCCTTCATAAGCTGATTTCCCCAGTGGCTGCCAGGTATTCTAAAAGTGCATTTACGGGTTAATTAAACCTTCATTCCTAAAAATTTCGTTATGTTTTCTTTCGTACTAAAATCAACATTTAACTAATTTTTTTCTAACGCTGTTGTCGTTTCAAACAGGACTTTCAGTAACTCTTTATTCAAAGAACGTAATGGTTGCGAGGACCGGAATCGAACCGGTGTGGGCAACAGCTTATGAGACTGGCGGGAACCAACATCCTCCTCGCAATATTTTTTTTTGAGCCTAAAGAGAGATTTGAACTCCCGTGTGGTTTCCCATCCAGATTACAAATCTGGCGCAATCGGCCGCTATGCGATTTAGGCAATGTTTCGAGAAATGGCTGGGCTATTTTGTTTCATTGTCCCAACCAATCATTCGCCACCAGGATTTTCCTACCCGATAGCAACCTATCTCAAAGTGTTAAATAAAAAAAAGAACTTAATTTTAGTCATAAAAAAACCCCGACTTATTTGGTCGAGGCTTCGTAGGTTTAATGTAGATGTTTTTAACATCGAACACAATCGTCCAAAGCCTCATTAGTCTTGTCTCCGCCCTCAATACGTACAGCGACAGACCAATTGGTTCTCGTTGCACACGCCATTATAATATTTTTTACTTGTTTCATTGAATGCGTTAATTTTTTTTAGTTAAAAAAGGCTGTCCAAATTTTTATCCTACGTTTCCGCTGTCCAGAATATTATTCTGCCTTTTTGACTTTGCAAATATAGAATGGTTTTTTTTATATTTCCAAATTTATTTTTTGTTTTTCATTTAACTAATTTAAAATCAGTTAAATAAAATTCGGCACTTTCGTAAAATATACAACAAAATGGGAATTTTATTACAATAAAAATCTAAAAATAGTTTCAGGAGAAAGATTCGAACTTCCGTTTGAGAGACCAAAACTCCCCGTCCTGCCGCTAGACGATCCTGAATTGTGTGTGTGTGTGATCGACAAGATTTGAACTTGTGTCCCCGCCTCTTCAGGGCGATGCTAGGCCAACTCAGCTACGACCACATTAATTTTGTAGCGATGGCCAGATTTCAACTGGCGCTTCCCTGGTCCCAAACCAGGTCGGAAAAAGCAGACTTCCGTACATCGCTATGTAAAACAAAAAACCCCAACATTTCTGCTGAGGTTTTTCGTAGTAGTGTTTTAAATTTTTAACATAACGATTCCAGAGCAAGAAGTTGCTTAAAAAACTGCGGCTGAAATTGTGTTTTGTTTTTCATTTGGACTGCAATGATAGTGCAATTTTTTGAATCTGCAAATTTATTTTGAAAAAAAAAGCAAAAGCCCAATAAAAATTGGGCTTCGCAAGTGAAATTAATTTTAGATTGGTCTCCTACGTTTATTTCGGTGCTAAGATATGAATTTATTTTCCAATATCAAATCCTGAATGGATCTCGTTAATAATTTCTTGGAATTGTTCGAAGGACCGGCAGATATAAACTTTAATTCCATTTGCTTCCCAGATTGCGTGGATCTTTTTTTGTTCAGGTGAAACTACACCTGTTTCTGTTTTCATTTCTATGCCGATAGGAATAACTGAACAAACACCTGGCTTGTATAAATACAGAATGTCGCAGATTCCTGAAACGCAGCCCGTTGCTTTGAGCTTAGTCGCTTCAATCTTATTTCGGTATCCACCATTCGGAACGGAAAATAAAAGTCCCCTACGTTCCGGAAAGGTATTGTGAAACCATTGATAGCATTTTGCCTGAATCTGATCTTCGCTCATTCCTCAAAAGTAGGGAAAATTATCCGAAGCAAAACTCTAAAGTTTAAAGATTAATCAAAGCCTTTATTTTCAATACTTTTAGAACTTTGATACTATGCTTACTTAGTGTATTGGGTAATTCATTGGATTGGAAAATTCAGTACAAGACTTCAAAAAGGAGTTTGATACCGTACAGTCTTACTTAGACTAGGTTAGTACCAATTTCACACGGTTTTTTAATGGTTTCTATTATTAAGCCCTATAAACCTTTTTATTTTTTTTACAAAAAAGTTCAATTATTCAATATGATACTATGTATTGTATGTTACTACTCATAATCAGATGTTTAACTACTATGTATTGTATAGTACTATGTCAATTTAGAATAAATAAATATTTATAATTAAAATAAAATATACGCGTTAATATGTTTTTCTATATTCTTTTAGGCAGAATCTTTAAATCCTTAGTCTAAGTAATGATGTATAGTATTAAACTCAAAAAGGTGGTTTTTTTAATAAAAATCAATCAATCAATAAATCATTACTTAGACTAGTGTTTCCATAGTACTGCCTTTTTAATTTGAGTTTGATACTCAATTTTTTAAATTGCTAAATACTTAGTTGCACTAAGCTAGTATAGTACAGGAATCAATATAGTCTATGTTAATATTGATATATATAATATTTTGTACTACTAAAATGTTTGTACGATAGAGTTTTAAATGTTTAGTACTATTTTTTTTAGTACAATATTTTTTTGTACATTTTTAAATCGTACATTTGCACTAAACTAAAAATTAAACTAAAAATTAATATTATGAAAGATCATTTTAAAAGAGTGTTAAAACTAAAAACCTTAAATTTATTTAATGAAGATTGGTATGAAGAAACGGTTGGGGACTTACTCTCATCATCTGATAAGTTACTATCATCCCCATCATTTAGTGGCGGCTACGTTTATTTTGTGAAGCCAAAAAGAGGGGATAATGTTAAAGTCGGTTTTTCTTCTGATATAATAAACAGGTTAAGGTCATTTAAAACAGTATTCGATTCTCCAATAATTTTAATAGGTTACATCTATTCGGATGATTATAAAAATATTGAAAAAGAAATGCATTCTTTTTTTGAAAAAAAAAGAATATCAGGGGAGTGGTTTAATATATCAAGAATTGAAATAAATGAAGTATTGAAAAAATACGATGGACGCTATGTTAATTCTGAATTTTTAAAAAGTTCATTCGTTGATAAAGATTATTTTGGCGGATTTAGAAGTCTTGATGATGTTAAAAAAATTATAATTGATATTGATTTTAAAAAATTACCCAAAGATGGATTTAGATTTTATAATTATGAAATAAGAGAAATATTAGGTATAAAGAATAATTCTTCTTCTTCTTTAAGAGCTATTATTAAGGCAATTAAGCATAATTGTGTTGTTAATAATTGCAATTTAAAAATGGGAAATAGTGGTAGTAAAAGGTGGTTAGAAATAACTGAAATGACTAGTAAAGAAATTGCCCAGCTGAAGCAAATGAGTGATGATTTGCCGGATTAAAGCCCAGCAATTTCCGATTTGTGGCTCAAAAAGTGGCATTTTTGAGCCACAAACGACTTTGTGTTGAGCTTAATGGTTATAAACCACCAAAACCACCAAAACCACCAAAACCACCAAAACCACTTATTTCGCAATTCGCGAATTGCGAAATTTGGACAAATTGGGAATCAGATTCCCAATTTTGCTTACCTTTGCAAAATGAAAAAAATATTATTTATCGTGATAGCAGTTGTTCTGACTGCGTTTCTTCCAGGTGATAACTGCGGAAAAGAAAGACGCGAAGTGAAAGCTTTGCTGGATAAAGAAGCAGCAAAAATAAAATGGACTTCAAAACGTACTTCGGTAAAAGCGATGTCGAAGCTGGTCCAGGTATTTCCAAAAGACAAAAAATTTGATAAGAAGATCCGCTATGGCTTTGAATATAATGTTTACGAGCTGAAATGTCGGATCCGAGAATTTCGAAAAGAAGACGATGGCGATTATCATTTAGTTTTGGTGGACCTAAATGACACCACGATTACAATTGTTGGTGAAATTATAAATCCTGAATGTCCGGACTTAGCTAATAGTCAATATTTGGGAGCTTTTAAAAATACCCGCGAAGAATTTGAATTGTTTAAGTTACCAAAAAATAAAGTGATGCAAGGCGTTTACACAATCACGGGCGTTTGCTTTTTCGACTTTGTGCATGGACAATTAGGAATTTCCGCAAATGGCGTAGAGGTTCATCCGATAATGGATATTGAGGGGGACTTTAAATAGTTGCTTGGTGGCATATATGCTTCCAAGCAAAGGTAGTGAAAAAAAAAACAAACCCGACACGTTGGGCATATCGGGTTTTGAATGCACTCTGAATCCTTTAGACATAGCTTATCACAGCCTTACGTTTTAAATCCGCATAACGAATTTTTTTAGGATCTGATTAGAATCCACAGCCTCACTTACTTCTAAAGGTAGCTGTTTACATTTTGTGCGTTGCAAAGATAATTTTTTCTGCAAACAAAAAAAAATAAAAAATAATCTCATTGATTTACAGATAGTTATATAAAAAATAACTAAGCGATGTCGAGCGTGTGCAAATTTGTACATATATTTGTACATCTTATTGTAAATAAATAACCAACTATGAATAAACACATTTCAACAAGACTAGCCAAAGCAATTGCACTAAGCGATATGAAGAAAGAAGGAGAAAAAATTCATCATCCTTTTTTGTATAATAAAGTTGCATTAGCTCCAATTAAAGCAGATGTTTTTTTATCATTAAGCCAACCAGGCAAACTTGTAAATTTCTAAACCATGAAAACACCAGGAACAATAGTTATGCTATCCACAAGTGGAGTTAGTCAAATTAGTCTTCAGCAAGGTAAATTGTATTTTGAAGAATATCCAGATAAAAATGTTTGTGTTGGTAATCAGGTTCTATGCCTTGCCCGTAAAAGAATAACTAGTTATTATGAAATTAAAAAAGGCGAATTATATTTCACAGAAATAGGTCAATTAGCAAAATGTATTGAAGTTTTAAAAAGAGAATACAGAGGTGTTGTCGAAGATGGACATACAATTAGAACTAACAAAAACGAATGCTACAAAATAATAGCTACAACAAGTTATATTAATGATTTAAACTCCATTCCCGTTAATTTAATCACCAATTCACAATGGATTCTTGATTTCTACAATAAAAATAAAAGATTTCCAGAAGTTGTTTTTGATGAAATGGAAAGCCCTATTTCTATTTTCAATGATGAAGATTCTTCGTCCAACAAAAAGGCGATGACAATAAAAGCAGCCCCAATGACAAAATCTGATATCATTCAATGGATGAAAGATGCGTATGTTATGATTGGCGAAAACAATGATCAAGGAACGGACGAAGGAAAATGTTTGCTTGGTGCGTTGATTGAAATTTTGAAAAAGGAAGCCACTTCAACCGAGCCAACCAAAGAAGAAGTAAAATCTATTTGGCGAAACTACACTAGATTAATGAAGCAGAATGAATTTTCCTTAGCTTCTGGTTTTGTTAATGATTTGATTAGAGAAGGCAACATATCGGCTATGCGGATGTGCATAGAGGCTATTAAAGGTTATAAAGAAATGGCTGAATCTAAAAAGCTTTTAAAGGAAAAGATAGAATCAATAATTGGAAAAATAAACTAAAATGAACCAGCAAGAAATCTTAGAAGGGCTTTGTTACTACGACAAAAGAAATCCAATGTGTACTGACGATGAAGCCATTGAAATCCACAATAAATCGCTTTTGAGAAGCGGTGCAACTTGTTCTTGCGACAATTGTTTTTATGGTCGCACAAAGATGGCGGAACACATTTTAGCTATTCAAGGAACACAAGCTTCCGAAACAGAAAAAGAAGAAACGGACGCAGCGATAATGATTACGATGCGTAACGCAACTATCCAGGTGATAAGCGTTGGTCCAGACAAGGAATTGTTGCACGAAGTATTGAATGCACCAAAAGGAGCTTGGGACAGAATTTGGGATGGGATTAAAAGCGTTAAATCGTTAAAACGCCAACCGGCTCCGTGAGCTACCACAGCCTAAAGGCAAGTGGCTTCGGAAGTCATCACTCCAACTAATGTTGGCAGTTCGTTCCGATTTTTAAGTCTGCGTTCCACAGACAAATAGTTTTTTAAAGCAAAATTTTTAATATTTATGGCAGCATTTTTATCACGATTAAGTACAGAACCACAACCACAAGTCCATTCACGGTCTTTGAGTGCTAGTTCTTTATTTATCGTTCCACAATCAGAACAAGTTTTTGAAGAGGGTTCAAATCGACCTATCTTCAAAATGTTCTTGCCATACCATTCTGCTTTGTATTCTAACATTGTAACAAAGGAAGCCCAGCTGACATCACCGATTGCTCCAGCGAGTTTATGGTTAGCCATCATTCCTTTGATATTTAAGTCTTCAATCGCGATACTATCGTGGTTCTTGATTAGTATGGTTGAAGTTTTATTTAAAAAATCTTTACGTTGGTTTGCTACCTTTTCGTGTAGTGTAGCCAACCTATGTTTTGTTCGCTTACCTTTGTTCTTTGAATATTTACGTTACACGTATTTTAATTTGCTTTGTGCTTTACGTAAAAATTTAGGGTTGTCAAACTCGGCACCATCAGACGTTACAAGAAATGTTTTAATTCCGAGATCAATGCCAATGGTTGTTTTTTCTTTGACTGGTTTTTTAGTTGGTATGGCAACATTGGTTTCACAAAGTATAGAAACAAAATACTTTCCAGTTGGTGTTCTGCTAATGGTAGCTTGTCTTATGTCGCCTTTGATTGGACGATGTAAGTTGATTGAAATTCCTTTTTTAAATTTTGGAATGATTAGTTTTCCGTTTTCAATTTCAATACTTTGTGGAACACTGAAAGATTGCCTTGCGGATTTCTTCTTGAAATTAGGAAAATCATTTTGGCCTTTAAAAAATGCTGTAAAGGATTTATCTAAATTGACGATCGCTTGTTGCAAAGATTGGCTATTAACTTCTTTCAACCAATCGCATTCGGTTTTAAGTGCTGGAAGTTGTTTAATTAAATCGAAACAACTTAGATTAACTTTATTACCAGCATACGCCATTTGCTTTGTTTCTAATGCAAGATTATACACAAAGCGACACGAACCAATATGTTTATTGATTAGCACCTTTTGTGCCTTTGTTGGCGATATCCGATATTTAAAAGCCTTTAACATTAATACAAATATACAAAATTATACAAAAAAACAAATTTATTTAAAATATTAAACTAATATGCAAAAAGACTTATTTTTTAAAGAAGGTTCGAGCAACAAGGAATATCATGTCCAAATAGTTCCAGCTGAAGACCACAGATTTTACGTGAATTTTCAATATGGCCGCGTGGGCTCTACGCTTCAAACTGGCACTAAAACGCCAACATCTGTTTTACAAGCAGAAGCTGAAAAAATCTTCATCAAGTTGTGTAACGAAAAAATCCGTAAAGGATATGTTGAAGGACCAAGTAGTGGCGGTTCTATCCCAAGTGGAAGTTTTGCTAAGTCGGTGGAAGTTGTTTTCGCACCTCAGCTGTTAAATGAAATCGAAGATCCGCAATTTTATATTGATAGCGATGAATGGGTTCTAGAAGAGAAAATGGATGGAGAGCGCAGACCGGTAATTTCTGGGCAAGTAACACATGTCGGCATTAATAAAAAAGGACAAGCAGTTAGTATCTCAAATGCTATTGTTGATTCACTTCCAGAAGATACAACCATCACCATTGATGGGGAAATCATTGGCGAAACGCTGTATGCTTTTGATGTTGTTGAATTAGGTGGCGATGACTTGTCTAAACTCCCTTTGGTTGATCGCCTTACTATTCTCGAAAGAATCCTTTTTGGAAAACAGATTGTGGTTGTTCCAACAGCTTATACCCGCGAAGAAAAACAAGCGATGTTTGACCGCATCAAAGCGGAAAATGGCGAAGGTGTTGTTTTCAAAAAGTGGAACGCACCATATACGCCAGGGCGACCAAATAGTGGTGGCAATGCATTGAAATTTAAGTTCCACAAGACAGCTACTTTCATCGTAGTTGGATCCACGCCAGGCAAAAGAAGTGTTGGGTTAGAAATGATTGATTCATCGGGTGGTCGTCAATTTATGGGCAAAGTAACCATTCCAGCGAACAAAGAAATTCCAGTAACTGGCGATTTAGTTGAGGTGCGTTATCTGTATGCCTTTAAAGGAGATGGTAAAATTTTCCAACCGGTTTACTTGGACAAAAGAACGGATGCGGATTTAAGCGATTGCGGAACGAAACAATTAATTTTTAAAAAGGATTAAAATGGGAACTAAAAAAAACAAAGTAAAACTAACCGATGTAATTCATTTATATGTCGGACAAAGAATTATTTCTTACATAGGAAAGTTTTCTGAAAGCGATGTGATAAAAGGTACTGTTGGTTCGATAGTAGTACTAAAAATCAATAATAACGGGGAAATACAAGATAGCTTAGACCTTTCTTATAAATTCACAAAAGGGTGTGAACCCAAATTAATGTTGCGCCCTATGTCAGATTTGACAAAAGAAGAATTAATTAAACAAGGCTTTTCTTCTCACATTGATTGGCTAACACACGAAAAAGGAGATCCTATGAGAGCGCCATATAAAATGGTATCATACTGCATCAAGCAGGGGTTCGATGTTTTTGGATTGATCAAGTCTGGTCAGGCATTGGATGTAAAAAAAACGGGTAATTTTAATTCACTATCACTATGAGTTGCCCTAATTGTAAAGACTTCCACCACTTGTGCAAAGGCGGTTGTTGTGGACCGGTTCCAATCGACAAAGATATTTGGGAAAGGAATCAGGATAAAATTCAGACCACGCCAATTGAAGTGATGGAATTTGATGGTGCTGTTTTACCGCTGACCGATAGCCAGAAGTGTCCGTTTTTGAATGCAGAATTAGGTTGTTCAATTTACGCTGAAAGACCAGAAGTTTGTAGGTTATTTGGAAATGAAACGCATATCAATTTGACATGTTCTTATCAAAAGGCGGATGGTTCAGCAAGAAGTTTTCACGAAAGAAAAAAGTTACAAAAAAAGCAAGACGAAGCATTAGAAAAATTTAGAAAACAACACAGAAAATGAAAAAAATATTCTTAATAAAACACACAAGTTGCTATGCAATTTGTACGCAGATTGAACAATATCGCTTTGACGAAAATCCATTATTCCGCTACCATAACCACATAATGGTGAATCGTGCAGTAACGCGAAAAGAAGCAGAAACGCTACTTGAATTAGTTCGTCCGAATGGCAATGGGGATTTATGTGGCGGTGCAACATTAGAAACAATTGAATTATGAAAAACGACAACAAAGAAACTTTTTTGATAGTAACAATCTGCTTGTTATTCGCAGCAATACTATGGACGATTGATATTTTAATGAGCCTATGAAAAAGGAAAAAACACTTGTATTTATTGGAGCTGTATTGGTTCTAGTATCTATTGCTTTAGGGGCTGGATTGCTTATCCCTGCTTTGAAGCCAATTTATATTTGGCCTTACAATCTTCCACTAGCAGGATTGGGCGGATTTATCATTGGAAAAAATAAATTTTGGTAATGAACTACGAAATCATCAAAAACAAAGAAATCTTCATTGATTTCATTCAAAACTGGCTTCCAGAAACAACAATGGAAGAAACGTATTATTGCTGTTTATTTGCAAGATCTAAATATTCTGGGGACGTTGTTCACATTGCATCAGATAAACAACAGCTGAAGCGATTTACGGCTAACAAAAGCAATCTTTACGATAAAGTGAAACAGCTGGAATGTGAAACTGGTTCTTACAAGCAAAAAGCTGGTGGACCTATTCCGCAAGAAGCATTGGCACTTTATATTAATCCGAATCCACGAAGTTTGGTGAAGGCAGCAAAAGCTAGTTTGATTAGGTTCGCACATTTGATTACCGAACAATACAGTTCTAATCAGTATAATCCGCACCAGGAGGTTATGTCTGAAA
>Ga0268280_1000112_pt1 | contig 79340 bp, 91 predicted proteins | sample saktaG_9_FD_190139 | JGI IMG/M metagenome (GOLD analysis project Ga0268280, IMG submission 190139) | Saline water microbial communities from Sakinaw Lake, British Columbia, Canada - sak_2011_5_24_40m | ecosystem: Environmental > Aquatic > Non-marine Saline and Alkaline > Saline ...
TTGACTTGAAGCAGCCCAAGCGCTGGTTGCACAAAAGGCAGCAACTACTAAAACCATACAAATAAATATATTCTTCATTTCTTTTCCTCCTCGTATTAATTGTTTAGTTTATAATTGTTATTCTTAAACCTCTCTCCCTTCCTCTCTAAATTTCGGTTAAAGTATAAGTTATTTGCGATGAATAATTACCTGCCCTTAGATCGACAGGACAAATTAATTCATAAATTACTTTAAATTTATCGGCAGAACCGTTAGCATCAGAAACAAATAACAGAACATTGCCTTTTTCAACCGGTATTTTGTTGGAAATCTTTAAGTTTCCCTTAGTATTATTTACCCCAAGGGTCTGCAGCGAAAAATACTTAGAAGAAATTTTTTCTCCGTCTCCGCTGACCAATTCTGAAAGAACATTTTGCGTTACCTGATATGGCCGGCCAAGATTTGACCTTACCTCAATCAGCACTTCATTTAATCGCGGGCCATCAGAAGGCTTAAGATTCGCAAAATCAATACTATAGCGCTGGTCCTGCGGAGAGATAGATATTTCAAAAGTACGCTCCTGCCGAATTTCTAAATCCAAAGCACCTAAATTTATCTGTTTGCCCGCGGATTCTAGCAAATATTGAATACGTGAACGATAGTTGCCCGCTACCAGGCTTAATGGATCGGATAAAGAATACGCAATTGTAAAGGCCTTATCCGCGCTACCATCAGGACGGGAAGAATATATTGTCTGGATATTGTTTGTTACCGGGGTCGGCTGATTTATCGCTACGCCTTTTTGGGCATCAGGAACACTAAAAAGAAAATTCCCATTATCAATAAATTTACCCTCTTGAGACTGGATTGGTCCAGGAAGCATCTGCATAATCCTGAATGGCCCATTAAAAGAACTATTAATCGTAACTACAGCGTTAGCTGCGCCACGCAGATCATTATCCTCTGAGGGATTAAGTATAATCGAACTTGCTCCTTCTGCCGGTGCCACAGTAACCGATAGAGAACCGCCATCATTAGGAATATTCACATAGACCTCAATGATGTTGTTCACCGGCATCGCAGATGAACTAACCGGATTCAGAATTAAACTAATCCGGCCAGTGTAATAGCCAGGGGCAATTTCCTGCGAATTTGTAATGGCATAAACAAGAGTAAATGAATCAGCTGTTCCGGCAGGATTAGAGACATAAATAAGTTCATCATTTCTTACCACAATATCACCGCTAGGAATGCGCAAATCACCGTAATGATTCGAACCGCGAAACCCTCTCACTACGAAATTATTTCCAATCGTAACCGATGGATTATCCCGACTCCTCAGCGGGCTTTCAATACGCTGGCGTATCTCATAACGATTATTAACCGTATCATTTAAAGTCGAAAATGTTATTCCGCGAGAAAAATTAATTCGGTCAAACTCCAACCGAGATCCTCCCTCATCAAGCATATAACTTAAGTCGAAGGTAGCAAAAGCCTGCTGGCAGAAAATCCCTGAAACTACCAACATCAGACTGAGAATAAATATATTAAATACTTTCTGCATTGTCATTATTATACCACCGTTTAACTTTAATTCCAATAAAAAAACAAAAAACCGGACAGATCCAAATTTGGTCTTATCCGGTTAAATCACGTGGCCCCTTTGCCCTCCAGCAAAGGATCCCGAATATACTACTTAGATTCGTAGAAGAATATAGCACTGCTTGAGCCCTTTGTCAAGATAAATTCGGGGCAGAAAAAGACAATCCCAGATCTTATTCTCTTAGTTTCTAATAAAGTATCTTTACTTCAGGCCAGAATAATGATGTAACACAACCACTTACATCACTACCTATATCTATGCGCCTAGGTGGGCTCGCCTGCCTGCCGGTAGGCAGGAACCACCATAATTTTTGTGCGCCTAGCAGGAGTTGAACCTGCAACGCCTAGCTCCGAAGGCTAGCGCTCTATCCAGTTGAGCTATAGGCGCATTAAATAATCTCCGCTTTATCCCCTAAAATCTCTTTAATCTTTTCTAATTTAGCTCGGTCCACAGGAAGAACGTTTCTTTCAGCGGTTGAGCGCACCGGAGAATTAATCTGAATTTTATCCGGATTTATACGCTGAATTACTTTTTTTAATTTCTCAATGTGGCCAAAATCATCATTGACCCCTGAAATAAACATCACCTCAAGCCAAATCTGGCCGTGAAATTCTTTTCTCAAAGCAACCAGGCCTTCAATAATTTCATTTAATTTTATGCCCGCATGGGGCCGATCGATTTGTTTAAATATCTCTATATCCGCCGCATCTAAAGAAGGCACAATCAAATCTGTTTTCAAGAGCTCTTTACGCACCCGGGGATCTCCTAGGAGTGTGGAATTAGTAATGACCGCAATTTTTAAACCCGTAACATTTTTTACCTGATCAATTAGCTCTCCAATGCAAGTATTTAATGTCGGTTCACCCAGCCCGGAAAGAGTAACAAATTCCAACTCTTGGGCTTCTTTAGGATTCTTTTGCATCCAAGATTTTAGTTCCAGGATAATCTCATCGGCCTTAACGTATTCCTTCCGCTTTAGAATTGTTTCCCCGACACTACCCCATTGACAATAAATACAATCCAGATCACATATTTTATTAAGGCTAAGGCTTAAACCTAAAGAAAGTCCTAATCTGCGCGATTTTATCGGTCCATAGATATATTTCATAAAAGTGTTTGCTTGCATGGAGTGTAAATTTATAGGGCGCTACTCATTCAGCAGCGCCCTAAAGTTTTCTCAATAATCATTAAATGATAAATTATTTAACCTCAACCACGCAATTGTGCGAACCGAGCGAGTTGGCTACGCAAGTGGTACAACGAGGGTCATTTATCCAGTTTCCGTCTACGATAAACTTGTACTCATGTCTCCCCGGCTTAAGAGCAACCTTAGCTGCCCAGCTCCCCTTATTATCTTTCTTGGCGAGCAATTTCTTAGTATCCCATTTATTGAAACTTCCGGAAATCACAACCTTCTTGGCCGCAGGGGCATATAACTTAAACTCCGTTGGTTTTGTTTCTGTTATCCGTGGCATAATCCCCTCCTTTTTATTAGCTTATTTTTGCACTAGATACAATTGCTGTCAAGACAAAAAGACACTCTACGAATTAACAAAATCGTAGGGGCAGGTATGCCTGACCCCTACAAACTAACTTTTTTTAAACTGCAACAATACAAATGCCCTTTTTATCTGCCAGCCGGATACTTTCTTGGCGATCAATAAAAAGTGTCTTGCCGGCTTCAAAAGCAAGGCAACTACATTTTACCCTCACCAAATTCTTAATCGTATTTAACCCAATAACCGGAATATCAAAACGCATATCCTGCTTGGGTTTACTTACCTTAACAATTACCACCTTACTTTGGCCAATTTTTCCTGCCCGGCGAATTAAATTATCCGTACCTTCAAAGGCTTCAACCGCAACGATGGTCTTACTTTTCACAGCCACCGTCTGGCCAATATCCAGATTAGCCACCGCTTTAGCCAAACTTAAACCAAAATAAACATCCTCCCAAGTATTAAAATCCGGCTCTTGTTTCGTAAGCGTGCCTTTTTTAGGTAAATGTTCTTCGATAAAAGTAGTAGACTCCAGAAGGATAAGCCCGGCTGCTTGGAGTCTTTTAGCTACTGCTCCGAATAAAGTATCAGCCTGCTTATCTTTAAGCGTATCCAATATCTGCTTTAATTCCGGGCTATTTTGAGTTTCTTTGCTAAACAACCTGCGCGGGCTGATTTGCCCAGCCATCACTACTCCCTCTACGGCCTCAGCTTTAAATATATCAAACATTTTCTGGAATTCAGAAAGTCTAAGCCAATAAATTTTATCGACAAATTTTTTTAATTTTACAGAGGTATCGCCTTTAATGGCAATCGCGATAATTTTACAGCCTTGTTTCTTGGCACTAGCAGCAAACAAAAGGGGGAATTTTCTATTTCCGGCGATTAAACCAATCTTTTCCATACTTATCGGCAGGAACGGGTTAAACCACGCTCAGAGCTCTTAACAAAATTAACCAGATAAATTATCTCTTCGGTTTTTTCTATCTCTTTTTCTACTCTTTCTAAAGCATGTTTTGCAGATAATCCGGAATTAAATATTAACTTGAAAGCCTGATCAATTTTCTTAATCGCATCATGACTAATGCCCTTACGCCTTAATCCGATAAGGTTTAAGCCATAGATGCGCGCCGGGTGGCCATCGCAAGTAGAGAATGGAGGAATATCCTGAACCACCTTAGAGCATCCTCCGATAATTGCCAGCTTGCCGATACGCACGAACTGATGAATGGCAACTATCCCACCAATAACTGCCTTATCTTCAATGCTCACATGGCCAGCCAGAGTGCTATTATTAGCTAAAACGCAACCGTTACCAACCCGGCAATCATGGGCAACATGTGAATAGGCCATCAGTAAGTTATCATCACCAACAGAAGTCTTAGAGCCCTCAGTAGTACCCGGATTAAGCGTGCAATACTCGCGAATAATATTGTTATCACCAATCTCTAAAAAAACTTTCTCATCTTTAAATTTAAGGTCTTGCGGCCGGCTGCCGATTACGGCTCCGGTGAATATTTCACAATTTTTACCGATGGTCGTATTGCCCTCAATTACGCAATGCGCGCCGATTTTAGTATCCGCGCCAATCGTTACCTGGTCGCTAATTATACTAAACGGGCCGATAAATACGCCTGGAGCTAATTTTGCTTTCGGAGAAACAATCGCGGAAGGATGTATCGACATAATTAATTCTCAACCAGGGCAAACATCAAATCTGCTTCTGCCACTACTTTTCCATCTACCGTAGCCACTCCATGCACCGAGCCCATCTTCGAGCGCATTTTTCCGGCCACTAACTCAAAAACTAACCGGTCACCGGGAACAACTATCTTTCTAAACTTAGCATTATCAATCGCTAAAAATAACGCTAATTTACCCCGGTTTTCATCACTCTCCAGCATCATTATTCCGCCAACTTGAGCCATGGCTTCTATAATTAATACTCCCGGCATCACCGGCCGTCCCGGAAAATGTCCCCTAAAAAAATAATCATTTATGGTTACATTTTTAATACCTACTGCGCGCTTGCCTTTTTCCAAATGTGTTATGCGATCCACGAATAAAAATGGCTCACGATGAGGCAAAATTTTCATAATCTGATTTACATCCATTGCCCCTTGCGTATTATTCATGCCTTGCGCGAGAATTCTCTGTTCATAAATCTTCTGGGCGATCTTTAAATTCAGAGAATGCCCGCTTTTTAAAGCCACTACGTGGCCGCGAAGAGGACAACCGGCTAAATAAAGATCCCCGATTAAATCAAGAATCTTATGCCTCACAAACTCATCATGAAACCGAAGTTTGTTTTTAATGACACCTGTTTTGCCCACCACTAAAGTATTATCATAATTAGCGCCTAAGCCTAGGCCTTGACTTTGCAACTCGCTTGCTTCACTCTCCAGGCAAAAAGTGCGCGCCGAAGAAAGAGCAGTTTTAAAAGATTCAGCATTAACCGCTATCTCTAAAAATTGCGCCGCCAAAATGGGATGATCATAGTTTAAAGTATAAGAAATCTTAAATTCTTTAGCCGGGAGAATAGTAATCGAGCTTGAGCCTTCTTGAATGCATATCGGCTCCTTGACCGTATAGGTATATCTTGGTTTATCCTGATGCACAACGAGCGCCTTTTCCAATGCCTCGAGAAAATTAATTGAGCTTCCGTCTAACCCGGGAACCTCATTATTATCTATCTGAATGTCAATATTATCTATCCCCAAACTGGATAGGGCGGCCATCAGATGCTCAACGGTCTGCACTTCTGCCTGATCATTACCAATAGAAGAACGCCGGCTGAATTTAGACGCCACTACTAAAGATCCCACATCCGCTTTAATCCGGGGAGCTCCGGGAATATCCGTACGAATAAAAGTTACCCCGGAATCCGCTTCTGCCGGCTTAAAAGTTACATTAGCCTGATTACCGGTGTGAATACCCACACCCTTAAGAGTAACCTGGTTAGCAATCGTCTTCTGTTTTTCCATCTATTTATCCTTTAGCTTTGCCTCAAGCTCCTCAATCTTTTTCTTTAATTCTTTAACCAGGTTAAATAACTTAGGCAGATTTTGTAAACTAGCATTAACCCTCTGCGTAGTCATAAATGGCCTGGCCGGAGAACCCGAAACCATCGTATCCGCGGGGACAGATTTAGCTACTCCGGATTGCCCCGTCACAATAGCGTTATCGCCGATAGTAATATGCCCGACTAATCCCACTTGACCGCCTAAAGTTACATTATTGCCGATAATTGCGCTGCCGGCAATACCCACCTGAGCAACAATTAAAGAATTCTCACCGATAATAACATTATGACCAATCTGCACCAGGTTATCAATTTTAGTGCCGCGGCCGATAACTGTTTTATCGAAACGCGCCCGGTCAATGGTAACATTAGCCCCGATTTCTACATCATCATTAATTTCAACTGTTCCCACCTGAGGAATTTTATGATGCGCCCCTTTAATCGTAGCAAATCCAAAACCATCGGAACCAATCACTGCTCCGGAATGAATAATTACGCCTCTGCCGATACTGATCCGTTCACGAATTGAAACATGCGGATAAATTAAAGTTTGGGCGCCTATTTTTGTTTGATGCCCAATATAACAGGCGGCGTAAATTATTACATTATCTCCGAGGGTAACATTATCCCCAATCACCGAATATGCTCCAATGGTTACATCTTTACCTAAAGAAACATTCTTACCCATCACCACAGTATAATCTATGCCATGCGGATGCCCGGCATCATCAGGTGTAAACATAGAGATAATTTTGATAAAAGCCAAAGAAGGATTCTGAGTTATAATAATGGGTTTAGTCGTTGCTTGCGCGTCGTTTGAAGTAATAATCGCTGCCGCGCGTGTTTTATCCATCAGCGAGCTATACTTGGAGTTAGCCAAAAAAGTAATCTCCCCTTCAGCTGCCTCTCTAATTCCGGAAGCTCCGTTAATCAGGATATCCCCGTTACCGATAACCTCTCCGTCAATAAGCTTAGCTATTTCATTTAGGGTTTTCTTCATTTTGATAATCGACTAATAAATATCAAGTAGTGCAGATAAACCTGCTCTACTACTAGAAACTCTTTATTTACTTCTTACCACTACCAGCATTTAAAATAGCAATAATCTGACTGGTAATCTCCATACTTTTAGTCTGATAAACCAATACCCGGTCATTAAACACCAGGGTATATCCTTCTTTTTCGGAATATTGCTTTACCGCTTCCTCAATATCCTTTAAGATTTCTTTCATTTTCTCATCTTGTTCTTTTTTTAACTCTTCCTGCTTCTTACGGTCAAAATCCTGAAAGTCTTTTACCTTAGACTGAAGTTCAGCGCCCTTGGCCTCTCTTTCTTTGTCGTTAAGTAAGCTCACTTTATCTTGAAAAGCTTTTAAATCCGCGACTTTTTTATCTCGCTCGTCGGTATAAACCTTTTCTTTATCGCTTAAAGTTTTGTCATATCCTTTAGTTTTACTGTATTCGCTAAAAGTACGGCTTAAATCAATATAACCAAACTTATCCGCAGCCTGCGCGCTGCCCACAAATAAAGCCAAACCAATGATCGCTATTCCTAAAACCACTACTTTCTTTTTCATTTCTATTTCCTCCTTTAGTTAATTTTTCTGGTTACTTTGATTTTGTAAGAGTAGATAGTAGTTAACAGGTAAAATGTAGGGTTTCCCTAAATACTACCTACTATCTACTAACTACTGCTCTTTAAAATCCATGGCTGGCGCTGAAATGGAATCTTCCGCTTTTGCTTCTGCTAGATTCTCCTGACTCAGGATCCATCGGTATACCATAATCCAGCATAATCGGGCCAATCGGAGTATTAATCCGTAAACCTATACCAAAACCTGATTTAAATCCTCCGGAATTCTCTACTCCGTTAGCATTTTTATTGGAAAAGATATCCCCCAATTTCTCCCAAACATTACCGACATCATAGAAAGCTGCGATTTTTAAGAAACTAAATAAAGGATAAGTATACTCAATATTACCCACGACCATCGACGCGCCGCCCAGAGGGTCATGAGAGGTCGGGTCAATCGGGCCTACTTTTCTTTCCTCATAACCTCTAATCGTATAGGCGCCACCAGCAAAAAATCTTTCATAAATAGGTATTTTTTCCGTGTTGCCATACGGCTGCGCCAACCCCAGCCTGCCTCTTACCTCCAGCACAGCGCCGCGCGGCATCGGGAAATAATGCGACGCCCGGCCAAAAAATTTCGTGTAATTTTTATCTCCACCTAATCCGGCAAAATCAAAAGCCGCAGTCAAGAAATTTCCTTTTCTGGTATTAAAAACATTATCCCTAGAATCATAGGTCAGGCTAGGAGAAATAACGCTCACTACATTCGTGCCTACCTCATCCGTTAAATCTTTAGAAGCATCGCTAGTCGGATTGCTAATCTTAATCTGATCCAAACGGTAAGTAAGGTCTCCTCTTAAATACTCGGATAATTCCTTACCCAAACGCAAGTCACCTCCGTTCACCGTTTCATCATATCCATAACCTGAGTCCGTATCGCGCGTATGCGTACGGCGGTATAAATCAAACCCAAAAGAAACCGGATAATCAAACATCCAAGGTTCAGTAAAACTTAAATCAAAACCGTTGCTTAAATTTCCGATAGAGGCGCGCACCTTTAAATTTTGTCCGGCTCCGGTAAAATAAGGCCAGTTTCTCCAATCAAAGTTCTTCTGCTCAACCTCCACAAAACCTACAAATTGATCAACCGTGCTATAGCCGCCGCCAAAACTAAAAGCTCCGGTTTTAGTTTCTTTGACATCCACCACTAAATTCTTTTTAGCTGGCTCGCCGGTCTCCTCGGTATCATAGCTTACCTCTTCAAAATATCCCAAATTGGTCAACCTTTCCTTACTCCGGCGTAACTTTTCACCGTCAAATCTCTCTCCGGGAAGAATCCTCATTTCTCTGCGGATAACCACATCTTTGGTTTTAATATTACCTTTAATTTTAATCTTATCGACATAAACAACCTGATTTTCAGCAATATCATAAGTTACGTCCACCCGCCCGCTAGCGGTATTCACCAAGCTAGACTCCTGAACCTGCGCGGAAATATAACCCCGGTCAAAATATAACCCCTGGATATTCGTCAGGTCTTTTTTCATCGACTCCTGAGAAAAAACTTTTCCGGGAATACATTCAGAAAGAGTTTTTAAAATCTCTTTCTCAGTAATATCTTTGTTACCTTGCACCTCAACCGAACCCACCAGGTATTTTTTTCCTTCAACAACTTTAATCGTAATAAATAACAAATAAGATTTCTTAGCGTCAGGTTGAACTTCATAATCCACGGCCACATCCGTAAAACCTTCCCGCTGATAAAAAGATTTGATCCGTTGGGCATCCTCTTTAAGCACTTCATCTTTTAAAACTCCGGCATTAAAAAACCAAGCGCGTTTAGTTTTAAGCAATTTTAAGATACGCCCCGCCGAAAAACTTTGATTACCCTCGATAAAAATATCTTTAATGCGCACCTTCCTGCCTTCCACAACCGTAAAAATTATATTCGCTTTATTGGTTGCGGCATTCACCTCGACTTTATAAGAAATATCCGCCTGGCTATAACCCATTTTTTCATACATCTTTTTTAATACCCGCACATCTTCGGCTAAAGCGGGATAATCCAAATACTGAGTTTCTTTGGATTTTAGCTGCTGTTTCAACTTCTCGTCCTTCATGGTGATAAGATTGATCCCTGAAAAGCTAATTTTCTCGATAATCGGCCTTTCCACGACCGTAATCAGGATTTTTAAACCATCTTTATAATCCTGGGTATCGATTTTGATATCGCTAAAAAAACCCAATAAATATAGCCTCTTTAAATCATCGCTAATAATATTCTCCTGATAGGCACTGCCGATACGCGTCTTCATCTTAGAGACGATAACATTAGAACTAATTGCTTTATTACCCGCAATCTCTATAGCAGTAACATTTTTTAATACTGTAGGAGTAGCTTCAGATACTACAGGGGCAGTTTCAGAGACAGCAGCGGTTTTTTGTTCAGTCTGACCAAGCGGAGTTTCCTCAGCTAGAGCTAAAGAACGGCTATTCAGAAGAAGCAGGGCACTTAGGAGTACAAAAATAGATTTACGCATTTGTATTATTATATAAGATTAGGCCTCTTAAATCAAATATTATTCAACCCGGGATAGATTATCAAACCTGGTGAACTCCTTGATAAAAGCTAGCTTCAAAGATCCCACCGGGCCATTACGTTGTTTAGCAATGATTGCTTCGGCGACCCCTTGATTATCCGCAGAAGGATTATAATACTCCTCCCTTAAGATAAGCACCACCACGTCCGCATCCTGTTCAATCGCCCCGGATTCCCTTAAATCTGAAAGTTGCGGCCGATGGTCCGTACGCGATTCAACCGCCCGGGATAACTGGCTAATCGCAATCACCGGCACATTTAGCTCTCTGGCCAAAGCTTTTAAAGAACGTGAAATTTCAGAAATTTCCTGTTGTCTGCTCTCCATGTTCATGCTTGAACCGCGCATTAACTGCATATAATCTAAAATAATCAATTTTATACCATGATGTGATTTTAAGCGCCGCGCCCTGGCACGTAGTTCCATCACCGAAATCGCCGGAGTATCATCAATAAATATCGGTGCCTCAGAAAGCTTTCCGGCAGCCGCGGTCAAACGCGGCCAGTCACTCGTTGCTAAATACCCGGTTCTTACTTTATGCGCGTCCACCCGCGCGTGCGAGCAAAGCATCCTTTGCACTAATTGCTCTTTAGACATCTCCAAACTAAAAATCGCCGTAGGCACCTTTTCAATTACTCCGGCATATTCGGCAATCCCTAAAGCAAAGGCGCTTTTGCCCATCGAGGGCCTACCGGCAATAATAATTAAATCTGATGGCTGTAACCCCGCGGTTTTTAGATCAAAATCTATATAACCGGTGGGTATTCCGGTAACGTGCGCCTTATTCTGATAAAGCCGGTCAATTGTTTCAATACTCTCCTTAATAATTTCTTTAAGCTGTAAATAGGTGCCTTGATTCTTACGGTCGCTAACCTCAAAGATAAGCTTCTCAGCGGTATCCACAACTTCATCGACATTTCCTTGGCTCTCATGGCAAACCGTAATGATTTTGGTAGAGTTATTAATTAAAGTTCTTAAAATATATTTTTCACGGACAATTCCGGCATAGTGATTAATATTCGCCGCGGTAGGAACGGCATTCGCCAAAGAAGTTAGATAGCTTGCCCCGCCTATTGCATCTAATGCGCCATCCATCTTTAAAGCATTCGTCAGAGTTATTAAGTCCACTGCTTTATTAGTATTATAAAGATCACTAATTGCCTGGAAGATCTTGCGGTGGGTATCTTTGTAGAAACAGGAAGCATCCAATTTCTCCGCAGAAATTGAAACCGCTTCTTCATCCAAGAGCATGGATCCTAATACCGCCATTTCTGCGTCAAGATTTTGTGGGGGGAGTTTATCTAAAATTAAGTCTTTGGACATATTAAAATAACCTTTTAAAAATAATGGGGACGCCTGTCTGCCGGTAGGCAGGGTTTTATTTTTTTACTACCCATAACTTAACCGTGGCAATTACATCCGGATGTAGCTTCAACGGGATCTGGTAAATTCCCAAAGATTTTATCGGTTCAGACAAATCAATAATACTTTTATCAATGGAAAAACCTTCCGCCTTTAAGGCTTCGGCGATCTCAAGAGCGTGAATACTACCATATAGCTTTTCCTCACCTTGAGTTAATGCCGGGATGGTTAGAGTTAAGGCGCTTAAGCGCTGCTTAACTAACTCCGATTCTTCTTTAATTTTAGCAGATTGCGCGGATCGGGCAAGTTGATCTTGCTTTAATTTCCCCAGGCTGCTGGCCGTAGCCGGCTGAGCCAAGTTACGCGGAAAAAGAAAATTCCTGGCAAACCCCTCTTTAACACAAACTACCTCTCCTGCCCGGCCGATCTTTTCTACGTCTTGATTTAAAATTACTTCCATTACTTAAGCCTCCAGTAAATATTTATCGGGTATAAGGAAGCAAGGCTAAAAATCTAGCCTTCATAATCAACTCCTTAATTCTTCTTTGATGCTTAGCGCAATTACCGGAAAAACGGCTAGCATTGATTTTACCTTTTTCGGTCATAAAAACCTCCAACCTCTTGATATCCTTATAATCAATACTGCCTAACTTATCCGCGCAAAATCGGCAGAATCTTTTTCTTACCGGACCCAGCGAATCTTTCTTTTTTTTAATAATCTTTTTATCCTTACCAAAACCCCTAGTTTTAACCTTCATGTGTCTCATCCTCACTTTCTGCTAACCAAGTTGATTCACTACTTGATTCTTCGCTTAATACCTCAGGTTGCGCCGGACTAACCGGAGTTGACGCCTTCGCTTGACCCGGAGCACCCATAAATTGCACGCGTTCTGCTCGAACTTCAATCACCGAGCGCTTAGCACCGGTATTATCCTCCCAAGAACGCGACTGCAAACGGCCCTCAACAAAAAGGCTACTTCCCTTATGTAAATACTGGTTACATGTTTCTGCTTGTTTATTCCAAACAACTGCGGTAATAAAACAAACCTCTTCTTTTAACTCTTGATCTTTAGTACGGTATTTACGATTTACCGCGAGGCGTAAATTAGCCACCGCTATACCGGCCGGAGTATAACGTAACTCCGGATCCTTAGTAAGATTGCCCATCAATAATACTTTATTATAACTAGCCATAGAAATTCTTTCTGTCCGCGAATAAGCGAACGTTTACCGTCATTCTGAGGCCGCCAGGCGAGCCGAAGAATCTAGATCCCTGCCGGCAGGCAGGCAGGCTTCGCCCTTCGGGCTCAGAATGACTAATTATCCATCCGGGTGAATAAAACTCTTAAAATATTTTCATTAAGTTTATAGGTGTTACGCATTTCCTTAATCGCCGCGGCCGGAGCGCTAAAAGCAGCCAGATAATAAATCCCTTCCATAAATTTATTAATCGGAAAATATAATTTGCGTTTCTCCGCCCAGACTCCTGACTGTGTTATCTGGCCGCCCTGCTTAATTATTGTATCATCAATCTGCTTGAACAACGCTTTCTTATCTTCATCGGATAAGTCCGGCTTGATAATTACCATCGCTTCATACTTATTCATTTCTAGCTCCTCATTTTTCCCCAGCCTCTGGCGCTTGGGGAAAAATGACCCCGAGCCCCGCGAGGGGGAACACCGGCGCAATACCAATTAACGCGGGGTGTCTCATTTATTAAATATGTTCATCGTTCGCACTATGCCATTCTCTACCCAGCTCATACAGCAACTAAGCGCATCTTCTTCTATCTGCTTGACGGCGGGTTTCTCCTTGCGTAAAAAACCCGCCAGAACATACTTTGCGGCATCTTGAGAACTTTTTGGCCGTCCAATTCCAATACGCAAACGGCAAAAATCTTTTCTCCCCAAACGCTCAATAATCGATTCTACGCCGCGCTGCCCGCCACTTGAGCCCTGCGGGCGTATCTTTATTTTACCCAACTCTAAATCTAAATCATCACAAACCACTAAAAGATCTTTTTCGTTGACTTTAAATTTCTTAAACAAAGCTTTAACCGCTATACCGCTTAAATTCATATAAGTCTGCGGCAAGGCTAAAACTACATCCTGCTGATGCAGCTTGCCCATAGCGACTAATGAAGAAACCGAACTATCCCTCTTAAAATTAATTTTTAAAGAACTAGCTAAAAATTTTAAAACCGCAAAACCAATATTGTGCCGGCTTTGAGCATAGATTAACCCGGGATTTCCTAAACCCACAATCAATTTTGTCCCGTCAGAAATCATTATGGAACTTACTTCTTATCTTTCTCTTTAGCTGCCTCAGCCGGAGCGGCCTCGCCAGGAATTTCTTTCTTTTCTTTAATTACCTCAGGCTCCTTAGATGTATCGCCTTCAATCGCCTCTGCCGGCGCTTCTTCCTTCATCGGAGCAGCCACATGTAAAACAATCGCGGCCGGATCACTTAAAGGCTTAACTCCCTCCGGAAAAACTATATCCTTAACATGAATAGCATCACCCATTTTAAGAGCAGTTATATCTACTTGTATATCTTTAGGAATATTCGTCGGCAAACATTCTACTTCGATTTCCCAAAGCAAATGTTCTAAAGATCCGCCCTCCTGCTTAACACCAATCGCTTCACCTTTAGTTTGAATAGGAACATTAACTTTAATTGCCTCAGTTAATGAAATCTCATTAAAATCCACATGAATAATATCTTCACGCACCGGATGATACTGGACCTCTTTAACCAAACAAGGCCTGCCTTTAGCCTTTTTATCGTCTTTGATTTTTAAATTAATAATTACACTTTCTAAACGATGCTGATGCACTAATTTTAAGAGCGCGCTCCGGGAAATCTTTACCGATAAAGCATCCTTGCCATGAAAATAAACCACCGCCGGTAAATAACCGCTTTCTCTTAAATCTTTAGAGCTGGCTCTTCCTTTGCCCTCTCTTAACTCTGCTTCTAAAACAATCTCTTCCATTTTTTTACCTTTCTTTTTATTTAGAGAATCATGGGGACGGTTCTATTCTTTAAATTTAAAAAATAATAAAAAATAGAACCGTCCCCTAGTTTTTCGGACTGTCGCCTTTATCCCCTAGTCAAATAAACAGCTAACTGATTCCTCGTTGTGTATTCTTTTTATTGCTTCCGCCAAAAGACTAGCCACCGAAAGCACCTCAATCTTAAGGCTTTTCTTATCTTCAGATAAAGGCACGCTATCAGTAATCAGCAGTTTCTCTAGTCCTTTGCATTTTTCAATTCGTTCGATTGCCGGGCCGGATAGAACACCATGGGCAATCGCAGCATAAATAGTCTTAGCTTTAGCTTTCTTTAAGGCCTCCACCGCCTCAATCAGCGAACTACCGGTGGCAATCATATCGTCAACAATAATTACATTTTTATCTTCTACCTCACCCATAATATGTATCACCTCAGCTTTTTCAGGAGAAACCCGGCGTTTGTCAATTATCGCCAGGCCCGCAGAAATTCTTTTGGCGTAAGCCCTCGCCATTTTAATCGAGCCAACATCAGGAGAAACAGCCACTAAATCTTTAATATTCATTTTTGAGAAATAATCTACTAATACCCCTACAGAAAAAAGATGGTCCACAGGAATATCAAAAAATCCCTGAATCTGGCCGGCATGTAAATCCATGGTTAAAATCCGATTTGCCCCGGCCACCGTTAAAAGATTGGCCACTAATTTTGCCGTAATCGGCACGCGTGGCTGATCCTTCCGGTCTTGGCGCGCATAACCAAAATAAGGGATAACCGCGGTAATCCGATGAGCGGAGGCCCTACGCAGCGCATCCATCATAATTAAAAGCTCCATCAGATTATTATTTGAAGGCGGACAGGTCGGCTGCACTATAAAAACATCTTTGCCGCGCACATTTTCATTGATCTTTACGCGAATTTCACCTTCACTAAATCTACCGACAAAAGCATCTTGCAGCTTTACCTTTAAATCTTTACAAATACTCACTGCCAACTCCGGATTTGCATTACCGCTAAAAATCGCTAGTTTATCCACTCCGCCCTTCCTTCCTTTTCCTTAAAATTCTGGCCGGAACTCCCACCACCACTGCCTTATCCGGAATATTTCTAGTCACTACCGAACCAGCTCCGGTCATGGCAAATTTACCAATTTTTACCGGAGCAACAATCACCGTATCTGAACCGATAAAAACATTATCTTTAATCAGCGTGTAATTTTTATTTTTACCATCGAAATTAGCTGTAACTGTCCCGGCTCCGATATTCACATTCGCGCCTACAGAACTATCTCCGAGGTAAGAAAAGTGCTTAACAAATGTTTTATTGCCAATCCTTGAACGCACCATCTCAATGAAATTGCCGGCAGTCACATCATCTCCCAGCCGAACACCTTCACGCAGATGCGCAAAAGGCCCCAGGAAACAACGTTTTCCAATTTTAACATCCCTTTCAATTACTGTAAAGGGATAAATCACCGTATCTTTGCCGATCGCCGTCCCAAAATTAATAAAGGTGCTTGACGGATCAATTATTGTTACCCCCTCCTGCATTAATTTATCATTAATCGTTTTTTGCATCAAGCAGTTAGCTTTGGCTAGTTCGGCGCAAGTATTAATCCCCAGGCCTTCAGCAGCATCGTCAACCTTTACCCCGTCAACCAGAAAGTTCTTTTTAGCTAAAATTTCAATTAGATCGGTTAAATAATATTCTTTTTTACGATTATTCGGCCGGACAGATCCTAAATAAGCAAGCAACTTCTCTTTTTTAAACGCCATGATCCCGGTATTAATCTCTTTGATATCTTTTTGCACCTCATCCGCATCTTTTTCTTCGACTATACCGCAGATACTAGAATATTTATCTCGCATGATTCTGCCATAACCAAAAGGTTTTTTTAATGTAGCAGTTAATAGAGTAGCATCGCAATTATTCCCTAAATGATAATCCAAAAGTTTTTTCAAGGAGTCTTTTTTTAAAAGAGGATTATCCCCGTAAAGAACCAGTACCGTACCTTTAAAACCCTTTAATGCCGCCAGTCCCGTTTTTACAGCATCAGCGGTGCCAATAAGTTTTTTTTGGATGGCAATTTTAATACCCCTTGGTATAAACTCACGCACTAACTCCTGCTTATATCCTAAAACTGCAACTACTTGCGCGGGCTTTAAGGCAGTTACTAAATCCAGAACATAACCAAGCATCGGCCTGCCACAAAGTTTATGCAATACTTTGGGCACCTCAGATTTCATGCGTGTACTTTTACCCGCAGCCAGAATTATTACAGCCAGATCTTTTTTCATCTTCATTTTATCTCATGGTTGGGACGCATGGATTCGAACCATGATAGCCAGACCCAAATTCTGGAGTCCTACCATTGGACGACATCCCAAAATTATTCCCCAAACTCTAACCAGTTTGCACCTTGGCTCTTTCCTGAGCATAAACCTCAAGAACTTTCTTCTGTAGCTGTTCCCTAAATGACTGCGTTATCGGATGAGCAATATCCCGATGTTCGGCCTGACTATTAGGTATCTCTTCTGCACATTGCGGATTAGCTTCAACAGGCAGGAGAGCAGCACATTGATTACAATATTTACTGCGCAATTCATTTTTAAAAGCACACTTGGGACAGGCATGCTTTACTTTACGCGAAGGCATAGCAATAAATAACCCCGTACCTCCTTGGATCACCTTAATGTCTCTTACCACAAAAACATTATCAAAAGTAACCGTAGCGTAGGCTTTTAATTTCTTATCCTGAGCATCCTTTAGTATTATTCTAACTTCCGTTATTTCCACGCCTGCTCCCCTTGTCTACCTAGACCTGCCTACCGGCAGGCAACACCGGCGCAATATCTTTTAGCGCCGGGTGTCTTAAGCCAACTAAACCGTAGAAACTACGAAAACCTGCCAAGATTTATACTGCTTATACAACTTATTCCTTAAACTCTGAGCCTGCCTGCAAGAATCACAGATTGCAAACACCGCTGGGCCACTCCCGGACATCATTACTTTATCTAAACCCATGTTAGAAAGAGCGTTTTTGACCTGATTGACTACAGGATAAAGGTTACTCGTGATTGCTTCTAAACTATTAAAAAGAAGCTCCGGGGCTACCCGCTGGCCCCTTTTTAATAGCTGAGAAACTAATAGTTTAACATTATGCTTTTGTCTTGTCAATCGAGAAAAAACCCTGCCCACTGGCAGATGAGAATCAAATTTTTGATAAATTAAAGGCGTAGAAACCTTAAGTTTAGGATAAACCAGGATAAACCAAAGCTTAAGCTTGTCCAAAGAAATTAACGGTTTAATTTTATCTCCCCGCTGACTCCCTAAAGCAAATTTCGCCTGATGAATAAAAAATGGAACATCGCTGCCTAATTTAGCCCCTAAATTTACCAACCTGGTTTTAGGTAAATTTAAATTCCAAAATTTATTTAATCCTAAAAGTATGCTCGCAGCGTTAGATGAACCTCCGCCTAAACCTGCACCCACGGGTATGCATTTCTTAAGCTCTATCTCTATTCCTGAACTTAACTTAAGTTCCTGCTTTAATAATGCCGCGGCGCGATAACAAAGATTAGTTGCATCCCTAGGCACATCCAGGCTATCAGACTTAATCTTAATTAAACTATCCAAACGTTTTCTAAAAATTATCGTATCCTTTAAATCGATACGCACAAACAAAGTACTTAAATTATGAAAATTATCGTTACGTTTATTTAAAACCTGTAGATAGAGATTTAATTTAGCGAAGGATTTAGTAACCAACGGCAAAGAAGAATACCTTAAATAAAACTAGGGGACGGTTCTGTTTTTCCGCCGCCTAATTTGATTGAAAAATAGAACCGTCCCCTTGTTTTTACTTTTTAAGAAATATTAGATAGAACTGCTTTCTCAATATCCAGGCTACTTAAATTATATTCTTTTAAAAGTTCTTCCGGCTCACCTGACTGGCCAAAGCGGTTACGCACGCCTACGCGAATTACTTTAACCGGAAAATTCTCGGCAACTACTTCATCGATGCTAGAAGCCAGACCGCCAAAAATATTATGCTCTTCGCAAGCAACAATCAATTTAGTTTCACGAGCAGATTTAAGGATAATTTCACGATCAATGGGCCGGATCGTATGCATGTTTATCAAACGTGCCGTAATGCCTTTGGCCGCCAAATTCTTTACCGCGACCAACGCCTGAGCAACCATCGTTCCGCAGGCGACAATCGTAACATCATTACCTTCGGTTAAAAGTTGAGCTTGGCCAAATTTAAACTCACCCTTATGCTCAATAGTAGGAACCTTAGATCTGCCTAAGCGAATATAAAAAGGCCCGGGTTTATTTGCCGCCGCCATTATCGCCTCCTCTGTCTGCGGCCCATCACTAGGGACAATAATATTCATATTCGGCAGAACACGCATTAACGCAATATCCTCTAAAGCCTGATGGCTAGCCCCATCCGGTCCAACAGTAATACCGGCATGTGTAGCGACGATTTTAACATTAAAATTATTATAGCTTATAGAGACTCTCACCTGGTCCCAAGCGCGGCCGGCAGCAAACACGGCGAAAGTGGAAAGAAAAACTGTTTTGCCGCAACTAGCTAAGCCCGCTGCTGTCGCCATCATATTCTGCTCGGCAACTCCAAAATTAAAAAATCTATCCGGAAACTGCTTGGCAAAAAGGTTAGTACGGGTAGAACTGGAAAGATCCGCATCCAGAACCACAATATTTTTATCCAATGACCCTAGCTTTACTAAGGCCTCTCCATAAACATCTCTTTGATATAATTGCTCTGCCATTATGCTAATTCCTCTAAAGCCTTACGCGCCTCTTCTTGCGTAGGAGCTCGACCATGAAAACCCACAACCCCCTCCATAAAAGATACACCTTTGCCTTTCACAGTGCGGGCAATAATAATCGACGGCTTATTTTTAATTGTTTTAGCTTGATCATACGCAGCTAGAATCTGCTGCATATCATGCCCATTAATCTGAATAACATGCCAACCAAATGCCTGCCATTTAGCCGCCAAAGGCTCTAACCCCATTATATCCTCACATCTTCCGTCGATCTGACAACCATTAAAATCCAAAATAGCGCAAATATTACTGCAGGAAAAATGAGCACAGGCCATTGCTGCCTCCCAAATGTTTCCCTCCTGCACCTCTCCGTCACCTAATAAAACATAAACCCGGTAATCTTTTTTATCTACTTTCGCTGCCAGACTCATCCCTAAAGCAATGGAAAGTCCCTGGCCAAGTGAACCGGATGCTGATTCAACCCCCGGAGTGCAACAAACCGGATGTCCCTGCAAGATTGAACCAAGTTTGCGTAAAGTTAATAATTTTTCTTTTGGAAAATAACCAGACTGAGCTAATACCGCATACCAAAGCGGACAGGCATGACCTTTAGACATATGAAAACGATCTCTATCCGGCCAATGTGGATCATCAGGATTAAAACGTAAAACATTAAAATATAGCGCGGTAATTAAATCTGCAGCCGAGAGACTTCCTCCGGGGTGCCCTGAACCAGCGCAAGCTAACATCTGAATTATTAAACGTCGGATTTGGCGGGCTTGTAGAGCTAATTCTTCGATGGTTAATTGCTTATTTGCCATGATTAGTAAATTTAAGCAGTTTTGTTTTTACCTTATCGTTTCGAGCATCTAATTTAAGGGATTTCTCCCAATTCAATTTTGCGCTATCGGCATTATTCAATTTTAAGAAAACATCGCCTAAATGATCATAGATTACCGGATCAACCAAAAAAGATGCCGCTTCTTCTAGACGGCTTAAAGCTTCCTTAAATTTTCCCTTTTTGTAGTAGAACCAACCTAAACTATCCAGGTAAGCGCCGTTTTCCGGATCAAAAACTAAAGCCTGTTTAATCATTAAACCCGCCTGATCAATATTTTTATTCTGTTCCAAATAAAAATACCCTAAGAAATTTAAGGCTTCATGATAATCGGGTTTTAATTTTACTGCGCTCTTTAGCTCCCTCTCTACGGAAGGATGATCCTCTAAATTATAATAGATGCTACCCAAATAAAAATGCGCCTCCGGATCTGCCGGAGCCAAATTTAGAATCAGCTTAAAAATACTCTCTGCTTGTTTTAATTTCTTCTGCTGCAGATAAATCAAACCTAAGCTTTTATAAATATTAATATTCTCATGTTCAAGCTTCGTAGCATTCTCAAGAGCCAGAACATATTCTTCGGCCGCTAAATCCGCTTTGTCCTGTGCGGCATAAACTAAAGCCAATAACGCGTGCGGTTGCACCGCTTCCGGAGCAAGACCAATGGACTGTTTTAATTCCTTAATGGCTAAAACCGGATTATTTTTCTGGATAAAAACTGACGCTAAGTTCGAATGTAACAAAGAACTTCCAGGATCGGTTTCTAACGCCTTTTGATACTCTTCAACAGCTCCCTCTAAATCCCCGAGGCTTTCGCAATAACCCCCGACAATATAGTGGCTTAAACTTTTGGTATCTTCTTTATATGTATCTAAGGCTTCTGCGGGTAAAACGCTCAAGGCCAATGTAAGGCAAAAACAAATTACAAGGTTTCGATATTTAACCCTTACCACCCCAGGCTCTTTTCTTCAAGTGACGCAAACGACGACGTAATTTCTTACGCTTATGGGTTTTGATCTTTTGTCTTTTTCTTTTCTTTCCACAAGGCATAACGACCTCTTTCTTTATTTAATAAATAACTTTGTTCAATGGGTATTCTATAATCCCGCAAGCACCTGAGGCTTTTAACGCGGGAATAAGCACTCTCACAACTTTCTCATCTATAATTGTCTCGATAGCAAACCAACCGTCATCGCTTAAGCCGGAAATGGTAGGATTCTTTAATGCCGGAAGCTTTGCGATAACTGCTTTAAGATTCTCTTTTTTCACGTTCATCTTTAAGCCGACTTTTTCTTCGGCGGCAATCGCTCCTTTTAAAAGAAGGGCAATCTGCTCCATCTTAGCTCTCTTCCAACTATCTTTGTAAGCGCTTTTATTGGCAATAAACTGTGTGATAGACTCACAAAGAGTGGCAATTTCAACTAATTTATTCGCCCTTAAGGAGCTACCTGTTTCAGTAAGCTCAACAATGGCATCCACCAACCCTGCGCCGACCTTGACCTCCGTTGCCCCCCAACTAAACTCCACCTCTACTTTAACTTTATTTTTCTGGAAATAATCCTTAGTTACATTAATTAATTCGGTAGCTACGCGCTTGCCATCTAAATCTTTTAATTTTTTTATTCCGGAATCACCTGGCACGGCTAAAACCCACCTGACCTTATTTAAGCTCTGTTTAGAATAAGTTAAATCTGTGATTCTAACTACATCTGATCTATTCTCCAGGATCCAATCATTGCCGGTAATTCCGCAATCAAGAGCCCCATCCTGGACATAGCGCGACATCTCTTGGGCCCGCAGTAAAGTTGCTTGAATTTCAACATCATCTATCGACGGAATATAAGAACGCGAGCTAGAAAGATTCACGTTGAATCCGGCCTTCTTAAGCATCCTAAAAGTAGACTCCTGAAGGCTGCCTTTAGGTAACCCTAATTTTAAAACTTTATCTTTCATTTAATTTTCCTTTAATAAAATACCAGAGAATTTATTATAACGGGATTAACCTAGATTGTAAAGTAAAAAATATACCTTTATAAACAAAGTCTACATGAGTCCTGTCAAGCCTTGGCTTGCCACCCGCGATAACATAATAATTCATAAGCTTTCCGGCTTTTGCTGGAGGCACAATTAGAAGATTTTCGGCAACAGTGTGCAAGGAATTACGTCGAGCGTAGGCTGTGTCCATTTAGCGTAAGGATCAAAAGCCGTAGCGAGACGTAAACCGCCGCACACGGCGAAAATCTTCGTGCCGGAAGCAAGAGCCGGAAAGCTTATGTTACCCTAAATATACTTCGATTATATTGAGCTTATTTCTGGGCAGGCTGATGATAACTTCCCTAGAGATAACTACTCGGGTATTTTCTTCTACGGGAATTTGTTCTGCGTTTAGCATGAAGCGTTTTATACGATATTTTCCCCACTTCAAGCGTTTAGGATTTAAGAAAATTATCTTTAAACGTCTGGCGGCAAAAACACGCGTAATACTTAATTTGTTTACCGATTTAAATTGCTCACTAGAGAATTTGGGTTCAATCAGTAAATCCCCGTTTTGCCCTCTAACCCCGAATGATTGAGTAAGCAAAGTAAGCATAAACCAGCTGGCTGAACCGGTAAGATACGCATACATTCCCCGGCCGCTAAGATCAAAATACTCCGGTAGACAGGGATAAATTTTACTTTTTACAGTATTGGTTGCCAGCTTATACAATGAACTTAGCGCCCTCCATCCTTGGTAAGCAAAACCCTGCTGATATAAAGCATAAGCAAACATAACCACCATGTGGCTAAACACCGCGCCATTTTCTTTATCTCCATAGGCAAAAGAAAATGCCCTACCTAAATCATGCTGCTCTTTTTTAAAATCGGTATTTAAGCGGATCCCTCCGATAGAGCGGTCGTATAAATAGCGGTCAACATTCATTAATATCTTCTTGATTTGAGCAGTATTGGCTACCTGACTCATAATCGGAAATACCTGAGAAGCCAAAGTCATCTGCACTAAGTTTCTTTTTACTCCGTCCACTCTATGTTTACGGTTATCATAATACCCGTTAAAGAATCCTGCTTTTAACCATTCACTTTTTTGAATGTGCCTCTTCATCCAAAGAGACTTATTTTCCAAAGAGTTACTCAAACTTAACGCATCTAAGCGAATTTTCTTACCCGAGAGATGCTCTTTAGTTTGAGAAAAATATTGCTCTAAAATCCTGTGTTTTTGTGCTATATTTTTATAATTAAAATCAGTAAATAAAATTTTTAATTCTTCGGCAACCTCTAAATCCATTTTGCCTATTTTAAGCAATAGCTGTGCAATCGTAGAAAGATTCTGGGCATACATCGAAGAAAAAGCCACGCTCTCCCCGTGTTCTTCGGCCATATCCAAGCCATCATTCCAATCTGCGCCCTCCAGGCGCACATGATTATGCGCGCCAACATTATAAAACTGCACCAAATTTTGAACAAGTAAATGCTCCAGTACCGTACCGGAATAGATATTGCCGGATTTTGTTTTAAGCCGGTTCCCATCTGCCGGGTTCCAGCGATAATCAATATCCTTGGCGCGATTTACTTGGTGATTCCTAAAATAAGTAGCCGGCGCAAATAAAATCTTCAGGTCAGCAGTCTCCTGAATATATAAATCCAGAGTAATCAAAGGCCAGGCTCCATGATCCATCCACACCCGGCTGATATTATTACGATCCGCGATGAACTCTGCCGGTTTTTTACCAACAATGGTAGCATTCGACCCGTCAATTTTTACTCCACAAAAATTATTGATTAAAAGTGGCCGTACTGCTTGCGGATTATTTAAAATAAGCCCCAGGCAATCCTGCCAAAGATCACGCCAGCCCCGGCCGCCTTTGCCATAATCGAAATCCGGCAAAAATGAACAACCAAATATCCTTCTTAAAGATGGTTGAATATTTACCCAGCGCAGCCAATTATCAAAATGATGACTACCACTTGAAATGTCCAGCGCTTTAGCCTGCTCTTGCCAGAAACTTTTAGTTTTTTCAAAATACATATTTACTTCCGTACTTTTACCGAATTTATTTATTAAAAAACTTAAACTGCAATCCTTTTGGCTGATACCCATAACAATAATGTAAGTTGCCTGGGCTCCTGGCGACAGGGTAATTTTAGCAAAACGCATTGCGCCCATGGGTTCTTTGCCTTGAATGGATGTTTTCTGGGGAAGTTTATTTTCAAAAACAGCTTGCGGGGCTTCTAAATCTCCGGATTCTCCGCAGAAAATTTCCTGCGTAGGATAAATATACTGCGGCCCTCGCCCTTTATTATCGCAAGCCGCTACATAATAAACCGCATTATTCGGCCGATGTCCGGATTCATCAAAAAGCAATGTCGGTTTAATCTTAATTCCGTATCTTCCCTCTTTAATCCGGGTTAAAAGTGAAGTCACCTGGCGATGGTCACGTAAATTATCGGCGCTGCGAGCATATAAAGGTATTGCCACATAAGGAATGAAACTTATCTTTCTCTTACTAATATTAGTAATGCTAACCTGCATAACTTCCAATGCATCCGATCCGCTGGGTATAAAAGATAAGATTTCAGATTTCAAACCTACCTTTTTATTTTTACGGCTAATGCGTTGCCAAAGCAACCCAGCTTCAAGGGTAAATTCGTCCTGCCGAATCTGCTTAAGGTCTTTAGAAACTCCTGCCGCAGACCAAACCTTATCTTTATTTACGTAAACCCAAAAATTTCTGGAAGCTTTAGAAAGGGAAAGACTGGCTCTACTCGACGGCTCCAACAAAAAACTATTCTGGCCGCTTTTTATGTCTCCGCCTAAATCCGCAGTTATAGAAGACATCAACAACTCGTTACAAAGCGGTAAATACAGGCTTTTTATCTGCTGCGCGGAAAAAGATTTAAAACTGCCTAAATCATCTATAAAATTATATAAATTATTTTCCATCGGTATTTAAATTAACTAAGCTCCTGCATTTTTCCAGGGGATTTAAAAATTGTTTACTCACGTCATTCTGAGGAGGGCGAAGCCCGACGAAGAATCTAAAAAAGCAAAAAATTAAACCCTATCCTGATTAATAACCGGTTCTGAGCTTTCTTTCAACTTAGCCATCTTTTTATTTAACTTCAATAATCTTTTCTCTTCTTGCTTCTTTTTTCTGGCTTGTTCTTTGAGGTTCTTTTGAAATGAATAATTAACTATTGCCATAACTTCCCTCCTCTTATTAATTTACCCCAAGCTCTCCAAAATAACTCTTAATTACCTAACTAGCTATCTACTTCTAGCTAACTTCTATAATACATAATTTAGAAATAACCTCTCTGCAATTACTCTGAAAATACAATGTTTATTTTTCTCTACCAGAAGCCTCTTTCAACGTTTTAATAAAATTAGCACTAAATCCACAGCCTAAAGACTCTGCCATATGAACATCCTGCCAGCATTGTTCATAATTCTTTTTATAAAAATAGGCCAGCGCCCGATTATAATAGGCTCCGGCATAACTGGGAGTCTTTTTTATGGCTTCACTAAATACAGAAATAACACTGTCCATTTCCATCTCATTAATTACTGTTGTTTTTTCTACAATCTGAGGTGGGTTAATACTTTCTTTGGCTACTGTAGCGCAGCCGACTAACCCTAAACATAATAACACAATAATTTTTTTCATTTATTCCTCCTATTTTTTTATTATACCTCTAACCAAAGCTTAAGGCAACAAAAAACCCACTAAGTTTCCCTAGCGGGTTATATTGGTTGCGGGGACCCGATTTTCCCGCCCTGTCTTAAAAGTTTAGGTGGGATCCCACCTCCAAAATAAAAAATATTGGCGGGGGAACGGTACTACAAATTTATTGCGGGGGCCCGATTTGAACGGACGACCTCAAGGTTATGCTTACTACTTCAGCTTACGCTGCTCCACAAATAGTGAATTCGTAGTCTGGACTATATCTTGACCCGCCAAAATCCTATGGCGGGCCCCTGCCGTTTAGTCTCTACACCTTTTCACCACGAATATTGGTGAACTTGGCTCGGTATTACCTTTGCAAATTAAGGCTTCACCGAATTTGACAGGTTATCCTTCAACCGTTACCGGCTGAAGAGCCCATTATCTCGTCTATATAATACATATGCGAAAATTTGAGCCTTGCGAGCTACCAGACTGCTCCACCCCGCGAAACTTTTTAAAGAACAAATATATTATACCACTTATTGGTATAAACAAAGTAATTTATTAATTATTTACCAAAGCCGGTTTTCCTGCTTCTTACTCGAGAAAATCTTAATGGGAATTTCGCCTTTTCTTACTACTCCCATCTTATCCCGAGCGATTTTCTCTTGATAAAACGGGTCATTCTGAACTCGCTTGAGTTCTTCCTGAAGCAGAGAATTTTCAATCGCTAGCTTGCGAAACTTCTCTTCTAATTGACGATTCTTAGCCCTTGATTCCTGCAGTTTAGTATAGCCCGGCAGAAATAAAATTAAAAGCAAAACTGCAAAGCTAAAAAGCCAAAACGACTTTCTTAACATGGAGAGCATTTATCTCTTCCAAGTTGTCCCCGCATAAACTGCCTTTTTGCCTAATTCCTCTTGAATCCTGAGTAACTCGTTATACTTACAAATCCTATCGGTGCGCGACAAAGAACCGGTTTTAATTTGCCCTACCCCGGTCGCCACCGCTAAATGCGCGATCGTCGTATCTTCAGTTTCCCCGGAACGATGCGAAATTATAGCCTTGTATTTATTCTTCTTGGCAATCGCAATCGCTTCCAAGGTCTCCGATAACGAACCAATTTGATTAACTTTAATTAGTATAGCATTACCTATTTTTTCCGCAATCCCTTTTTTGAATATCTTAGGGTTAGTAACAAAGATATCGTCGCCAACTAGCTGAACCTTATCAGTTAATTTTTCAGTCATCTGGCGCCAACCGCTCCAATCATGCTCAGAGAGGCCATCTTCAATTGACAAAATAGGATATTTCAAAAGCCATCTTTCATAAATAGCAATTAAATCCGCAGAGGTTTTCTGCGAGCCTTCAAAAGTATATTTACCATCTTTACAAAAAGAACTGGCCGCGCAATCAAGGGCTAAAGAAATATCTTTACCCGGAATATATCCGGCGGCTTTTATCGCCTCGATAATCAAACCCAAGGCCTCTTCATTAGAGTTAAGATTAGGCGCGAAACCACCTTCGTCGCCGACAGATGTAGAAAGTTTTTTAGACTTCAGAATTGATTTTAAACTATGAAACACTTCAGTTGCCATACGCAAAGCATCAGAAAAAGTAGGCGCGCCCTGGGGCATAATCATAAACTCCTGAATATCCAAGTTATTATCAGCGTGCATACCACCGTTTAATATATTCATCTGGGGAACCGGCAAAATTTCTGCTTTTTCTCCTCCAAGAAATCGAAAAAGAGGCTGTTTTTTCGCAAGCGCTGCTGCCTTGGCTACCGCCATAGATACACCCAGAATAGCATTTGCCCCCAGATTAGACTTAAACTCCGTGCCGTCGAGTTTAATTAAAAGTTTATCGATCTTAACAAAATCTGCGCTTTGGCCCTTGATGGCAGAATTAATTGTAGTATTAACATTGCCGACCGCTTTTAATACCCCTTTACCCATATATCTTTTTTTATCGCCATCCCTAAGTTCCAATGCTTCATTATCGCCAGTAGAAGCCCCGGAAGGTACTGCGGCCCGGCCTAAAATACCATTCTCCAGGATACAATCAACCTCAACCGTGGGGTTACCCCGGGAATCCAGGATTTCACGCGCTAAAACCTTTTTAATCTTTGCCATTTTCATTCTCCCTTTTATGTAATTTTTAGACAACCTCATAATTATACACACAAAAAAACCTAAGTCAAGGAAGAAAAGAATTGACTTAAAGTTCCAGATATGTTATTTTCTAGTATAATCATTTTAAAAAATGCCTGCCTACCGCAGGTAAGGAGTATCAATGAATTGGAAAAAATTTAGATTTTACGTAAAGATGCACTGGCTAAAAGCGCTACTCTTTACTTTTCTGGGTGGCTTAGCCATCTCCCTGGCGTTCTTTGTGGTTATCGGCCTGCGCGCCTGGAATGAATCTGAATCCTACCTCAGGCAATCACAGCTGGCGATGATTCCTCTGCAGTTATATCTACAAATTATCATGGCGTTGATCTTCGGCTTTGTCTACACCTATTTAATGTATTGGCTTTATTTTAAACGCGGGGCCTCATCCTTTGCCCAAACCAGTAAAAAAGCTATTGCCGGAGGCGAAGTTGGAATTAAATGGGATGATGTCATCGGCATGGACGAAGCCAAAGAAGAAGCTTTAGAAGTTGTAAAATTGATTACTGACCGTGCCAGTCTTCAGCGTATTGGAGGGAAAATCTTAAAGGGCATTCTTATGCTTGGGCCACCAGGTTGCGGAAAAACATACCTAGCCAAAGCCATCGCTACGGAATCTAAGTTACCTTTTATTTCTATGTCTGGTTCAGAATTTGTAGAGATGTTTGTCGGTGTCGGTGCCGGGCGCGTACGCTCATTATTCAAAAAAGCTCAACAACTAGCAGAGCTTGAAGGCGGATGTATTATATTTATTGATGAAGTTGATGCGATCGGCGCGCAACGTTCTATGGACCGCGGTTTCGGCGGCACCACTGAGCATAACACAACCCTCAATCAGCTTCTGGTTGAGATGGATGGGCTCAAAGACAAAGATTACAATATTATTTTAATCGGAGCGACTAACGTCGGCGAAAATTATCTTGACGAAGCACTATTGCGACCGGGAAGGTTCGACCGAAAGATCATCGTAGACAAACCTAATTTGGAAGACCGGCAAAAACTTTTCGCCTACTATCTTAAAAAAGTTAAATATGACGCCGAGGACGTAAAGATTGACCGTCTGGGGCGTATCACTGTAGGCCAAAGCCCGGCAGATATTGCGAATATTGTGAGAGAAGCTGCGCTGATTACTGTGCGTAACCAGAATTTATCAATCTCCATGAAAGAAATCGATGAAGCGCGAGAAAGAATTGCGCTTGGCATTAAACGCCGGATCAAATTAAACGAGAAAGAAAAATGGCAAATCGCTTACCATGAAGCCGGACATGCCATTGCTACTTATTTATTCGCCCCTTCTCAGGATGTATTTAAAATAACCATTACCCCGCGCGGCCCTACCGGCGGAGTTACCTGGGTTCCGGAAAGAGAAGATACTTTTATCAAAGACTCAAATAAAATGTACGGGCAGATAAAAATTTGCATCGGCTCATACGCGGCAGAAAAGATCAAATATAACGCTACGACCAACGGTGTGTTCCAAGACTTCTCCAGTGCTATGCATTATGCTCATCAAATGGTCTGGAATGTCGGCATGGGAAAATCCGGAATGTTAGGCAACTGGGAGATCGCGGGAAATATCTCTGAAGAAGTTAAAGCAAAACTTGATGCAGATGTGCAGGATATATTAAAAACCTGTCTGGATGAAGTAACTGCGCTATTAAGAAAAGAAGAACCGCTCCTGGATCGGCTGGCCCAAGAATTGGTGGCGAAAAGTGAGCTTAATTATGATGAAATCGAAGCCATCTTCAAAGAATTTGGCAAAAGTCGGCCTTAAAATACTCCCTTTTATTTTATTCCTCTCCGCCTGTAACTCCTCTGTTGCTCCATCATTCTTAAAAGAAAATATACCCCAAGCCGTTAGCGATCTCTGCAGAAAAGAATACCAACTTAATCTTATAACTAAATTAGTTGGCCAGACACTCTGGGTTTATATGCCACTTGAGGATATCATTACAAAACCCCAAAAACCAGAAAAATACATTGAAAGATTTTTAGTTGAAGATAAGAAAAATTCACTTTCCGAAGGGATCTTAAAAGTTAGCTATTCTATCAAACCGGTTGAAGAAAAAGAATTGAAACAAGAGATGGCCTTAGACAAAGCGGTCAATGAAAAGATCTTTAATGTACTGCAAGTAATCCGCAGAGTACTGTTTAGTACAGATCACTCCAAAATAAATAACCCTTTGTTTTTTTGCATAGTTACCGCGGATATTAAAAATGGATTTGAAATAAAACAAGTCTTCCATTTATCCGATTTAAAAAAATTATCTTACGGTTTTATTTCACAAACCGAATATCAGCACCGTATTATTCAAGATTCGACAATTTCTGCCCTAATTATTGGAGACAGCCAAGGCACACACCTAGATTATCAAAATATAACTTTAGAAGATTTTATCGCTAACCAAATTCAAAATCGCATAAAGATTAAGTTCCAGAAACCAGAAGTGGAAAAAAACGCGGATATTGACAAAGAAGTCTTAAAAATTGTTACTTATACTATAGATGCTTACAATTTTCGAAATTTTTATCTTCTAGAAATGATTGACCTGCTTAATGCAAAAAAAACCATCCTTAATCGCGCCGCAGTTTTAGGTAACTCTAGAGATTAGGCAACACTTATCCTTTTGGTCTTTTTACCTTACCATCCAAAAATAATTTAATCGCTCGAGGATAAAGTGCATGCTCTAAAGCGTGAATTCTCTTTTCAAGAGAATTTAAACAATCTAGACGCTTAATTTTAATTTTCTTTTGCAGGATAACCGGGCCATGATCCATCTGGCTATCCACAAAATGCACAGTAACTCCAGTAAAGTTTACTTTAGCATTTAAAGCGTCGCTAATTGCGTGCGCCCCCTTAAATGCGGGAAGCAACGAAGGATGGATGTTTATAATACGCTTATGATAAAGTTTTACAAAACCCGGACTAAGCATGCGCATAAATCCGGCTAGCGCAATTAAATCTATTTTATAGTTTTTTAACCTTTGGATTATCGCTGCTTCGAAATCAACGCGGCTGGCGAAATCTTCACGCTTGACTAAAATTACCGTAATTCTGGCTTTTTGCGCGCGCTTAACAACAAAGGCTTCTGGCTGATCAGAAACCAACACTACAAACTTAACCTTAATCTTCTTGGCTTTTACTGCTTTAACCAAAGCGGCAAAATTACTTCCATTACCTGAAGCAAATATGGCTAGGTTCATTCTCTTATCCTTATGGTTTTAGCGGGACAAACCTTTACACACTCTGCACAGGAAGTGCACTTACGATAATCGATGACCGCGAGATTATCTATAACATGAATGGCGTCAAATTTACAAGCCTTCTCGCACAATTTACAAGCAATACAACCCACAGGACAAACACTCTTAACATCTTTACCTAAATCATGCGAGCTGCAGGCAACATAAACCCCGTTAGAGACAGGCTGCCGAAGGCAGCCGTCAGCAGGCACCTTTGGTATATTGTCTCTAACGGGGTAAACATTATTAGTTGCCGATATTAAAGAAAACAATTTCTTCGGGCAAACCAAAACGCATTTATTGCATGAACGGCATTTAACTCTATCCACTACCGGTAAAGCTTCTGCCGACATACTGATTGCGCCAAACGGACAGGCTTTTACACAGGTACCAAAACCCAAACAAGCAAAAACGCAACTCTTCTGCCCACCGAAAACTAAATTTGCGCTGATACAATCATTAACTCCGTTATATAAATATCTATCCTTAACCCTTAAACCGCCATTACAATGTAAAGTAGCGATCTTCTTATTTTGTTTCTCCAGCGCCAGGCCCAGAATCTTGGCAATCTTTTCCCTGGATTCATCATTACAAACCCGGCAACCCTCTACGACGCTCTTGCCGCTTACCAGGCTTTCGGCAAAACCAAAACAGCCCGGATTACCGCATGCCCCACAATTCGATCCGGGAAGCAGATGTTGCACCTGGTCTAATTTCGGATTAACCTGAACCGCTAATTTCTTTGAAGCAATAGCCAAACCGATGCCAAAGATCAAACCCAAAATTCCTAAAACCAGAATCGCAATTAAGATTTCCATTTTATTAAAATTTGAACCCGTTAAAACCCATGAAACTTAAGCTTAAAATCGAAGCAATAATAAATGCCAGAGGGAAATCCTTGAAAGGCCTAGGAACATTACAAAGCTCTAATCTCTCCCGGATACCCGACATTAAAAGCATCGCCAAAGTATACCCTAACCCTACACATACACCTTGAAAAACAGAATAATAAAAACTTCCCGCTACCGACTTACCGTTTATAAAAAACATATCGATATTTAATACCGCCACGCCTAATACCGCGCAGTTCACGGTAATTAAGGGTAAATAGATTCCAAAAGCGCGGTACAGTTGCGGGCTTAATTTTCTAATTACCATTTCTACCAGCTGCACAAAAGTGGCAATCACCAAGATAAACGAAATCGTACGCAGATAGGTAAGATTAAATGGTAAAAGTAAAAACCGGTAAACAAACCAGGTGATCACGCTTGACATCACAATAACAAACATTACCGCCGAGCTCATCGCCAACGCCGGCTTAGTCTCTTTGGAGATAGCAATAAACGAGCAAAGGCCTAAAAACCGCGAAAGAATAACATTATAAACAAATACCGCGGAAATAAATATGGTCAAAAATTCCTGAATGTTCACCCCGCTCTTCCTTTCATTCCCGCTTTCCTATATTGAGGAAAGGCGGGGTTCATGCTCTTTTATCCTTAAGGAGATTAAATAAACCTAACAAAAGGCCAATGACTAACAGGGCACCTGAAGGCATGCCAAAAACAAAAATTGGCTCAAACCCCTTAACCAAAGTATGGCCCAGAATCTGACCGGAACCCAAAAATTCTCTGATCGCCGAAATTAAGATAAGCGCTAAGGTAAAACCTATACCCATACCTAAACCATCAAAAAATGACCGCGCTAAATTATTTTTGCAGGCAAATGCTTCTGCGCGGCCTAAAACCATACAATTAACCACAATTAACGGGACATAAATACCTAAAGAACGATCCAATGCCGGGCTATAGGCCTTCATACACAATTCAGCGATAGTCACAAAAGTAGCGATGATGACAATGTAACATGGTATGCGGATTTTATCAGGAATGAAATCTCTGATTAATGAAATAATTAAACTGGAACCTAAAAGTACAAATGTCGCGGCAATCCCCATGCCAATGGCATTAACTACCGATACAGAAACTGCCAGTGTCGGACATAGCCCTAAAGCCAGGACAAATGTCGGATTTTCTTTAATTATTCCTTTAGTAAATTCTTTAATTAAATTTTTCATCTTGTTCCATAAATTCTACACTTAGTATAACGATCAATAAACGGTGTAGCGGCATTCATCATCAATATGGCATAGGATACGCCTTCAGGATAGCCTCCCCAAATCCGGATCACCGCCGTAAGTAAACCGCAACCAATACCAAAAATTAACTGCCCCCTAGCCGTTAAGGGAGTAGCCACATAATCCGTGGCCATAAAAAATGCCCCCAGAATTAATCCACCGCTTAAGATATGAAATAACCAATCCCCGCTAAAAAGTTGCGCCGCTCCAAAAACATAGGTAAACATCGCAGTAGTAAAAATATAGGTTAACGGAATATGCCAAGAGATATAGCCTTTAATTAAAAGTATGGCCGCGCCGATTAATAACGCCAGGATACAAACCTCTCCGATGCATCCTGCGTGTTTACCCAAAAATAAATCCAGATATGAAATATGTTCCAAAATCTTCCCCTCTTTAAGCATGACTAAAGGAGTCGCGGAAGTCAGGGCATCATACCCCACCCCGGTATGCAGAGGTTGAGTAAAGGTAGTCATATATTTTGGCCAGGAGGCCATCAAAAAAACTCTACCCACCAGCGCCGGATTAAAAATATTCTGGCCTAAACCGCCAAAAACCTGTTTACCAATGGCAATAGAAAATACCGCGCCAACTATCGGTAACCATAATGGTACTCCGGAAGGAAGATTAAAAGCTAACAATATACCGGTAATTACAGCCGAGCCATCCAAAACCGTAATCTTCTTCTTGACCCATATTCCAAAAATCAATTCCGTTAATACTGCGGCAACCACCGCTACCAAAGTCACCCATAAAGCATCCAATCCGAATATAATTACACCCGCAATCCCAGCGGGGATAAGACTGATTACCACTGTCCACATAATCCGAGAAACGGATTCCTGCTTATGAATATGCGGCGAACCTGAAACAATAAGATTATTTATCATTTTTTATTAGTTCTTTTATCTCTTGCGCCTTCTTCACCACTGAATTTATTACCGCTCGGCTGGAAATGGTTGCCCCGGTAATCGCTTCAACTTTCGATAAATCTAAACTATTCTGTTGATTAAACTGGCCGGTAAATTTATCTTCCCTGATCCGCATTCCTAAACCGGGGGTCTCATTTAAAGACAAAATTTTTATCGCGCTGATCTTTCCATCCGGAAATATTCCGGCCAGGGTTTGGATAACGCTAGAATACCCCTTACCGCTGGCTTTAAAAACAAAACCAATAAGCCTGTTTTGCTGATCAAATGCCTTATAATATAATACTTCTTTATCCGCGGTTGATTTAACTGCGCTAAATTTAGTAGCCAAAGGCATAACCTCTTTAAGTGCCGCCTGTTCCTCGGATTGCGCGGCGGCAAGAATTTTAGGGCCAGTAAGCGTATTAACTACCGCCAGTAACCCTGCGGCAATTACACAAATCAGTGCCAAAATAAAACCGTAACGCGCCATCTCTCTCATTTAATTACCTCTAACTTTGCCCTTTTAATCGTCTGCAATAATCTGCGATTAGAGGGACAAACATAATTACATATCCCGCATTCTATGCAATCACCAGCCCCATACTCTTTCGTTAAATTCCAAAGCGATCTCTCTGAGGCTAAGTTGATCTGGCAAGGCTCTAGGCCCACCGGGCATCCACGCACACACGCTGCGCAACGGATACAAGGATCCTCATCTGGAATCTTAACCTCATTTTTATTCATCAGCAATAAACCACTGCTGGATTTTATTATCGGAACAAGGTCGGTATACTGGGCAATACCCATCATCGGCCCACCAATAATAATTTTTGCCGGCGGCTCTTTAAGCGGCCCGCAAAACTCCACCAAATTCTTTATCGGCGTGCCTATGCGCACGAGTAAATTCTTAGGGCTCGCCAAGCAACTACCCGTAACCGTAACTATCCGCTCAATCAAAGGCTTACCTTTATAAACCGCCTCATAGATTGCATAGACTGTCGCTACATTTTGCACCAAAATGCCGATATCAAAAGGCAGTTTACCGCGGGGAATTTCCTTGCCTAATATATTCTGAATTAATTGTTTTTCCCCGCCTTGCGGATAATCCGACGGCAGAACCTTAACTTTAATACCAGAAACCCCAGAAAAAACCTTTATTGCTTCAGGCTTATTTTTTTCTATTCCGATATAAACATCTTTTACCCCTAAACATCTGGCAATTAATGCTATTGCTGCGGATATCTGAGGCGTTTTCTCAACCATCAGGCGCGCATCCGCAGTTAAATACGGCTCACACTCTGCCCCATTAATAATTAAAGTATCCAGCGGCTTAGGCGGATTAAGTTTTATGTGCGTGGGAAAACTTGCTCCGCCCATCCCCACAATCCCCGCCTCTAAAACAATTTTTCTCAAATCTTGGACCGTTAACTTATCTATTTCTCCCTGATCTTTTAGGTGAAATTCTGCCGAATTATCCTGGCCATCACCTTCAATAACCACAGCTTTAGCCCTGCCTAAAACAGGATGCGGCCAATCTTGGATTGCGATTACTTTACCGGATATCGAAGCATGAATCGGTGCATAAACATGCGCCTCTATAGAAGCAATCTTCTGTCCAAGACTCACCGTATCACCAACTTTAACTAGCGGATTACAAACTTTGCCTAAATGCTGAATTAAAGGAAGATAGACCTGGCGAGGAAGCGGCAAACTCTGCGTCAGTTTATTTTCTAAATAATGTTTATTTTCCGCTAATCTAACCATGGCTTCTTGCTCCTAACAAAACCAATTAAGCCTATAATAGTGAATACAACCCCTACCCACATAAGAATAATTTTGGGAGAAAATATTGCTGCCAAAAAACTGCTTATAACCATAAATATAAAAAAACCTATGTGCATAACAATCTCTAAAGAGCTAAACACCTTACCCATCATCGCAATATCACTAACCGAATGGATAATGGTATTCGGGAGAGAAATTACGGGAGCGACCAAAAAACCTAGCCCTAAAGAAAACAAAGCCGCGATGAGCATCTCTGGACGAGCCCCAACGGTTAGAATAAAAACAAATAGAAGTATACCACTACCGAATAAGGAAGCAAAGATTATTTTATAAGGAGAAAACCGCTGGCAATACTTCCCATAGATTATTGAACCTAAAAGAAGCCCTAAACCTAAAGGCACGCACATCTTAGCCCACACAGTTCCCGACTGAAATGTCTGCTGCAAAAATCTAATAGAAATAACTGAAAATGCCCCTAAACCGGAAGCAAGCATAAAAAATATCCCTGCCGTAGACCTGATATCGGGGAGCCGAAAGAAATAAGAGATTCCTTCTTTTATTTCTTGAGTAATAGATTTACTGATCGCTCGAACAATTGCCAACCCTAAAGCGCTAGGATCAAAACGCGCTTGGCGCTTAAGCTTAATAAATAATATGCATCCTGCTGAAACTAAAAAACTAAGCGCGTCAATATAGAACCCACTCTCAGGCCCCCAAGCGTTGATTATCATAGCGCTGATGCCAAAACCCAACACGGTCGCGATCATGCCAGTGGTATTAACTAACGAGTTAGCTATTGCTAATTCTTCTTTACTCACTAAATCCGGTATTATAGAAAGTTTTGCCGGTAAAAAGAAACGCCCCAGGCAGAATACGAAAAACAATACAAGATATGTAGCAGGAAAACCGAATCGTAATTTCAAGATAAAAGGGATCGCTAACACTAGAACCGCACGTGCCAAATCACAGATGTACATTGTTTGCCTGCGATCCCAGCGATCTACATAAGCACCGGCAACCGGACCAACAATAAATACCGGGAAAATTATAATTATAAAAGCCAGCGTTAACTGTATTGTCGAACCCGGAGAACGCGAATAAACAAGCGCAACTAAAGCTACCTGCCCAAGCCTATCACCCAACTGGGAAATAATTTGCCCAAGCCATAATAGAAAAAAACTACGGTTTCTTAAAACTTTACGGAATCTGGCCATAAGTTAGAGAACTATAAATTTGCCTTCCTCTGGTAACAACAAGGTTAAGCCGATGAGTGGAATCGAACCACCGACCTTGACTTTACGAAAGTCCTGCTCTACCAACTGAGCTACATCGGCAATTTTTCTAACATTATACCAATTCTTGAATAATAGTCAATCATATGATCATCTACCGATTTTTGCTTTGTAGGAGGAAGGCATGCCTGCCCCCTACAAACTTGCACTAATTAAGGAAAAAATGTTGACAAATTGGTAATTCATGGTATATTTATAACAGATAAGTTCAGATTAGAGGAGAAACAAAGAAATTGATTAGTAACACGTACAAACCGCAAAGCAGCTACAAAAAATAAATATGCTTTGCGGATTTTTTTTATACACATAGATCCCCCGTCCGCCACCAAACCAATGATGGACTTGAGGATCGATTTTCCGGACATTAATTCGGAAAAATTAAGGAGGAGAGAAACAAAATGGCAAAAGGCAAAGTGAAATGGTTTAGTAATCAAAAAGGTTACGGGTTTGTTACTTCTGAAGATGGCAAAGATGTTTTCATTCATTTCAGCGCTATCACCGGAGAAGGTTATAAATCTTTAGCGGAAGGCGATGAAGTTGAATTTGAGGTTACCCAAGGACCCAAAGGTGACCAGGCAACTAATGTCAGAAAGATTTAAGCTTTATTTTACAGTATAAAAAATAGCCCGGATCGATTTAGATCCGGGCTATTTTTTTAAATGCTTTACTTTCCTTAATCTAACTTTCGCCCTGATGGACAAAATGAAATAATGTTCCCCGGGTATAAGTAGGAATATCTACGAAATAAATACCTACGCGATAAACACCATTTTCCAGCTTATTCTTATAGGCAACTTTGCAAGTAAACTCCGGAGTAAAATCCTGTCCGGGTAAAGAGATACGGCAAGAAAGTTCATTCTCCGGAAAATCCTGGGAGAAAAGCAGCAATATTCCCCGCTCGGAAATATTCTCTATACCTATAATTCTTAACTTTTCCTTATCAGACAATCTGGATATTTCCACTCTTAAACCTTTTGTGGACTTCAGCCTAATACATCTCCTCCTCTCCACCAGCACCTTGTCCCTTCCTTTTTGTTTAGCCTGATAGAGGAGATCATCAGCCAGCTTAATCAAATCACTGGCGTTATTCGCGTTATAGGGAAAAGCGGCTAGCCCGGCACTAAATTGTAAAGAGATATTTATACCTTCTTTTAAATGACGGGAAGTTATCCTGGCCTCAGAAAGCTTTCCCCTAATCCTTTCCAAAACTTCTAAGGCTCCATTAGAACCAAGCTCGGGAAGGATAATCAAAAACTCTTCTCCGCCGTACCTGCCGACTATATCCATATTCCTTAAATTATCTTTTATAACTTTGGCAAAAGCCGCCAAGGCGTCATTGCCAACAAGGTGGCCGTATGTATCATTTATTGATTTAAAATGGTCGATATCAATCAGGATTATCGAGAATTCTTTAATAAAACGCCGGCTGCGGGCAATTTCTTTTTCTAAAAATTCAACTATCCAGGTGTAATTTACACATCCGGTCAGCTTATCATGATAAGCTGAATATTCCAGCTCCCGGCTTAGTTTTTTCTGTAATTCGGAAACATAACCTAAAGTAAACCCACTGATAAAATAAACAATTAGTCTAAAAGCGGCGCCTTTTAAAACCAGGTCCCTTGCCGGCCAATATGGATGCATCTCTATTTCCAGGATAAATATGATGCCGGCTAATATGGCCGATATTATCCCACCTTTTAAACCAAACCAAAAACCGGTTAATGAGATCAGGACAATATATATATATCCTAAAGAAACGCCGAAAGTTCTTGAGGATTGCCTCGATATCATCAGGCAAATAAAACCGGCAAGAATAAAACATAAACGGAAATACTTTGAAAAAATAATTCTTGAGAATTTCTCTTTTGTGATTACAAGCTTAGTTTTCTTCATCAATCTATTTTTTTCTTAATTAAATCATTCCCATTGTAAAATAGATTCTCTAATCCCTTCTTTCTAATGGTGCCCAAGAGAAGAAACTAAATGCCGAGAGAGGGAATCGGACCCCCCACGCCGGCCTTTTCAGGGCCGCGCTCTACCACTGAGCTATCTCGGCTAAAATCCTCTAATCTTTTGATATATTGTACACAAATTCCCCAAAAAGAAAAGAAAAAATATTTAATTACATAGTTTTAAGCGCTTCCTGGATTAACGGTAACACACCTTCAGCTTCTTCTTTTACCAGACGCCCAAGTTTTGCAAAAGCATACTCGCCATTCCTATCTTTTATTTCTCTAACGATCTGAATTTTTTTAGGACCCTTGTTATATGAATAAACGCTAACCACAATCTTACCGGAATCATTCTCCCAAAAACGCGTAAACACCTGTGTATCCAAGCTGCTATCGTATGGCATTATTCCTCCTCATTTTTCCCCAGCCTCCGGCGCTTGGGGAAAAATGACCCCGAGCTCCCGCGAGGGGGAGAATTTTTCCCTCATCATCCGGCGCTTGGGGAAAAATGACCCTCAAGCTCCCGCGAGGGGGAGGGAATATTGTTTTACTTAAAACTTTTTCCCATGCCGATAAGGCCGGGTTTTATTGTATTTAATTTTCTTTAATAAAGCTTTTTCCAAATCTATTTTTCGCGAGCCACAATAATCAAATATGCGAATGCAGCAATCTGCTAACTCCTCCGCTAGATTATTATCCTTATCATGCTGACGCATTGCCTCCAGTGCTTCGGATAATTCAGAATGCATAAGCGCGATCAACTCTCCGTCATTGCGCGTATCATCCCACCAACCCTTGCTTTTAGCAACGCAGTGGCAAACTTTAATCAAATCACTAATTGTTAATTTATTCTTTATCATCAATACTCTTCTCCTTAACCAAGCCAGCAAAAATTCTGTTTGCGATTTCCTCTTTAGCATAAATACTCGGGCTGGATATTTCAATCAAAGTACTCGGCCCTGTTTCCTCGGTAAAAAATATTCCTACGGGAGTAGTATCAGCCGGTGAAAGATAGATAGCAATCATTTTATTTTTAGAATCCTCTGCATATATATAAGACTCTTTACCCTGTAGATTCAAGATGTTCTTAACCTTAATATAGCAATCATTATATCCTAGAGCAAAAGATTTTTTTAAGGCATCCTTGCGCTTTTCTTCTAAAACCTGCGTAGACACACCAATAAAACCTTTACTCATCTCTTTAACTGTTGCACACCCCAATAAAATAGTAGATAGAATATAGAATGTAGTAATTAGGGTAAATACCGAACTTTTTTTCATAACTCCTCCTCATTTTTCCCCAGCCTCCGGCGCTTGGGGAAAAATGACCCTCAAGCTCCCGCGAGGGGGAGAATTTTTCCCTCATCATCCGGCGCTTGGGGAAAAATGACCCTCAAGCTCCCGCGAGAGAGAGAATTTTTACCTCATCATCCGGCTTGGGAAAACATTATTTTATTTAAGTTTAATATCATTCGTTAACCAACTGCCAAATCTTGTCTAAATGTTTACGCGCCTCAGCCTCTCCGCGCTTGGCAAATTCATCCGCCTTATGCAGCTCCAACCAGAATAAACCTGTAGTATCCGGATGTAAAACAATATCTGCCAACTCACCTTCCCGCCTGGCCAGCTCAGACTGTAATACCTCAACACTACTAAAAATAATATCTACAATGTTAAAGCTAAACAGATTCTTTAAACGGCCAAACAAACCTGGACGGCTAATTTTCTGAACCTCCCCGCTTGATTCCGAAGGAACTTTTTCTTTAAGTTTTTTTAGCTGTTTTAAAATGTCCTCCCGGGAAGGAGTAACATTAACCGCAATAATCTTTTTGATCCCCATCTGCATTAAAGGCTCAGTGGGTAAAGGATACGTCACCCCTCCATCAAAAAGTACATCTTCCTTTCCCGTATCTTGCGGGATATCGCTCTCACCTAACTCCATACGCCGGGAAAACTTAAAAGGCGCAAACACCCCCGGCATGGAACAACTAGCCATTATAGCATCAACCAAGAGCCCTTTGTCTAAAATCTTCGGTTCTTTCTTGCGCACATCAGAAGCAATTATTTTTAAGGGAAGTTTTACATCATAAAAAGTTTTATTCCCCAAATGTTTCTTTAAAAACCGATATAATTTATTACCTTTGATAAAACCCAAGCGTGGAAAAGTTATGTCGATTAAACCCCAAATATGCTTAGGCTCCCTAAACTCCCGCAAGATCTCTAAAATTTCACGGCTACTTTTACCGATCGCCCAGAGGCTGGCAATTAGTGAGCCAATGCTGGAACCGACGATAATATCAATCGGGATATTTTCTTCCTCAATAACTTTTAACACCCCCACATGGCAAAAACCATACCCCACCCCTACTCCGAGCACTAAACCTACCAAACAATCCCCTAACTGCCGCCCAATGCGTCGAACAGCCTGGGAATATTCACAATCCGGGGCATCAATAATCAAACGCGCCGGCGCATCAAATTTTATCTTAGGAATAGTAGCGAAGATATCCTGGCCCAAAATCTCTAGCTGATTACTATGATCAATCTTGGATAATTTATACTCATTAATAATAGTTTTTATTTTAGCTGAATCAAAATTAAAATCCGTTTTCAAACGGATGATCAGATTATTCGTTCGTTTTAAATCACAGGGTTCCGGGCTGCTCAAGATATGGATTAGGTCACTTTGGTTAAGCATACTGATGATCGAACGGTCCATCGCCGCAGGCAAATCCAGAACAATGTAATGATAATCATTAACTAAAATACTTAAAATTTCGATTAACCTTTTCAGGCAGGCATCATTATCCTCTTGGTAATAAAAACAAAACAGATCTACGCCAAAGTTACTTTTAGAAATAAAATCTTTTGGTAAAGTATGAATATCTAAAGCAGAAGATAAATCAAATATCGGTGACTGCTGAATTTCAAGCTTTTGCGGCAAAGTATGCGTTTTGCCTTTAGATAAAATGTCTAAAATAATTACTGACTTATGCGTTTCACGATTAAGGCTCAAACCAAGATTCAAGGCATAAACGGTTTTTCCAGCCTGCGCATAAGAACTAAATACCGAAATAACCGTACTCTCAAAAATCTTTTTCTGATGGAGATCTTTACGTTTAAGCCGCCGGCTTAATGTGCGACTTAAATCAATCGCTAAATGCGGAATACTTTGCAGTAAAAAGTTGAAATCTTCTTTTTGAATCAACAAAATAGCACAATCATTTATTGCTTCGCTAGTGACCGAATGCGTTTCATTAGTGAGTAAAGAAATAATGCCAAAATATTTACCCCGGTGCAGATATTCTAAAATTAATTGATTGCCGGCTTTATCCAAAGTAGAAATTTTGACTCGCCCGGAAAGAATGCAATAAAATGCGCTTGGCGCAGAACCTTCATCGTAAATAATCTGGCCCTTACGATACTCAACAATTTGACTCTTAGCATCAATTATGGCTAAATCTTTTTTGCTCAACTCCGCAAAAAATGACAGCTCTCCGATAACAAACTTTTTATATTCTGGGTTCATTTAAATTCCATTACTTTTAAAAATTTCCGCTAACTTCATTGCGCTAGATTTAATTGTACGTTTATAATTTTGATAATCCACATGTACCAACCCAAAACGCGGGACGAATCCCTTATCCCACTCAAAGTTATCAATCAGCGACCAGTAAATATACCCGATGACCTTAACCCCCTGACCGATCGCCCGGTATAGTTCTTCCAAGTGCTCGCGGATATAATCCCACCTTAAGGCATCTTCTTGAGTACAGATGCCATTCTCCGTGATCAAAACCGGTAAATTATACTTTTTGATAAAAATCAAAAGTTTATACAGCCCCTGCGGATAAATATCCCAACCTAAAGAATTCTTACGCAACGGATGATGATTATCTTGACAGGTATCCAGCAATAAATGCCTGATTCCCCAACTGCGTACATCCGCCAGATTCCGGCCATAATAATTAACTCCGATATAATCCAAGGTTTTTTTACGTAGGAGTGCTTCAATAAAATAAAAATTATATAATCTATCCCGGAGATAAGCGGCCAATTTATTTTTTAATGTCGGCTGGCAAATCTCGAATGCCTGCAGGTTAGCCGCGATACTAACCATGGGCTTAGCTAAAGCCTTTTGACGATAAATTTTATGTATAATCCGGTAAGCTTTAATATGCGCTTTAGCTAAATTCAAGGTTACTTTGGCCGTCTTAAATAACGAACACTCTTTAGGAGGCCAGGCACCTAAGAGATAGGAATGTGAAGAGTAAACCAGCGGCTCATTTATGGTTATCCAGAATTTTACCTGGTCAGCAAGCTCGCTAACCATTCTCTCTACGAAACGTAAAAAATATCTTTGCAGCTTAAATTTAGTCCAGCCGCCTTTTTGGCTGAACCAGATAGGATTAGTAAAATGATGTAAAGTAACTACTGGCTCCATCCCCTTGCTCTTTAAATCCGCGATGATTTTACGATAGTGCTCAATTTCTAAAGGCTGGAAGTTTCCCTCCTGAGGTTCAATCCGGCTCCATTCTATGGAAAAACGGTGGCAATTATGATTAAGTTGTTGAGCGATTGTAAAATCTTCGGCGTAAAGCTCATAATGTTTACAAGCTGAATCGGATGCTTCTTTTAAGAGATGCCCCTGTTCAGCTTGCCACCAATCGTTATAAATATTCTGGCCTTCAACCTGATGCGCTGAAGTTGCTGCACCCCAAAGAAATGCTTGCGGAAATTTCTTCATATAGAATATTATAGCACCAGAAAAAAGATAATCCCAATAAAAAAAGAAGACAAAAGCATGGGGACGGTTCTCTTCCTTAAGAGAACCGTCCCCATGCTTCTAATCAAATACAGCTTTTTAATTAACGTTTAATCGGCTCGCTTGCCGCGCTAGAATGTTTACTCATTGCTTCCCAGGTTTTTGGTCCAACCTTGCCATCAACCTTTAAACCATTTGCCTGCTGGAAATCCTCAATGGCCTTCTTACTCTTCGGGCCGATTTTTCCGTCAATATTACCAGCATAAAAACCAGCGTTTTTTAAAGCCGTCTGAATATCAATACCTGTCGGCTTATAAGGGCCCGCAGGCGGTAAAGGCAACACTTCTTTAACCGGAGTAACTACATTAGTGGTTAAATTTTTATTTTCAGGAGCCTTAAAATCCGGCGCAAACTGAGTAGGACTACCAACCGTACTTAAAGATTCCATAGTAATCGGTTGTAACTCCTCCATCTCCTGCTTTTTACCACAACCAGATAATGCCACCAAAACTAAAACCACTGCCCCAAAACCTAATAACCTCTTCATGCCTATCTCCTCTCTCTACTTCATCAAATCAAATATTAAAACGTTTTATTACTTTTAAATTACCCTAGTCTGTTCACCTCCCTGACTGCTTACGCCAATCCTGCCAACCAACAGTCATATTAGTATTAATTCTAACAAAATACCAAAATAAATCAAGAATAATTCTACGCAATGGGAACGTGCCCAAAAGGAAACCCTTGATAAAAAGTTTCCCTTTTGGGCACGTCCCCATTCTAATTCAAGCATGGCTGCCCCTACAAATCTTTCAGCCCAGAAAACAAAAAATTAATCAATATAAATAATACCAAACAAACTAAACCGCAGAAAAAAAGGGCAACCGATACCCCCCAGGATTGCGCCAGGGCCCCGGAAATCAAATTACCAAAGGGCACAATCCCGGCAAAGGTAATCATAAACAAGCTCATTACCCTGCCGCGAAATTCATCCGGCACATTAACTTGCAATAAATTATTCACCAGGGCGATCGGAATAACACTAAAACCACCCACAAAAATCAAAGCAAAAACAGATAAAAGATAATATTTAGATAATGAAAAAATCATCAGAGAAATAGAGAATAAAAATACCGACCAAATCAAAAGCCTGCCCTTAAATTTAAAATCACCTAGCCTAGCTAAGCCTAAAGCTCCCGCCAACGCGCCAAGACCGGTAGTTGACATAAGCACCCCCAAACCTTTTACTCCTACGCCAAGCACCTGATTAGCAAAAACCGGCATAAGTATAATATAAGAAATACCGAAAAGACTCATCGCTGCAACCACGCTCATTAAGGCCAAAATAAGACGATTGCCACTAACAAAAATCAACCCTGCTTTAATATCCTTTAATGCAGAATTATTGTTACGAAGTTTGTGATTGTCGAACTTAATATAAAAAAGCGCGATAATTACCGCCAAAAAACTAATCCCATTTAAATAAAAACACCCGCTCATTCCGATTATTGAAATTAACACACCCGCAATCGCCGGGCCAATAATCCGCGAAGAATTAAAAGCCACTGAGTTCAAAGTAATCGCATTAAAAAGATGTTCTCTGCCTACTAATTCCACCACGATTGACTGCCTAGCCGGAGCGTCAAAAGCCATAATCACTCCATTCAACAGGGCAATAAACATAATCTGCGCTGGCGTAATAAATTTAAATTGAGTAAGCACTGCCAACAAAATTGCTAATAACATAAAAGCGGCTTGGGTGAAAATTAGTATATTTCTTTTATTTACCCTGTCCGCCAAAACTCCTCCGAATAAAGAAAGTATAAATATCGGAATTGAACCTAGAAATCCTACCACCCCGAGAAGAAAAGCCGAGTTAGTAAGTTGAAATACTAACCAGCTCTGTGCCACGGTCTGTATCCATGTACCAACCAGGGATACAAACATACCCATCCAATAAATACGAAAATACCTTACTTTTAACGCAGAGAACATGTTTAAAGCTTTCTTATATAATATTCTAGGAAGGGCTATTTAACCTTTGCTTTACCAGATCACTTACTAACCTGCCATCGGCTTTTCCGGCTAGCTTAATCGACAGCTCTTTCATCACCCTGCCCATATCTTTTACGCCGCTTGCTCCAATTCCAATAACCACCTCTTCAATTAACCGTTTAATCTCCTCAGCGGAGGGCTCCGCGGGTAAATAGTTCTTTAGGATATCTAATTCTTTCTTTTCTTTATCCGCCATTTCAAAACGTGCGCCTTGAGTAAATTGTTCGATAGAATCCTGGCGTTGTTTAATCTGCTTTCTTATCACTGTAACTATTTCTGCATCATCCAATTTATCCTTTTTCTTAGCCGTAGCCAAATTTAACATATCTGCGCGTAAGAAACTTAAAACTGAACTCTTTAGGCTATCCCTAGCCTTCATTGCCTCTTTGTAATCATCAAAAATCTTTTCTACTAACATAATTACTCCTCCCTGTCTGCCGATAGGCAGGCTTTTTCTAATTATAAAGTTAAAAAGAAAAACAATCTTTAAATTTAGTTAAACGCCTTTCTAAATCGCTCCGGGTAAGCTTGCTTGTCTTAAATAAACCAAAATCTTCTACATTAAACGAAGCAGCCACTGTTCCATAGGCCAAGGCCTTCTTGATGGTCAAAGAGTTTATTTTACCTGCTTCAGCCAAATAACCCACAAACCCCCCGGCAAAAGTATCTCCCGCTCCGGTGGGATCGATTACTTTTTCCACTGGATACGCCGGAAGAGAAAAAATAAATCTTTTATTATAAAATAAAACTCCGTGCTCGCCTTTTTTTATCAAAACCATCCTGGGACCCAAAGAGCACAGGCCCTTAGCTGCCTTAATCAGGTTATTTTCCCCGGATAATTCCCTAGACTCTTGATCATTAGCCACATAAATATCTATGTGTTTAAGCAGCTTGATCAGCTCTTTACGCTTAGTATTAATCCAATAATTCATGCTGTCCAAGCCAATTAATTTTGGAGAATGCATTTTACGCAAAAGATGCTCCTGAATATCCGGATCAACATTGGCTAAAAAAATATTTTCTATTCTACGCTGTGCTTCGGAAATCTGCGGCTTGAATACCGAAAGTACGCCCAATTCGGTATTCAAAGTAAGCGCGCAGTTCAAATCTCCCCGATATTCACCTTCCCAGCGAAAGGTCTTGCCCTTATCCATAATCAAAGAGCTAAGATTGAGCCTTTTACTCCTTAAGAAAATTATATGCTTTTGCGGAAAATCACGACCCACAATGGCGACCAGGTTCACTTTAGTAAAAAGCCGTGCCGCCATAGAAAAATGCGCCGCTGAACCACCCAGCAACTCTTTCCTTCTACCAAAAGGAGTTTTTACAGTATCCAACGCTACGGTTCCTAATACAATTATACTCATTTTATAAACAGCAACGTAACTGCCGCCATTAAAAGACAATAATACCCGAAATAATAAAACTTAGCTTTCTCTATCACTATTCTTAAAAATAAAAGAGCTATCAACCCGGCAAAAAGACTAAAAACAAAGCCTATTCCTAAATTCACAATATCATTTTTAGGAATTACCTCTATTTTTCTTACCTCTAGAATTACCGCTCCTAAAATAATGGGAATAGCAACTAAAAATGAGAAACTGAAAGCCAGCGAACGATTAATCTTTCTAAAAAATAAAGTAGAGATAGTTATTCCAGAACGGGATATTCCGGGGACAATCGCAACGCTTTGAGTCAGGCCCAAAATAAGCGCGTCTTTAAAATTAAGTTTATCTCTGTTAAGATGCGTAATTCTCTTGGTAGAAATAAGCAATAATCCTGTAAATATCCAAGTTAACCCGACCAGCTTAGGCGAGTTAAATAAACTCTCAAAGAAATCCTTGCCCAAAACACCAATAACACCCGTAATTGTCACAACTACGGCTACTAAACTAAACAACCTGAAATTCTTTAGCAGATTTAAAATATCCTTCCAAAAAAAGATGATTACCGCTAAAAGCGTGCCAAGATGTAAGACCACTGAAATCGCCACTTCATGAGCATGGATACCTAAGATCTTCTGCAAAATAACCAAATGGCCGCTTGAACTAACCGGCAAAAACTCGGTTAATCCTTGAACGATACCCAACAATATATATTTAATCATGTTTAAGGAGAAAATCTTTAAGCTCAGGCGCTAAATCAATACTAATATTTATATCCTTACCCGTGATCGGATGTTTAAAATTTAACTCTTTGGCTTCTAAACAAACACGCTTGAAACGTAAAGCAAAATCCTTACGATATGCAAATTTATCCTCTCCGACCAAAGGATGCTGGATATTCTTAAAATGAATGCGTATTTGATTAGTCCGGCCGGTAACCGGTGAGATCTCTACAACGCTATAATTACTTTTTTCCTGGATGACCCTGTATTTGGTAAGCGCGCTTTTTCCTTCAATAGCCGAACTGATCATTCCTTGCGGTTGCGGTAATTTTCCATGCACAAAAGCGATGTATTTCTTACCCACTAATCTGTCTCTGAAAGCACCGATTAATTTCTGCTCAATGCTCTTGCCTTTAGCATAAATTAAAAGCCCCGAAGTTTCCCGATCCAGGCGATGGCAAGGATGCAGGCGATACTTTAGACCCCTGGCTTGCGCGTCCTGATTCAAAATACCAGTCAGGGTCCGCGATTCATGCTTAGGAGTAGGAACGCTTAATAATCCCGCGGGTTTATTCACCACCAACAGCCAATCATCCTCAAAAACAATCGGAATATTCACCCAGCTCTTCCTTTTACCCCTCGCCTCTTCTTTAGGAAGGGCGAGGTTCATCAAATAATCGCCAGCATGCGTTCAATAGCCAGACGCGCTTTCTTCCTAATCTCTTCGGAAACTTTAACTTCATCCGCCAACTCTTCTAAGGCCCAGAGCACTTTTTCCTGCGTCGTGCGTTTCATATTCGGACACACCGCGCGTTCACTGGCTAAATAAAATTCTTTATCTGGATTATCCTGCTTAAGCCGATAAATCAACCCGGATTCCGTGCCGATAATAAACTCTTTTGCCGGATCTTCCTTAGCATATTTCGCCATCTGACTAGTAGAAAGTACGACATCAGCTAAAGCCACTACCGAGGCCAAACATTCCGGATGCACCATCACTTTGGCCTGGGGATGAAACTTTATCTTGAGCTTTAAATCCTCAGGTAATATTTTAACGTGCGTAGGACAATATCCATGCCAAGAGATCAATTTTCTACCACTCTGTTTGGAAACATAGTCGGCCAGATATTTATCCGGTACAAAAATTATTTCTTTTTCTTGTCTTAACGCATTAACTACCGCCACGGCATTAGTCGAAGTACAACAATAATCTAACTCTGCTTTAACCGCCGCAGAAGTATTTACATAACCCACTGCAACTGCGCCGGGATGTTGGAGTTTAAGTTTCCTTAAATCCTCGGCATTCATCATATTTGCCATCGGACAGCCCGCAGATGCATCCGGCATAATTACTAATTTATCCGGGGAAAGAATAGAAGCGGTCTCCGCCATAAAATAAACTCCGCAGAAAACAATCACTTTAGCTTCAGTTTTAGCGGCGATGCGAGAAAGCTCCAGGGAATCCCCGCGGAAATCCGCAATATCTTGCACTTCAGGTAATTGATAATTATGTACTAAAATAATGGCATTGCGTTTTTTCTTTAATTCTCTAATTTTGGTAACTAATTTTTTATCGTCCTTAATCATTTAACTAATAATCTTTTGGATTATTCCTCCTCCTAAAACCGTATCTTTATCATAAAAAACTGCAGACTGACCGGGAGTTAGAGCAAACTGCGGCTGTTTAAAAATTACTCTCTGTTTATTTTTCTCCGCATAAACAATTGCCAGCGCTTCTTTATGATTATAACGTATTCGCACCTTAATCTCAATCTTCTTTTTAAAAGACCCGCCCAAAAAATACCCCTCTTTTATAATAAATTCACTTTTATAAACCTCCTGACGCGGCCCTAGGCTAACTTGATTATTTCTAGCATTAATCTGCGTTACATAGAGAGGATACCCCGCAGCAATCTTTAATCCGTGACGCTGGCCGATGGTATAAAATACTACCCCTTGATGTACCCCTAAGATATTTCCATTTTTATCGACAAAATTTCCCGGCTTAATATTACCTTGCCCACTGGCTTTAATAAAATCACCATATTCCCCGTCAGGCAAAAAACAGATCTCCTGGCTATCTTGTTTTTCTGCCACCTTAAGCCCAAAATCAAAAGCCAACTGCCGTACTTTAGGTTTAGTAAAATTACCTAAAGGAAAAATTACATGTTTAAGTTGAGTTTGGGTTAAGGAATAAAGAAAATAAGATTGATCTTTTTTAAGGTCTTTGGCTTTTTTAAGCAGGTAGCCCGGTGTAGATTTTACAATTCTGGCATAATGGCCGGTGGCCAGAAATTGCGCCCCTAAATTAATTGCTTTTTTAAATAAAATGCCGAATTTTATAAATTGATTGCACCTAACGCAAGGATTAGGCGTCCTGCCGGATAGATATTCTTGGTAAAAATTCTGGACTACCTTCTGATGAAAATCTTTATTAAGATTTAGAAGATAATGCCGGATCCCTAGCTTATGACAAACCCGACGCGCATCTTCAATTCCGGTTACGCCGCAACAGCTAGGCTTCTGACCATTCTTTTCCGCCAGGTTAAAACACATCGTTAAGCCAATTACCTCATAACCCTGCTCTTTTAGTAAAGCTGCGGCTACTGAAGAATCAACCCCTCCACTCATCGCTACGACTACGCGCTTTTTAGTGTTTTTCATAATCGATATTTTTAAACTCTAAGAAAAAGGCCCAGCTTGTTATGCCGGGCCCTCTCTTGGTTCCTTGCCCCGTTAGAAACAGGTTACCAAAGATAACTGTAAATCATCTCTAATCTCTTGTTTCTAACGGGACTGTTAGGTTATAACTTCACTACTTTAGTAGCTTGTTCACCTTTAGGACCTTTTTCAACTTCAAACTCAACCTCTTGGCCCTCCTCGAGAGTTTTATAGCCATCACCCTGAATTGCAGTATGATGCACAAACACATCAGCACCATTCTCAGGAGTAATAAAACCATAACCCTTTTGATTGGAAAACCACTTTACTTTGCCCTTTGCCATTTTCTTTGTTTCCTCCTTTCCAAAATATTATTACGAACTTTAGAGAATAATAAACAAAAAACCGTAAGGCGCGTTATTCTTTCTCCTTACGGAACAAGACTTCTACTCCCTTTGTTCGCTACATTAGGAATTATATAATAACCTGAATGCTTGTCAATAATTATTATAACCTTAAGCTATCTAACTGCTTAAGGTTATAATAATCTAAAACCTTAACCTTGGCTTTAGATTTAATCACTAGACAATCATGATATTTACGCATAAAACAATCGTGATCAGCCTTTTTGGTCCACTGGTATACTGAAGCATACTGATCCTTAAACCCATAACGCTTCATCGTTTGATAAGACAGAAAACCCGGAGATTTTTTGGTATGACACGCCCACATTAAGCTATCTTTACGGTATTTGACAACCTCTTTAGGTTTTACTACGAATAAAATTACATGTATAAACATACGCCCCCTTAATTAATTATATAAATTAAAACATTATATACTATTAACTTCTTAAAATCAACCAACACCCTAATATCATCTACACCTAACCCGCCTCCCTACCACTCTAGCTTTAGGCCTGTCTCAATATATCTACCGGCTTGTGGAATACCAGCGATATCTTGATATTCTACATTTAAGATGTTAGTTGAATTTAAAAAAACCTTGGCGTTTTGGGTTAAATTATAATTTAGCCCGGCATTCATTAATAACCAACCACGCCGGCCCGGCCTTTTCTTATAATTAAACCCTACCTCTTGCTGGCCATAAGGCAGCTTTAAACTAAATACAGTATTAATTAAATGTTGGGCATAATTCGGTCCGTATTTATAAAGATACCCCTGATTATCGATACTTTTATCAGTATAAGCATAGTTGGCATCAAAACTCAAAATCCGATTAATTCTTTTACGCAGAGAATATTCAACCCCAAAAACATTGTCCCGGGTAAAATTTCGTGCCTGCCATGGCTGAGTAGAGTCAGATTTAACCCAATCAATCATCTCTTTCTCCTGGCGTAAAAATATGGCCAAACCGGAAGAGAATCCTTCTTCATTATATTCAAAACCCACCTGATAGTTCCAAGCATTTTCAGCAGCTAAATCAGTATTACCGATCGTAGTTGAATCGCTATAATAAAGTTCAGTAAACGATGGTGCTCGGATATTTTTTGAAACACCGAAATTCAAAGCTGAAGCATTGGTAAGTTTAAATTTAGCACTTAGAGAACCGGTATACTCCATATTAAAATCTGAAAAATCATCCATGCGCAAAGAAGAACCTATTTCCCATCTTGACCCGACACCCACGCTATCATCTAAGAATATACTTTTATGATCACGTGTATGTTTGCCCATATTCGAAGAAATAATCCTCTCCTGACTCCATTCAAGGCCCAAACCGGCCTTGCCAAATAATCCCATATCTCTTTGAAAATAAATACTAGGAACAAACATATCCGTATGATGATTATTAAAACTAGCGACTGTTTCTTTAAGCTGAAATTTATCATAATGCCGGCGCCAAAGAAAATTCGGCTTAATCAACAAACCATCGCCATTTAACGAAAATCCGCTATTTATTAAATAGGTTTTCGTCCATTCCCTTGAAGAAAATCCCATATTCGGAGTATAGAAATCATACGCACCAAAAACTTTTTCTTGATAACCAAAATTATTCTCCCAGACTCCATCATTTGGCAAATCCAAGTACGCCCCTAAAGAAGTAGTAAACTTTTTAAAATCCGTATCATCGCGAAAGCCTTTAGACTGAGCATCCTCAACAGAAAATCTCAAGCCTAAGCCTTTAAATTTATCACTAATACTAAATAATCCATAACCATTACGCTGATTACCGGCAGCAAACTCCCAGGCGATTTTTTTCTCTTTAGGAACAGCTAATGTAAAATTAATCGCCCCTCCAATTGCATCCCCACCAAACAAAGAGGAGCTTGCGCCAGGGATTACCTCTATCTTCTTAACATCTTCTTTAGTAAAAGGAATGTCTGAATTAAAATGACCGGTCTGGGGATCATTTATTCTTTGATCATTAAGCAAAATTAAAACTTGCTGAAAAGTACTACCGCGCAAAGAAAAATCCGTTTGAATGCCGCTACGCAAAGATCGCATCTGTAAATCTACAGGCATTTCACTTAAATCTTCTACGCTAGATTGATAATTAAAATTACTGTCTTGGTTGGAATCTGTAGTATAGCTATTTAAAAGAAATTGTTTTTGCTTAGTGATTACTAACTTCTCTAAATCTTTAATGCTTTCCGCAAAAGAAAAAGATGCTCCGGCAAGAATTAAAAAAAAAGTAATAAAAAACCCGTACTGCTTTATCTTATACATAAGACGATTATAAAGCGTACGGTTTAACTGTCAACCAATAATATATTTATGGTTTACATTTACCGGCAGGCCGTTACATCTCCGCTGGAAATCTTCTGAATAAAACCGGAATCTTTGCGAATAAGCAGGGCGCCATCAGTGTCAACATCAATTGCCTGGCCTTCAATATGTTTATTCTGGTAATCAACCTTAACGCGCGTACCTAAAGTAAGGGTAAAATTACGCCATTTATTAATAATCTCAACTTCCCCCTTATCCTCTAAAAGAAGATAATTATTTTCTATCCTACGCAAAAGCTCCTGCAACAAAACCACGCGGCTTATTTCTTCGCCTTGTTGCTCCTTTAACGAAGTAGCTCCGGAAATTAAAGATTTCTTATCATTGTTTACATTCAAACCGATACCAATAACCACAAAATTCACCTTATCCACCTCGGCATTCATCTCGGTCAGGATCCCGGCAACCTTTTTGTTATGCATGAGCACGTCGTTGGGCCACTTAATCTGCGCATCCAGATCAATCACCTTTTTTACCGCCTCACAAATACTTACTGCGCTCATTAAGGTTAATATCGGGCAAGCCGCGGGTAAAATCTTGGGCCTTAAAATTAAAGATAAATAAATTCCTTTATATTTGGGGGAGAACCAGCTTCTACCTAATCTGCCGCGGCCTTTAATTTGCGCTTCCGCCAACACCACTGTTCCGCTAACAGCACCTTCCATACCCAACTGCATGGCCAGATCCATCGTGGAGGCTAGATAATCAAAATAATGAATCTTTTTACCGATAAATTTTGTATTCAAGGCGCGTGCGACTTCAAAAACAAAAAGACGATCCGGGGAAGATTCGAGTCGATAACCTAAATGCGGAACCGCGACTATCTGGTAACCGGAATCTTTCAACTCCTGAATATGCTTCCACAAACCCTGACGGCTAATCCCCAAGTGCTTACTAATTTGGTCTCCGGAAAGATAATCATGTTTTTTATTTAAATAATCGAGGATTTTCTCTTTCACCCCGTACCTTCTTTCTTAAGATATTGCGCAAACTTCCCCCAAAAAGGATCAACTCCAGGATGTTTAAGTTCATAACTTTTATCCCCGTCTAAAACACGCATACCCTTTGACCGTACCGTAACCTCACCGACAATGCTAGCAGGAATTCCTGCTTTCTCTAGGGCGGTCACAATCAATTTCGCTTTTTGCTTATTGGCCGTAACTAATAAAGTGCCTTCGCTAATAGATTTATAGGGGTCAATATCAAAACGCTCACAGGTCAATCTGACGACTTCTTGTAAAATTATTTTATTTTTATCAATGCACATACCGACCCGGCTATGCTGGGCAATCTCAAAAAGCCCACCCCATATTCCGCACTCTGTAGCGTCATGCATCGCGGTTACTCCGCCAACCGAAGCAGCAATCGCAGCATCCTTAACCGTAGACATTTGATAAAAAACTTTTTGCGCGCGCTTAACAAAAGCCAAACCGAACTTGGCTGCTAAAAATTTCGGAAAATAAGCGCTCAATAAACCCGTAGTTTCAATCGCCGGCCCTTTGGAAATAATAATCGCATCCCCAATTTCAGCCTGGGGGTTAATCAGCTCTTTTTTCTCGCCTAAACCAAACATGGTTGCTCCACCGACCATCGGATAATTACATCCGGCATATCGGGCTGTATGCCCGGTAATCACGCTAATCTTTAACTTCTGACACTCCTTATGCACCGCATCCCACATTCTGGCTAATTCCACCTCCGACATTTGGGGAGGAAGATTTAGATCAATCGCCAAATACTTCGGGGTAATCCCGCTTACGGAAACATCGCTGGCAATAATATGCACCGCGAACCAGGCTGCCTTTTCTAATCCTAATTCTTTAGCAATAAAAAATGGATCCGTGGACACAACCATTACTTTTGTCCCCAGATCCACCACGCCAAAATCTACCCCGCTTTGCGGACCCACAATAATAGATTTATCAGTTTTGCCTAATTTAGAATAGATATGTCGATTAAAAAAATCCGGATGGATTTTACCGAGTTTAGGTAAATTATTTCTCATAAAGCGGAGACATGGCACGTAATTTTTGCACGACCGAAGGTAATTTCTCTAAAAGATAATCTATATCACTTTCACGAGTGAAACGCCCCAAAGTAATCCTCAAAGAACCATGCGCCGTCTCATGATCTAAACCAATCGCCAATAAAACATGCGATGGTTCAAGGGAGCTAGAGGTGCAGGCGGAGCCGGTAGAACAGGCAATTCCCAACATATCCAGGCTTAAAAGCATTGATTCGCCTTCAATGTATTTAATGGAAAAATTCACATTATTAGGCAACCTTTGCCGAGGATGTCCGTTAAGCCTGACCTCAGGGATCCTAAGCGGAATCTCTTTAATCAATTTATCGCGCAAGGTACTCTGAAATTTAATTTCACTTTCCATTTTATTTTGACAAATCTCAATCGCTCGAGCTAACCCCACTATTCCGGTAATATTATGCGTAGAGGCGCGCCGGCCTCTTTCCTGATCTCCGCCGCGCATAAATCTCTCTAAATGCGTACCTTTCCTAATATATAAAGCCCCCACTCCTTTTGGCCCGTAAAACTTATGGGCTGAAAGAGATAAAAGATCTATGTTAAGCTGATCAACATTTATCGGAATATGCCCGACAGTCTGTACGGCGTCAGTATGAAAATAAATTCCCTTATCTTTGGCTAGCTTGCCTAATTGCGTAATCGGCTGGAGTGTGCCAATCTCATTATTCGCGTGCATAACGCTGATCAGAATAGTTTTATCAGTAATTGCATTCTTTAAATCATCACAAGAAACCAGACCGTCTTTATCGACCCTTAGATAAGTAACCTTAAATCCTTTTTTCTCCAGGAATTTTACCGGTTCACTAATAGCATGATGCTCAATCACAGAAGTAATAATATGATTACCCTTCTTCTCTAGTGCGTAGGCAACACCGAAAAGCGCAGAATTATCTGATTCCGTGCCACCGGAGGTAAAAACAATCTCTTCGGGGTTAGCGCCGATAAAATCGGCTAAACTCTGGCGGCTATCCTCAAGGGCTTTTTTGGCCTCTTGGCCGTAAGCATGCAAACTTGAGGCATTGCCAAACTTATCAAAAAAATATGGCTCCATCGCCGCGATTACTTCCGGATCCGTAGGCGTAGTTGCCGCATAATCTAAATAGATCCTTTTCATCTATTAATCACCTCATTTAAACTGCCGGTACGATATCCCTCTAAATCTACAGTAATATAATTATAACCTAAATCTTTTAATCTCTTAACTATCCACTGGCGCTTGTTCAATAACCGCAAGATATCGCTTTTTTCTACTTCAATACGGCAAAGATTGCCATAGTGGCGCAAGCGCAGCTGCCTAAAACCCAAGCTGCTCAAATATGTCTCAGCTTGATCAATGCGCTTAAGTACAGCGGCCGTAATTTTGACTCCGTAAGGTATACGTGAAGCCAAACAGGCCAAGCTGGGCTTATTCCAGCTAGAAAGGCCTAGCTTTTTACTGAATCTACGAATATCTTCTTTACTGATACCCGCTTCAATGAGCGGTGATTTTATTTTAAGTTCCTGCTTAGCAATATTTCCCGGACGATAATCTAACTTATCCGAAAGACTGCTGGCTTCTAAAACAAAATCTAACTTTTTTCGTTTAGCAATAATAATTAACTTCGAAAAGAGCTCTTGTTTGCAAAAATAACAACGCGCAATAGAATTAGCCGTAAATTTTTTATTATTCAGCTCTCCGGTCCTGATTATCTTGAGCCTGACGCCAATATGTTTAGCCAGTATTTTTGCCTTGGCCAGCTCAGTTTGCGGATACGTAGCCGAAACAGCCGTAACCGCCAAAACTTTATCCAACGGTAACACTAGCGCACAAATTTTAAGCAAAAATGCGCTATCCTGGCCTCCGGAAAATGCTACTACCGTTGATTTATAAGCAGAAATTATGCGCTTTAAACGATCAAACTTATGGTCAAAGATCATCGCAAAATATTTTCTTTTTTATAAAGCGACGACTTCTTTTATTTCCGGAACTTCTTCTTTAAGAATCTTCTCAATTCCATTCTTTAAAGTCATCGAACTCATCGGGCAACATCCACAACTTCCCTTTAGTTTTAATTTGACTACTCCATCAGGGGTAACCTCAATTAATTCCACATTCCCGCCATCGGCCATTAACATCGGCCTGACTTTATCTAACGCCTTTTCAATTCTCTCTCTCATCTTCTATTCTCCTCATTTTTCCCCTGCCTCCGGCGCTTGGGGAAAAATGACCCCGAGCTCCCGCGAGGGGGAGAATTTTTCCCCTGCCTCCGGCGCTTGGGGAAAAATGACCCTCAAGCTCCCGCGAGGGGGAGAATTTTTCCCTCATCATCCGGCGCTTGGGGAAAAATGACCCTCAAGCTCCCGCGAGGGAGAACATTACTTTGCTTAGCTTTCTAACCTGGTTAAATTTATCAAGTTATTGTACCACCACAAAAATTGTCTGCAACTTAATAGTTAAAAAACTTTCCGGGATAAATAATGAAAAACACTCAAAGCGGCTTTTGAACCTTCCCCGGCAGCAATAATAATCTGCTTCTCGAGCACATCTGTAACATCTCCCGCAGCAAAAATTCCTGGGATATTGCTTTCATTGCGTAAATTGACCTTTATCTCGTTCTTTTGATTCTTTTCAACATCCTTAGCAAATGCAACGTTAGGAGTAAGGCCAATCTCCACAAAAACTCCTTGCACGGCTAACTCTTTTTCTTGATCGCTACTTTTTATTTTAATAGAACTAACAAATTTATTACCTAAAACTGATAAAACTTTAGAATTATTTAAGATAACAACATTAGTCGCTGCCTTGAGCTTCTGGCGCATAATCGCATCCCCGCCTAATTCTACAGTATTATTTATAATATATACTTGTTTAGCAATTTTAGTTAGCTGTAAAGCAGCGTCTAACGCAGAATTTCCTCCGCCGATAACCGCAACAACCTTAGCGCTAAATAAAGGGCCATCGCAAGTAGCGCAATACGTCAGGCCGCGATTCTTAAACTCTTTCTCTCCAACCACCCCTAATTCTTTTGATTTTTTTCCCGAAGCGATAATTACGCTTCTGGACTGATAATCTGCCTTATTAGTTTTTACTAAAATAATTTCACCGGATTTCTTAACTTCTAAAACCTCTTCTCCTTCTTTAAGCGCAGTATCATATCTACGCATATGTTCTTCGAATTTCTGCGCCAGCTCCGGGCCAGTAATAAATTGATACCCGGTATAATTTTCAATATCTCCGCTCCAGGCCGCCTGCCCACCGATATCCAGGCTAATCACTAAAAAATCCAACTTTTTCCTGGCGGCATATACGCTAGCAGTTATCCCTGCCGGACCAGCCCCAATAATAATCAAATCATAAATTGGCATATTGTTCAATATAGACTTTTGCGGGTGACGATGATTGGATTCGAGGACGCTTCGTGCGGCTTAAGAAACAATCATCGGCAGGACCCGCAAAAATCTATAGACCCAATAATTGCTTTATTTTCTCTTTATCAAATCCTATAATAATCTCGCCATCAATATCCAACACCGGCACACCCATCTGCCCGGTTTTAGCCATCATCTCATCCGCCGCCAGTTGGTCACCGGAAACATCCAGATTTTGAAACTCGATATTGTTTTCTTTTAAGAATTGTTTGACGCGTATACACCAGGGACAAGTAGATGTGCTATAAACTTTTACGCTCTTAGCCATGCGCAACCTCCTTCATCTTGTCAAACCAGCCTTCCCTGCCCTTTAGGCAGGCTTTCTTAAATGAAACGGAGCAAGATCAACAATCTCCTCTACCTCTAAAACAATAAGATGTTTGGGCTGCGGCAAACTAGCTTCAGGGTGATGCCTCTGCCCCTGATCTTGAACTAAGTTCCTCAGCAACCTTTTTGCCAAACGCGAAGTAATATTATCCTCCCAGGTTTTAATCATCTCTTGGCTAATAAAATCATCCTGTATCTTTCTGGCTTTACCCTTCAGACAATAACCAATAAACTTATGCTCATCCACCGCGCTGATACTAATATGCTGATTACATTCTATATTTTCACTAGTTACTCCACGGTAAACATCTACCAGATAAATTTCTCCGGCCGGATCAATCTTAATAACGGTTTTACATGAACTATGGGGAAACCCTTTTTTGTCGATAGAAGAAACTATCACAAAATCCTGAATACGTAAAAAATCGATTATTATCGCGGAGATCTGTTTCATTTTAGGCTTTGCGCAAATTTAGATCCAAATTCAAAACAACTGGCTAGCTCCAAAACATCCGGAACATATTTAAAAGATATATTGGGAACTGTTTGTTCGGCTGCGTTATCTTTAAACATCTCCTGCATTTCTTTAATTGCGCCGCCAGCCCAACCGTATGATCCAAAAAAACCCATCTTTCTATTCTTTGCCTTCAAACCCTTAACAATCTCCAGGAAGGCGGCAATATTCGGCAACATATCATTATCATGAGTAGATGAACCAAAGAGAAACCCCTGGGCGGATAACATCTGCGTAATTATTTCAGTGCGATCACTCTGGGCCACATTATAAAGTTTAACCTCTACTCCAGAGGCAATCAGGCCTTCGGCAATTTTAATCGCCATCTGACCCGTTGCACCCCACATAGTTTCATAAGCGATAACCACTTTATGCTTAGTTTCTCCCTTGGCCCAAGAAAGATAGGCATTAATTATTTTCTCCGGGTCTTTACGCCAGATAACCCCATGACTGGGTGCAATCATTTTTATAGATATATTTAACTTCTTAAGTTCTTCGATTTTTTTTAAAATTACTCCTCCTAAAGGCCAAAGAATATTGGCGTAATATTTTTCTGCCTCTTCCATCAGGACACATTGATCAACCTGATCATCAAATCTTTCACCCGCTGCAAAATGCTGGCCGAAAGCATCGTTAGGCATAAGCAGCTCATCTTGCAGGCAATAGGTAAACATACTATCTGGCCAATGAATCATCGGCGCTTCAATAAAACTAAGTGTGCGACTGCCTAATTTAAGCTGATCATTAGTTTTAACAATCTGAAAATTCCAATTCTGGTAATAATGTTTATACAGACCTTCTTTACATTTAGCCGTACCCAAAATTTTAGCGTTCGGGCAAAGCGGCATAAGGCTCGGCAAAGCCCCTGAGTGATCTGTCTCAACATGGTTAGCAATAATATAATCTATTCTTTCCAGAGGAATAATTTCTTTGATATTTGAAATTAATTCCTGGGCAAATGGGCCGTAAACAGTATCAATAAGCGCAACCTTCTGGTCAATAATAAGATACGCATTATAAGAAGAACCTCTTTGCGTAGTATAGGTATGGCCGTGAAAATTACGCACATTCCAATCCACCACACCTACTGAATATATGTTTGGTAATATTTTTACCTCTGCCATCAATCCCTCCTCATTCACCTATCTCTACATACAACCCTCTACCTACTACCTACTATCTACTGTTTTTTAATAGCCTTGGAAATTTTCCATAACGATCATCTCTGGCGATACCCCTAGCTCTTCAGCTAATAGTTTGCGCATCGCCTCCACCATCTGGGGCGGGCCACAAAGATAAAATTTTCTCTCTTGGTAATCCAAAATTTCATTTTTGATTACTTCACGATTAATCCGGCCGACCGTACACTTAAACCCCGGTTCAGTTTCACGCAATACATGCGCTACTCTTAAAGCCGGATAATTTTTCATCATCGCATCAAGATCATCCTTAAAAACAATATCCTTTACAGACTGATTCGCATAAACCAGGATAATATTCGTACCCAGATTTTTATCAACTACATATTTACAAATGCTGCGGATAGGAGTAATCCCGATGCCTCCGGATAAAAAAGCGATTTTTAAAGAAAAATCTTCCAAAACAAATTTTCCAAAAGGGTATTGGATTATAGCCTCGTCACCGGCTTTTAAATTATCTAAAGTTTTAGAAAAAACGCTTTCAGTTAATTTCTTAGTAAACTCTAAATAGCCTTTTTCAGTAGGAGAACTGGAAATGGAGAGGTATCTTTTTAGCTGAGGATCATTTTTAAGTTTAACTAAGAGGAATTGACCGGCTTTAAAATCCAAAACACCGTCAACCTCCAAGCGTAAACTCTTAACATTATAGTTACGCTGAATAACCTCTTTTATTCTAACTTTAATTTCCGTAGGCATATATTTTAAGCTTTAAGCAGATCCGCAAGCGCACTAAAAACCTCTTCGAAATTAACCGAATGAGTGATTTCATCCACAATCTGGATATACCTAATACGTTGGCTCTGATCGATAATGATTGTGCCACGAGCTAAAAGATTCAGCTCCTTAATCAGGAAACCATAATTTAAGCCAAAGGAAGAGAATCTATAGTCGGAAAGTACAATCTCATTCTTTATTTCATTGACCGAGCAGAATCTTGCTTGGGCAAAGGGCAGGTCCTTACTCACTCCGATAATGACTATATCCGGGCTAAGCTTGGCAGTTCTCTGATTAAACTCTTTAACCTGCAAATCGCAAACTGGCGTATCTAATGAAGGAAAGAAATTAATTATTTTAATTTTATCCTTAAAATCTGAAAGCTTTACTACTCTTAAGTCTTGAGAAATTAACTTAAAATCAAATGCACGTTTACCAATCTTGGCTTGCTTGCCAATCAAAGTCAAAGGCGCGCCCTTAAACGTAACAATTCTCGACATGCTAGAACTCTCCTTTAAACTATCTTTTCAAATTGATCTTTGCCTACGCCACATTCAGGACAGACCCAAGTTTCCGGTAAATCTTCAAAACTAGTTCCGGGAGCAATCCCATTATCCGGATCTCCGGCGCTAGGGTAATAAATATATCCACAAACTAAACATTTATACTTGCTCATTTATCCCTCCCATAAAGATATAAATTATTGGTAATTTCAACTTTACGGGTCCTGTCTTGGGTATTTTCTAGCGCTGACGCCTGCCTGCCGGCAGGCAGGCGCTGCGAAAATACCCAAGCCACCCGTAAAGTTTATATTTGCGTAATTTATCCAGCCTTGAAAACAATCCCTTTGTTCGCTCCACATTTAGGCATCCCAGGACGCTTTTGATCTTTAGCCAAAGGGTCTTTTTCAGGCATCACCATACCCGACGAATTATCCTTTTGCATCATTTGCGACATATAATCCATCTTCATCTTCTGTTGCAGCATGCCTTTCATTACGATAGGTCCTTGAGCCATTTTATAAACTGCACCTGAAAAAACCACGAGTGTCGCCAACCAAAGAAAACCCACCGCCACATAGCCAAAAGCCTTAAGCCCTTTTTCTTCAATTTTACTCAAAGTAAAAAGAACAAAAAAGCTCACCGTCAGTAAAACTGCGATCGGCACAATCGCCATTAAATACGATAACCTTAAAATACACATATCATCCTCCTCATTTTTCCCCAGCCTCCGGCGCTTGGGGAAAAATGACCCCGAGCTCCCGCGAGGGGGAGAGTTTTTCCCCAGCCTCCGGCGCTTGGGGAAAAATGACCCCGAGCTCCCGCGAGGGGGAGAGTTTTTCCCCAGCCTCCGGCGCCTAGGGCGAAATGACCCTCAAGCTCCCGCGAGGGATAAAATTAATACTATTCTCTTTTTGCTAATTCCCTATCCAACATAATCAATGCAGCGCCTTCAGATTTAATCATCTTTAGGGTCTGAATTATTACTGTAGCATTTTTCTCTTCTTCAACCTGCTCACTGACAAACCACTGCAAGAATACAACAGAGGCATGGTCATTTACTTCTTTAGCTAATTCATATAAAGCATTAATTAAACTCGTCACCTTCTGCTCGTGCTTTAAGGTCTCCTCGAAGACTTCCAGGCTAGAACTAAATTCCAAAGTAGGCTGCGGTATAGCCTGCAAGACAACTCTTACCCCGCGATCGTTTAAAAATTCAAATATTTTCATCGCATGAGCAACCTCTTCTTTATACTGAATCTTCATCCAGCGTGCGAAACCAGGTAAATTCTTAGTCTCAAAATATGCCGCCATTGCCAGATAAATGTAAGCGGAATAAAGTTCATGTTTAATCTGATCGTTAAAAACTTTCTGCAGTTTCTTATCCATTTAATCCTCCTTGATTGCCTACGGCAGTCAAGCCGATAGGCAAACTTTTAGTTATTCTACTTTAATCTCCTTTTCGCTCCTCCAGAGACCATGAATATTGCAACAAGCTATAGCCATAATTACACCGCTTTTCTCAGTCTTAAAAACTGACACCACCTTAGGCTCAGAGAATATCGTACTGGTATTTGGCCCCTGCACAGACTCTCCATGTGTATTAAACTCAAAACGTGCTAGTTGATAAGGAAACTTTTCACCCGTTGCCAAAAAATATACCTCGATAGATTTAATATGATGCTCGGTAGTGTTAGGATGCCCTATCTGTTTTCCCACACTAACCTCAATCTCGAGAACCTGGCCCTTATTTATTTTATCCGGCCCCTCAATAACCGGGACATGTTTCTCAGTTTTCCAATCTGCACTTTGCAATAAATCTCTTAAATCCGCCATCATCCTACCTCCTTATTAACGCTTTAATATTTTTTTTAAATCTTCATCCGGCGTACTGATTAATTTTAGGCCAAATTTATCCTGCAGAACACCAAATACATTCTTACTGATAAAAGCAGGTGGAGTCGGTCCAATATAAATACCTTTGATATCAAGATACAACAAAGATAACAGAATGGCAACTGCTTTTTGCTCAAACCAGGAAAGCACCAGAGTTAACGGCAGGTCGTTTACTCCGCAACCAAATGCCTTGGCTAAAGCCACTGCAATCTGCACTGCAGAATAGGCGTTATTACATTGCCCCAGATCAATTAACCTGGGAACTCCCTGAATATCACCAAAATCCAGCTTATTGAAACGGTATTTTCCGCAGGCCAAAGTCAAAATAACGCAATCCTGAGGAACTTTTTCGGCAAATTCAGTGTAGTAATTACGCCCGGGTTTTGCGCCATCGCAACCGCCGATTAAAAAGAAATGTTTGATCTTGCCGGCCTTGACTAAACTGACAATCTTATCTGCCAATCCTAAAACTGCCGTATGATGGAAACCCGTCCAGATCTTTTTACCGGGAGCTTCCGGTAAGGGCGGCAGGGATTTAGCTTTTTGGATCAAAACTTTAAAATCCCGATTTTTCAAATGTGTTGCTCCGGATACCCCGGTAATACCGATGGTAAAAAGCCTATCCAAGTAAGTGTTTTCCGGAGGGATTAATACACAGTTAGTGGTTGCCAACAGTGCGCCGCTGAAAGCATTAAATTCTTTTTTCTGCTCCTGCCAAGCCCCGCCATAATTGCCTACCAAATGCTTAAACTTTTTTAACTCCGGGTAACCATGCGCAGGAAGCATCTCGCTATGCGTATAAATATTTATTCCCTCCCCTTGCGTTTGCTTAAGTAATTCGTAAAGATCCAATAAATCATGGCCGGTAATCAGAATCCCCGGGCCGGTAATCGTTCCGGTTTCAACTTGAGTGGGAACCGGATTACCAAACCTCTGGGTATGCGCTTTATCCAACATCTCCATAGCCTTATAATTCATCTGGCCGCATTTTAAAACTAATTCCAGATATTGATTTAAATCAAAGCTGACATTAGTAATCGTCTTAAAAAGCGCCTCGTGCATAAAAGCATCCACCTCCGGATCAAACACCCCTAATTCACGGGCATGATAAGCATAGGCGGCAATGCCTTTTAGTCCATATAAAAGCGTGTCCTGCAAACTCTGAATATCCTCATTCTTCCCACACACCCCTAATTTAGTGCAACCTGTGCCACCCACTGTTTGCTCACATTGATAGCAAAACATTATCCCCCTCCTTTTAACTGCTTGTATTTTTCTTCTCCTAAACACTCTCTGGCTGCCTTACACCAATCCACACAAGTTGGCAACCTCTCCTTACAAATTAATTGCTTACACTGCGAACATTTAACCTGGATTTCATCAGAAAAGATTTCCGCCACATACCCACAATTAGCACAAATTATACTTTCTGCTTTAGCTTTACGGCTATCCTGGCCCGGGCACTGGTTAAACATTAAATCTTCTCTTCCTTGATCATAATAATCCCTCTCTAAACATAGACTTAACCCTTGACTAAAGAAGCGATACTAATTTGCCTAAGTTGCTGGAATACATTATTTTCAATCTGGCGTATTTTCTTTCTTAAAACACATTTTCCTCTATTCGGACAGATATCTTTTTTCAAGAAACACTCACTTAAGCTCGCCTGGCCCTGAAAAATATGCATGATTTGGATAATAAAAATTTTCTCAGGGAAAAGCTTTAATTTAAACCCACCGGACTGGCCCTTATAAGATTTTAGTATTTTCTCTTTACTTAACTGCTGCAGAATTTTACGCATAAACGGCCGCGGAACCCCTAACACTCTTACTAACTCGGCTACCGTCACAACATTCTTTTGCTTAGCAATATAACAAATAGCACGCAAAGCATAGTCGGTATTTCTAGTAATCAGTTTCATTAGTTTTATTCTCCTAAAATATCGGCTTAAAAAAACAGTGGGCAGTTTAATGTCGTACCCGGGACAATCTACTGCAACCCTCTTTACAGTGAGCTACTGCTCTGAGCATATATCTAATCGTAATATCCATTCTCAACCACCCCCTTCAAAGTAATGATACCATATTAGTATCTTTTGTCAAGAAAAAAAATTCCCCACGTTGCTCCCCGCCTATCCTAATAACAACAAGTAGGAATCTGAGTTATTTTTATCTCCAGATAAACCAAATAAATAAATAAGCAGCCGTTACCGCGGCAATCGTAAAAGGGATTCCGATCTTCATGAAATCCGTAAATTTAACCCGATAGCCTTCTTTCTTAAGTAGGCCGCAGGCAACAATATTGGCTGAAGCTCCGATCGGAGTGATGTTGCCGCCAAGACTAGCCCCAATCAACAAACCAAAAAGAAATAAGGAAGGATTAATCTGTAATTTATTCGACATAATTATGGCTACGGGGAGCATCGCGGCTAAGAAAGGGACATTATCGATAGCTGCCGAAAGAATTACCGAAATAAACACTATCGATGTATAACCCAGGAAAATATTACCGCCCACCAGACTGGCCAGATAATTCGCCAACAGCTGAATCCATCCGGTAAGCGAAATACCCCCGACAATAATAAAAATACCAATCAAGAAGAACGTTGTATCCCAATCCAGTTTTTTAAGTCCGGATATGATCGAAGTCTTATTTATCATCTTTTCCCAAATTAAAGCCAGAATACCAAAAACCATGCAAAGCTGACCAGCCAGGGAAGTAAAACCGGAATCAAAAAATGAAGCAAGTGCCAATAAAACAATCAAACTTACCAATAAAATCGTGGGCACCCAGCTTTTTACTTTCTCTACCGGGATAAGTTGAGTTTTAGTTTTATTTTTTCTAAAAATAAAATATAGCACAAAGAAAGAAACAAAAGCCCCTAACTCTACCGCAAAAAAGATACTGGGTTTACCCTGGTAAAAAAAGAAATCTCCAAAGTTCATTTTAGCAAAACCTCCCAAAAGCATGCTTGGCGGATCACCAATTAAAGTCGCTGCACCCTGCAGGTTGCTCGAGACGGCAAGGGCAATCATCATGTTCATCGGGCTAATCTTTAGTTTCTTAGCGAGAGCCAAAGCGATAGGCGCCACAATCAATACCGTAGCGACATTTTCTACAAATGCAGAAATAAAACCGCTTAAAATACAAATAAACAAAATAGCCCAAACCGTACTTTTGGCTCTATCAACAATTAACTCCGCCAGATAAGCAGGAACCCGGCTCTGCATAAACACATCGGCAATAATTAACGTGCCGACAAAAATACCCATCACATTCCAGTTAACCACCAGAAATGCCTCTTTTAACGATATAGCCCCAGCGAAAACCAATAACAAACTACCCCCCAGGGCCACTAAAGTACGCTTATGCGGAAGTAAAACAAACAATAGATAAGAAGTTATAAAAACAATTAAAGCTATAATTTTTGGGTTCATCTCATACTCCCCCTTAACTTAAGCTGACAAAAATAATTCCCACCACAATTAATCCTGTGCCCAGCCAACGCCGAGTGCCCATCTTTTCTTTTAACACAAACCTGGAGGCTAAAGCAATAAAGATATAGTGCATACTATCGGCAGAAAAAGCAAAATTAAGGTCCGCCTTGGAAAGCACCACCAACCAAACACATAAAGAGATTAAACTAAAAACCAGCCCTACCCAAAGCCGGGGCTGGCTAATCAATTGAAAAATAAATTTAAATATTTTTATAATATTAAGTGTGGGTGTAAAATTTAAAGAATCGATCGTCGATTTTAAAAGTAGCTGATTTATGGTATCGCACAGGCTAGTTAAAGCAATCAGGGAAAGAACCACTAACAAACCTTGCTTCATTTAGCCAACTCCGTTCTTTCTTTGCTGCTTAAAGAAACAAACACCACTCCGGCTAAAACGAAAAATACTCCCAACCATCTCAAAGCAGTAATTCGTTCATGCAAAAAAATAATCGAAACAACCGGAACCAGAATATAGCTAAAGCTAGCAATCGGCACCGCCACGCTTAAATCTATCCTGGAAAGAACCATCGACCAAATAATAAATACGGCAGCTACCGTTAATAATCCAACCCACAAGAACCCTGAAGAAAAAACTACTTTTAAAAAAACCAACATAGTCGCCAAATCCGTGACTTGGCCCTGGTTAAACACAAGAGTACTTTTCTTAAATAAAAAATGTATTGCCGTTTCAAGTATATCGCTGGCAATTAGCAAGAGCAGTATTTTAAGCGTAACTTTTTTCTTAAACATGGAGAGTTTTATACATAAAGAGTTATCTTGTATTTAGGCTTATTTTAGCATAAAATAGTTGAATAAATAATAACAAATTTTTATTTGTTTTTTAGATGTAGGGAACAGGCATACCTGTTCCCATAAATTTGTAAAATCATGATAATTTTTTCCACCAAAGAAGACAAGCGCTTAATCACCAATATACCGAATACCGGCTTCTTTCTACCCGGAGACAAAAATCTATGCCTGCTCATCCACGGACTTACCGGCACCGCTAATGAAATGAGTTCGATTGCCAAAAATTTAAACAAAAACGGATTTTCCGTAGCCTGCCCATTAATGGCCAACCATGATAAATCTATTTCTTGCCTTAAACGCACAACCTGGAAAGAACTTTATGGCTCTGTACGTAAAGAATTTACTAAATATGCTGATGATTATGAAAATATATTTGTGGCCGGGCTGTCTTTTGGCGCCCTGATCGGAATATTACTCGCCTATGAATTCCCCCATAAAGTAAAAGCCTTAAACTGCTTCTCCCCTACTCTGTTCTTTGATGGTTGGGCTAACCCAAAGTTAAGGTTTCTTTTACCTCTGGTTTTTAAAACACCCTTGCAATATTGTTTTTATCTTAAGGAAGGATACCCTTACGGAATTAAAAACCCGCGGCTCCGCTCAAGGATCGAAAACTTTTATAAAAAATCAGATCTCTTCGATTACAGTAAAGTGCATCTCTACGGGTACCCGGTTATACCCGTGTCCAGTATGCATCAAAATCACTTATTAGCAAAGCGTGTTATGAATATACTACCGTCCGTAACTACGCCCATACAATTGCTCCAGGCCAAGGATGACGATGTCACCAGCCCTAAAAATTCTTATTATATCTATAATAATATCGGCTCAAAAGACAAGGCGGTATTATTATTCGAAGACTCCTACCATATTATTATCGCGGATCAGGAAAGAGATAAAGTTGCGGAAAAAACACTAGCTTTTTTTGAGAAATACAAAATTTAGGGCTTCTTCAATGCCCTATCTAACGCCTCGGCAAAAAGCTCCACCCCCAAATCAATTTCTTCTTCGGTAATATAAAATGACGGGGCAATAGTAAAAACATTTTTATAGTATCCGCCGACGTCTAAAATTAATCCCCGGCGCTTGCCGCCAACATTAAGCGTCCCGCTTAACCCCAGATTAGTAATCTTATCCGTAAGCTCCTTGTTTGGAGTATAGCCGTCTTTCTCACACATTTCTATTCTCAAAGCCAACCCAATACCACCCACATCCCCCATCTGCGGATATTTCTTTTGCAGCTTTTTAAGCTGGGTAATAAAATACTGCCCTTTCTTGGGGATCGAAGTTGAAAAATCTGATTCTTCAATAAGCTTCATTACCTCCAGGCCTGCAGCTGTACCCAGGGGGTTAGAGGAAAATGTTGCATGGGTGGAACCCGGAGGGAAAACTTCCGGTGAAATTAATTTCTCTTTGGCCCAAACCCCGCTTATCGGATTCAATCCGTTGGTCAAAGCCTTACCAAATACTAGGATATCCGGAGTAATATTAAAATGCTCAATCGCCCAAAATTTACCCGTACGGAAAAAACCCATCTGTATCTCATCATCAATAAAAAGAATTCCGTAACGATCCAGGATATCCTTTAATCCTGAATAATATTCCTGGGGCGGAACAATATAACCACCGGTGCCTTGAATAGCTTCGGCGTAAAAAGCAGCAAATTCACACTTGTTATTCTTTTTGTTTACTACTGAATAATATTCGGTTTCAAAAAGCCTCTCAAATTGCTTCAAACAATACAAATCACAAAAATCTCTTTTTTTATCATACGGACATCTAAAACAATAGGGATACGGCACAAACATCGCCCGGTCACCAAAATGGCCAAAACGTTCCCGATATCTAAAACTTGAGGTAATCGCTGAGGCAGCTAATGTCCTGCCGTGATAACCTCCCATAAAAGCAAAAACTAGGCTGCGGCCGGAGTAATTGCGCACTAACTTTAAAGAATCTTCCAAAGCGCTTGATCCGCCGACATTAAAATGAATTCGCCCTTTTTCTTCGAAAGTACGTTCATTCTTTTGCGCTAATTTCGCGGCCAATTGGATCTTCTCCTCATGCAAATATTGACAGGCCAATTGCGGTAAAACATCGATCTGATTTTTTAAGGCAGTATTTAGACGTTTATTCCGATAACCAAAATTAACTGCCGAATACCACATTTGCAAATCCAAATACTCTGTTCCCTGACGATCATAAAGATAGCTTCCTTCGGCGCTCTTAAATATATTCAGCTTCTCGGCATAATGCACCGTATCTCCCCAAGAGCAATATTTTGCCTCCAGGGCCAAAAGTTCATCATGAGTAATCGTTTTTTTATTCTTAGGTTCCCTGGTCAATTGTTTTGGGTTCACCCCGTTAGAAACAGGTTGCCAGAGGCAACCGTGGGGCTTCTCTTTTATCTTGTTTTTAACGGGGCTCACATTAACTTCCTTTTTAAATAGGTGAAAACATCTTTCAAATTGTAGAAGGCCATATAATCCAGTTTGCTATCTTTAAGATGCCTCAGCAAATGGTCCTTGGCAAATACCACATGCGCATGCTTAGCCGGACAAACATCACTTTCCCCATCGCCAACATAAATGATTATCGAATCTTTCGGGGCTTTTGCCAAAAGGTTCTTCGTCTTACAATGCGCGCAAATCTGGCAATCCTTATCCTTAAAGGGATATTCTGTGATTATTTTATCTCCGGAAAAACTTAATTTATTAGCATAAACTTTAAGCTTATTTATTCCGTTAATTTTTAAAACCCGGTTAAGGATGTAATCATAGTTATCGCTTAAAATCAAGGTTTTTACTTTTTTGGCTAATAAAAACTTATAGATCGGCTTAAAATAAGGATCCAGTTTTATCTTAGGTAAATAGGCATCCAAAGATTTTTTATTTAAATCCATACCCCGCAGCTGGCCTTCCAGGCAAGTCTTGGAGCCAATCCTGCCGCTCTTCCATCTTTTTTCCAGCTCTACCCAACGGTCATCTTTGGAAAAAAGCAAAAGCATATTATCAAAAACATCACAAGTAGCAATAGTATTATCGAAATCAAAAAATACAATACACTTTTTAGGATTAAATTGATTATTCTCTGGCGCCATAGAAAAGTTGTAAAATTTTACTCTATGTAAAATTTTACCCCTATTGATTTTTAGGGGTAAGATTGTGGGCTAAATCAACTATTAAGTTATTTTAACCCTAACCTCAAAAACTGTCAATATCAATTTTTAGCTTAGTGGGGAACAGGCATGCCTGTTCCCCACTAAAACACTCCCGGTAAAATTGTTTGGCAAAATACACAGCTATTTTTCGCCAGATGAGATTCTAATATCTGGAATCCCTCCCGCTTAATCAAAAGCTTCTGGCAGCTGCCACATAAAGTATCCTGCCCCCAGGCGCCAAAATTGCCGACATATACGTAATGCAATCCTTGACTTATACCTAAATCATAAGCCAACTTAAGTGTACGTTCAGGAGTAGGCGCATAATCTTTAAACTTATAATCTGCATGAAATCGCGATAGATGCCAGGGGATATCTTTATTTATCGCGGCAATAAACTTAGCCATTGCTGTTAACTCTTCTGGAGTATCGTTCTGGCCGGGAATAATTAAAGTAGTAACCTCAACCCAAACTCCGGCAGCATTTAATAATTGTATGGAATCAAGAACCGGGCCAAGCTTGGCTAAACATATCCTTTGATAAGAACTCTCCTTGAAAAATTTTAAGTCAATATTAACGGCATCCAGATAGGGGGCTAGCAAAGAGATTGCTTCCCGGCTCAGATAGCCATTAGTCACAAATATATTCCGCAGGCCTGCTTCTTTAGCCAGTTTAGCTGTCTCTAAAGCAAATTCAAAAAAAATCGTCGGCTCAGTATAAGTATAGGCAATACTACGGCAATTAGACTGCTGAGCTAGTTTTATAACTTTATCCGCGCTAAAATCTTCTCCTAAATACTGATTAATGGAATCAAACCCCGCCGGTTTTTTATCCAATGAAGTCTCCGCGAGTGTAAACGAGCGGGGATCAAACTGAGAGATTTCCCAGTTCTGGCAAAAACCACAACGGAAATTACACCCTGCGCTAGCAATGGAAAAAGTTAACGTCCCGGGAAGAAAATGATACAACGGTTTCTTCTCAACCGGGTCGACGTTGGCCGCCACAAGCTTAGCATAATTATGCGCATAAAGAATACCAGAAATATTCTGCCTTACTCCACAGAAACCAAATTTACTCTCTGGGATTTTACAGTTATGCGCGCAAAGTTGACAATGCACTCTTCGGTCTTCCAGGCGGGTATAAAGTTGAGCTTCTTTCATATGAATAAATACGAAAAATTTTCTTTTGGCAAATAGACAATCTGCTGTAGATTGTCTATTGCTGCGGGCAGCTGTCGGTAAAATACGCCGATCTTCTTTAAACCCAAAGCATCCGTATAAGCCGAAGTTATCTGAGAAGATAAAAAAATTAATTCTTGATTAATTAATCCCCTGGCCAAGGCAGTCGGGCCGGCGAGATCTTTCTGTGGGCTAAACAAATAGTCCCCTGCCAAAGCTAACTGAGCCAATTGATTATTTTCACCTTCATCCCTGCCCACCACCAACCGGGTATGGCGACCTAAACGAAAATGCCTACCTACCTTTAAAAGTTCTAAATTCTCTAAATTTAATTCATCATGCGCCAAGAGTTCTACTAATCTTTTAGAAAAACCAGGATCAGTCAATAAACATCCTCCGGCGGGATTAGCGTAATCATTAAGGCCAAAATCGCGAGCAAGCCGCATCTGCGGAGTGCGTATCCGGCCGTTAAAATTAAGCAATTTCTCTCTTTTAACCCAGCCCTCTTTCTCCGCCAAGCTTGGAGGAAAAAACTGCGCCGAGAGCGGCCGTAATAATAAATCATCCAACCCGCTTCTCTGTCGGATTAACTTTAAAGCCTGCTTATTCTGAGACATCGCGCGCTGGCCAAGCACCTCACCAGTAATAATAAACTTAGCCCCCCACCCAGACATTAATTCCTTGGCTTGGCTAAACATAAGAATCTTGCAATCAATACATGGATTCATGTTTGCACCAAAACCATAATGCGGCTTTTGGATAAGCTCAAGAAATTTCCGCCCTAAATCCACTTCAATTATTTTTATACCTATATCCGGAAAACTTTTTTTTATATCTATCTTACAGAAGGGAATTTTGAAATGTAATCCGATAACCTCGCATCCTTGATCAAGAATAAGCTTAGCAGCTAATAAGCTATCCAGGCCTCCGGAAATTAAAGCCAATGCTCTTATCTTCATGGAATTTAATTTGGGAATTAATGTTTAATCTTTAACTAACTTGGTAAGAATTTATGCGCTAATGCCATAAATATTATTCCCAGCAAGAAAGCCGAAAAAGCGGCCATGGAACGTTTAAGGTCATTTTCTTTGTGCAACTCTGGAATAAGATCACTAGTGGCGATATAAATAAATCCTCCGGCAGTCAGCGGTAGAATAAAATTCGAGAATCCCTGAATATAATCATTAATAAAATAACCGACGAGGGCCCCAATCATCGCCATCAATGCAGAAGCAAAATTAAATAAAAGCGCTTTTTTCTTAGTAAACCCACCATAGACAAGAATGGCAAAATCACTCAACTCTTGGGGAATCTCATGCAAGATAATTGCCAAAGTAGTTACTAATCCGAGTTGGAAAGAAACCATAAAACTGGCAGCAATTACCATACCATCAATAAAATTATGAAACCCGTCGCCAACTAAAGTTAAGTAAGTAAAAGCATGGGTTTTGCAAGCACCCTCTTCATGGCAATGCCGCCAGTGCAAAAACCTTTCCATGATGAAAAAAATTATAATTCCTAAAATTAGGTAAGAGAATACCGTGGTACTTTTATTATTTTCCAAACATTCCGGAAGGATATGCAAAAAAGCGCTGCCGATAAGTGCGCCGGCGGAAAAACCAATTAAGCAGAAAAGAACCTTGTGCAGCAAACTATCCTTTATCGCCAAAGTAAAAATGCCGACTAAAGAAATAAGGCTGACTAAAAATGTGCTGGCTAAAATCCAGAATAAAACCATATAGGAATTTAACCTAAGTTAGGTTTTCTGCCTTTGTTCGCTTTCTTAGAACGCCAATTAAGTTTTCCTCTACGTTTTCTTTTTCCCATATTTACCCCGTTAGAGATAGGAAACGCTTCAGCCGATTCTTCAGATAACGTTTACCCATACCTGTTTTTAAATATCTTTCTCTAGCAAATGCATCTTCTTTATTCGTACAACCTTCAAAATATATTAATTCAAAAGGCCCTCTGTTTTTAATTGCTATTACCTTTCCTTCATTATGCTCACTGAAGCGTTTCCGTAAATCAATAGTTGTGCCGGTGTAGAACTTGTTGTCTTTTTTACTCCTGATTACGTAGGTATATACCATGAGCCGTAATCTCTAACGGGGTTTACCCCTTATAATAATTCTGCGGTACATTTTGTACAATATAACAACCTGCCTCAACAATACAATCGTAAATCACTTTTCCCATCGGAGTCCCTACATAATCGCTCAAACCGGCTCTAAAAGCTTTCTCCTGGGGAAACTCTATTCTTTTCCCGGGATGCTCCACCACCTGACTTTGAATATCACGCCTGCCGATTACCTCGGAAGTAACTCGGTCAATAATCCGTAAACTCAATTGCATATTTGCCTTATTTAAAACTTCACCTAATAAGCCGCCCATAAAACTGCTCGCGCTACTTCCGCCGCCAGCTAAACCAGACTTACCGCCTGAATTTTCCGGTATAAACTCAACAATCCCAACGCTGATAATAAGATCTGCGTCCTGCGGAGGAACAATCGCAAAACGTTTAGTGCTGTTTAGAATATCAACGAAATATTCTTTCAAGGCTAAGCTAACCTGCGCATCAGCGCCGGAAGTTTTTAATTCAAAATCATTTACCGCGATTTTAGCCTGTGGGCCCTGATAGGAACTCAATAATTCCCCTGTAGAAGTTTTTTCCAGCAGAGAATGCGGTTTTGTTGAAAAACAACCACTCAAGAATAAAAACATCGCCATACAACTTAATAATCTAAAACCTTTTTCCATACTTAGTTCTCAATATATTACCGATTAACCGGGCTGTCAAGGATATTCCCCGCCGTTAAAGCAAATTTAACAGGCAGCTAATTGCAGAAATAATCCTAAATGGCTGTTCTCTTTTAATATCAAGCTTACTACTTGAACCACTCGTTACAATTACGGTATTAATTTTTGCCCGTTTTCCGGCCTGAGCATCAATCACCATATCCCCAACATATAAAGTTTGCGATTTCTTAAACGCGAACCGTTTAACTATTTTATTTAACATCTCCGGATGAGGTTTGCCATATCTGGCTTGATCCGCGCAAAGTATATAGTCAAAAAAAATATCGATAGCTAAATGCTTTAATAAAATACGAGAAAACTTGCTTGGCCGATTACTCGCTACTGCTAATTTATAACCTTTCTCCTTAAGGCGCCGTAAAAGAAGCCTAGTATAAGGGTAAAGATGCGAATGTTTAAGCAAGCTATATTTATGGTGCGCCCGGTATAAACTTAACGCGTATTTTAAATCCCTTTGTGGCACATATGGCTTCAGTAAATTTATATCTCCCCAGCCCACCAAGCGCCGCACAGTGCGATTACTTTGTGATTTTAATCCTAACCTGCGCATTACATAATTAAAGCTGCTGCTTATCGCCACATAAGCATCCACCAAAGTACCATCTAAATCAAAGATGATTAATTTTATGTTTTTCATAACAAAATTTAGGCAGGGTTTTAAGGCCCTGCCTATCAAATAATAATTTGTCTTATAATTATTGGGCTTGATCCTGAGCAGCCGGTACTGACTCTTGCTCTGCAGGTACCAGAGTTGACTCTACCGGTGCTGGTGCCTCATTTACTGCTATAGACGAATCAACAGGTATTTCTGATTGGGCTATTGGCTGAGCTAAATCAGGAGCAGGAGATAAAACATCCGGCCTCTCAAAACTAATATTCTTAGCAATATTTTTATTATTCTCTCCGACCATATAATCAACGCTTAAAGTATCATTTAATTTTAACTCATTAAAATCTTTAATATTTTCAAAGGTCGTCTTTTCATCAACCACTAAAACTAGATCCTTCTCTTGATCGGCCTCATAATCAAGGTATTTTAAAGTAAACGTGTTAGCTTGATTATCTAGATTCGTTACCTCTCCCCAAGCCCACTGCATATCGGTTTCTTTTTGGGTAGGCTGTTGATCAGAAGTAATCACCGCTTGATCTATCGGTGCAACCGCCGCATCCTCAGCAAAGACTATTCTGCCAGTAGCCGACAGTATAACAATTGCAAACCCGAATAAAACAACCACTTTCTTCAAATTCATCTTGTGCCTCCTAATTTTTCCCTCATCATCCGGCGCTTGGGGAGAAATGACCCTCAAGCTCACGCGAGGGAGAAACATTACTCTGCTCAGTTTTCTTGAAACCTTTAATATTGTTATCAAATTATCACAAGTTTTGGCGCTTGTCAAGTTATCTATAAAACGGCAAAAGAACCAGCGCTGCCATAACGATTAAAGTAGTAATTAAACCCACCGTCGCGCCCACCCAAAACCAATCCAGAAAACTTATCTTCAGGCGCTTTTCCTTCTCTAAAATCCCGATGGCCACAATATTGGCGGTAGATCCAATTAAAGTGATATTTCCACCTAAGCAGCCACCGAATAGTAAAGCCCACCACAACGGCTGTAAATTCAGATTTAAATTCTGGAAACCCTGAACGACAGGAATAAAAGCCGCCACCAAAACTACATTATCCAAAACACTTGAACCTATCGCGCTTACCCATAATATAGCGGTTGTCAAAAGATTAAGGTTGCTTCCGGTTGCCACTAACATACGCTTAGCAATAAAAACAGTCGCTCCGGTATATTTTAATGTTCCGGCCTGCACAAACAAAAGCAGAAAGAAAAGTAACGTCCACCACTCCACATCCTTTTCAATATATTTTCTCGCCTTGTGATGTTTCCAGATCATTACCAGCCCACTGGCCACCAGCGGAACCACCAATAAAACAGTATTTGCCGGTAATCCCCAAGCTATCTCCATACGGTGATGCAAAGAGATAAAAAAAAGCATTACTCCAAATATCCACAAGCTTATTTTAAGATTTTTTTCCGGCGGTACGGAAATTAACTTAATCAATATTTCATTGGCCCCCAACCTTTTTATCTGTTGATCAAGAAATTTAATGGATTTTCTATACCAAAACAAAAGAATAAAAATAGTCACGACCGTACAAAGCAAAGCTAAAGGCAGGGCTTTAACGATAAAGTCTTCAAAGGTTAAACCGGATTTTGAAGCAATAAGTATGCCGATGGGATTCCCTAAAACTGTAGCCGCTGATCCAATATTGGTGACCAGAACCGAAATAATCACAAAAGGTGCCGGATTAACCTCAAAATAATCGCAAATTTCTAAAACCGCCACTACCATAAAAATAATTGAAGTTACTTCATCAACCATGCAGGCGAGCAAAGCAGATAAACAGGCAATAATTAAAACAAAATTTTTTCCAGTTAATTTAGGAATCCGTAGAATCAAACTAACAATCCAGGCAAAAACTCCGGAATCTTTTAATAATCCGATAACCACCATCATCCCCACCAAAAAGAGGATTACCTCAAGTGATGAAAATTCAATGACATGCTCCAAATCAATGGTTTTAGTCATTAATAATATCGAGGTGCCGATAAAAGCAAAACTAAGCCGGAAATCCCAAAAGAAAAGAGTTCCTAAAATTGAAGCGGAGAATATACCTATAGACAGAGACTGGTGCGCGTTCATTCCGGAAAAACTAGCGCAGGCCCCCAGGGAGAATGCCAATAGAAATAAAGAAAGCAGCTTTAAGGAAAGGCTTTTCATTTATTAAAAATAATTCTCTGGCAACCTCTTAAAATTAATAAAGGGCCGCTTTAATCCGCGCGCGGAATTTAAGATAAACAACTGTCGCCAGAATAACTTTTAATATGTCGCCCAATACAAACGGCAAAAAACCAAGTAGGAATGCCTTACCCAAACTACAGGATAAACTTGCTTTTAACCAAAGCATGCCACTAAATAAAATTATAAAATCCGCGGCTAATAATTTAATAAAAACAGCGAATACGCTTTGATTTTCTTTAATTAAAAAACTACCCGCCAAATAAGCGGCTAAAATAAAACCCACAATATAGCCGCCGGTAGGACCCAGTAAATAAAGGCTGCCGCAACCGGAGCCCGTAAATACCTGTTGGCCAGAGAACCCTAAAAACATATAAGCGGCCTGCGTGAATATGCCTAGTTTCCTACCGAGCAATGCTCCGGAGAGCAAAACAAAAAAAGTCTGCAAAGTAAGCGGTACGGGAGTAAAAGGCAAAGGTATACGCACAAAAGCCGATAAAGCAGTCAAAGCAACAAAGGCGCCCACAGCGAGCAACCGGCAAAGTCTCTTGTCGCTGATTAACTCCCTCTTCATAGTTATTTCCATGTCCGTCTCCTCATTTTTCCCCAGCCTCCGGCGCTTGGGGAAAAATGACCCCGAGCTCCCGCGAGGGGGAGAGTTTTCGTTAAAGTTATAATTTCTATATATTATATATGAAAACTACAGAATAGCAAAA
>Ga0268280_1000113_pt1 | contig 79141 bp, 82 predicted proteins | sample saktaG_9_FD_190139 | JGI IMG/M metagenome (GOLD analysis project Ga0268280, IMG submission 190139) | Saline water microbial communities from Sakinaw Lake, British Columbia, Canada - sak_2011_5_24_40m | ecosystem: Environmental > Aquatic > Non-marine Saline and Alkaline > Saline ...
TTTAGTTTTGTGCGCATGCTATTGTTACTAGTGCTGTTTTTGTTCCTGCTGGTGTGTTTTGGTCTACTGTTATGTTGAATTCTAGTGTCATCATGTCTATTGTGTCTGGGTATGTGAAGTTGCTGCATATTGTTGTTTCTGTTTCGTTGGCGTTTCCCCAGTATGTTCTGTTTCCTGCTACGCATCCTCCTTGTAATGCTGGTGATTCATAGGTTCCGTTTACTTGCATGTATTGGAAGTCGTCGTTGCTTGCTCCTGGTCCTCCTAGTAGTGTTGTTCCGTTGACGTCTGTTTTGAATGTTACGTTTAGGTTTACGTTTCCTGTGTTGTTTATCATCATTCCTCTGCATGCTGCGTTTGATGTGCAGTCGTTGCTGAATCCTGTTGGTGCTGTTGCGTTTGTGCTTAGTAATGCTGTTCCTGTTGGTATTCCTGATCCGAATGTTACGTTGCTGTCTATTACGCAGTTAGCTGCTGTTGTTATGCTTACGCTTACGTTTCCAGCAACCATGCCAGTTAATCCTTCATTGTTTATCTTGTTGAGGCTTATTATTGTTCCTCCAAGGCTGATGACTATCGCTGAAACCAATAACAATGCCAGGCTTTTGTTTGATAATTCCATTTTTTCACTCTCCTTATTTTCTAGGTTTTATCTCTAAAGTCACTTTTCCAGTTGAGCTTTCCATAGCCGGCTCTTTCTGCGGCAGAATCGTAAGGCTTACTTTTCCGGCGTTTTGCGCATGGTTTTCTGAGATAGCTCCAGGCTTCACGTTGAGGTTCTGCACCTCATTCAGCACAACGAGCGTGCTCAGAACGCTTATGATCACTGTCAAAACGACAAGAACAACTATGGTCTTATTAGATACGTCTGATACATCTGCTTCCATGTTTACCAACCCTCAACCCAAATTATTGTGATGTACTGCGCCTTTGCACCAGTATTTCATGATTTTTTCTTTTGATGATATATAAATCTTTCTAAACTCTTCGTTGAGAACGCCTAAATAAACCATTCTTGTGTGATTACAAATGCAGAAATCTATCTGATGCTTATCTCCAGCTGCTTGCCTTCGCTGATGTTCAGGGAGCTGACATTGATGGTCTTCTGCAGGTCTTCCTTCCATTCTTCAACAGCTTTCTTATCCATCTTGTAGACGGCTGCTTCGCTTTTCACATCAACTTTTCCAGCGACCTCTTTGAGAGATATGCTCTTTTGGGCTTTGTACTTCCTCACCTCGCCTATTATATTGATGGCTAGTTCTCCGGCAGAATAAGCATCAATATCTTTTAGCTCAGCATCATGTTTCGGCCATTCAGCCCGGTGCACGCTCTTACATCCATCACTTTCGTGCTTTGCGTAGTGAGCCTGGTAGAGCTCTTCTGTTATGAAAGGCATTATCGGAGCATAGAATTTCAGCACTCCGAGGAACGCGGCGTTGAGAACTGTCTGCGTGCTCCTCCTCTGCTTTCCTTCCTTGTCTTCAGAGTAAAGCCTGCGCTTAGCAATCTCCAAGTAGTTGTCGCATAGGTCTCGCCAGAAGAAAAGATCTGCGACTTTACGAGCCTCGCTGAAATTATAATTATCAAAATGAGCAGTCGCTTCCTTAACAGCGCTGTTGAACTTTAGCAGCAGCCACCTATCCATCAGTTCAAGCTCATCAAAGTCCATCTCTTTGCTTTCGTCAAAGTCAGCCAGATGCTGGTAACAGAATTTCGCTGCGTTCCAGAGCTTTGTTATGGTCTTCTTGCCTGTGACAAACTCCTTCTCCTGGAATGCTATGTCTTCTCCGAGCTTTGTGCCAGAAGCCCAGAACCTCAAGGCATCGGCGCAGTACTTTGTTATCACGATCCGTGGCTCTATGACATTGCCTTTTGACTTGCTCATTTTCTCCCCCTTAGGATCAAGTGCCCAGCCGGATATCATTATCTCATTCCAAGGAATCTTATTATTATGCAGATGCGACTTGACCACTGTGTTGAAAAGCCAGAAAGTGATTATGTCGTGCGCTTGCGGTCTCAGGCTCATGGGATAAAGCTTATGTTCAATCTTTGGGAATAGTGAGGCGGCAATCTTTGGCGTCAGGCTGCTTGTCGCCCAGGTATCCATGACATCCTTTTCAGGAACAAACTTGTCATGGCCGCACTCAGAGCATTTCTTTATCGGAGGATTATCAGTCAATGGGTCCACTGGCAGCTGCTTCTCTTCAGCCATGACCTCATGGTCGCACTTCTCACAATACCACACAGGGAATGGGACTCCGTAATGCCTCTGCCTTGATAATGACCAGTCCCATTGGAGGCCTTTCACCCAGTTGTCGAACCTGTTGATCATGAAATCAGGATACCATTTCATCTCCCGTCCGATGCGCAGGAAATCATCCTTTAAGTCAAGGTATCTTATGAACCACTGCTTTGAGTTCATTATCTCAATCTCATGTCCACAGCGCTCATGCACATTGACAGCGTGCTTTATCTTGGTCTCTTTTAGGTGCAGGCCTGCTGCTTTCAGGTCAGAGACGATCGCTTCCCTTGCCTGCTTGATCTTGAGGCCCTTGTATTTGTCTGCTAGCTCAGTCATCCTCCCATTCTTTGTGATGACCACGCGCATCGGAAGGTTGAATGCCTTGTAATGCTCAATATCATCCTGGTCTCCGAAAGTGCAGCACATAAGGATTCCTGTCCCTTTGTCAGGCTTTACTTTCTCAGAGGCCATTATAGCCACTTCGTGGTTGAACAGAGGAACTCTTGCTTTCTTGCCGAACAGCGGCTTGTAGCGCTCATCCTCAGGATGCGCAAATATGGCTACGCATGCAGGGAGCAGTTCAGGTCTCGTAGTGGCGATCACCAAGTCTTTAGTATGTTTACCATCCTCGACCTTGAATATTATCTCATGGAACTTTGACTCTAGCTCCTCATCCTGCATCTCGACCTGGGCTATGGCCATTCCGCACTCAGCGCACCAGATGGTCGGGCCCTCCTTCCTGTACTCGCGACCTGCCTTGTAGAGGTCGATGAAGGATTTCTGCGAGAGCTTCCTGCAATGGTCGTTAATTGTGCTATAGAATATATTAAAGTCACAGGACATCGCGATGTCTTTCCAGTCCTGTATGAATGCTGGTCTCATCTCATCGAGAGTGTTCAGACAGAGCTTGATGTATTCTTTTCTGTCCATCAGGGCAGACCTGACATTCTTCATCTTCTCAATGAGCCTGTCTGTCGCAAGGCCATTATCATCTGTGCCGAAAGGATAGAAAAGCTCAAAACCCTTCATCCGTTTATATCTCGCTATCATATCCTGCTGTGAAAAAGAGAATGCGTGCCCTATGTGCATCTTGCCGGAGACTGTCGGCGGAGGAGTGTCTATCGAGAATATGGGCTTCTTGCTCTCAGGGTCGAACCTATATATATTCTCCTTCTCCCAGTACTGCTGCCACTTCTTCTCAGAGCTGGCTGCGTCGTAATTGCCTTCTAACATGCTGATAAGAAAGAGCGAGGCTTATTATATAAAGCTTTTTGTGTCAAGAAGAATCAGCGCTTCCTTACTATATGCTCGTCGACCTTCTTCAGGTATTTCATTAGTAGCTTGTTCTGATGCTCAAGCTGGCCCATCTTCTCCTGAAGGTCGTTCTTTATCGAGAGCAGCTCGTTCTTGTTGGCTTTGCTGTTATGGGTCTTCTTTACCTTATCGAACTCCTGCAGGGCGCTCTTGAGCTCTCCATGCTTCTCTTCGCACTCATTCTTGTTGACGTGCTTGTTCGATAGAATCCTCATCTGGCCGAGCCTATGAGCCTCCTTGACCTTTCCGAGCTCGTTCACTATCTCGCGTATGAACTTTGCGTTCTCAAACAAGAGTTCCTCGTGCTTGTCGAACTTCTTGAGTTCCTCACGCACCCAGGCCATCTCCCTCTGGTGCACCAAGTCCTCCATCTGAGTCTCTATGCGGTACATGTCAGAGACTTTCTTGGTGAGGACAGTCTCATGATAGGCAAGGCTTTTCTCCATACGCTCAAGGCGCTCAAGCTCTTTCTCAATCCTTTGCACCTTGGCTCTCAGCTCAGGAAGCTCCTCTGAGCCCTGAGATCTGCTTTTAATCTTAAGCAACGCACTCATCCCAGATTAGTTTATTGGAAAGCCTGTTTAAATATTTTGCTATGGCTCGCGGATTTTGAAGGCACCTTTTGTTCTCAGTTAATTATTTATACTCCGAATCACTCACTTTTGCGATATGGCAGTCCAAATTGTAAAGAAAGGGGAGCGAAAGAGGCCGGCGGGAAAGAAGGCTGAAGAGCTCAAAGTATATGATTCGGCGCCAGAGAAGACCGGTGGAGGAATCGGCGGTTTTTTATCATTCCTGTTTCCCATCGGAAAAGAGAACAAGCTCAAGCTGGAACTAATCAAGGAATTATTCTCAAAGAGCGAGCTTGATGAGCTCAAATCGTTATTGAGGTCTCACAAGGTTCGTTTCGCTGAGGAGAGCTTCAGCACAACCCATGATTTCTTTCCTGACTCAAAATATCTTGTGCTTGCCTCTAATTCCATAAACCGCAGGATAAAGGAGCGGATTGAATTCCTCAACCGTCGGGTGCGGGAATTTGAGCGTGAGAAGGTTTTCATAAAATTCTCATCCATCGCAGAGGAGAAGATCGGCAGCATGATAGCCCATAACATCATAGGTATGGACGCGGTAAAAAGAGCAGGGTTGCTGCAGCTGTTCGCATCAGAAAAAGTCCACATCCTACTGCTTGGCGATCCTTCGACCGGCAAGACCGCTGTGCTGAGAAGCATAGCTGACCTTGCGCCTATAAGCAGTTTTGGCCTTGGCAGCGGAAGCAGCAAAGCAGGGCTCACAATCACATTTGCAGGAAAAGAAATGATCAAGGGAATACTTCCCTCAGCAGATGGTGGCATCGCGTGCATTGATGAGCTGAACCTCCTCAAGGGAGTGGACCGAGCAGGCTTGCTGAATGCCATGGAGAAAGGAAGCATCACATATGACAAGGGAAACAATCACGTGCAGGTAGATGCTAGAGTGAAGGTTTTTGCCAGCGCAAACCCTGACGGAGATAAGTTCGTCGGAAACACAATAGATGTCCTAAGAAATCAGGTTCCTTTCGAGCAGGCCCTTCTTTCAAGATTCCACCTTGTGTTCCTGATACGCAGGCCTAGCACAGAAGAATTCCTGAGAATAACAGAGAACATAATAAAGGGAGAGCGCAAGAGCCTGGATCCGAGCAACGTGAGCTTTGTCAAGGAGTACATAAGCTTCGCATTGAAAAGAGGGGTTGAGTTCGATAAGTCCCTCGGCGCCATGATACAGGGCTTTGTCCAGGACGCTCGCAAGGACGAGGAGAAGTTCCTGGTGGAGATAAGCCCTCGCACAGTGACCGGCATGATAAACATGGCAAAGGCCTCTGCAAGGCTAAGGCTGGCAGCGAAGGTCGACAAGGGCGACATAATAAAGGTCCTGAAGATATTCAACGAAGCTCTCTACGTCAAAAGAGAGCCAAGATAAAGCTTCTTCTATTACAGCTTTGTCGAGAGTGGCGCCTAGCGAGCCTTGAAATATTTCTGCGATGCGTTCGGATGGCTCGGTCATGTCAGCAGATACATGAACTATGCGAGCGCGCCTCGTATTCTCGACAGAGCTGTTGATTCTAACCTCTAAGTTCCGCTCTCCGTAAACTATATAAACAAAACAAGCCTCTTATCATCTATGTTTTTGAATAACATCTTATGGGGCAACACCTTTGCCCAGTATATATGGTTCCTTGTCTATGTGACGCTAGGCATAATCCTAGGCAAGGTAGTCTATTTTGTAAGCTCAAAGTTCGTCCGCGCGCTGACCAAGAAAACCAAGTCCAAGTTTGACGACCTTCTCATAGAGCTTCTTGAGAAGCCGATAATATTCATCATCATATTGGGTGGGTTCTACCTCGGGCTGCATCAGCTAATCCTCTCAGAGAAATTCAGCCTGTTCCTCAACGAGATACTGACGGTCCTGTTCGCCCTTAACATAAGCTGGGTCATAATCAACTTCATCGATGCGGTGATAATAAATTATGTCAAGCCGCTGACCGTCAAGTCAAAATCAGACCTAGACGACCACTTGCTGCCGTTAATCAGGAAGGCTGTCAAGGTGCTGTTCTGGGCTATAGTCGTCATCATGATCATCAAGAGCTTCGGCTTTGACGTATCTGCGCTGGTGACTGGAGTGGGGATTGGCGGTCTTGCGTTCGCTCTCGCAGCCCAGGACTTGCTCAGCAACCTGTTCGGCGGAATAGCCATACTCACCGACAAGCCCTTTAAGATTGGAGACAGGATAAAGATAGGCGCCAACGAAGGATTCATCCGGGAGATAGGCATGAGGACCACGAGGATGGAGACCCTTAGCGGCACCCAATTAGTAATTCCGAACGCGGAAATAGCTAAATCTGTATTAGAGAATGTCTCAAGAGAGAAGGCGCGAAGAGTGATGTTAACAATCGGCGTCACATACGATACTTCGAAGAAAAAGATTGTTGAAGCACAGAAGATAATATATGAGGTCGTCAAGAACCACAAGCTCACAGAGAATGAATCATTGGCTGCGTTGAGCGAGTTCGGAGACTCATCCCTTAACATTTTGATAATCTATTGGATAAGGGAGATTAACGTCGATAATTTCCTGGCCATCAAGAATGACATAAACCTTGCCATAAAGGAGAAGTTCGAGAGGGCAGGCATAGAGATTGCCTTCCCGACCAGGACTGTGCACATAGTGCAGGACAAGAAGCGAAAGAGATGAACAACCAGAACAAATCAGCCAAGAACGATTCTAATTCTCTGATATTTGTAGTGCAAAAACACTCAGCGACGCACCTCCATTGGGATTTCCGCCTTGAGATGGACGGAGTCCTCAAGAGCTGGGCAGTGCCAAAAGAGCCGAGCAGCGAGCCTGACGTCAGGCGCTTGGCTATAATGGTGGAGGACCACGACCTCAGCTACGCTGATTTCGAAGGTGAGATCGAGGAAGGAAGCTACGGCGCAGGCAAGGTCGAGACCTGGGACCGAGGGACCTGTGAGCTTGAGAGCAGGAAGACAGAGGGTGGCGAGGACAGAAAATTCGTGTTTGTGCTTCACGGCAAGAAGCTGAATGGAAGATTCACTCTGCTGAAGTTCGAGAAGGCAGGACCAAAGGAATGGCTTCTGTTTAAGACGAAAGAAGAAGAGATTGGAGAGAAGAAAAATTAATTTTTTAATTCAACCCATATTTTTTTAGCGTATTGTTCCAACTCTTGCTTTGTTTGTGTTATTCGAGTGCCCGTGCTAAAGTGATAATCATGTATATGCTCGCCGAATATTTCTTTAAACATAGGTGTTGTCCTGTCAAATTCAATAGGAGAGCGGAGATTAAATTCTGAGCCGCTATGCTTCGTAATAGTCAGATATCTTTTTATCTGGTTCAGGTATTGGGACCTTATCTTGTTTTTGTCAATAGGGGAGTTGAAGATTGCGTTGACTATTAGAGAATTGTCTAATTCTTCTAATCCTATTCTTGTGAACAGGGCAGGTTCCGGTATAATATTTTTTCTTTCTTTTGATTGGGAATCGCTGTTTTTTTCTAATTCATCTTGGTATAAATAGATCGGCCAACCATCTGAAAATGAGCTGCACTTGTGAAAAATTACTATATCATGCATCATTCCACTATTGTAATACTCTCCAATCAAAAGCAAATTGTCATTGTCTTTCCCATTCTGGTTTTTCTCTTTGTAGAACACTCTTTCGATGTCTTCGATTTTTCGCTCTTCGCTAAAGTAAGGATATTTTTTCCCAGTCTTGAATTTGAATGTCTTATTCCTGAAGTCGATTTGAAATTTCCTTTCCACCTTTGATTCCAGCCCGATTTCAAATAAAAGTCCATCTATAATTCTTCTTTCTTCAGTTTTGTCAAAAGAATATTTCATAATTAAGTTGTTACTGGGAAGTAATTTATAAATCTTATTGAAATGTTATCGTGTTGCTGTTCCCATCTATCTAAAAACCAATCAGAAAGCTTTATAAATCACTCCCTTGTTCTTGAAGATATGAAAGCGAATGAAGAAGTTCAGGAGATAACCTCTGGCAAGGGCGACAAGTGCATGTCATGCCATACCAGCGTCGTGAACGAGAAAGGAGCAGTCAAGTTCAACTGCCCTGGCTGCGGCAAGTACCAGATAATCCGCTGCCTGAACTGCAGAAAGATAGTGACCAAATACAAGTGTCCGCTCTGCGGCTTTGAAGGCCCGAACTGAAAATAGATTATTCTAGCAATAAAAATTTGATAATAGCGAAAGCCATTATCTTTTTTGTTTTTGTGTGTTTGCTCTTTTTTTTGCGCTTCAGTAAAGCATCTCCTTGTTCATAGGATAAGGCGTGACTTTCCTTATGTCTTTTTCGTTGAGCACGAACTGCATCACTCGGTTCAACCCTATGCCGCAGCCTGCGTGAGGTACAGGGTGGTCTCTCACTAATCCAGTGTAGCTTTCAAAGTCCTTTAAGTCTTTTCCCATGCTTCTCAATATCCTCATCATCTCAGAGCTATCAAGCCTTTTCATAAGCCTTTCATAATTGTGTTCGCGAACAGCACTGCCGACTGCCTCTCCGCCTGGCGGCAGCAAGAGGTCTGCACTGTTGACAATCAATGGGTTTTCCTTGTTTTCCTGCATGTTGAAGAACTTTATCGCAGTAGGGTAGCGCGTGACAAACACCGGAGCATCCCCGAGCTTTTTCATGAGCTCTGATTCCTGCTGGCTCTTGAGATCATCACCCCATCTCAATCCAAGCGTCTTGACTGCTTCATCATAGCTCACCCTCTTGAATGGATGCTCAAGTCTTTCAAGGCGCTCGATGTCTGCTCCGAGCCGGTATAGGCTGCTCTTCTCTGTCTTCAGGGCATAGTCGACCATTGCAGTGATGGTGCTCTCGACATGATGCAGCAGCTGCTCAAAGCCATCCTCTTTTTTAGGATTATACCTGAACTCGAACTCGACGAGAGGGAACTCTGTCAGGTGCCTGTTGTCCACGACGTCCTCTTTCCTGAAGCTATGTATTGTGGCGCATACCTTGTGTAGCCCTTGCACCATTTCCTCTAGGGCTGTCTGGCCCGTCTGTGTCAGGAAAGCTTCTCTTCCATAGTAGTCTATGTCATAGAGGGTGTTCACGTTCTCGCAGGCGCCGGTCACGCTGACGATGTGCGGTACGCTCGGAATCCAGACAAAGCCTTTCTGCTGGAAATACTGCTCTGCCCCTCTCATAAGGGCGCACTCCACTCTTGCGACAAGAGCTTTCCGCTCAGTCTTACCCAACTCTTTCAATGCTTTTCCTTTTCCTCCATTCGCTTCTTTTTTCTTCTCTTCCATGTTGTTCTCTCCCTCGCAGAGCATGGCTCCCGCTATCCAAGTGAAAAAAGGTTCCCCCTAGAAGCAGCGGCGCTTCCCTGCGCCTTCTCAGAGCTTTATCTTTGCGAGCATGAATCCATTAAGATGATCAGGAGCGAATATTTCCTGCTGGAAGAAAATAAAACAAACAATTCTGAAAATCCAGAAGAAAATAAAGTTACCGACAGAGAATTTGCTGTCAGCGAAGCAATAAACCATATTAAAAATATAATACTCTGACTGCTAGTTTAAATTGTTTGTTGTTCTCCACAATACACATCAACATCTGATATATCTACCTGAATTCAATAAAATTTATAAATCATCCTCGAAACCCGAGAAGCATGACAAACGCGATAATAACACTCAAGATAATGCCGGAGAGCCCTGACGTAGACCTTACCCATATCGAGGCAGAGGCAAAGAAGAAGATAGCGGCCTTCGCAGGCGAAGGAGAGACCCGTGTAGAGATAGAGCCGATAGCCTTCGGCCTGAAAGCAATCAAGATAATGTTTGTCACCGACGAAAAGAAAGGCGGCACAGACTCGCTCGAAGCAGAGATAATGACAATCAAAGGAGTCAACTCAGTCGAAGTGATCGACGTCAGAAGAGCGATAGGATAAAATCATTCTTTTATCTGTTTTCCAGGATATTCCGATTTTGCACATGCTGTCGTAAGATTCTACCGCAAAATCCCCGTAAGAAACACAGCTCTTATCTGATAGTCACTCATAAGCCTTCACTACAACGTCCGCAAACCTCTGATAGACTGGGTTTATTATTATCAGGTCTTCTCCGCTTTGGGTGTCGGAATCAGCATCGCTTTTCAGGACAAAGATTGTTCCGTACTCATTCAATCCTAACAATCGGTCAGAGTCTTCCTGCATCACAAGGCTTTCCTCGTTGATTTCGATGCCGTAATCCTTCACTAAGAAATTCGTTATAATATCTTTCTTCCCATTCTCCACCAGCTGCTTTGGCGTCACAAAGCTCATGTTGATGTAATTGTTCACCTCATTGTTGATTTTGAGGATTCCGTTTCCTGCTGTGATGATGCTCGCTTTCCCGCCATTGATGCTTCCATCGCCGTTGAGATCAATACTTAGCGTGTTGTTCGGCCCGACAAAGAAATTATGCTTCACATTGTAGATAATAAGCTCTCCACTAGCATTAGTTCCTGGAGTACCCCGGAAGTAGACGTAGAACTTCTCGAGCGCAGGATCTTCAAAGGCCACAAGTTCCTCTTCATAGTTTATGCGGCCAAGCCTTATGATGTTGGTTATCCCCCCGAGCTCACGGTTGTTGTTGATTATGAGATAATCATCCTTCTCAATATTATAATCGGTGCTGCCGCTCCCTTCCTTGTACACAAGCCCATAATCCTCTCCGCCGATCTTGAAACTCGGCAGCCATGCAAGGTCAAGGCTATAGCTAATGTTGATGTTGTTGACGAACTCAAGCTTGTATTTCTCGCTTCTCCTCTCAATACTGGTCTCTATAACAGGAGAATCCGTCAGCCCGACATATTCCAGGTCGAGCCTGTTGGTCATCAATGATTCCCTGTCCCAGATTACGTCAGTGAGCTTTTGTCCCGGCAATACCTTCAGCGGCTCGTCTGCCAAGATTATCACCCGAAGATAATCTTTTCCTAAGGTGATGTTGAGCCTCTCCATTGACTTGCTCTTCTCATTGATCAGGGCGCCATGCTGATTCCTGAAGAGTATGCTGTCCGGTGTTGATAATCCCTCAAGCTTCAGAGAAGAGTTGGTCGCCTCCACAATAACGTATTTATGGCCTAGAAAATCAATTGATTCTCCCTCGAAGAACTTGAATATGCCGCCGCTTAGCCGCAGCAGGTAATCAAATATAACATCGCCTTCCTTGAACTCAAGATAGGTCGTGGCTTTCTCACTCTCCTCATCATAGCCAAAGACCACCTTGCCTGAGCGCAATGTGAGCAGTTGCTCATATAACGCAACTCTCGGTCCGAAAGCTTGGGTGTTGCTCGCGATCCTCCCGCCTCGCAGGACTTCCCGCATCTGCATCCCTGTGAGGGTTCCCATCACTCCGCTGATGTTCTCGCCAATGCCCAGAAGATTGTATCTTCCCATGACCCTGAATCCTACCGAGGGGATGTAATCTTCGAACGAAGCACCATCTATCAACTCATCATCCTCAGACACAGGATTGGCTGTGCCAGTGGTGCCGGTCTCTGATATCTCTTCAGGAGAATAATTCCTCTGCCTCGCTCTCAGATCAGCCATCACATCAGCCGGCGTGACTGTGACTGGAGTATCGACAGGCTCCTCGGCAGCCTGGCAGTCGATGTCGCAATGGCCAATCTCATCACCAGAGCACAGCCTATCGCCGCAAACGCTGGAATAATGCACTACTTCTTCCTCGGAGGTGCATGAAATCAAGAGCATGGATAAAGTTAATAAACAAAGAAACATTACCAATGGTCGCCAGAGAGATTTTTTCATCATGAAATCATAATCTGGAAAGACGTGTATATAAATATTTGTGAAATGCTGATAACAAGGTGATGCAAGATGCTTTTATGGAACTTCGGGAACTGGTTGGATGATAAGCTGCACAAGCGGGAACGGACAGTAAATGAGGAGGTCAGCCTGGATAGGGTCATTTCGATGCTGGAGTTAAGCTGCTTCAAGGATGTGAAAGTCACGAAGTATGATTTCAAAGATTCCCTTGGCTTGAGAAATAAGCCCTTCTCCTTCTTGAAGAATTATTTCACTCCAGAGGACCAAGACCGCCAATTGGTGGCAAAACATTCAATATCCTGCTCAAAATCAGGTGCGGAATTGCATCGCTTGCTATTCAGTTATTCTGTGAAAGGATGGCAATCAGAGGGAAAAATGGGTTTCGCTTCTTCTTTTTGGCAGAGCCACTACACTCCCAGAAGCTATCCTGTATTCAGGAACACGAGGAACGCACTGATAGAATTCTATTCAAAGAGCTGACATCTGAAGTTTTGTATCATCCCGCGGCAAAACCTTTTAAAACAGGCACAGCCTTCTGATAGCTATGCATCATCCTAAGAACATCAGGAGTCCTATCATCTCTGTGCTCGGGCATGTGGACCACGGAAAGAGCTCACTATTAGATGCCATCCGGGAATCTAATATCGTGGCAAAAGAGGCCGGAGCGATTACCCAGGCGATAGGGGCAAGCATAGTCCCTCTTGACGTGATAAAGTCAAAATGCAGCAGCTTAAAAGGGCAGATGAAGCTCAACTTCACAATACCAGGACTGCTTTTCATCGACACTCCAGGCCACGCTGCTTTCACAAGCCTGAGAAAAAGAGGAGGCGCGCTTGCAGACATAGCAATTCTTGTTGTTGATATCAACGAGGGATTCAAGCCTCAGACAGCAGAAGCCATGGATATACTGCGCGCGAGCAAGACTCCTTTCATCATAGCAGCCAATAAAGTCGACATGATTCCTGGCTATGAGGACAAAGACTGTTCGCTTGTGCAGAACCTTTCTTTGCAGACAGGGAACACGCAGCAGCTGATAGACGAGAAACTTTACACCATAATAGGGCAGGTATATGACCGCTTCAAGATCAACGCCGACAGGTTTGACAGGGTGGATGATTACACAAAGAAGATTGCTATTGTGCCCTGTAGCGCAAAGACGCGCGCTGGCCTTGCAGAGATACTGATGATAGTGGCAGGCCTTGCCCAGAAATATCTTGAGCAAAGCCTCAACATCGACGTTAGCGGACCGGCGAAAGGGACAATCCTCGAGATAAAGGAGACTGAGGGCCTTGGGACGACTCTCGACGTGATAATCTATGAAGGTACGCTAAAGGTCAACGACACAATCGTGATTGGCTCGATGAATAAGCCTATAGTCACAAAGGTCAGGGCTTTGTTCCAGCCAGCGCCGCTCCAGGAGATGAGGGATAAGAAATCAATCTTTATCAGTGTCAAAACAGCAACGGCGGCGATAGGTGTGAGAATCAGTGCTCCTGATCTCGACGAGGCAGTGGCAGGCATGCCTCTAGTCTCCTGCGCGGATGATGCTAAGAGCATAGCTGAAGCAGAGAAGAAAGTGCAGTCTGAGATTGAAGAGGTCCTGCTCGATACTGGAGCGAAAGGAATTATCATAAAGGCTGACAGCCTCGGAAGCCTGGAAGCCATACTGAAACTCTTCGGGGAGAAGAACATAAAAATCAGGAAGGCGAGCATTGGCAACATCTCAAAGAAGGACATGCTTGACGCTGAGAGCAATTATGAGCAGGACCCGATGCTATCTGCTATCATAGGTTTCAACGTCGAGATGGACAAGACTCTGGAAGAGAATAGGCGCGTCAAGATAATACTCAGCGACATAATCTACAAGCTCCTCGACGACTACATCCTCTGGACTGAGGAGAAGAAAAAGAATGTTGAGGCAGAGCAGCTGGACCTCTTGGTCAGGCCCTGCAAGCTCGAGATACTGCCGATGTGCATATTCCGCCAGAGCAACCCTGCAGTCGTAGGAGTATATGTTCAGGCAGGCATAGTGAAGGTCGGCACTCCTTTGATGAAGACTGGGAAGCAATTGACTGTCGTGAAATCAATCCAGGCCGAGCGTGAGACCCTTAGCCAGGCAGAGCAGGGAAAGCAAGTCGCAATAAGCCTGCCTGACGTGATGTGCGGCCGTCAGATAAACGGCGAAGACATACTCTACAGCGCCATACCCGAGGATGATTTTAGGAGGATGAAAAAGCTCAAGAAATACCTGACTGAGGCAGAGCTTCAGGTCATGCGGGATATCGCTGAGATGATGAGGAAAGGAAACCCTGTGTGGGGTGTGTAGATGCAAAGCCTTAAGTTCCTGAATTCTAAAGAGAAGCGCGAGATAAGAAGAAAGCTCGAGGAGAATTATGGCTTTGACGGAGAGCTTGAAGGAGCGCTTCTTCTCAGCACAAAAGAGGAAAGGATATACTTGTTTTCAGGGGCAGAGCTATTGCCTGATGGATTTGATAAGAGGGTGAGGGTCGATAGGGCGGGCCTTTACATCGGAAAGATACTCTCGAACGGAATACTTCTTAATGTTGAGGGAAGCCAGATCGTCGGTCCTCACGCGAAAAAAAATGTTATCGAGCTGGATGAAGGCCATCTTGAGCCTTGGGTGAAAGGAGAAGACCTTGAGCTGAGCCCTGCAGAGAAGGAGAAGACCGGAGGAGAGAAGGGGATATTCATCATGAAGCACGGAAGCGATTTCCTCGGCACAGCGATAATAAAGGACGGCAAAGCCATCAATCAGCTCTCGAAGAACAGGCGAGTGAAGAACCTTAACCGATAAGTGTGCTTTCTGTGTTTTGATGTTTTCTGACTGTGACTCTTTTTTTCTTTCAGGGCAGCGCTCCATCGCAGGCGATCGTGTGATATGCGTTGCGGTGATGCAGTGATAAGAATTTGATTCTACGTCGTGGCTCGGTTCAAAGCTTTAAACCAGAAATAGACCATCTTTTATCTTTTAATGCTTTATTAGGGTCATAAACGCCTTTTTTTGCGCCCATAACACTCATATTCGGTTCTCCTGGACCACTGCTTTCTAACAAGTAATCAGAATTTACAAAATATCCAATATCTGGAATCGGGCTTTGATCCACTCTTACATAAGTTATTCTAGGAATCATAAACCCTTTATCCTTGATAATGAAAAAATACTCTGGCCCATAAAAAAGATTATCTGCAGAACTTCCATTATGTTCTTGTAGATATTCTTCCAGATCCCCTCTGATCTCAGGAGTGTATGGTTTGAACATATCCCGATAATCCATACAGCCAAGGAAACAAAGGGACTTTTTAAATTTACTGCAAAGAATAATAAATAATTTTAAGAATTTTCAGTTCCGCTTAGAGCAAGTCCTCGATGGGCTTCTCTGGCTTCTTGGGCGTCTCGTTCTTTGCGCCTTCGACCGCATCCTTCTCGAGGTCTACACCCTGCTCTTTGAGGGCTGAGATATGCATCTGCATGAGCTGCTCCACGATCTGGACAATTCTTACCAGCTCCTGGCGCTCCTTTGCGAGCGTGCTAAGCGATCCCTTGTGGAATCCTATCTGCTCTTCCTTACTCATGTTCTTTGTCTCTTTTTCAGTTTCATTCTTTGGTTTCTTATCTGCCATCAGTCAATCACCTATATTGTTTACGTTTGTTTACGTCAATCCAATCAATAAAAATATTTTTCTTGATAATCATGTTATCAAGCCAGAATTATAAATTTTTGCTTTCCCGGCTTGGAAGTGTGTTTCTGAGAGATGCAGAATTGTTTATAAATCTTTTTACCGATTATCGCTCATGTGAATTTTCAACCAATCTGAAACCATATTTATTCTCCCTTTGTAATCAGTCTCTTCTAATCGAAGAATATTGATTGATAACGAGCTATAAAGCTTATCATAGGCGCACATAACTGCCTGCAGATATCCAAAATTATCTTCGCGCCATTTTTTGCTTTCAGTTTGCCATCTTTCATTCAATCTCTCTCTTACCCAATCAAAAGGTGGAGCGATATGAATGACTGTTTTTGGCAGAAGACTTTCTGGAAACAATGCTTCAAATACATCTGAATGATGCTTGATATCCTCGTCAGAGACCCAATTAAGTTTTTGAAAGGCATTCATATATGCAAAATTATCGTAAACACACCTGTTGCCCAAAATCAGCTGATTCTTGTTGGTTTGCGCCAACATCAGTTGCTCCCTGGCTTCAATATAATATTTTGTCAAACGCCAAACTGAACGTATATAAGTATCTTCCAGCTTGACACTGTGAACTCGTTTATGCTCCAGAAATCCGTCATTTTTTGTAATTTCCCTGACTAATGTGGATTTTCCAGATCCATGAACCCCAGAGAAATAGACTATCCTATCCAGCATTTCCTGCCATCCATTCAAATTTTGTCAATTTCGAAGTTTTACCTGTGTATCCTAGTCGGGAAACATCTTTGATCATTGCCTGCGCTAGAAAAGCGGCTTCTTCGCGAATGTCTCCTGATTTTTTATAGCCGTTTATCCGACCATAATATTCCACTTCTAGCTGATACAGGCTCTTTCTTGATTCTGATGTGCACATATTTTTTGCCAAAACAAAGATCCTGCCAGAAACAGGGTTAAAGACGAAAGCTTCTTCACTTTTCTTATGGAACGAACCGATGTATTCAAGGGGGAGATCGTGAGTTCTGGCCTCTTTTGCAATAAAAGTCATTATCTCTTGGGAGGTCATATCCATTTTATGTTCCTCGTCCCTTCTTAATATGAAAATCCCTTTTTCATTGAGATAGGTGGTTTTTCCTTTGATTTTGATTTTGGTTTTGCCTCCTTTTCTTACTTTTGTAAACGCTTCTGTGACAATACCCTTGCCAGATATATAGCCATAACATTCGTGAATTGCCTCTGAACCGCCCAGAATTTTGTCAAGAGAATAAGGAGCGGGAAAATCAATTTCTCCCCACAAGGGAGGCATTTCTTTGAAAGCCAACCCTCTCCGTGATTCAATGTCTATTTTAGCCTCCAATTCAGTCCCTTCAAGGTTCTCCCTGGTATATCCTGCTTCATTACATAAAGTCTCGATCACGCTCTCGGAATTATCTTTCTCAGGTTTATCTTTCTTAGGCTTTTCTTCTTCTTTAGGAGTTCTTGAATAAGTATTCCCATATCCAATATTCCCATATCCAACTACAATATTTCCGTATCCGACCATATTTTTTGTGAAATCTTAGCAATATTTAAATAATTCCTCGATTTAATTCGAGTAAATTGAAATATTCGGGAAGCCTTGTAAAAAAAGAAAGGGAACTGATATTCAAGCTGTTCTTAGACAGGAATAAACTGAAATTCGGCGAGATTGAAAAAGAAATAAAGATAAGATCTAACATGGTTTCATACCATCTTGAGAAAATGCAGAAAGATGGTATCCTTGAAAAAAAGGGCGAATATTATTTCTTGACAAAAACCTCCGAGAGATACATTCCAATATTCTCAAACATGGTCGGCGCCGAATTGAGCCCGCTTCCAGTCATATTGATAGCAGTCATGAACAAGAATAAAATTCTCATGATAAAGAGGAATAAACGCCCTTATAAGAACTATTGGTCAATGATTGGAGGCAAGATGCTGCTAGAGGAGAGCTTTGAATCCGCAAGTTTAAGGCAGGCTAAAGAAAAAACAGATCTTGACTCAAAATTTATCTCCATCAACAGCGTTTTGCACGAACGTGTGGAAGGAGATAATCTCATAAAACACAGTTTTATCCTGTTTTTCACAAAAGTAAAAACGAATCAGAGCAAGTTTAAAGAGACTAGACACGGAACGTTAAAATGGTTCACTATAAAACAATTGGCGAAAGAGAAAGTTATCCCTTCAGATTTCTGGTTGATAAAAAATAAAATAAACTCCCGACTTGATGTAAAAAGTGCTTATATGAACGAAAATGAGGGAGAGCTTTCTTCATTTAGAATTCTGAACTGAATTGATTTTGCTCTTTCTTCAGGCCAGGATCCGCAAAATCATTATAAACTGGCAAGGATTAGCTCGGTTGATGCTCAAGGAATTTTACGTCGAAAAAAAGGCATTGATAAGCGAGGATGCCTGGAAGAGAATGATTTCTGTGATAAGGTCTTCTATAGAGCAGACGCCGAAAGGCGAAGAGGTGACACCTGCTCTGCTGGCAGAGGAAGTTGTGCGGGCGGTAAAGGAACGCATCCCCTCAGAGAAATTCGGTGTGCTCTTCTCTGGCGGAGTGGACAGTTCACTCATAGCCCTGATATTGAAGCAGGCAGGCTGCGAGTTCATATGCTACACCTTGGGCTTCAAGAACGAGGACACAAAAGAGCCAGAGGACGTGGAAGCTGCAGAGAAGACAGCGAAGCTTCTTGGCCTGACACTGAAAAAGAAGATTCTCGACGTGCAAGAAGCAGAAGAGCTGATAGCAAAGACAGTCAAGATTCTCGGACCAGAGCTGAACAATGTCGTGAACGTGGGCGTTGCCGGCGTGGAGCTGGGCTGCATAGAGATGGCAAAAGAGGACGGGGTTGAATATTTATTCACAGGCCTTGGCTCAGAGGAGATATTCGCAGGCTACGAACGCCACAAGCTAGCGGCAGACGCGCATGAGGAATGCTGGAAAGGCCTGCTTGCCATGTACGGGCGAGACCTGCTCCGAGACAATGCGATAGCCAAAAGCGAGAGAATAGCATTCATGACTCCTTTTCTAGACCACAAATTGATCGCTGAGGCCATGCGCATACCTGCAGAGCAAAAGATAAGCCAAGAGCATTCGAAGCTCATTCTTAGGCAAGTGGCAGAGAAGCTCGGCCTTCCAAAAGAAGCTGCCTGGCGCAAAAAGAGGGCTGCCCAGTACGGCAGCAGGCTTGACAAGGCGATTGATAAGATCGCGAGAAAAAAAGGTTTCGGGTTCAAGAAAGATTATCTTAAAAGCCTCGAGTGATAACCCTTCTTCTGGCAAAACTTTATATACGCCATCTTCTAACTCTGGCGCATGGTAGATGTTATCAATGAATCAGCAGGCATAATCAGCGAAGTGTCCCGGACCATCAACCCGTTCATCTCCAAAGTAGTAATAGCTGTGATTATACTTCTCGTAGGACTAATAATAGGAAAACTGCTTGGCAATCTCATAAGGAAGGCTCTCAGCGAAGTGGAGCTTGATAAGCACCTGCGGGCAGCAGTAGGATTCAGATGGTCAATAGAGAAAGGCATAAGCAGGATCATCTCTTATTTCATCTACCTAGTCTCAATAATCCTCTCCCTCAACAGCCTAGGCCTGACAACAGCTATACTAGTCATAATATCCGTCGTGATAATCTTTGTGATAACACTATCATTCCTGCTCGCGATCAAGGACTTCTTCCCTAACCTATTGGCAGGCATCAGGATAAGGATGCGCCACCTGTTCTCTGTCGGAGACGAGATACAGATAAAGGAGGTCAAGGGTATAGTGGTGAGCCTGGGCTACATGGAGACAAGGCTCGAGACCAGCTTCAAGGAAGAGGTCATAATCCCAAACTCAATCTTCAACAAGCGCCAGATCATCATCAGGAGAAAAGCTGTCAATAAGAAAAATAATACAGAATGAATTCTTCAGTGCTCGATGCTTTCAAGCATCCCAGAAAGCTGGTATAATTGCGTCCTGACAAAAGACTGTATGTTTGAGTCCTCGCAAACATCGCTAAGAATGTCGATGCACTTATCAATCTTGAGCTTCACATCCTTGCTGGTTGAAGCCTTCATTATGCCTGCTATCTGCTCAAGCTTGGCGCGTATATTCTTCTGGATTGCAGGGTCTTCCAGTATGTAGCTTATCGTATCTAAGATTTCGTTCACATTTGCCATAGCCCATCACTTCATTCCTGCCTCTCAGTTTTCTGCATCTCCTCAAGCACTTCCTTCTGAAGAGTCTCTGCCTTCTCTCTGAGCTTTGCCTCCTGTTTCTCAAAAGACTCAACCCTTATAAGAAAAATCTCTCTTTTTTCTATGAGCTCCTTTTTCAAGGTTTCCTTGTCCATGGAGACCATTATATTGCCTACGATCTTGAATGATTCCTTCGCGCTCTCAATCTCCCTTTCAGCAGACTCAACTTCTAGGAGCTGCGCCTGGAACTGCTGCTTTTGCAGCGAGAAATTCTGGAGATTCTGCTCCATCATCGAGAGCTGGTTAATCTTTGATTGCACTTCACTATTCATCATCAGCACCTTTTATTACTCCTTTTGTCTTCTCATATACTATGAGCATCTTAGTGATTGAATTCAGCGCCGCTCTGAGAGCTGAGCTGTCCTTTGCGCTCACCGAAAAGATTAATCGGTCCTTTTCTTTTTTCACTTCGTAAGAAGCGCGCTTGTTGTCGAATTCCTTCTCTTCAGAAGCAAAAAGCCTCTCTATATCGCAGATGTCTTTATCGATGATTATCTCTGCTCTGAGCATCTTATCTGGCCTTGACAACAGCTTCTCTTGTCCTGGCCTTGAAAATCATCTTTGAACCGCAATACACGCATCTGACCCTTCGCCTGATGTTTTCAGGCGAAATGGCCTTATTGCAAAAAAAGCATTTGTACTCAACCATGCAAACCACCTACTTTTTTATTCTGACTCCGAAGCTTCCTGCGCCGGCTTCACGGATTCCTGCTCAGCTTCTCTATTCATAGAAGAGCTGGTGACGCTGGCCAGTTTTCCGACTGTGTAAGCCTTATTGGTGAACTTGGCATCGCACTTGTTACACTGCCAGATGCCTGCAGAGACCCTTCGCACCTGCACATAAGTGCAATAGGGGCACTTATGCCTCTTGCTCTGTTCAGACTCGATCTTTCCAAGCTTGAACCTTAAAGTCCTGCCGTACCTTGCGCCCAGCCTCTTGACGCTACCATACTTAACTTTCTTAGCCATTTTAAAAACCTCTGAATAGGATAATTCTAACTCTTATTACCAAACCCTTTGGATTAGAGAGTCATTTATAAAGGTAATGGTTTTCAGGAATGAAAAATAAAAATATGGGGCTGCCCGGAATTTCGTTAATCAATAGATTCAGAGGTTTATTTATCTCTTATTATCCCATTCAATCAATCTTCTAAGATTAACCAATCCGCCGAGAACAATAAGTAAAATACCGGTAAATAAGGCCAGAAACCATCCTATTCTTTCTGCTTTCCATGTGTTATACTTCTCTCTTGGAAGAATATCTTTCAATATGAACGTATCCGAATAGAACAAATTTCTGTAATCATTAGAATCTCTTGTATTATAAAAAGGCAATCTAATCCAGTAGGAAGCATAATCATCTTCTGGTACAAGAACAAAGAACACGTACTCTTTGGTTCTGTTATCTTTTTCACTTTGCGTTTCTCTGAGCACCACATCCGTTTTGTTAGTTGATATCTTGTTATTTTCAACAGAATACATTTCTACCTCCTGGAGAAGATACGGGAATGAATAGTTACTGTAAGTTATGGAGAAGCGACAAGATAGTCTGTCTGAAGTAACAACAGTTTCGTATTCAAAATCACTATTGCATAAAGCAGGAGTAATATTCATAATATTATTGATTAAAATGTCGTTAATAGAAGAATTTTTCCACACAATAGGTACTGGAAAAACATGAAATTGTGAATTAATATACACCGTGCCTATATTGATTGTAAGTATGGATAATATTAACGCTACAATAATGTAAAAATTGAATTTCTGTTTAAAATTAGAACTCTGTTTTGGAGTAATAATAGACACATTTTCCAGATATGATAAGAAGCTATTTCTTGCTAAGAACAAAAAAACGCAAGGAATGATGATTACTAGGATGGCTATTAACACAGATAGAGGTTTAATAGATCCAAGATTTTCAATCATAAAACCCCAAGCGGAATTACCGAAAATAATGTATAATAAGAATACAACTAAAAATGCGAGTGCGGAAAGCAGGTCTTTTCTGCTCGATGTATTTTCTTTCTTCACAAACACGAGAAATAACTCTATATTTAAATACTTTTCAATTTGCTTATTCTTTGAATTTGTTACATACGACTATATTAATAAAAAATATGGGGCTGCCCGGAATTTCGTTAAAACGTAGTTTTGGCGAACCAAAAACCGCGCTTTTGCTTTCGAACCGGGGTCTCAAGGTCCCAAACCTCGAAGGATGAACCAAGCTACCCTACAGCTTAATGCTGCGCAAGCAAAAGAGCTTACACAATCCCATTCTGAGGATAACCCAATCTAGAGCTTAAGGATAATCTTCCTTTTTTAAATCTATTGCTGAATCCTATCTCATCAGAGAATTTATTGAGGCTTTGTTGCCGGATATTGAAGTATAATCCTCTCGTAATTTCTCCTTTCTTTCTAAGATTTGGTTTTGTTAACCAAGTTGCTGTCGTTGTGATGTCAAACTCGTTTAACATCATTTTTATCTCGTCAATGAATTTCATACCGTCCTGAATAATGTTGATCTGTTTCCAGATTCCAAACCTTATTTTAGGTGCTTTTTCTATCCATACGCTACCTTCACAATCAAAAGCAGTTTTTATATAAATCCTGCTGAACTCTTTATCCGTTTTTATCCAGGCTGGAATTGAGAATATTTTTGCAGTTTTATTCCCTCGAGGAGCTCCTGCTTTTTCTAGAAATTTGCATATTTCTCTATTAAAAACTCTGTATTTGTAACTTTCACCAATTCCAATTCTCTTTTCAAATCTTCCGGATACTTTAAATTTTTTTAATATCAACTTTTCAAAATCAAATAACATTTCTTTGTCTTTAGAGCATAGATAAAAACACTTAAGATCCTCGGCAAGATGACCATCGAATGTTATGTAACTGACTATTTTTGCTAAATCGCCATCAAATTCAATTTCTGTATTGTTCAAAAGCATACTTGAATATATTCAATTTTCTTTTAAATACCTTACGCGGGAATGTCCAGTGCATATTCTATAATCAAAAAACTACAGCGGCATGTTCTCCGCGAAATAAGTGTATTTGTGCTCTTCGTACGCCAGCAGGGTCTCGTAGTTCTTGATCTCGGAGGCGAAGTTCACCCGAAGCGTTGTGAGTGTCTCATGCAGCCGGTCTGAATCGTTCGCGCACACGTAGAGTATTAGGTTGTATCTTCCGACGGTCTTCACAGCCCAGAGTATGTTCTTGTCTGTCTTCAGGATCTGGCGCAGCTTCGGCTCATTCTCTTCAGAGATGCTTGGCATACTAAGTAATATCATGTACACGTCGTAGGAGAGAGCGGCGTAGTTCAGCGCGATGATGAACCGGGTTATCACTCCGCTCTGGACGAGCTTTTTCAGGCGATAATTAACGGCGTCTGCCGACAGCCCTGTCTTTTCTGCAATTGAATAGAGCGGCAGATTTGCGTTGTTTGATACAATCCTTATTATTTTCTTGTCTTTCTCGTCGAGCTTTGGCATCTCGTCACTTCCCGGCTTAGGGATTTTCTCTTCTTTCTCCTCCAGGAAGCTTCGCGGGAGTGTGCGTTGGACATAGCTCTTGGTGATGGCGGCTATCTCGTAATCATTGAGATGCTCAGAGCACTCTGAGAGCACGATGCCAAGATGCTTCTCGAATTCCTTCAGCCCTCGGGCGATGATGGCCAGCTCCAGGTCGTATTTGCCGCTGAACTTCAATATCGCTCGTATGAAAAACAATTCTTTCAGCTTGCTGATAATCTTGGTTTCCACCTCGGGCGATGGCTCTCTTAGCTGTATGAAAACGTGGTATGCGTCGTAGCCGAACTTTCCGACATCAATCACTGACTTGTAGCCCTGGATTACTCCTTTCTCAGAAAGGACTCTTATCCTGTAGCTTACAGCGTCACGCGAGAGCCCTACTTTCCTCGAGATGTAGCTTGCGGGCAGCCTGGAATTCTCTGCGAGCATCGAGAGTATCTTCTTGTTTTTCAGGTCCAGCGAGATTTTGGTTTCCACCCTTTTCTGTTGCAGATACCTCATAATATCTTATAAAACTTATTTTATATTTAAATTTTGCGGAAAAAACGTATTTTTAAGAAAAATGTTTCTTATATGATGGATGCTTATACTAGTTTGGTGACTAAAGATGGAAAACACATACATTGACAGTTTCAATATGGAGCGGGCAAAGAAATGGAACCGCGCATGCGCCTATGCCGGCGCCTACATGGAGAGGTTCACCAACAACCCTTATCACAACTTCTCCCACGCAAAAGACGTGGCTGCTGCTGCTGCGAAGATATGCTACAAGGAAAACGTGAGCGATTATGATTCATTCATTGTGATGTCTGCAGCCATATTCCACGATGCAGTATTCAAGGCAGGCGCAGAGGACAACGAGGAAAGGAGCGGGAGAGTGGCAGGGCAGCTGTTATGCAGGGCAGGCTACACCAGGCCTGAAAGAGATATGATAACGCAGCTTATCCTGGCAACAAAGATGCCTGTCGCCCCAAAAAGCCTCCTCGAGAAAGTCCTCTGCGACGCAGACCTTGACAACCTGAGCAGGGATGATTTCCTTGAGAAAGGAGAGCTGGTGCGCAGAGAATTAGGTATTGACAACGGCAAAAGATGGTATTCCTGTCAGCTGGGATTCCTCAAGAGCCATAGCTATCATACGGATTACAAACAGAAATCGACTCGCGAAGCGCTCGCGAAGAACATCGCTAGGCTCGAGGAGATAACGGGGGTGGCCTAAAATGCTCGTTGCAGGCTGGTCTTTCACAAACGCCTGCAATCTCCGCTGCAAGCATTGCTATAACGCTTCCGGGAAAAGAAAATCCTCTGAACTCACGCTCGAAGAGGCTAAAAATGTCGCTGACAAGCTAAAGGATGCGGGAGTTGTTGCAGTTAATTTTGGCGGAGGAGAGTGCGCTCTGAGAATAGATTTCATCTCTCTATGCGAATACCTGCATAGCTTAGATATCAAGATATCATACACTACAAACGGAACCTCTTGGCATATTATCAAGGACCATCTGCATCTTTTTCATGACATAGGTGTTAGCATAGATTTCGCTGACGCGAAAAGGCACGATGATTTCAGAGGCGCATCAGGAGTCTTTGATAAAGCAAAGGACTGCATAAGAAACCTTGTGGCGTATGGCGTAAACACAGAGATTGTGACCTGCTTAACAAAGCTGAACTGCTCTGAGGATGAGCTCAAAAAAATCTATCTCCTCGCAAAAGAGTTCAAAGTTGATTATTGGAGGCTGAACAGGTTCCGGGCTAATGGACGCGGAATAGACAACAAATCACACCTTGCATTGACCAAGAAAGAATTGCGGAGGGCTTATGCTTTTCTAGCATCTCACATGGACAGATCAGCATCTGTTCCAGAGCCGCTCTTCAGAGCGGCCTTTGGAGGGGCTTATTCTATGGAAGGAGATCCTTCCGGCTTTACCGCCTTTAGGATTCAGCCTGACGGAGAAGTCAGCCCTTCTGTCTTTCTGAAAGAATCAGGAGGCAACATAAAGACCATGGATGTGACAGAGATATTAGACTCTGAGATCTTTAGGAAGATACGCACGCGTTCTCCTCGCGGAAAATGCAGGCAATGCTCAGCCTATGCTCATTGCAGAGGCGGAGATGCAGGTGCATCATACCTTGAGTACAATCATTTCAATGGTCCTGATCCTCTCTGCTGGCTAAAATCCAATGACAAGATTGCACCCGTTATTTTCAGAATTGGCAAGAATTGGAATATTCACGAGCGATACCTTTGCACAGTGTATGTGCCTATGCGTGAAGGAGGCAGCGCCAATGCATAAGCTTCCAAAACTAGACCTGAACATCACGAACGACTGCAACTATCGCTGCACTCACTGCGCATTTGATTCAGGAGAGAAGAAGATGAGAGATATTCCTCTTGCCAAGATAAAAGAATTATTGATTGACACAAAATCTTTAGGAGGAGAAAGGTTTGACATAACAGGGGGAGAGCCAACACTTAGGCCTGATCTTGAGGGGATTGTGCTATTTGGAAAATCACTTGGCTATAAGATAGAACTTGTTACTAACGGATCATTGCTTTCCCGCGAAAAGCTTGTCCGATTAAAGGGAGTGGGGCTTGACTCGGTTACTATCTCTCTCGATGGGCCGAACTATGAGAGCTATTCTGAAATCAGGAAAGTTCACAGAACAACTTATGAACGGGTGCTTAAAAACATTACAGAGGCAGTTGGCCTCGGCTTCGCAGTCAAGATAAACACTATCGCGGCGAAGAACAACTATGAGCGCATACCTGAACTGACCGAATTCTGCATCAAAGCTGGTATCAAAGAGCACGGAATATATTATTTCACACCAATAGGTAGAGGCGAATGCGGAGGATTATCCGCTGTAGAGCCGGTGGAATGGCTCCGGTTTGTGAGGGAAAAACTTTTACGCTATGATGACAAGATAAAGATGCGTATAGAAATTCCCCTGATTGAGAAAGGAATGCTAAAAAAAGAATTCTGCTGTCTTGCTGAGAGCGAAAGATACCATATGCAGATACTTCCCGACGGAAAAGTCTATCCCTGCGCTATAGCGGCATCTTACGATAAGCCAATAGCAGACCTGAACAAAACAAGGATCTCTGGCATATGGAATAACCAGTTTATCTGGAATTCTTATTGGGGGTCACTGAATCGCTTTTTTAATGAAAACAACAGTGCAGGGTATTGTGTGAATTTCTCAGGCTTTAAGATGCAGGATTATAAATACAAATATGATCTTGTCTGCCCGTTGAGGAAATTCAGCCCTGGTGATCTATCATGCGAGGGCGCCTGATTGTTTTTGAAGGATTGGATGCGTCAGGAAAGACCACGATAATTCGTGAGATTATGAAAAGAAAAGATGATTGTGCCTATAGTAAAGGCCTTGGCTCAGAGAGCTGGCTTGGCAGATTGGTCTCAGAGCATCCTTCGACATTTCTTTTCCTCACAGATATGATACATTCCCAGCGTAAAGATATTCTGCCACTGCTGCGCGAAGGAAAAGATGTTCTCCAGGACAGGTATGTTTTCTCACTTTATTCATATCTGCCTGCTTCAAAGCATCTACATAATAAGCTTCTCCTCTCTGCATTTGAGAAATATCTTCTTAAGCCAGATCTGCTCTTTTATGTCACAGTTTCGGATGAAGAACGGATTGTCCGCTTGAAAAAAGCAAAAGAGAGCGTGCATCACACAAACTTAATCCGAAATCCTGGATTGATGCGCATGATGGATGACAAATACTGTTCTTGCTACGAATCATTCAAAGGAGAGAAATATCTTATTGACACCACCGACAGGAGCATAGATTATGTTGTGCAAGAAGTCATGAGCAGACTATGATTAGACGGATTTATACTTTCTTCTCTTCTTCCTTCACCGGCGTTGCCGGTGTCGCTGCCGTTGCTTTCTCTGGCGGGGGAGCAAGCTTCTCAGTGTGCCTGCACTTTGGATAGCCAGTGCATCCTATGAATTTTCCATAGATGGATTTTCTCAGGATAAGGTCTTTGCCGCATTTAGGGCATTTTTTATTGATGGTCTCCACTCCATTCTCCATCTTCACATCAGGATGCGCGTTCTCTGTCTTCTTGCTTACGCATTCCTTGTTCAGGCATAGCTCCTGAGGCTTCCTTTTCTTCATGAATATCATTATGAGTGGATGCTTGCAGTGTTGGCATAGTTTTTCTGTGCCTTTCACTCCTCCGCTCTGGGGGATGGCGTATGTGGTCTTGCAATCAGGGTACTTGTCGCAGGCGATGAATCTCGTCTTGTTCTTCTTTGAGAATCTCATCCTGAGCACTCCTTCCTTGCAGTCGGGGCATTTTGAGATGTAGCTCTCCTTTTGGAGAGTCTCGTGATGAGCGCTTTTCAGCTCTTCACCGATTTTTTTCTCCTTTGACTTGAACTCCTTCAGCAGCTTTCCAAGGACTTTTTTCGCCTCATCAAGCACCTCATCCTTACTCTTCTTCTTCTCCATGATGGCGTCCATATCTTCCTCGAAGTGCCTTGTGAGGTTCTCATCGATTATTTCAGGGCAATACTTCTGCAGGGTCTCTATTATCCGCATGCCCATCTCAGTGACTGTGAGCGATTCTCCATGCGCATAATTCCTTTGGTGCAGAGAGTCGACAATCTCTGCTCTGGTTGATTTGGTGCCAAGCCCTCGCTTCTCCAGCTCGTTTATGATGCTTGCAGGGGTATACCTCTTTGGCGGCAGAGTCTCTTTCTTGAGCATGTCAAGGCGATAGATCTTTAGATTCTCTCCTTTTATGAAATCAGGCCAGTCCTCTTCTTTTTGCTTTGCGTATGGCTCGTAGAGCTCAAACCAGTTCTTCTCCTTAGTTCTCATGCCAACAGCCACGAATATCTCTTCACCGACATTGACGCTTAGGTTCATTGATTCCCGCACAGCAGGCTTGCCAAATGTCGCCAGGAATCGCTTGACAATCAAGTCATAGATCTTGAATTCCCAATCCTCAAGCTTTCCGGCTTTCAGGCCCGTCGGATAGATGGCTGGATGGGCGGGATCATCTTTCTTTCCCTCATTAGGGACGAGTTTTTTAAATCCAAGGACTATCTTCACCTTATCAGCATAGCTTGTGTTTTTTGCGAGAGCATTAAGGACTTTCTTCAGGTTGAGCTTTGCAGGAAGCTTCTGAGAGCTGGTTCTAGGATAAGATATCAATCCTGTGGTGTAAAGATTCTGTGCTATGGAAAGAGTATTTTTTGGGTTGATGCTGAAAAGCCTGTAAGCCTCTGTCTGAAGAGTGCCTAAGTCAAATGGAAATGGTGCGTATTGCAGCGACTCCTTTCTCTCAAGATTGTGGACGCAAGCCTGTTTCCAGAGAGAGTTCTCAAAGCATTTCTTTGCTTCAGCCTGGTCTTGGAATTTGTCTTTCTCATGTGTCATATCTATTTTCTTTTCTTCTTTCTCAACACCCAGTACTATCTGCCAGTAAGGAGTTGGCTTGAAGGCCATGATATCCTTTTCCTTTTCATAAAGTATCTTTAGCGCCGGCCCCTGCACTCGCCCGCTGCTGAGAATCTTGAATGCTCCAGTGCTCTTGACTGCTAGAGTCAGCGCCCTAGAGATGTTTATTCCATACATCCAGTCAAGGAAATGGCGCGTCTCTCCGGCAGAGGCAAGCCCCCAGTCGATATGCTTCGCTGCTTCATCATAGGCCTCTACTATGTCCTCTTTTGTTAGCGTCGAGAATTTCATCCTGCGGGCGTCTTTTTGCTTGCAGGCGTATTTGATGCAATTCAGCCCAATGACTTCTCCTTCCACATCATAGTCGCAGGCGACAGTGAACGAGCCTGCTTTCTTTGAGAGCTTTGCTATGACATCAAGATATTTCTTAGAATAGGCGGCAGATTTGCTGACCTCAGAAGTAGGCTTCCATTCAAGGTCAAAGCTGGGATAGGTGAATGATTTCTTTTTTTCAGCCACAGTGTATAAGTGGCCGACGGCGCAGGCCACGACAACATCCTTTTTTTTATGGGTCAGCTCATAGTAGGGGACTCCTTTCTCAGCCTTCTTTATGGGCTTGGAGTCAGCCAGCGCTTCAGCTATTCTTTTTGCTGCGTTCGGCTTTTCGCTGATGATGAGTTCGTAACCTGTCATTTTCCGACGGAAAAACACTCTTTTTTTGATTTATTATTAGTTTATATTTTTATGTAAGGCAGGGTGATTATATAAAAATCTATGGTTTTTGGCTTTTTTCCTGCAAGAACAGCTTTGTTTTTCACGACGACAGATAATGTCCTGAGAAGGCTATAGATTTTAATTCCATTCGCTGTGGCCGAATTGCACAAGGATGTCTGCTCCCAGGCAGTTTATTTGCTGCGGAGTGTCGCATGCGCCAAAGCAGCTCCCTGCCCAGAATATGACATTGACCTTATCACCGAACTTCTCCCTGATGAGCGCATATATCTCTTTTGCTTTCGGCTTAAGCCCGTCAGGCAGCTGCACAAGAACGCTATTTGCCTTCTCCTCCTTTATTATGCTCGCAAGGTGCTCCAGCTCTAGATCATAAGATTCCATTCTGATGCTAAAGAAAACAAGATGATATAAAAAATTATTCTTTATTGAGTCTCAGAACTCTCTTCAGCTGGTTTTTCCTCAGAATCATCGCTTGCCTCTCCAGCCTCACCATCTGATCCGTTGCTCTCATCAGGAGAATCCTCTCCCTGGCCAGAGCCTTTTCCTGCTTCTGAATCCTCAAAATTATCATCTTCCTTCTTAGGAAGCTCGAATTGCTGGTTAGGTGATATAGGCCTGACACCCTCTCTTTCTACAAGGAAAAACGCTTTTATCTCAGAATTCCTTATCCTTGTGACCTTTGAAGACTGCTCTCCGAGATGCCTCTGGAGCTTGAAGCCCATTATCTCTTCAACAAGCTGATCATATGTTATCTTGATGGCAAGCCTTGCGACATTGCTCCTGAGAACCTTCCTTATCACTGCTGTGACAGATTGCCTTTCCAGGCTATTGGCGATTATGACAGGCTTTATCCTCACAAGCTTCTTATCGCTGGTCTGAACCACGAATGAATCCTCGACCTTGGTCCTTCCGCGCCTCATAAGCCTCTTTATGCTGCCAGGAGTCATCTCTGCGCCAAGGACCTGCGTTACGCCCTTGCCTTCCTTCACATCATATATCCTGAACTTGATGTTGATGCTCTGGTTCCTAGGATTGTTAGTGAGATTCATCATGTTCGCTGTTATGCAGCGGCCCTTCATCTCAGATGAGTCATAGAGGAAAATCTCTCCCACGACAGCCTCCCTGAATATCGGCGGGGCTATTATGGAAAACCATTTCTTCTTCTTAACCTTCAAACCTTGTGCGCTTTCTCTTGCCATAGTATCACCGGAAATTTAGACGGTTTATAAAGATTGCTTTTTTGACGTCATCATATTATGAGCCGAAATCATCGTCATGGCCATTTAGGTGAGTGGAGCGGGTCGGGGCAGAGCCATATCAAGGAACCGATTTCTTTCCAACAGAGATCCTAATTCAGAAATCGGCGTAGCGAACGGCCAAGATGATTTCATTTCACAGAATCAAATATCAATATTCCCTGCGTCCTTCGCATGGTCTTCTATGAACTTCCTTCTTGGCTCGACCTCGTCGCCCATGAGCATGCTGAAGGTCTCGTCTGCGATCACAGCATCCTCTATTGTGACCTGCTTGAGCGTCCTGTTGTCAGGGTCCATTGTGGTCTCCCATAGCTGATCAGGGTTCATCTCTCCAAGTCCCTTGTACCTTTGGACCACCACTCCTTCACCGAGCTTCTTTAGGAGCTCGTTCTTTTCAGATTCTGTCTGAACATAATACTTCTCTTTGCCTTTTCTCACAAGGTAGAGCGGTGGCTGGGCGATGTAGATATTGCCTTGCTCGATCAGCGGCTTCATATACCTGAAGAAGAAGGTCATGATAAGAGTAGCTATGTGGTTTCCGTCGGTGTCTGCGTCAGTCATTATCACGACCTTATGGTATCTGAGCTTCCGGATGTCAAATTCCTCGGCAATGCCTGCTCCGAGCGCAGTGATGATTATTACTATCTCCTGTGAGCTCATTATCCGATGGATGTTTGCCTTCTCCACGTTGAGTATCTTTCCTCGCAATGGAAGGATAGCCTGGAATTCCTTGTTACGAGCTTGCTTGGCACTTCCTCCGGCGCTGTCTCCTTCCACAAGGAAGATCTCTGATTTCGCCGGATCCCTCTCGCTGCAGTCTGCAAGCTTTCCAGGAAGAGAAGTATGCTCAAGCACGCTCTTTCTTCTCGTCAAGTCTCTTGCTTTCCTCGCAGCTTCTCTTGCTTTGGCAGCAAGCACTGCCTTCTCGATTATGCTCCTGCCTACTTTCGGATTCTCTGCGAGGAATGTGGCTAGCTCTGTGTTCACAATTGATTCCACAATTCCCTTCACATTGAGGTTTCCAAGCTTGGTCTTGGTCTGTCCCTCAAACTGAGGATTAGCGATCTTGAGGGAGATGACAGCAGTCAGTCCTTCACGTACGTCTTCGCTTGTCAGCTTCACTTCGCCGTTGCCCTTACTATGCTTTTCAGCATAGCTGTTGAGGGTCCTTGTGAGCGCTGTCTTGAAGCCTGTGAGATGAGTTCCTCCTTCTACTGTGTTGATGTTGTTCACAAAAGAGAATACGCTCTCATTATAGCTGTCGTTGTACTGCAACGCAACATCAAGCTCCATATCATCTTTTACAGATTTCATGCTGATGATTGGATGGAGTGCTAACTTGCTCTTGTTGAGATGACCTATAAAATCGGAGAGGCCTCCTTCATAATGGAATTCGTTTGTCTTACTTGATCTTTCATCTACGAATATTATCTTCAATCCTTTGTTCAGGAACGCCAGCTCCCGAAACCTGTTCTCAAGGATGTCAGATGAGTATACTGTCCCTTCCTCAAAGATTTCCTTGTCTGCCAGGAACTTGACCTTGGTGCCGTGCTTATCTTTCTCCTCTCCTATCATCTTGACAGGCTCGTTAGGGACTCCGCGGCAGTACTTTTGGTAATAGACTTTTTCGTCGCGATACACCCAGACCTCAAGAATCTCTGAAAGCGCGTTGACGACGCTCACTCCAACTCCGTGCAGTCCTCCTGATACTTTGTAGCTCTTCTTGTCGAACTTTCCACCGGCATGGAGCTTGGTCATCACCACTTCAAGGGCGCTTATGTTGAGCTTGGGATGCATGTCAACAGGGATTCCTCGCCCGTTGTCCTCTACGGTGACAGAATTATCGGTATGCACCGTGACTGTTATCGTGTTGCAGAATCCAGCCATGGCCTCGTCAATGCTGTTATCGATCACTTCATAGACCAGATGGTGAAGGCCTCGGGAGCTGGTGCTGCCTATGTACATAGCAGGCCTCTTCCTGACTGCGTCAAGGCCGCCAAGGACAGTTATCTTTGATGCGTCGTAGGACTCAACCATTTATAAACCCTCAAAAAGCGTTTCGGGAAGATTTTTCCGTCGGAAAAAACTAGTTTTTTGGAGGCCTTTTAGGCTTATAAATGTTTCCATTATTTAGGCTGTTTTCAGAAGGTTTTTTTGAACAAAAAAATTTAAACAGCAGCTGTTTTTTTTGCGGGCTGGATGGAAGAAGGCATCCGCCGCTACCTTGAATACAAGAATGAATCACATAAGCACGGCTATGTCATGAAAAGATTGAAAGCAATCTCTCGAGCCGAAGAATAACCTGAATTCAACTATTCTCTTCTTATTATTCTTCCGATCTCTTCGTTGTATTCCTCGAATATGTGTGCAGAATGGCTTATCGTCGTGATGCTTCCTGCCTCTAGGCCGAGCTTATCTGCGACGTATTTCTGAAGCAGGTATATCTGGTATATGTTCGCAGGCCAGCCTATGAACATGTCGTTGCTCCTGAGCAAGGTAGAAACCGTCAGCTTGCCATCCAATACCTTGAAGAAGATGCTTATCAGGCCAGGAGATTCCTTTGTTTCCGGCCTGGAGTCAGACAGCGGATAGTACACTATGCTTATTGCCCTTCTTGTGTTGATGTCTTTTTTCAGCAAAGGGATCAGGTAATCATCCACCTGGTTCTTCTCATTGGCATAGTTGAAAAGCCTAGCCCCGTAGGTGTAATAGTATACGCTTGAAGATTCTTTCTGGAAAATCACATCTTCCAGTTCCTCAGGCTCAGGATAAACCCATTTCTTCAGCTCTCTCATAGAACTTATAGGTTCAGCAATATCTTTTTCAGGATGATTGATAGTGATTATCATGTTAAGGAGCTCTTTTGATGTTCTGTCCTCATGGTCAATCACTGTACGCCCTTCTCCGATTAGCAGCTTAAGGGCTGTCTTCCATGCTGCCATGCTTGTTTCTTTTTCTATGATCATATTATCATCCCATGAAGCTTGTCAATTTTATTTCTCCTCTTATCTCTGAGAAATCATAAGTAATTATCGGCAGATGGTTTGTGTTCATAAGGAATTTCATCTCTTTCAGGATCTCTTCCGGAAGCGATTTTCCTCCTCGATGCAGTCTCATCCTGTCATTACCGTCAAAAATATCCGCTAATTTCTCTTTTGCTCTTATAATCCTGTTAAGTTCAGGGCTGCTCAGGTCTTGCAATCCTCTTATGCTTATTCTGCGGTATTTCCTTTCAGACAGGCCGCTGGAGAATTTTTTGAAGACTCCAGAAAAAGTTATGTCAAAGTTGAATGGTATCCCGCACGATTTGTATATCGTCCTCTCAGTGGCGCAGAAGCGCTTAACTTCTTCCTTTGTGCTCTCCATAAGAGCCATAAGGTTTTTCTGCCTTTCATCTTCAAAATCAAAGTTCCAGAACCTTATGTAGTTCTTCGCATAGCCAAAGAATTTTTTAGTGTAAGGCTTGTTGAGCTCATTGAGCCTTTTGAAATATTCGTTTGATTTCTTCCTTTGGCTTGCGCTTACCTTGAGAAGCATCCTTGAGACTTTCAGTATTAGGTCCCTGAAATCTCTTGTGTTTTGGTATTGGCTGAAGAATCGGTTGCAGTCAATGGCAAGGCTTGTGTGAGCTATAGCCAGGCCAATAGTCTTGCCTCTGACAGTCTCCTCATAGTCTTTCCACTCATCTTCTCTGAGAGTATAAGGCCCTCCTTTTCCTATGATTATTGGAGCGTCGTGCACATTGCGGTTATGGATGTTAAGCTTTATCTCTTCTTTTGAGAAGTCAGATATGATGCTTTCAAAGAGGGCTTCATGGCTTTTTAGCTCTTTAGTATCTGTCTTGAATACGATCGAGATGTTTTTTGGCCTCATACGCGAATATGATTGGATAAAAGCCCTCATCTTCTCATTATCAATTATGTTCTTGACATTGATTATGATGCATACAACCCTTCCCTGATCCTTGGTATCCAGGTCCAGCCGCTTGATGATATCCTCGATGTTCTCCTCGCTTGATTTTTGGATCAGATGCTCGAAATTGTTCAATCCGAGAGCATCGTTCACCTCAGAGAAGCAGCTATACACCAAGTCGTAGAAGTGGTTGATCCCGTCAAAGTTGGTGCTCTCAAGAAGGATGCAGTTAAGCTTGGTTATCCATCCTTCGGGGTCAAATTTATACACTATGCTCTTGATCTCATATTCCTCTATGAGGCTTGTGGATATGCTCGGTTTTGTTATCACTATCTGCCTGTGCTTCTTCTCAACAACCAGCTGCCCCTCGTCCATTGCCAGGGTGAAATGCTTTTCTCCTTTTCCTTTTACAGAGCCGACCTTCAATACACCATCCTTGACTAAATTGTTTATGTGATAGAGAACTTTCCTGTGAAGCTGCCCTTTCTTTCTCATGGCTTGGATTGCAGCCCTCTTGTCAATATGAGAGTCACTAATCTTTGCTAGCATGCGAGAATGCTCTTCAGGATATGCTTCTCTTACAAGCTCAGTTGTAGGAATTTCACGAAGCGGTTCTTTCTTGAATTTATTCAGAATCCTTTGTTCGATGATGTGCATGCGTTTATCACCGTCTAAGCTTTTATATACGGAAATGCGCTCAGATATTTAAATATGCTTGTTTCAGTTTTGTTTCAGCGTCGAAATCAGCCTCTTTTTAAACCAGTCCTTCTTTGCTTCAGGAAAAGGATTCTTTTGTCAATCGCCGAATTTTTTTTGTTCGGAGATGATTGATCCCGACAGCTTTGTTTCAGGGGAATCCTGAAGCAGCCCGGTTTTATCCTCAAAGAAGGTTTATATGAATCATGCATGTCTCTATAATAAACTTTTTCATTAAACGGTTTGGGGGGATATCATGAAAAATTCGGACTTATTATTCCTGGCCTTTTTAAGGCAGGATGCTAGGAGGACATTGACTGACATCAGCAGGAAGACGAGGATACCGATAAGCACGCTTTATGACAAGCTTAAGCATCAGGAGCAAAGCCTGATCATGAAGCACACCACTCTGATTGATTTTGCCAAGCTGGGATTTAACTGCAGAGCAAAGATATTGCTCTCTGCGTCAAGAGAGGAGAAAGACAAGCTAAAGAACTTCCTTAATGAGCATCCGTGCATCAACAGCCTGTTCAAGATAAACAACGGATTTGACTTCCTTGCAGAAGGAATATTCATGAACGTCAAGGAGCTCGAGGAATTCATGGAATCTGTTGAGCAGAAATTCAGGATTGTTGACAAGAAGACTTTCTACGTCATAGAAGACATCAAGAGAGAATGCTTCATGGCAAGGCCTGAACTTATCAGCAAGTTCACTGAGAATTCAATCCGGCTGTAAATCAAAACTTTTTTCGTTATTTTTCTAGAAGCGTCGTCACTATAGGATTTTCTCTCACAATGATTGTGTGCTCTGCCTGGCTTACAAGTCCGTGAGCCTTGTCCGGCAGCGGCGGGTATTCTCTGAGCATGTCAAGGTTTTTCATCTCTCGAAGAGCAAAGCTGGCTTTACCAAGGCCGTGCTTTTTCACAAGCCAGCGCTTGGTGAAAGGCAAACCGTTGTAATCTCCCAGGCTTCGCAAGACTTCCCTTGTCATGGGGCTTCTGACAGGCTTGGGGTTGCCCAGGGCGAATAGTGTCGCGTTGCTGCTCTCATACACTATACCTGAGCCTGTGCTGGCGAACGGCTCTATCGCTACGACTTGGCCGTCTTTTAATGTTTCGTCGCTGCCATTGTCGATGTTAGGTATGCTTGGAGAATCATGGATTATGAACTTGTCAAGGCCATGGCCTGAGAGGTTGATGACTGGTGTAAATCCTCTGCTCTTTATCGCCTGCTCAATAGCTCTGCCGATCTCGCTGATTTTCACGCCAGGCTTGACGAGCTTGAGGGCGTCATTGAGCGCAGCTCTGCTCGCTTCCTCAAGAAGCTTGAGCTTCGGGTCATCGCTGAGGACTATTGTCGAGGCTGTGTCGCCAACGCAGCCATTGATATGAACTCCCACGTCAATCTTGGCTACATCTCCCTCCTTGAAAAGGATATTGTCATCAGAATCAGGGCAGAAGTGCGCCGCCACGTCATTGAGGCTTATCTGCGGCGGGAAAGCGAACTCTCCTCCGAGCGAGAGAATCTTCTCTTCGACCTTTTCTGTCACCTCAAGAAGGCTTGCGCCTATCTTTATCAGGCTCATGCCGTAATCCCTGGCCTCAGCCGCTATGCGGCCGGCCTTGATGTAATCGTCAAGCTCGGATTTGTCCATAAGAACTAAGAATCAAGAAGTGTATAAAAAGTTAATTGAAAAAAGATTATGGTTGTAGTTAAGGCGTACTATGTCTCGTATTATAACGTTCTACCCTTTCTGTTATCATCTTTTCTAAATTCAGCACATAACCTGGTTTTTCAACAATAGTTATTCCTATTTCAATACCAAGTTCTTGTGCTTTTTCATATATATCTTCTTTTTGTTTTCCACTTATTATTATCATTCTATCATCAATATCTTCAAAACCTTTGATTTTCTTGAGAGCATAATATACTTCTATTCCATTCTTTATTGGCATTTCATAATCACAAAGAATTACAGCCGGATTTTTTTCTCGAGCAAGATTAATTCCTTCCTCTCCATCTTTTGCGTAAAGTACTTTATAACCTGCGCCTTTCACTATCGCGCCATTCAATTCTCTTATAGATTCAGTATCGTCAACAACAAGTATTTCCAATTTTTTGTCAGCGTCCATTTATTTCACCATCAGTATATTATCGCCACAACAACCCTCTTGATTTGCGAAAACCTGACTTTGCCTGGGTCGCTGGTTGGGTTGTTGTCTCCTTTCATCACGAAATAAGTTCCCTGCTCGTCTTCGCCCTTGTAGACTACTCTGTGGATTATGCTTCCTTCGGCGTATTCTGAATTATAGGCGACGATGTCTCCGACCTGGATATCATCCTCGCTAGAAGGTATCACTTCAATCGCGTGGGCTTCAGAATCGATCACAGGGTCCATTGAATTGGTGTCTGTGAATGAGGCCCACTCAGCTCCTTTGATGTTTATTATGACGTTCTCGTTACTGACTCGTATCTGCTCTTCTTTTATCCTGTCGGCGGGCGACGGCCTTTCTGCCACATCCTGCCCGAGGGCTGAGAGGATGTCAAATCCTCCTGAGTATTCATGCCCTCCTTCGGCGTTGCTGCCCGGGAGCTGTAGCTCGTCCTGCGCTGAGGCGTAATGAGAATACAGGTTAGCTGACATTATGCCTAGCATGAATACGCATATGAGTAATAGTATTTTCTTTAACATCATATCCCCTGAAGAACATGATTGGTTCAATCATTTATAAATCTTTCGGTTTTTTAACCACTAAGAAGTAGTTACTGATTCTCTCTGCACATACTCTCGAATGTTTCCTTGGCGCACGCTATGAACTCATCCTCTTTCCCTGTCTCGATGATTGCGCCTGCTGCGTGCTGATGCCCGCCAGCCTCTCCTCCGACAATGCTCACAATGCCGGCAATCACCTCCTTCAAATCAACGCAGGCAGGGTTTCCGCTGATGCGAAGCGATATCTTGGTCGTATCGTCATCATTTCTTGCCATGCTCAGCACAAAGATGTCCTTCTCAAAGGACTTGTTCTTTGATATCATGCTGGCAAGCGTGCCGATTATCGTCGAGAGTACATCATCCCTTGCGTTGATTATCAGATAATTATGGCCCTTGATTATCCTGCTGCTTCCTTCAGTAGAATTCTTCTTGAACCAGCAGAGAGAGTTAACTATCTGCCTACGATAGTCCTTCAGGCTCCTGACAGCTTCTTTCCGCTGTTTCTCATCGCCAAGGCAGGCTCCGATGCCAAGAGTCGCATTATCCATCCTTCCGCAGGAGTTCAGCAGAGTCGAGAATTCCTTTGCATCCCTGAAAGGCCCTCTTTTCTCTCCCTCAATGAAATAGATGTTGGTGTATATCTCATCAGCGCATTCCATCCCAGCCTCTTTGCGCTTCTTGATGATTCCATCGACAAATAGCTTTCTCTCATCATCTGAAAGGTCGTAGAAATTCCTTGGCTCGCCTCTGCAAAATGATTTTATCCCGAGCTCTTTCAGGAATCTCCGTGAGCCCTTGTCGTCGTTGGTCACTTCAGGGATTATTATGTCTCCGCTGTACATCAGAAGCTTGTTAAGGGGCCTTGTCTCAAGTCCGAAGAGCTTCAATCCTTTCTCGACGCGGATGATTTTGTTATTCACGGCGATCTCCAATATCTTCTTGTTCAATGCCTTGAACCCGTCCTTTTCCTGCACGTCGCCTATCGCTCCTATGATAGCGAGATGCGCCAGCTCCTCATTCCTCTTATCAAGCTCTCTTGCGAAGAAGAAGCAGACTCCTGCAGCGCTTATCTCAGTCGAGCCCTCATAGCCGTGGTCGTGTGGATTCAGCTGCACCACATCCTTGCCGGGTTGTCCCTGGATCTCGTGATGGTCTAGCACAAAAACTCTCCTCTCAGAGAGATATTTATTGATGTGCTTCAGCTGGCCAGAACCAAGGTCGCAGAACACGAAGATAGGATAGTCCTCTTCTGCGAGGGCTTTCACATCATCCTCTAGCAATTGGTGCAGTATGAGAAGAGAGTATTCAATCCCCTGCCGCTCAAGCGCGTGGACCATGATGCTTGCTGCGCTTATGCCGTCAGCATCGAGATTGCTGACAAGGCGGACCTTTTTTTTGTCACAGATTTTCTTGAATTCATCCGCAGCGCTTTGAAACGCTGCGATGAATCCTTCAAAATTAGCTTTGTCTATGCTCATTCTACTACGAGCTTGATTCTCTCAGGGTCGTACTTCCAGTTCAATGGCAATCTTCCCTTGGCCTTGTAGTACTTCATGAGCCTCTTGATCTTTGACTCTGTCAGCGTCAACCCTCTTAAGGCAGTCATGTCCTGCTTATTTGCTAGCATGTGCTTTCGCACAAGAACCGCTCTCCTTATCAGCGACATGAGGTCTTCAGGTATCTCTTTCTGGAGCTTCTTGTCCTCCATGACCTTAGTGATGCTCTTGCCGATCACGACTTTCACGTCCGGAATGCCGTAGGCGTCCCTTAGGTGAAGGCCTATCTTTGAAGAGTCCTGGCCTTCTTTTGCCAGCTTGACAATCAAAAGCTCAATCTCCTTAGGAGAGTATTGCAGCCAGCCAGGCGCTACCCTCTTGCTTGGCTTTGTGCTCCCGCTCTTTCCTCTTGCTCCTGAATATTTCCTTGCCATGTTTTGTTCCTCCAATCGCAAACCATTTCTGGTCTGCTTTGTTTTCTGTTTTAGGAAACGATTAAGAATCAGCCTTAACTGTTCCCAGTATGGGCGAGCAAGCAAAAACGTATTTTTTGCAGACCAGTCCATCTATCGATCTGAATCTCCGGAACAGGATTTCATTTATAAATCTTTTCAACGACGCCTGTAGTTAGGGGATTCTTTTGTTATCACGACATCATGCGGATGCGATTCAGCCATGCCTGCGCCAGAAATCCTGTCAAAATCCGCTTTCTCCTTAAGCTCCTTGATGTCAGCTGCTCCGACATAGCCCATCCCTTTTTTTAATCCCCCGACGCACTGCCCAATCACATCTTTCACAGGGCCTTTGTACTCAACCCTTCCTTCGATGCCTTCCGGTACCAGGCTATCTTTTCCAGACTGGCTATACCGTTCACGTGAGCCCTTGTGTTGCATCATAGCTCCAAGAGAGCCCATCCCACGGTATAGCTTCCATTGTTTTCCCTCGAAGAATATCATTTCTCCAGGCGCTTCTTTTGTGCCTGCGAGCATTCCGCCAAGCATCACACTCGAAGCTCCTGCCCCAATCGCTATAGGTATGTCTCCAGTCTGAGTTATGCCTCCATCTGCGCATATAGGAATCCCATAATCCTCAATCGCTTTTGAGCATTTGTAAATTGCAGTCACCTGCGGGCATCCGATTCCTGCGACTACGCGCGTGGTGCAGATCGAACCAGGCCCTTGGCCTACTTTTATTCCGTCAGCTCCTGCTTTTGCGAGCCTCAGCGCAGATTCTGGCTGGGAGACGTTACCGACCACCACATCAAGATCAGGATATCTTTTCTTTATCTCCCTGAGCGTATCGATGACTGCTCTTGAATCTCCATGTGCAGTGTCTATGACTACGACGTCCACCTTATTCTTGATAAGCTTATCAACCCTTTCGAAGGCATCATCATATACGCCGATCGCTGCTCCGACAACAAGCTGTCCTTTCGCGTCAATATTGTATTCGGAGTTGCTGCATGTCTTTATCCTTTTCAGGTCGCTGAACACATACATGCCTGTGATCATCATCTCTGAGTTGACAAGCATAAGGATTTTCTTCTTTTCTCTCTTCATCAGCTCATATGCTTCGTCCAAGCTGAGGTTTGCTTTTCCGGTTACGAGCTGGCGTGTCATCACCTCTGAGGCCGTCTTATTAAGATTATCGCAGAAATCGAAATCATTTTTGGTGAGCAATCCTACCAGTATGCCATTCCTGTCGATGACAGGGAATGAGTGGAATGAATAATTCTTCTCCTTTCTCCAGTTTAGTATTGATTCTATTGTCTCATCACCAAAAACTGTTATGGGCTTCTCTATCAATCCGTTCAGATGGTATTTCACCCTTCCTACTTCTGCTGCCTGCCTCTCAGGGCTCATGTTCTTGTGGATGATACCGATCCCACCTAGCTTCGCCATCTCTATTGCCATCTCATGTTCGGTTACTGTATCCATGGCTGCGCTCACTATCGGCGCTTTGAGCACAATGTTTCTTGAGAACATAGACTTCGGATTAACATCATTCGGCGGCTTTTCTGAGTGGCCTGTCTTAAGCCTCACATCATTGAATGTCAATGCTAGCCTCTCGCATTCCACCGCCTCGAAGAAATAGTCTTTCGGTAGTTTTGTCTTCATTTCACCCACCTTTATTTAGAATGATATGATGAACTATTTTTAAATGTGGCGGTTAGCTGACGCGATGATCACAACATCCACGAATAGCCCGGATGATAGACTGGCTCGGATTAGTAGAAGTGATAGTAGTTGTTGGCGTAGTACAGATAATTCGCAGGCGTGTAGCTGTAATAATTGTAATGGTTATAATTCTGGCTGTAGAGCCCCTGTTGGTAGTAAGCCCCGTAATATCGCGGCATGACTGCGGCGAGGTATATTGGCTGGTAATAATATGAGCTGGCGTAATAAGGCCTGTAATTATATCCGTAATAGTTATAATTGTATCCTCTGTAGTAAACGGCAGGATAGGTGTAATAATTCGAGCCATAATAAGGATAGGATATGGCCGCTGCCCCAAACAGTCCTGTCAGTGCGAACAACATCCCTATGAAGAACAACAATGCTATCCTGAAAGCTTTCATTTTTAGTATCCCCCTAAGAACGGTAATGAGGGAGTTTTTTTAAATATTATGGTTGGTTGGAGATCTTGCTCAGAATTTCAGAATTAGAGCCCATATAATTTACTTTATCACTGCGTATCCTATCAGCCTGAATCTTGTGTCTATCTTCCTTGAGAGTGTCACCTTGTCTCCGGGGTCTGCGCAGATTGGCAGCTTTAGCCTGCACTTCACAAGGTTCTTGCTCAGGTCATTGACGAATCCTATGCTTTTCTCTCCGTTGACGTTCAGCAATAATGCTTCATTCATCTTCACAGGGTCTACTTTTCTCTCCTCGTGGCTTCCTACCACTCTTTCGAGCAGATGGACTTCAAGCGTCAGGTCATACCATATTTTTGGGAGCTTTCCTGGCAATCCCACGAGGTTTCCTGTCAAGTTGTCAGAGTGCACCATTCCAGGGTCCAGTGTTGTCTGGATGGCTACGCTTCCTCCAGGCCCAAGCTCATTGACTTCTTTTCCGCCTGTGACGCAGCTTATTATAGTCGTGAAGATCGGCTTTGCCACTATCTTGTTCATCTCTTCAACGACAAGGCCTGGTCTTATCTCGATCCTGTCTCCGACCTTGAGCTTTCCTCGCACTATGGCTCCGCCGATGATCCCGCCCTTGAGCTTCTCAGGAGCGATTCCTGGCTTGTTGATGTCAAAGCTCCTTGCTATGAGCAGCAGAGGCTCTACGTCAGGATCCCTTTCCGGAGCAGGCATTATCTCCTCTATTGTCTTGATGAGCGCATCGATGTTTACGCCGTGCTGTGCGCTGAGCGGTATGATAGGGGCATTCTCGTACTCTGTCCCTTTCACGAATTCTTTTATCTCTGAGAAATTCCTCTTAACACGCTCATCAGACACAAGATCTACTTTGTTCTGGACTATGATGACATTCTTGATGCCGGCTATCCTGAGAGCCATCAAATGCTCTCGTGTCTGCGGCTGAGGGCAGCTCTCATTCGCTGCTATAAGCAGCAGGGCTCCATCCATTATCGTGGCGCCGCTAAGCATGGTCGCCATCAGGCTCTCGTGACCTGGTGCGTCGACAAAACTAACCTTCTTCAAGAATCCTGTAGGAATATTATGCTCTTCGCAAACCTCTTTTGTAGTGTAGGCCTCGATTCCCTTGCACTTAGGGCATTTCCTGAATACGACGTCAGCATAACCCAGCCTTATCGTTATCCCTCGTTTTATCTCCTCGGAATGGGTGTCAGTCCACTTCCCTGTGAGCTTTTCTGTGAGAGTGGTCTTGCCGTGGTCAACATGGCCTACAAGGCCTATGTTTAGGACTGGCTGGATGTATTCCTCTACCAGAGGCGCTGCTGATTTTTTCTCTGTGTGCTTTTCCTCTGCGGGTTTTGCCTCTCCAGAGACTTTCTTCTTCGGGCCTCGCTTTGGCTTCTTCTCCTCGGCAGGGCTCTTTTTTCCCTCTTCAGGTGTTTTTGTTTTCTTTGCGCTCATCTAGCATCTGAAGAACCCCAGTATATTTATAAAACTTGTTGAAAAAGAAGAAATATCTTTTGTTGATTTAACGCCTTATCTCAAATTTCTTTGCAACATAATCGTTTAGATGAGAATAGAACAATTTTATGTCTGTCAATTCTTTCTCGTTGAAGAAAGATTTCACTTCACTCTGTGCCTTCTCTCTTTGTCCGGTCCTGAAACTCACCAAATCACCGTAGCCTGCGAACCATTCCTTCGATAACATATCTTCTTTTGCCAAGAGAAGGATATCAAGATACCCTTTCATTAGAAGCGTCAGTCCCTTCTTGACTCTCGGTTCAATTCCGTCGATTTCAAGGATTTTTTCATCAAGGAATTCTGGCACGAATCCAATCTCTGCAGAGTTGTCTTTCGATTCTTGAAAAAAAGTAAATCCTCTTGTTTCGTTTCCATGTAACTTCTGCAGAGCGTATAAGAAACTACGGGGTATATCCATATAAGGTATTGTCTTATCATATTTGATGGGAGTCTCAAATCCTAGAAGCATGGCGTCAAGGGTTCTGGACGCCAGCTCATAATCCTTTTTTTTCTCTTCTTGAGTCTTTTCTTCCACCATTTTCAAGGAGTTAATCTGCTGTCTTTTATAAATTTATCTTCTGAAAAACAGAGAAGAATTGTTGAATGGTAATCTTTATAAATGGTCGGCTTTTCTCAGCAGTGCATGGTTCAAGTTTTAGCATTCAACAAATGGGACTGCTCAGGCATTAAGGTGCAGGACCCTGGGCTCATAAGATACATCAATGTCGAGGCAGTCATTGCGCCGAAGACAGGCGCCCGCTACGCAGGAAGCAGGTTTCACAAGTCAAAGCTGTTCATAGTCGAGAGGCTTATCAACAGACTTAACAATCCTGGCCATAAGTCAAGGAAGCATTTCAGGAGTAGCGGCCATTGCACAGGAAAAGCTGTGACTGCCGCAAGGATAGTTCAGGATGCTTTCAGAGTTATTGAAGAGAAGACCAAGAAGAATCCTATCGAGGTCTTTGTGAAGGCCATAGAGAACGCAGCTCCTCGAGAAGAGATAATAACCATTGAGTACGGCGGAGCAAGGTACCCTAAGGCCGTTGAGATGAGCCCGCAGCGAAGGATTGATTTTGTATTGAAGTTCTTAACACAAGGGTCATACCAGAAATCTTTCAACACAAGGAAGAGCATCGAGCAGTGCCTTGCGACAGAGATCCTCGCCGCTTTCAACATGTCAGCAGAGTCCTCAGCCTTGGCTAAGAAGTTCGAGCTGGAAAGACAGGCAGACGCCAGCAGATAAGGACTACCAGGATATTTTCTCTTGTTTTATTATTCGTTCTAGTTGAAATTTTTTCCTTTTTCGAGGCAGCGTTCCATAGATTGTATCGAGATATGCGCTGCGGCGATGTAGAATAATGCTGATTAATTCTAGTTCAGCTCTTCCAGGTCGTCGATGTTGAGGACCGGCTTTCTTATCTTCTCAGAATCATCGTGGGCTATGCGCGGGCATGCTGTGTTGACAAAGCATTCGATGAACGGGAAGTTCTCAAGCTCAGAGAAGTCTATTGTGTCGAATGCGAGAAAGTAGAATTTCTTGCCAGGATATTTCTTCTCGAGGGAGTAGGCTTCTGTTGTTCTGCATTGGCCTGGCTTTGTCGATATCAAAACCCCGATCTCCTTGCTAGCGATGAACTTAGTCAGAGCGCCCATCATCTTCTTTTTTAGGGCTTTTGTCTCTTTTGCTTCAAGCACGCGATGCTTCTTCGAGAAAGGATTGTAGATGAATATTGGCTTGTCGTTCTTCAACATTAGCGCCTTTGGGTGGAATTCTCCGTCTCCGATGTAGAGAAACGCATCGAACTCTGCATCGAACTTTTTTATGCTGCAGCCGAGCAGCTGTCCAGGATACTTGGCGTGCTCTGGCTTCATGAGAAGCACTTTCTTTCCACCAGCCTCAAGCTTTTTCTTGACAGGCTCGATGCTGTCCAGGAACTGAACTGTTGTGAACAAGGCGACCTTTGTTGGCAGAGCCTTGATTAGCTCCTCTGGCAGCTCTATCTTGCCTTTGTGCCTTGCCTCAATGAAAAAAGCCTTCATGGGCTGTAAGGGTGCTTGTGTTCTTTTTAATGTTTCTTTTTTTTCTTTAATCACTCCTGAATTGTTCCGAATCATTTATATATTCTCACAGTCAATTCTTATCATATGGCGGAGCTTAAGAAGACTCTTGGCATGGGAACGATAATAGCTCTCACGCTCACTTCGATGGTGGGCACTGGTATGTTCCTTGGTACGTCGATTGGCGCCCGGTTCTCAGGCAACGCTGTCATCATCGCCTGGGCCATCCTTATCGCTTTAGGCCTTTATGTGGCGGCTTGTTTTGGCGAGCTGATAGCTCTTTTCCCGAAATCCGGCGGAGTATACGAATTCGCAAAGCAGGCATATGGTAGGTTCTTCTCATTCATAATCGGCTGGGTCACTTGGCTTATGTCCACCATAGCCATCTCTGTCCTGATAATCGCTGCTCTTGATTTTCTGCCGATCCAGGGTCTTTCCCAGGGAGTTAAGATTGGTGCAGCAATAATCCTCATAATCCTGATAAATTTCATCGCCTATCTAGGTGCAGACATCGGCGCAGTGGTGCTTATGTTCTTTGCTGTCGTGACAGTTATCCTTTTTCTCTCCCTGATAATTCCTGGTTTCCTGCATATCAATTACTCCAACTTCACTCCTTTCCTCTCTAGTTCTCCGCAATGGATTTTTATCTCGATGTTTTTCATGCTGGAATCATTGATGGGATGGGAGGCGGCTTCTTTCCTTGCAGAAGAGACCAAGGACGCTGAGCGCGTCATACCCAAGGCATTGATAATCACCACCATATTGGCAGGAGCATTGGGGCTGTTGTTCGCTTTCATATCACTCGGAATCATACAGTGGTCTTCATTGGCAGGTTCTGCAGTGCCTGTGCTTGATGTGGCCAACATAATATTCGGAGCACAGGGCACCAAGATAATAAGCTTCGGAGTGCTGCTTGTCCTGCTGGGATCGGTCACAGGAGCGGTTGTCTCCACGCCAAGGCTGCTGCTTGCCATGGCGCGAGACAAGCTTTTCATAAGCCAGTTTGCTTCTATCCATCCGAAACGCCAGACACCCTACAAGGCGATACTCTTTCAGACGCTTGTCTCGATAATGATATTGTTGATCGGAGGCTTTGGGAATTATGAGCGGATACTCTCAATGTTCACACCTCTAGCATTAATAATGTACATCGCAGTCCTCCTTGCAGTGCCAATTCTCCGTCACAAGTTCAAGGATGTGAAAAGAGAATTCAAAGTCCCATTCGGAAAGATAGGCCCTGTGCTGGTGGCTCTTATTTACGCTGGGGTGATATTCGCATGGCTCTATATGCAGCCAGCTGCCCAGTCGACGTTCAGGATTGTGCTCTCATTGATATCATTCGGGATTCCGATATACATACTCCTGACTTTCTTTTATGATTCCGATGCAATATCAGGATTTGCCAATGGCTCATCCAGGCTGTCATTGTGGTTTGAGAATCTTTTTTTGCCGCGAGGTGTGCGAAAACATATAATGGGCCTGTTCCACGATCTGAAAGACAAGGTTGTTCTAGAATACGGTGCAGGAGTGGGAACTCTTACATTGCACCTCGCAGAGGCGGTCGGACCGGGTGGAAAAGTATATGCGACCGACCTAAGCCATAGGAACCTGACTCTGCTCAGGAAGAGGCTGACTCGAAGAGGGATAGGGCATGTCGAGATAATACATGACGAGCACCAGGTGAACAGAGTCCATCCCTCGATAAAATCTGCTGATTTCATCTTCAGCGTCGGAGTCATGAGCTATATGCAGGATGTCAAGAAGATCCTCAAGGAGATGAGAAGGCTCCTTCCGGAATCTGGAAAGATTTGCTTTGTCGAATATGTGAATTTCTTCAAGTTCATACCTGACAAGGAATGGCTTTCCAACGAGGAGAAGCTTCGCCTGCTTTTCAGGGAGGCTGGCTTCTCAGTAAAGATTGAGAAGAAAAGAGGCTTGCTCTGGAATTATCTATTTGTGTATGGGATAAAGTCAGACAGGGATGTCCCTTATGTATGATGCGTGGTGATATTTAGGTTTGTTTTATAGTTCGTCAATCTCAGGATCTTTTTTTTTTTTTAGGTTTGTTGTTCGGATCATCTGGCTGGGGAAAGGATTATATAATCTTCTGGTTTCACCTTTCTCATGGAACACATCATCCTAGACGATAAGCATAGCTGGGTCGTGCTTTTCGGCCTGGACGAGGCAAGGATAATAGAAGCCAGGTGCATGGAGGACGCACTCTCTTCACCTTCTTCGATGTATCGCGTCTCATTCATAGACCTTAAATATCGTTATCTTGATTTGGGTAAGGAAGCTGCAAAGCTTGCAGAATCAATTAAGAAGGGGCCTGACCCCGGATTATTCTATAGCAAGGATGCTGGTGTCGAGAAGATACTTTCCCTTCCTGAATGCAAAGACAAGAATGTAGACCCCTCTCTCCTGAAGATGCAGCTTGACATCTGTAAATCCTATCCTGAGCATATCAAGCAGAGGCACATTCACGAGTATGACTTGGCTCAGAAGGATCCGGCAGCTCTCGAAGAAGAGATCAAATCAACCATGGAAGAACACAGAGATTCTGCAGTCCTCCAGATCGAAGGATTGAAGCCGATAGATTTTGCATCTGCGCCTTCAGGTAGCTTGAGCTTCAAAGGGATGCGAGGATTCCCAAGCCTTGAGACTGCCATCAATGAGCTCTACGCTTCCTGGTCTTCTCTTCCTTGGCAGCAGGCCAAAGCCATGGCCGCAGGATATGATTATGAAGCTTTCCAGTCTGTGCTTAAAGCTCTCCAGCATTTCTTCGATCAGGGCAGCGGGAAAAAAGATGATTATACAAGCAACTGACCATCGATTGCTGTTATTCTCAAGCGCAACATATATAAATCATCCCCTTGTTCTGGAGGATAAATGGCTGATAATGAAGACGAGAAGAAAGCAGGCCCTGCTGAGGAAGGTCAGGAAGAAGTTTTTCGAGTCAGGACTCCGCGCGGCAGTGAGACATTAGGCATTCTTGAGAGGCGTCTTGGCGGCAGCAGGTGCGAAGTCAGATGCCTTGATGGAAAGACAAGGATCTGCAGGATTCCCGGCAGGCTTAAGAGAAGGCTCTGGGTAAGGGAAGGAGACTTGGTGCTCGTAGAGCCATGGGAGTACGGCGGCGACGCGAAAGGAGACATAATCTACAAATACAGGAACCTGCAGGTCGACTGGCTGAAGAAGAATGGCTACCTTGACAAGCTCCAGCAGATGGATGAGTTCTGAGATGATTCTAGATGGACCACGTAGCAATACTGAATAGCCAAGTCTTGCTTGAAAAAATAGTTTCTGGAGAAAAATCAATAGAGTCAAGATGGTATATGACCAGAAAAGCTCCTTGGAATGTAATCAACAAGGGAGACGCCGTCTATTTCAAGGTTTCAGGAAAGCCCGTGACTGCCAAGGTCACCGTAGAGAAAGTGCTTCAATCTGAACTTGACTATCTAAAAATAACTTCTTTGCTTTATCAATACGGAAAGAAGCTATGTATGGATGAGAGCGAGGCAGTTGATTTAAAAGATAAAAAATACGGCATACTTGTCTTTCTTAAGAACCCTAAGCTGGTCGAGCCGTTTAATATCAACAAGAAAGGATATGGCATTTCATCTGCATGGATGTATGTGAAAGATATAAACAAGGTCAAAGAAAAGATCTAATCTTTTTTCTTTCCGGTTTTGACGGTCGGAGTCTTCTCCTTTTTGAAATCCTCAAGCAGTATGACCGCTCCGAGCCACACCACTCCTATCACTATGCAGCTGTCGGCCAGGTTGAACACAGGCCACCAGTGAAGGTCTATGAAGTCGACGACAAATCCTCGGAAGACTCGGTCGATTAGATTGCCTAGAAGGCCGGAGACTATGAGTATGGTTGGGATTTCGTGCTGCTTTCTTATCTGCTTCACGTTCATCATTATGATTCCTAACACTATCAGGCTGAACCAGGCGAGCAGGGTGTTATTATTGTGGAATATCCCGAAGCTTGCTCCGGTGTTGGTGACAAGATGCAGTGCGGCAAAGCCCAGGTTTATGAGAAAATCGCTTTTCAGGGCTATGAATTTCAGGAGCTGGTCAAGGATCACAAGTCCTGCCACTATCAGCGCGTTGCGGGTAACTTCTTTCATAATGATAGGATTATCCTGTTAGAATAAAAATCTTTCTAGTGGCTGTTGGCTTAATAGCTCCAAGAGTCCTTGTGCTGTGTGCTTCCGCCCTCTGCAAGCCTCTCTACTCGTTTCAGGCGCTGGTTAACGCTGTCAAGCTCTGCCTTTATGGCGTCGAGCTTCGCGCTTATTATCTCAAGGTCCTTGCCAAGGTTTATCTCTCCCAGGTTTTGCTGGCTGCTCGGCCCGGCTTGGTACTGCGACCTGGATTCTCGGCTGTTAGGTATTTTCTCAAAGCCGAAAGATTCTGGTGACATCTGCTGCGGCTGGCTTTGCTGCTGGGGAGCTCCAGGATAATCCGGTCTTGGCTGGTTTGATTGGGATTGGTTCTGGCCAGGCGATCCTATGGGAGCTCCAAAATCAGAGATGTTAGCGAAATCATTGGATTGCATATTAGGCATGCCTTGCATGTTTGGGTCTGCTGCGAATGGGTCGCCTCCTAGCGGCGATTCCTCTTTCTTTCCTTTCAGACGATCAAAAAAACCCACTAATCCACCTCTTTTTCTGAGTTAAAACAATATCAGGGTTTATTGTTTAAAAACTTTATCCTCAAATCATGATTCATATGAAACTAGGCATGAGCTTGAGTATCTTCACGCTCTTCATCTCAGGTATCAGCGAGATTCTTCCATCGCGCATATCATCCAGTATCATGCTGTCTTTTGACTTGAAATAATTCATTAGCAGCGCTGCGAAGAGATAGCCTCGCATCTTCTCCGGCTCGCCATAGCTCTCTATCAACGCCGTGATCATCTTTTCTTCAGTTGTGTTGTACTCTCCCCTGAGCTTCTCTGCCATTATGAGATAAGGGTTGTCGCTCATTATCATGGCGAGTATGTCTTTCTCTGTCAGGTTGGCTACCAGTTTCAGGCTATAGGGCTTGTCAACTACTTCTGGCTTCATGAGAAAGATCATCTTGTTGCTCGATGAGAGATCAGAATAATCGTCTGCACCGATGGATTCTCCAATCATAGCAAGCTCTTTCTTTGTGAAATAGCCGAAGCTGTCAAGGGAAAAGCTCAGGTTCCTTATCGGCCTAAGGGTGATTGCCGCATAGGCCTTGTTGTTGTCGTAGAGTATGAATGTGCTGTTTCCCTCGTACAAGCTGTTTTTCAGGCTTGTGAGGTCATTGTATATTATGACTGTCAGGATAGCGAATAGGACTATTATTATCAGTATAATCTTGGTCACGATCTTCAGCGTCGCGCTGAGGAACTTGGTGGCATAGAACAGGATTATCGCGCCGATGACTATCAATGCTATGGTGGTCAGGTCCAACGGTTCACCTCTTGGTTTTTGCTCTTTTCTTGTTTTGAGTTGGCGCTTTTTCAGCGTTTAAGATAGTGAGCAGCTTTTTGAGGCCATCCTTGTTGTTCTGCCATTTGAGCAGCGATAAGGCCTCTTCATAAGAGCACCACCTAAGCTCATCATGCTCAAGGTAGACATTTTTATCAAAACATATGCTCTGTTCAGGGTCGACTTCTATCCCGAAAACATATTCTTCACGGCGCTCTGGCTCTAAAAACGCGAAATAATGGACATCTTTTACTATGCGTTTAAGATTAGTGATGCCTGTCTCCTCTTCGACCTCTCTCTTAACAGCCACGAGAGGTGTCTCGCCATCTTCAACGCCGCCAGTCACTGGCTGCCAAAACCCTCCTTTCGCAGGGATTCTCTTTAGGATCAGGTATTCGTAAAAATTCTTTTTATCCTTGTTGCTGGCTTTCCGGAAGAGTATGGCCTCGATTTGGATGGGTTTTCTTGCCATGAGTGTGATATCCTGCATTTATTTTAAAAACTTTCTCTATTCGATTGAAAAGATCCTTGTGAACACAGCGGCTCAAAACCTAAAAAACTGGTAATTATACTATTTAATAGTAGTAAAATTAATAAAGGGAGGGGTATTTCGCATGTTGCATGAACCGACTGATAGCTGTGGAAGGCATTAACGGGGCAGGCAAGACTTGTTTTGTGAATAGATTTTCTTCAGCTCATAACTATGAGAAGCTTTACGAACTGGCAGACCAGTTTAGGGGCGGACAGGATTTTCCTCCATTCACATATAATAAAGAGGAGGTGTATGATAGTGATTCCTGGTTCATTGAGCAGGAAATCAAGCGTCATGAAGATGCGCTCAAGCTTCTGGAAAGAGGCGATGTTGTGGCTGATAGGAGCGTAGTCTCTATGCTCGCCTTCGCTTACGCCAGAAGAAAAAAATACGGAACAGACGACAGAATGTTTCTAAGAGGAAGACTTGCAGAGGTAGTTTCGAAGGAAATAGATTTCCCTTGGATAGCATACATCAAGCCGCCGATGGGCATTGAGCAGATGATTGAAAGAATCTCATCAAGAGAAGCCATGCCCGGATTCAGCAAGCAATCCTCCCTAAAAGAGCCATACGATCTCATATTCTACAGCCACCTATCAGCTTATTATGATGACTTGAGCGCAAGATTAGGATTGAGGATGATAACTGTGCCTGATGCTTCGGAAAAAAGCTGCAGAACAGTGCATGAATGGCTGAGAAGCCAAAAACAAGATTGGCCAAACATATCTATAAATGAGTTGATACATGATTGATGATAAGACTCCGAATTAATGATATTGATTATTGAGCGACAAAAAATGGAACAAGCCGATACCGCCGAAAAGTTCAGGCAAGAGATTGAAAAACATCTTTCTCTGCTAAAGCCCGGTGTAGAAGATATGCTAAAAAACTATCCTCTCGGCAAAAAAGAGATTGCGCTAAAAGAATATTCGGACAATCTGCTCCTGTTCTGGGAAAGGCGGCAAAATAAGGGAAGCTCCAAGATACATGCCGGCTTCCCATTTCCGCTCTATACAGAAGATATTGAGATGCATAATTCCGCAAAAATGAAAATTCAGGCATTTGTAAGAGGAGAGCCGATCAGAGGGATCCAACGCGGCATGCTTGAGGGTTTGTGCAGCGAGTTTAAAGATGTTGCGGACAGCCAAGAGTTCAAAAAGATGGTTGATGCAGGAATATCAACACCAACGCGATTCTTGTACGTGGACCCATATGATTTCATCGGGGATTCACATATAGGGTTATACTTTTTTGATTCATTCGTCAATAAATTCAAGCCGGAAGCGCACAGCATCTTTTCAAAAAAAAGCGAGCATCTCAAAGCAGCAATGCCTTGCGATCCTTACGATATAGCAGAGATATCCAGACTGTGCCAAGATGGAGATGTGTTGATGGCACCTGATCTTATAGACAATCATTGGGATGATACTTTGAATCTTATCAGGTCGCTCAAGGATAAAAGAACAACAATCATTGTGCCGGGAAGGAATTTGCTTATACGAACAGGGTCGGGAAAAATCAACACCCTGCATCTGGATAGGCCTGATATCTTTTTAAAAGATACTAATATCGAGGATTATATGCAAGAATGCCTCAATCCATACGGCGTTGAGGGGATTGCGTTGACACAAGAAAGAAGATTCGTCAATACCAACCGTTTTTTCATAAACCCGTTCGCCAACCACGAATTGAGATACATACCTGTAAAGCTTTTTTTTGAGACGTATAAGAACATCATAAAGGACAATCCAAAGGCCGAGTTTCATCTTATTGCAGGGTATCATAAAAAGAGGGATCATAAAAAATGGGTGTGTGACCTGTTGGACTTGTTGGAAAAAGACAAGAGCATGCATCGTATCAGCATAAATTACTATTTGAACCTCAGTGAGCTTGCTCAGCACATGGAAGAACGCGAGTGTAGCGTGGTGATGACATCGGATACATCAATTGCTCATATAGCAAACAGGCTTGGTTATCCGAATGTCTCTTTATACAACACCAAATGGTGGGATGAGGATAGCATCCAGTCAATTGCAGGATCTTCCCCGATGGGCTTTTGCAGGTATTTTACGCATCAAATGCCGGTAATAAATCACGAACAAAGAGAACATATGAACGCATATGCTTCTCTAGGCAGTAATATAGCCAGATTGGTTCTTTTCCTGCAAAAGGGCGAAGCAGAAAAAAAGAGCATTGTCGAGAGTCAATCTGGAGGCGTTTTGCGTACGCCCACCTCTTTGGAAGAGCACAAAAGAATGCACGAGGCATTAAGCAACTCCGGACTAGGCTGGATCTGCGGGCTATATGACCCTGAAAGGATTATTAAGGGCATGAAAGGATATGAACCGGCAAGAACAGGACGCCTGTTGGATGCCGCTCTTAAGATCTCTCCGCTATACAAGCTCGGCACAACGTTGGGAGAAGGAAAATGAATGTTAAATCACTTAACATAATTTTGAATGATTACTGCAATAGTAGATGCACTTCATGCGGTATCTGGAAAAACAGCCAGAAAAATGAATTGTCAGCCGAAGACATTAAAAGCTTATCCAAAAAAGAGGAATTTTCAACTGTCGAGGAGATAAGCCTTTCCGGAGGAGAGCCGCTCCTAATTGAAGACATCGACAATATACTGGGAGCTGCTGTAAATTTCTCACCCGGTTTAAAGAAGGTATTCCTGAACCATAATGGCACAAGGCCTGAGAAAGCCAAGGAGCTAGTGAGAAAATATGCTGAGCTTGTGCCTGAGTTCTATCTTTGCGCGTCCATAGACGGCCCGAAAGAGATTCACGATGAGATTAGAGGGATTCATTCGTTCGACAATGCCCTAAAGACTCTTGATGCTTGTGACAGTCTTCTGATGCCGAATTATCATGCGATGATATCCTCGACAATCCAGAGAAAGAATTCTGGCTTGGATAATCTTGCATATCTTATTGAACTTGCGAAAGGCAGAGGCATCGATTTCTCATTCCGGTTCATTGCTGAAGCAAAGCACTATTACAATAATGAGGGGGTTGCCGCCGCCCTGGGCGTACCAACAGAACAAATGAAAAAAATCCTTCGATTTGTCAGCGACAAAGGGCTGACCAGTCCCTTCCTTGAGGTGCAGAGGGCTTTTTATTTTAAGGGCAAGAATGACGTGGTCGAGGGCGAGAATGGAGAGATCCTCTGCAAGGCAGGCAACACATTTGTCTCTGTCTTTCCAGACAAGAAGATCTATCCTTGCATCTATAGTTCTCGCGCAATAGGTAACGTTATTGACGGCATAGTTGACCGGCCATTAAATCTGGCCAGATACGCTCCTTGTCCATGCGAACCGACAGAATGCGTCATTTATCCGATGTTGAATTATTCCGGCCTTTCTTCGGAATAATAAATCAATCAGAATATGATTAGGTTCGGGCTGCAATCAGCATCATTGGATATAAGACCCGACTATACTTTTCACTTTTTCCATAGAAATATTCGGCTCTAGGATAATCGAGTTCTCTGGTTCATAATCTGATGCAAAAGAGCGATAGAAGGAAAACAGGATTTCTGAGAACTGCTTATCATGCCAGATGTCCTCTATTGTTTTCTCAGTTGTTTTTTCTGCACGCTGCAAAAACAGCTCAAGATTGTTGTCCAGCACCAGCCTCAAATCCGGTTTTCTGAATTCGCCGCTTGCCAGTCGCCTCCTGCAATCAGCCAGTTGCTCATCAAAATGGCCAATCTTTGAAAATTTTGAGTATGCATATGTGAAGCTTAATGGCGAAACATAATCCCTTTGGAAGAGGTATAGCTTATCAGGATCTGCGGCCCGCCTATATTTTTCTGCTGTTTGCTCAAAGAACCAGTTTGCGCTGTATCTTGCCGCCTCATCGTCCATAGGCAAAGGCGGAGTATTTGCCCATAACCAGCGCGTGGTCTTCTCATCAGGCAGGATGACACATTCTTTATCGAATGCCTTGCTAAGGGAATCGGCCATGAATGTCTTTCCCGACCTCCTGCTGCCTTCTAAGCTTACAATCATACCTCTGCTCGGCACGCCCGCATTTATAAATGTTACTATTGCGCAGAGATAAAAACATAATCAATTCCAACCATATTCTCTCTTTTTTAGCATTCTCGACGCAATATGTCCTCCAGAATAATAATATTTAAATAGTTAGTGTATTATGCACACTAATAAGAAGGCTAAATACATGATAATCGACATACATTGGATGAGGCTGGTGCCGGAAAAAGAGCTGAAAAGGTTTCCGTCAAAGGTAGTCTATGGGCCTGTTGTCTCGAAGAGAAGCTTCTATTCTCTCGGGATCAACTTCTGGCCTGACAGGAAGGTATGCACCTTTGACTGCAGGTACTGCCACTGCGGCAAGAGCAGCACGAAGACAGAAGATGCGATTAGCTTCGAGGCGATGATGGATGAGATTGAGCGCGCATTCCAGTTCCACGCAAAAAATAATTCTTTTGTACAGGACATCGTGGTCGAGGGCAACGGAGAGCCGACGATATACCCTCGATTCTATGAAGCGACGCTCAGGCTTATGGAATTGCGAGATAGATATTTCCCTAACATTTCGCTAGTATTATACACCAACTCGACAAATCTCGAAAATGGAAAGGTCATCGAGGCGATTCTCAACTATGACCAAGCTTTCTTCAAGCTTGATAGCGCAGATGATGGAGTCGTGAAAAGGCTAGATGGGGCAAAAAAACCTGTCGGGAAGATAATAGAAGGCATAGCTCTTGTCGGAGCGCTGATCAGGACCAACCGCTACCGGCTGAAGAATTTTGACATCTCGACAGCAGTGGTCGGATCACCCATAGGCAACTATGATTCTCTTCTTGAGGAAAGGTTCATCTACGCCATGAGAATGATAAGGCCTGACAGGATATACCTTTATGACATAGACCGGTTCTCTCCTGGAGAGAAATATGATTTCAGGATAGGCCAAGGACAGCTTGAGAGCCTCGCTAAACATATATTTGAAAAGGCTGGTGTTGAGATAATCGCTCTTTTCAGCAGGAAAGGAAGAGGAGTGCACGAGCTCTCTGAGATAAACGCTTTGAAAGCAGTCGTGGCTGTCTGAGCAGGCGATTTTCAGAAAAGTTTTTAAGTCCCCGCAGTTCCTTTCGTATCATGCATCTTTTGTTGTGGATAATACTTGCGACGCTCATCAATGGGCTTGTGGCTTTCGTCGGAGTCCTCTCCCTAAGCCTGAAAGCTAAGGTCTTCAAGTGGCTGCTTGTCATGTTCGTGGCCTTCTCTGCAGGGGCACTTCTCGCAGGAGCTTTCTTTCACATAATTCCCGAGGCGCTTGAAGAATTGCCGGCGATGACAGTATCGTTCTTCATACTGCTGGGCCTTGTCGTGTTTTTCCTGATAGAACGTGTGCTTCACTGGCATCACTGCCACGAGGAAGGATGCGAGACCCATGAGCTTCCCACAAAGCCAGTCTCTTACCTTGTGCTCTTCGGCGACAGCATACATAATTTTGTCGACGGGATAATCATCAGCGCTGCTTTCATTACAAGCATATCATTCGGATTTTTGACAACTCTCATGATAGTGGCTCACGAGATACCGCAGGAGCTCGGAGATTTCGCAGTGCTGGTGCACGGAGGCTTCAAGAAATCAAAGGCCCTGTTATATAATTTCTTCTCCCAGCTGACCTGCGTCTTAGGAGGGATTGTCGGATATTTCTTCTCAAGAGCGGTCGAGGGCATGATTCCTTACGTCCTCTCTTTTGCCGCAGGAGGATTCATCTACATAGCAGCCTCTGATTTGATACCTCAGCTTCACAAGGAGCCAAAGACGAGCAAGGCTTTCTTCTCATTCATGTTCTTCATAATAGGCATAGGATTGGTGCTTCTCTTCAAGATGCTCTTCGAGGTCTGACAGGCTTTGTGTAAATGCGAGGCTTGTGTAATTACATAAAGTCCGTCTTCTAGGAACAGAAATGTTCCTGCTTTTTTTTTTATAAAGAAATGATAATTTTTATTGAGCTCTTTGATATTTATCAAAAAGACTTCTTAGTTCTACTGAATCAGCACCGTATTTAGACGCAACAAATCCAAGAGCATAATCCAATCCTGTTTCATCCTTTATTCCCCCTCTTGGGCTTGCGAAATTCCAAATGGCCCATTTAGGATTGATTGCTATCATGGCTTCACGAGCTTTTTGAGTTCTATCTTCATCTTCTAAAGTTATTGCGATTTCATAGGCTTCTCTCAAATTATCAGGTCTTTTTCCTTTATCAGTTTCCATCAAAGTATCATAAGCCATAACCATGCCTTTTGTATCAGATCCGTCTATATCATGCATGTATCCAAAACGGTTCTCTATACCGTCCTTTATTAATGCTGTTCTAATTTCAGTAATATAATCATTACCAAGATTTCCTCCGCCAGCAACCCAAAGTCTATATGCGGTTTTGAGATCCCCACTTTCATGAGCTTGTTTACTAAGCTCTTGTAATCCTTTTGTTTCTTTCAAGTGAGAAGCTATTTGGACCTTTACATCAAAAGAAGCTGTCTGATATGCTCTTCGCAGATGCGTTTCACTAACACTACTCGCTTTTAATGCCCTTTCTTCATTTTTGTATCTTTCCATGCTTAATCCGGATTGTACAGCTGCAACTACTGGCGTTCCATCATATCCTTGTTGAGTAAAGATTTTATATGCTGCTCTTGGCTCGTCTTTAGCATGTCGCTTGGCCCATAGCAACTTTTCATCTGGATGATCGCCTAATTTTTTTTCAACATCATACCTGCTTAAACTATCTGCAAGTCTTTTTTGAAGTTTCGCTTTTTCTTCATAGGATAATTTAACTCCATGTTTATTTGCTAATTCAAAAATCGCCAAAGGATTAAACCTATCTTTTTCCGAAATAGATTTCAGAACAATTCTTCTTAATCTTTCATCTTTTTGTGATGAATCACTAAGTGCAATTTCTTCTAATAAGGTTCTACTAGAATGCCTATCTTGAATATCTAATGCGGCATCAAATACGCCATTAATGCTATCTGCATCTCCAATTTTAGAAAAATGACGGTATGCGGAATCAAATCTTTTTTCTCTTAGTGCTAACTTACCAGCAATATCGTGTAGTCTCTGACTTCTTTCAGCTCCATGTTTTGCATCAGTAAAATAGCTTGAATCAATATGTCCAGAAATTTCAGTAAATTCTTCATAGCTTGAATTGGCAGAAGTTGCTATTGTAAATAATAAATCGCTTTCTCCTGATTTCACCAGTGCATCAATAGTTGTCTGTGTAATCCCTTTCCCGCTATAATGTTCAGTAGCAGATTTTAATATACCCGCTTTTAATGCATCTCTATCTCCGTCAAATAATGCACTAGCATTTCCAGAGCCGCCATAAATCATATCAATGACACTTTGCCACCTACCTAATCTAAGCTTCTCAGCAATTATGCCATTTGTAATTCTCCCTCTTTCTACAAGAGGAAATCTGCTGAGTTCACCATTAGAAAGAAATACATCCTCTAAACCAAGTGCAGTAAGTGCATTTCCTAAATTAGATGTTCTTTTCTCCACCATTTTGTAATGGTAAAAATACCGTAATATAAAAACCTTTCTAATTATACGGGGCTGCGTTTAAAAAGTTCGTCTAGCGAGCCTTAACAAGCTGCAAAGCCTCGTTTGTTTGCCTTGGGTCGCGTCTGTTCAGGAATAAACCCTGTCAACTGCGGACTTTGAGATTTTGAACGCAGATCGTCCTATCACTATGCTTGTTCATTCCTAGAGCCAGCTCTTCCCTTTTTTCTGGCGCTCAAGCTTTTTTCTTTTTGAGGCCCATTCGCTCAGGAGGACTGCTGTGTTTATCAAGGCGATATGGGTGTATGCCTGCGGGAAATTGCCGAGAAGCTCTTTATTCTCAGAGTCAAGGTCTTCAGAGAACAGGCCGAGATGATTGGAGTATTTTATGACCTCCTCGAACATGTCCTGCGCTTTTTGCCTTTCTCCTATCATGTAAAGAGCATTCGCAAGCCAGAATGAGCAGATGGTAAAAGAGCTCTTGCTCTTGCCAAAATCATCCTGTATAGTGTATCTTTGCACAAGGGCTCCTTGACAAAGCCCGTCTGATATGGCGTTTACCGTCCCCACCAGCCTCGGGTCTTTCGGCTCCAGGAATTCATGATAGCTCATCATCAGCAGGGATGCGTCCATCTCATCACCCCCATACCTCATGGTGAAAGAGTTCTTCTTCGGGTTCCAGGCCTTCTGCAATATGTCCTCACGGATAGTTTCTCTCAATCTGGACCATCTAAAAGCCAGGCTGTTCTTCTTGTAGAACTCTGCAATCCTGACTGCCCGGTCCATTCCAAGGAAGCACATAAGCTTTGAATAGGTGAAATGCTCCTGGTTTCCACGGAACTCCCATATGCCGCTGTCTTTTCCCATCCAGTTCTTTCTTATCTCCTTAACAAGGTATTTGAGAAGATTCCAGTATCTTCTTCGCATCTTCTGCTCATACTCATAGTAGACAAAGTAGAGGTATAATGTGTCTATCACGCTTCCGTAGATGTCAGTCTGTTTCTGGCTGTGCGCTGCGTTTCCTATGCGGACAGGCTTTGAGTCCATGAAGCCTGAGAGGTAATCGAGTGTCTTCTCCTCAAGATCAGTCTCACCCCTTATCCCGTACATTATCTGCATGTTCTTTTTCTTTTTCAATGTGTTGTTTATTATGAAGTTCAGGAGCTTTCTCGCCTCATAGTTCCTGCCGATCTTTTTTAGGGCGTCAACAGTGAAGCTTGAGTCCCTGATCCAGCAGAACCGATAGTCAAAAGTCCTTTCTGATCCTACTTCTTCTGGTATTGATGTGGTTGCTGCTGCGATTATGGCTCCGCTCTCTGAGAATGTGAGAAGCTTCAGGACAAGGGCTGACCTTATTATTATATCCTTATATTTCTCTGGCAGGATAAGTGATGAGACCCATCCTTCCCAGTATTTTCTTGTCCAGAACAGCAGCTTCTGGCAGTCTGACAGGATATTCTTGGCGTTTTCCTCTTTCGCTCCTATTATGAAGTATTTTGGCTTGTCAAGTATGAAGTAATCTTGCTTCTGTATGAGCTCAGGGCTGACATTGGAGGACAGGCATATCTCTGCATCAGAGTTTCTTGTTATGATGCTATTGTTTATGATTTCGTGCGTGTCCCCTCCTATGGCGTATCTGAGCCTTGGCTGATAATCGGCTTTCATGGCTGGTTTTCCTTTTATTGGGATGACTATCCTTATCAGCTTGTTCTGCTTGAAAGGCTTCTTCTTTCCGTCAGGAACAAGCTTGTTGTATCTCGGGAAAAAATCAATCATCCTGAAGCTGCTCTTGTCTGACTCGAAAAGAGTCTCGAGTATGTTGGTGTTAGGCAGGTATCTCTGCTTAATCTTATGTTCAATCTCAGGGATTATCCTGAAATGGCCTCCTTTTTCATTGTCGATGATCCTGGCAAATATGCTTGGGCTGTCAAACTCAGGGAAGCAGAACCAGTCGATGCTTGCTTCTTTATTTACAAGAGCGCAGCTTTTGCAGTTGCCTATTATCCCGTAATTGAGCATATGATTTTTTTTAAAGGATGTTTTTTTATAAAGTTTTGGATTGGTGCGAGCGCGGATTTAATACCTCGAAAAGCTAAATTTCAATAAGATTTAAAAATATCGGCTGAAATCAGGACTATTAACATGAAAAAACCCCTCTTTTTGTTTTTGGCTCTTCTATTAGTGCTCATTCCGTTTTCCTTGGCTGGTCATGTGGCTGACCAGAATGCCAGCTATGTGTGCGGCGTCTATGTGACAGGAATAGGGTGCCCTCATTGTGCCAAGGTAGAGCCTTTTATCGAGGACCTTCTGAATAAGACTCCTAACTTAGTGCTTTTGAAGTATGAGATCTACAAGGAGCAGGAGAATATTCCTTTTGCAGACACTTACCTCTCGAATTACGGCATCCCTCCAGGGATTCCTCTTGTGATGTTCAGCAAGGACGTCTATTTTAGGGGTGATACTCCTATCATCAGCGGGATGGAGAAGGCGATTTCTGATCTCGGAGAGAACGCTTGCCCGTTGATGGATGGCTCGGCCATGGATTTCAGGGAGCTTGACTGCGGCTCATTGCCTGGAAAGCCTGAAGTGTTGATCGGTAATGAGGTTGTCTCTGGCGGGGGAGCTTGCGTCGAGCCGAAACAGGAGCTGACTCTTATCAAGATTCTTTCACTTGCGGCTGTCGATGCTGTGAATCCTTGTGAGATTGCGGTCCTGACGATGATCCTCGTGGCCATACTGACTGCTAGCCCTAAGAACAGGAAAAAGGTATTGTATGCTGGTTTGGCGTTTTCCTTGGCTATAGTGCTTATGTATCTCGTCTACGGTCTTGTGATAATAAAGTTCTTCCAAGTCGTCCAGCTGCTCAAGGGTGTGGGCGCGATAATATTCAAGGTGCTTGCAGCGCTTGCGATAATCCTTGGAATATTCAACATAAGGGACTTTGTCAGCTACAAGCCAGGAGGCTTTGCCACTGAGATGCCCATCTTCCTGAGGCCTAAGGTCAAGAGGCTGATAGCATCGGTCACAAGCGTGAAAGGAGCGTTCGTGATAGGATTGTTGGTGACTTTATTCCTCATACCCTGCACTATGGGGCCTTACTTCATCGCAGGAGGATTATTGTCTTCACTTGAATTATTGAAGACTATTCCCTGGCTGATATTGTATAACCTGGTGTTCATACTACCTATGATAATCATAACGCTAGTGGTCTATTTCGGCTTCACCACCGTCGAGAACGTCTCTGGCTGGAAGGAAAGGAATATAAGATACCTGCATCTCATCGCAGGAGTGATACTGGTCCTGCTGGGAATAGCGATGATACTGGGGCTGGTCTGACCCTCTTGATGATTGATTAATCTAAGAAACAGAGGCTTTTTTGGCTTTCTTCTGTGTTTCTGTCTTGAGATATGTTTTCAGCTCTTCTTCTCTCTCCCAATAGTTGTGATATTGTCCGAGGATGTTGTTTTTGAATATTCGATGCGCCGCCGCTATTTTTTTTATGGGCTCATTCTCAAGCCTGGCTTCAATAGTTTGGCTGAATTTTAGTGCTAATGACTTGTATCTTGCGGTTTCACGCCTTCCTTCATCAGTATATCTTTTTTTTGGATCTTCTTCTATTTCTTTTATTTTATGTTCAGTCACTTCCGCTCCTGCGACAAGGTCTGTCAGTGAAGCAGTAGGGAGCGCAGTTAATGTGTGTTCTTGGTATTTTGTGATGTGATTGGCATATTTATCCTTTACAGTGGTTTCCAAGTGTTTTCTGATGATGGTGTTTTCCTCATCTGAAAACTTATCATAAAATACGTTGTTTATGCGTTGATTATGGCAATCCGCTATGGGCACACCGGCGCCTCCAACCCCGGTAAGCTTATTATAGATTGTGCTGACAAGCTTTTTCTTTGCATCTATGATCTCTCGTTTACTGTCATTCATATCAGTTACTTTATTCGGATTGTTTCGATAATATTTGACTAGAACATCAATAGCTTTGAATGCATTCCTATAAGATACATATTTGTTGAAATCAGTTGCGGGTTTTATGACTGCTTTCATACGATAGCTATGGATTCACTAATTTATAAATCTTTCGGTTTTTTAGCTACTTTTTAGTAGTTACATAGTTGGATGGCTCTTTATGCTGAAAGCTAATATGTCTTGAATCCCTAAAGAAAATCCTCACTTCACCAGTATGGCGTTGACGAATCCTTCCTGGCCTGGCCTGTTGGTTATCCTTGCCTTGCCTTTCGGGGTCATGACCACGGTGCCCTTGGTGAGTATGTTGTGCCTCACGAAGTGGCGGTCAGCTGTGTTCTCAGCGACAGTCTTGATAGCCTCGACAGTGTACTTCTTGGTCTCAGGATCATAGATATTGGCCTTGTCAGCGGTGAGAAGCCTTGATTTCAAGCCGCCACCTTTCTTCCTATCGACCACGACCTTCTGCACCCCAATCCTTGTGTGAGTCGGATTGCTGCCTCTCTGCGCAAGCCTCTTGGTGAAGGAGTTGGTGAACCTGCCGCCTGTAGACTTCCTCTTAGGTTTTCCGTGAATGACTACCATGCTTTCACAGGAGAAATAGGCGGTTTATAAAGGTTACGAAAGCCTCCGGGCGATTCCTTTCAATAAGATTTATAAATGAACCCAGCTCCCGCAAGCATAAGACCATTAATTTGTTTTTAGGTGATAAGAAAATGGAATCAAGACCACTAGATGCATTGAACAAGGCAAGGGGCAAGCGAGTCATCGTCGAGCTCAAGAACAACAGACAGTACGTCGGCATACTCAATGCCTTTGACATCCACATCAACGCGGTGCTGGACGACGCAGAGGAAAGGGCTGACGGAGAGATAAAGAGAAAGCTAGGCACTGTCTTCATAAGAGGAGACATGATAACCTTGATCTCTACAGTGTAGGTGAATTCTAGATGACAAAAGGAACCTCTTCAATGGGAAAGAAATCCGGCAAGGTCGGGCACTTCAGGTGCCGGCGCTGCGGGAAGCACTCCTACCACGTACGGAACAAGTCCTGCTCCAGCTGCGGCTATGGCAAGAGTCCGAAGCTCAGGCAGTACAAGTGGAAAAAGAAGAAGTAGAAAATTGTTTTTTTTAATCTAATCAATTCTCATATGTATTTATTCGTATTTATTCTAATCAATGAATCATATGTTAATGTATTGCCAGTTTGTCGCCGATCCGTTAGGAATTCTCATGCCTGTGGCTGTGAAAGGCATCCATTCCCAGCCCATAGAAGTGCCGTTTTTTACAATGTCGCCTATCTTCACGTCATTGCTCCAGGTCCAGTAATAAGGTCCTCCGACCATAGTACGTATGCTGCTGTTTAAGGCGCCGAAATAATAAGTATCAGTGCATTTCTGAGCTCCCGAAGAATCCTTGGCGCACGCATAATAATTGTAGGTCCCCTTTGCGAGATTACTCTCATTGGCTACGAACCGCCACATGTTGGTGTCATACTTGTTGAGATTGGAGCGATAATGCTGCAGTATTTCATCAGATGATAACGACCTGTTCCAGATTCTTAATTCATCGATGCTGCCGTTGTAATTTGGAACATATCCTTTTCCAATATAAGTAACCTGATTGCCGCTTGTTGCAGTAGAATAGCTTGCAGCTGCACTATTCTGTTGTCCATTGATATACCATGTAAGATTCATATTTACAAGATCTCTGACAATACAGGCAAAATTCCATGTGTTTATAGTAAGTGCTGTTCCAGAACCAAATCCTTGATAAGGAAGTGCATCTCCTCCATTTGTACCATAATAATAACTTAATGTTCCAGCCAGTTCTTGAGTGATTGTTCCTTCACCACCATAAGCCTTTGAATAAGGGTTTCTTCTAGCACTGAAATCAATCGGATACAGCCACATGCATATAGTCTGGCTTTTATTTATAGTTAAACTAGGAGAATTTTCTATACTTATATAATCGTCCACTCCGTCAAAGTTTATTGCTTTGCCATACTTTCCTGTTGTGTAAGAAAGAGCAGTTGAGTATCTGATTATGACAATACCTGAACCGCCAGCATATGCTGTGCCGGCTGCATAGGCTGCATCTCCTCCTTTACCTGTGTTGGCGGGACTGGCTGCGGCTGAATTTTGACCGCCATTTCCACCTTTCGAATAATTTACAGAGGTTCCATTGATCGAATAGCTTAATCCTGTGCCGCCGACTCCACCTACATGGCTTGGCAGATTGACTCCACCAACTCCGCCAGCTCCACCGCCGCCAGCTCCACCAGCCCATGATAAATCTGTGGTAGCTCCACCATCATTTCCTTGTCCAGCAACTCCGCTGCCACCTGCTCTTGGAGTAGCATAACCATTGTATCCTCCTCCTCCTCCTGAACCGCCAGAACTGCCACCGGTGCCCAATGTCATATCTCCTCCTCCTCCACCGGCTGCAGTAATAGTGCCAAATGAAGAATTAGTTCCATTATTTCCATCTTGGCCTAATCCTGCTCCACCAGGCGATCCACCGGTGCCAACAACAACACTGATTGGTGATGCACTAGCAGCATAAGATGAACTATAAATTAGGCCTCCAGCTCCTCCTCCGCCTCCTCCTCCACTAGCGGTTACTGAAGAACCGCCTCCGCCACCGCCTGCGACAACTAATACTTCGACATTCATAGCCTTGCTTGGTGTGAATGTTCCATCGCTTGTGAATGTATGTACCGTGTAATTTTTACCTCCTTCTAAGATAGTAGTTATTGTTCCGCCAGTAGCTACTGCTATTGATCCGTTATTGCCATATTTTGATATGTCAACAACTGCTGTTGTGCTATCACCTATAGTTGAAACATTGTCAAAATTCATCATCAGCACAAGGCTCGAGTTGTCGTACATGGTGTAGTTCACGCTGTTCCAGCTCCAGGTCATGTTCATGATGTTTGAGATGTTATTGATGCTCACGTTTGCCATCATGCTTGTGTTCGTAGTCGTGGTGGCGTTGGTAGGTGTCGGCGGGACGAATCCTATTGTCCAATTCACGCAGTCATTTAATGAGCAAATGTATCCTGCGGCGCAGTTTGAGTCGCTGTTGCAGTCAATCCACGTGCCTGCGTTGCAGTAATCTGTGTCGCCATTGCCATCTGCATCAAAACTGCTTCCCGTGGCGTTGCAAAGGCTGTTTTCGACACAGTCAGTGGCGACACTACAGCACGCTTTTGTGTTATCGCTGGAACCTGTCATTCCTGTTCCGAATACCTGAGTTGCATAAGCTTCGCTCGCATCGTCTCCGCAGCAGCTTCCAGTGCCGCTCTCGAAGGTCCAGCTGGTATTATAACAGCTCTCTCCACCGCAGGCAGTCGCTCCATTTAGCGCATTGCAGTCGTTTGCATCAGTGTCGTAGTTTATGTTGTACAGGTATACTCCACTGACGGTGTCGGTATAAGTGTAGGTGTTGCATGAGGTGTTGCTGGTGCCGCTACAGGTGGTATAGCTGTAGTTATATGTCTGGCCGACATCAGGCTCATGGTAGGCGCGCATCTGCGAATAGATGTTTCCCTCAGCACTGTAATATGTGGGGCTGGCTGCGGTGCCTACTGTCAGGTTGCAGGAATATCCTCCAGAGCCATCATCTGCGTCGCTTGCAGGATTAGTGTCACAAGTGGTCGTCCAAGCTAAGAGCGAGGCGGTCACACTAGTTGCAGTCCCCTGCCAGACTCTGAAATCATAATTGTCGGGCGCCACAGTATCTGCTAAGACCAGACCAGAACAGAGAAAAAGGGATAAAACTACTAATAGGGTAGAAAGCACCCTTCCCTGATTCAGGCGATGCACAGCCATATTAACCCCTTTGTAATGGCTTATTAAATACTTTTTGGAAATCTGGAAATCGTTCACTCCTGAAACATAGTCTTCTAGAAAGAAAGCTTTGCTTAAGTTTTCTTGCAAGCGCAAATAGGCTCTTCAGGTAAAAAATAGCGGAATATATGCTATAGAATATAGATATAAGATGAGGTATAAGAAAATTTATAAAATAGATAAAAGACTGCCTTATTAACGACATGTATTAAAATGCTAAAGGGAATGGATAGGTGTAGTCTGATATGAAAATAGCATTAATAAATCCCAGCCCAATAGATACTACCGGTATTAATGAAGCAACCATTTATCCTCCAATAGGACTGGCTTATCTTGCAAGCAGCCTGAGGGAAGCGGGGTTTAATGATGTATCAATAATAGATGCTAATATATTAAAAATTGATAATAAGAAAGTTTTAGAAGCTCTTAAAAAGCTAAGCCCTGGAGTGGTAGGAGTTCATCTTAATGTAATACTTGGAAGAAGCGGAGTAGAACTGTGTAAGATGATAAAAAAAAAACTGAACTGCACACTAGTTGTTGGCGGTCCATTAACATCATCAAGTCCACATAGAATTCTTGAACTTAGTGGAGCAGACGTCGCCGTCATAGGAGAGGGAGAGCACACAATAGTTGATATTTGCCTAGGGAAGAATTATGAAGATATTAAAGGAATAGCCCTCATAAATAATGGAAAGTTAGTTATGAATGATCCAAGGCCTCTTATAGATGATCTTGACACAATACCTTTGCCAGCCTATGATCTGCTTCCTCCTTTGAAACTTTACAAGAGCAGAGCAAGAAAGAAGCCTGTTGGAGTAATAATGACCAGTAGAGGTTGTCCTTATCAATGCACATTCTGTAATGCTAGCGTTTTCGGCAAGAGATTCAGAAGCAGAAGCCCGGAGAATGTGATGAAGGAGATAAATCTTCTGATTAATGATTATCATATCAAGCAGCTTGATGTTCTTGATGATAACTTCACGCTAGACATCGAAAGAGCTGAGAAAATACTTGATCTTATAATAAGCAGCAAGAAGAAGATAAAGATTAATCTTCAGAACGGCGTAAGAGCTGACAAGGTTAACGAGCATATCATTAATAAGATGAAACTCGCAGGAGTATTCAAGGCAGGGATAGGAATTGAGTCCGGCGATTTAGAGACGCTTAAGATGATAAAAAAGAGCCTTTCTCTTAATAAGGTCAAAGAAGCCATTAAGATGTTTAGGAAGAAAGGAATAATAACAGTCGGATTCTTCATACTAGGATTTCCTAATGAGACTAAAGAGACTATTGAAAAAACCATTAACTTTGCTCTAGAAGCAAATCCGACAATAGCAAGCTTCTGTCTATTGCTGCCTTTCCCAGGAACAGAAATCCACAAAGAGCTAAAAGAGATGAATGCATTAAAGGATGAGAACCTATTGTTTTATGATTCAGGTTTCTATGCCGACAAATTATATCACAGGACGCACGGGTTGACGGAGGAAGAATTATTAAATTACCAGAATGTCGCATACAAGAAGTTTAACTTCAGGCCGAGAAAGATACTTGAAACAATAACAACAATAAGATCGCCAGGAGAACTAGTTTGGATAATGAAAGCAGCATTGCCATTATTGAAAAATATTGCAAGGGTTAAAAAATGAATAGAACAATAATTAATTATCCGATACTCGCATATGTTTATTGTTATATTTTTATCCCTTATATTATTGAGGCAAAGCAATGGTTTTTTTATTAAATCTTCTTAGTACGACACAGAGCTATTTTACCGAACAAAACGGTTTAAGCATATATGCTGTTGAATTATTTTTTGTTTTGGTTGCTGTAATGTTGCTTCTTTTCTACTTGATTTTTCACATTAAGAGTCTTTTTAGTGGGATTAGTAAAAAGCATTTGGTTCTGAAAACATATCTTGCGCATATTCCAACAGATTCAATTCGAGTGCCTGCTTATATAGGTTAGTCCAAGGCTAGATAAGATTAAAGGCAACATTTGCGTGAATTACTAAATTTAACCTATCATAACTCACTTTTATTCTTTTGCAGCAGATTAGTTAAATGAATTTTTAGTTCTTGATGATTTACAACCCCATAAATCACGATGAGGTCAATGCTCTTACCTAAATGACTATCGGCGGTCACACACTCAAATTCTACAGTCATCGTATTAAATCTGTGATCTATAAAAGATTCCTTCATTTCAAAGCCTGCAATGTTATTAAAGCCAAACAATTTCTTTTTTCCAAAGCAGCCACGAACCACGAAATTGTCCGATTCTAGATTATAACTCACTCTACCATATAATAAAATTGGCGAAAACAATATAAAAAAACTAGTTATTAGGAAAAATAATCCGAGAGCAAGGAACGGCGGTGATGCTTTGATGTAAAAATATCTCCAGATCCAATAGAGAGAGAAGAAAAAATATAGTGAGCGAAAGATGAGACTGCGAAAACTCTTCAGCGCAAAAACAGGTTTGGAGAGTTCACATTTCCACATCAAATCATAATTTTTCATTTCCATGTTAATTTCATCCTAATAATTAAACTTATCTTTATAATTCAGGCAGTTCATCAACAATATTCTAATTGTATTAGGTCTTGCTGACGTCAACTGCTGCTATTCATAACGCTTTTTATTTTATACAATTCATATTTTTGCTCCTTTCCTGAAAGAAGCTCTAGCTCAAGATAGTCAGTTATACCGCTACAATACATCTCAAAATCTTGAAAGCAAAAAACATTCTTAAAAAAGTAAACTGTCCTGTTCTCCATCAGGAGCTGTTCTATTTCCTCTTTCATCTGGGCATTTATTGCGTTAAGGCCGGTCTCATAATACACGAAGTAAGGAATTGCTGTGGCGACGAAATCATCGTTCTTCACACCCATCTTCCTGAAATCGTCCACGAATTGCTGCTCTTCTTCAAATTGTAGCACATAGTCTGGTTTGATGTTCGCCTTTCCTATTACTCCATAAAATGATGTCATAAAAAGGATTATGAGCACTATGTTAATGGCAGGCAGTAGCTTCTTCATAATAGTGCCTTTTGAATAGGATATGATTAAGCCCATGATTTCACAAATTCCAATTCCTATTATCAGAGCTATACACAGCATGAGTTGGAGGAAAAACCTTTCTGAAGTAAATGGGTTTACTGTGAATATGATTAATATGGATGCCAGCCATAAGCTGATAAATAGCAGGTGGCGCCTGTATTTCACAACCATGACTATCACACTTAGGATAAAAAGGATGCTCGCAAATAATGTGGCGTATCTGTTCCATACATCAAAATAATAATTGTTAAATAACAATTTCTGCATACTGATAACAAGTGGCATCTTCATCCACTGCATTTGCATAGCAACTGTTGCAGTGTGGTATAGAGTGATGGCCTCGAACACAGATGCAGCTAAGATAATTATCCAGAACTTATACGACCAAACCAGCCTCAACAATGAGCGGTTGAATATTAATACATATAATACAGCCAAAAGCAAGAAGATATGAGCTTCATTTCTCATCTGTACCAATAGTACAAATACAAATACGGCAAGAGCAAGCATATCATAGTTAGATTGCTCCACAAATATAATCAATGTGATGAAAGCAAACATACTTACTGTGACTGAGATTATATCAGGCGTTCCAGTAGTGGAAAAAAGTATTTCTAGAGGAAATATAGCATAAAAAGCAGCTGACCATAATGCGGCATCTTCTCTCTTAAAAAAGAGATAAGCTAACATGAAAATGAGCAATACATTGAAAACACTAAAAAAAAGATTAGTTGATTTTGTTACAACGGCTGCTTGGTGAAATAAGAAGTAGGCTGTTGCAGTGATAAAGGGAAATCCTATCTTGTACGGGATTGGATTATATTGATTGCATAATTCGAAATTACCGTAGTTGCATTCTGCAAATTTACCATTCTGGACCATCTCTCCGCTCGCAGTCATATAATCCCATTCAGCAAAATAATCATGATGCATCCAAGGTGATCCAGTAATGCGAATCGCGACTGCAAACAAGAGAATTATAAATAACGCAATCCAGACGGTTTTGCTTATATTATTGAATTTCCTCTTCAGTATTTCGAAATTGCGGTGAATAAAAAAAAGAATTAGAATTATGTTTAATGTTAGGAGCCAAGGCCAGACATCGATTATCAATCCAGGAATCACAAATCCACCAAAGCACAAGAACGAGAAGCAGCTTAAAAAGATTTCCTTTAATTTTATGGGAAATTTCGCAAAATTTACTTGGGTTGAATGCTCAGAACGTTTTACGTTCTGGCACGGAAAGCGAAGCTTTCCCGAACCCCGTACTTTTCACCCATTGTTATGGCTGACTCAGCAACTTTGTTGCTGATTAGTGCGAAGTTTCTCATGTGGGAATCTTTGATTCTCACACGCAGAAAATTGCCTTTAGCAATTTTCGCTCCATGCAAAGCAGCTGCTTTGCATGACGCCAGAAATCCTCGGGATTTCTGACTGTCCCGGCGAGCCGTCTATCTTTGCGAGAGCCGTAAAGCAAAATCTTCTGATTTTGCATGTTCTGCCTTGCAGAACAAAACAAGATCTGATGATCTTGAACATTCTGCGAAGCAGAATGAAACCTCGGGCTCAAGCCAACAGGCTTGTGCAACGTAACAACGTTGCTTTCAGCCCGAAGGTTACGGGAGAGGACGCTTCCTCTCACGTGCAAAGCGGATTAATTGTAATCCGCTTGCACGAAGGGCAAAAGCCCTTCTGTGTGAGAACTTTCAGTTCCCACAGGCTCGAGCGACGGTTCGCTGTTATAAAATCTATTGCTTTCACTCATATCCTTTAATGAGTAAATTACAAATATCTTCTATTTGAATAAATGTACTTTATAAATGGAATTAATTTCCAGTTTTGTGATTTTCTATGCAAATGTGCATAGATTAAGTAAAACCACAAACGGAAAAATATGTTCGGCTTGTTATGTATTAATCTTTTTATTATTCTTTTATGCTTTGGGAATATGATCGCACTCTGAAAGAAATATAATGTATTCCGTATTTTGTCCCTGTTCATTTTCTTCAGGATGGTATTTGAAAGTATTGTATGAGGTATATCACTAAAAGAGAAGCCACAATCAAGATACTTTTTTTCTTTTGCTATTTCAACTATTTTTGTGCCTGGCATTGGCGTAAAGACGGCCCCTCTAGGGAAATCCGTTCTCATTTTTATGTTTATATCGATTGTTTCCCACATCTCTTTTTCGGTTTCGGTTGGAATTCCAATCATATTAAAAGTAGTGAACTTAATTTTATTATTGTGCAGTCTTTCTGCAACATTCATCAGTTCCTTATTTGAATAATTCCTATTTAGTATTCTCTTCCTTATTCTCTCTGAACCAGATTCGACACCTATTGCCACACTGTGGCATTTATGTTTGGATAGTATTTTTACGCATTTTTCAGTTACAAGTTCAGGCCTTAAAAATAACAGAAATGGCAAATCTGTAATTTGTGAATACCTACTCAATAGTTTATCAGTCCATCGAAGATCCATGCCGAACAGATCAGAATTAAAAACTACCGGGCTATGTGAGAAGATTCTTAGCGCTTCTTTTATTTCCTGAATTGACCTTTCTATACTAAAATATCTTACATATGTTCCTAACCCTTTATATAAATCCCTAGTTACCTTATTGAAGCAATATGAACATGAATAAGGACACCCTCGAATTAAAAAGACCATTGGAGGGGAGTTTTGGACTGGTGTTCTTTTGTAACAAGACCAATTTATTAATGGAATATTATCAAGTGGCTCTGCTAATGGGCGCAATTCGTTTTTATACACTTTATCATTTGATTTTATCCATAAATTCCTTATCTTAAGATAAGATCTCTTGTTTTCTATACAATCCAGCAATTCGATTAACGCAAATTCTCCTTCTCCCCGGCATATTATATCAATTGATTTCTCATTTATTATCTCTGGGCAAATAGTAGGATGCGGGCCACCAAATATTATAGGAACCTTAAAATTCCTCTTTACTTCATTGGAAATTGAAAGTATTTCATCATAAAAGCAAGTCATACAAGAAAAACCAATAATATCCGGGTTTTCTTTAGCTATCATAGATGATATTTTGTTAATATTGTTTCCCAAAAATAATCTGAATTGATGACCTTTGGAAAGCACAGCACCATTTAGATATGCAATGCCTGCGTACGGAGCAAACTGCGTTTGAATCATTATTATTTTTGCCATTTTTAGTTATATCGGATTATATTTATTTAAATGATTGAACAAGTTTTTCCTTGCAAAATCGATTTGTTTCCAGTTATTGCTCCTAATATTTCTTAACATGAAATTGATCATATAATTTGGTCTAAAATAAAATTTTCTGAAAGCATAATCTCTTAGTTCTTGGATATCTGAAAGGGATTTCATCCAGGGCAGTTTTACCCAAGGCATATGTTTCCCAATGCCATAATCTCCAATTAGCCATCCTTTACTCTTGGCAAAATCATACTCTTTTGTTTTATACATCGGCATAAAAACTGTAAATGCTGCGAAGTCTGGATTTAATTTAATTGCAAAATTTATAGTTTTGGCTATGCTCTCTCTAGTTTCACCAGGAACTCCCATCATAAAGAAGCCCAGAGTTCCTATTCCTGCTTTCTTAGTCATCTTTATAGCGTTTTCACACATCTCTAAAGTTATTCCTTTATTAGTTTTGTTTAATATCTCCTGATCACCGAATTCGATTCCATAGGATATTATTGAACAGCCAGCTTTCTTTAATCTTTCTAATAAGTTTTTGTTAACAGAGTCCACTCTAGCTCTTAATCTGAATTCAATACCAATATTCTCTTTTTGGATCATATCTAAAATCTTATTAACTCTTTTTTTGTCTACAATGAAATTCTCATCATAAATTTCAATTCCTTTAATTCCAGCATCAGCTATCTCGCGTATCTCTTCGAGTACTCTCTCTGGAGAATGCATCCGATAGTCAGGGGATGATTGATAGCAGAAGGTACACTTATAAGGGCAACCTCGGCTGGTAATCATAACATCTATTGGAGATCTTTTTGAGAGTGCACAAAAGTATTTTTTTCTGTTTAGAAGATATTTTGCAGGTAATGGCAGGTCGTCAATATTTTTTTGAAAGCAAGCATCTTTATTATGCTTGATTCTACCTTCTTTCCTATAAGACAAACCATCTACCCGCTCCAACAAAGGTTTTCTCTTTTCTAATTCATCAAGCAGGAGCACAAAGCTTCTCTCGGCCTCTCCTCTCAGCAAGTAATCTATTGCCGGGAACTCACGCAGCACTTTTTCCGGCACGATTGTAGCGTAGACTCCGCCAGTCACAATGATGAGATTGCTGTTTGCTTTTTTCATCTGTTTCGTAAATGTGTATACATAATCTAGGTCATTAGTATAAAGCGTAAAGCCAATCAAGTCAGGTTCTTGCCGCTTTATCTTTGCAAGAAGAGCTTCCATGCTAAGACTTTCAGCGTAGGCATCGATTAGCGAGACTTCATGGCCTGCGGATAATGCTGAAGAAGCGATATAGAGCAGGCCCAATGGGGCGGCCACTATAGGGGTTGAGGACTTGTGCGGGTCCTGTTTCTCTCTGCTGTTGATGTTTATCAGCATAACTTTCATAAGTATGGCTCCGGCTTGTAGATTGCCTGTCAGTTTAAATAATTTTTCCATAGTCTTTTCGGTGCTATACGCTAATTGCGCTAATGAATAAATTTATTAAATGACAGGGATTCTTTATCTGTTGGAAAATGATAAAAAGACATGCTGAAAAAAAGACCGGGTATCCTAAAATACTCTTGATCTCGGCGTTTTTTGATGAAGGGTCGTCTGTCGGCAAGACTAAAAGCATGAAGACGGTCATGAATATCATTCCTCCGCTCGGGCTGTTGTATATCGCTTCGAGCCTCGAGGCTGCCGGCTATAAGAACCAGGTTAGGATTGTTGACTGTCAACTCAGCGTAGGATATTCTGCATTGGCAGGCATATTAAGAAGAGAGCGCCCTTCGGTAGTGGGGCTGACCTGCACAACCTCCTCTTTCAGGAGCGCCCTCTCCGCCGCAAAGCTCGTCAAAAAGATTTATCCTTCTGTTCCTGTGATGCTTGGCGGGGCGCATGCTACGGCAACTCCTGATCTGTCCTTAAAATGTGGTTTTTTCGACTATCTGGTCCTTGGCGAGGGAGAGGAAACCTCAGTGGAGCTCGTTGATTATCTTTGCGGAAGATCAAACAAGAAGCTTGAGGAAATAAGAGGGATTGCTTATGTTGGCAGGCAGGGTAAGATTGTCAGGAATGAGAGGAGGGAATTCATACATGACTTGGATCGCATCCCTTTTCCCGCGATGCATCTCTTACCGCCACCTTCAAGGTATCATCCTACTCCTGCATCTTATAGGAAGCTCCCTCAGACCCATCTCATGACCAGCAGAGGCTGCCCTAACCGGTGTGCTTTTTGTGATACGGCAGTCTTCGGAATGAAGTACCGTGAGCGGAGCGTGAAGAATGTCATGGAGGAGATTGATGCGCTCGTCAAGAAATACGGCGTCAAGGATATAAGGTTCTTTGATGACACATTCACATTGAATAAGAGGAGAGCGCTAGCTATTTGCGATGAGATGAAAAAAAGGAACCTGAGCTGGTGCTGCAACACAAGGGTCGATAGGATAGATTATGACCTATTGAGGAAGATGAAAAAAAGTGGTTGCTACCAGGTGCTTTTCGGGATAGAATCAGGGGATGACCTGACGCTAAAGCGTCTTCGGAAAGGAAGCACGGTAGAACAGAACGCGAGGGCGATAAAGCTTGCAAAAAAGGCAGGGCTCAATGTAAGATGCGATTTCATAGTCGGAGTCCCCGGAGACACTCTGGAATCGATGAAGAAATCAGTTGATTTCGCCATAAGGATGAACCCTGATTTCGCTCATTTCAATAAGTTCACGCCTTTTCCAGGCACTCAGCTCTGCCGCGACCTGGAGCGGGCAGGCTATAGGTTTGATTTTGCCAGGATGCCTGTCCAATTGGACCATTCTGACGCAGTATATGTTCCTCAAGGGCTTACCCGGAAGGAATACAAGGAATTCCTAGACTGTTCGTTCAAGCGCTTTTATCTCAGGCCAAGATATATACTCCGGCAGATCCTGCAGATAAGGTCATTTCGAGACATAAAAAGATTGAGGGATGGATTTTTTGCTGTATGGGGGCTTTGAGCAGAAAAGTGCTGATACAGGGTGGTTTAGGGAGTCTCTTTCTTTCTCACGAGGTGCGCGGCAAAAGAGACGCCGACGTCCGAGTTTGTGTAATGTTCATATGATTGATTCAGTTCCAAGTCGTATTCTTCATGCATCACTTGGCACTCCCCATAAAACGTTTCATTGTAAGGCCTGTCCTTGTCGCATAGCATCCCTTGAACGAAGACGATGCAGTTCGTGGAATTGAACAGCCTCTCCCTCAATAGTGGGTTGGATAAGAATTCTGCTGTGCTGTACACTTTAAAGTATGATGAAGAGGAAACTATCTCCGGAAGAAAGGTTATCATGACGCAGTCTGTCTGAAAATCATGTGACAGTAAGAGCGGGAGTTTTGATTCAGAAAATGAGAGTCTGTCATAAGAAGGGTCCGGCAACCGAACGTCATGGTTCATGTTGAAAAAAGATAATGCTAGGATGAGCAGTGTGAGAGAGGAAATGGCGATTGCTGATAAGATGGTGTTTTTCTTTAGGAGTGAGCTTATGAATATAAGGAAATAAGCTGGGAGAATGGCCAGGACTGGCAGGATCAATGTGTAAAAGCGTTCTATACCTCCCCACTCAACATTGGCTGATGCTATCAGCACAAGGAATAAATTCGCCAGGACAAACCAAGCTGCGAGGAAATAAGCCCATTTTCTGGAATAGAAGAAGCAATAGGTCCAGCCACCTATGCAAAAAACTGCCGTAGCGCAAAAAAACAGAGAAGGGCCGGTAAGGCTGAATAACAATGATCCTGTGAAAATATGGGCTGCGTAATTAGAGATGGAATTCCAGATGCCTCCCTCGGCTAATGTGGAGTGCTCTGGCGAGCCGCCCCAATAGGGTTGGCTGCCTATGAAGTTGATGATTATGAATACTGTGCATATGATTATGCAGATTGCATATTTCCGTTCTTTCAGTCGCTTGATGAATCCTGGTATGAACATGATGCCTCCGACAAAAAACAAGATTATGAAGATGGCCATTTCTATCCGGAATAGGCATGCGAAGAGCAGTGCTGAGCAGGACAGCCAGAAGAGCGAGGTCTTCTTTTCCTTATAGTATAATAAGCAGAAGAATACGGCGAGCAAGGCAAAGAACATCGAAACAACATGGCTTTCGGCGCTGGTTGCCCAGAATATGTGCGATGCGAACAATGAGAATATCACGCTTGAGAGCAGGCTTAGATATTTCTTTCCTGTCATGATGTATGCGATGAAGAATACCATTGTGGCTGATAATGCTCCGAATACGCATGAGGCGTCTATGGCCACGTTGTAATTGAGACCGAAAAAAAAGAAGATTATGGCAAGTATAAAAGGTGCGCCGATTGGTTTACTATACCCTGCTGCGTATTCTAAGTGCATCAGATTCTTGGCGGTGAGGATTATCATCGACTCATCAGTCCAATTCTTATGATAATGGGGTAAAGACAGAAGAAATGCCAGGTTGGCGGCCAGTATGATGAGAATCAACAGCCAAATCTTCCAATCTATACTCATGAAAAAAGATTTTAAGCTCCTGAAATTATAAAAGACCATGAAGATAAGAGCCATGAACGATACTAAGACGATAAAGGGCATGATCGCGTGCACTAATGGAACCAACGGAACTAAAAATCCGAAAATCATAAAAACAACCAATCAGCCCAGATTTAAAAAGATTGTTGAATTAATGGGATATTGAATGCTTCAAATAGGAACTCATTGAAGCTCGATATTTCGGGAAGCCGCTTTCTTCCTGATAATGTATGCTGCAAAGAGGATATCGTCATCTTCTGTTTTGTAATGCGCGTATGTCTGGTTCAGCTCTAGGTTGTATTCTTTGTGCATCCTTTCGCACTCGGCCTTAATCTTAAACGGATTGCCTTCGTCGCAGATCATCTCCTGCACGAAGACGATGCAGCCCGTCGAATTGAACAGCCTCTCCCTCAGCAAGCCATTGGATAAGAATTCTGATGTCCGATACACTTTGAAATCTGATGAAGATGACACTATCTCTGGAAGGATTGTTATCACGGCGCAGTCAGGGGCGAAATCCTTTGAGAGCCACAGCGGTAGCTTTGATTCCAAGAACAGGAGCCCGTCAGGCGGGAAATCCTCGGATGGCCATATCGGTAGCTTTGATTCTGAAAGCAGAAACTCATCGCACGAAAGGTTGGATAATTGGACATAATAGCTCATGTGCAGAAAGGTCGATGCTAAGAGGAGCAGTGCCAGAGCGATGGTAGAAGACGCTGACAGGATATTATTCTTCTTCATGAGCGAGCTGATGAAGATGATGGCATAGATCGGAAGAATCGCTATGACCGGCAAGAACAGGGTGTAAAAGCGTTCAATTCCGCAGCAGGCTATATTTACCAACGCTATTGATGCGATGAATATGTTCGTAAGAATGAGCCATGCTGTAAGGAAATATGCCCATTTCCTATGATGGATGAAGCAGTATATCAGTCCTGCCAAAGAGAATGCAGCCACGATCCAAAAGGATATCGATGGTCCTGAGAGGTTGGATAATAGTGATTTCATGGAAACGTAGTCTATGTAGCCGGATGCTCCTTGCCAGATGCTGCTTTTGGCCATCATCGCGTTTTCTTTTGAACCAGCCCAATAGGGTTGGCTGCCTATGAAGTTGATGATTATGAATACTGTGCATATGATTATGCAGATTGCATATTTCCGTTCTTTCAGTCGCTTGATGAATCCTGGTATGAACATGATGCCTCCGACAAA
>Ga0268280_1000114_pt1 | contig 78295 bp, 74 predicted proteins | sample saktaG_9_FD_190139 | JGI IMG/M metagenome (GOLD analysis project Ga0268280, IMG submission 190139) | Saline water microbial communities from Sakinaw Lake, British Columbia, Canada - sak_2011_5_24_40m | ecosystem: Environmental > Aquatic > Non-marine Saline and Alkaline > Saline ...
GCCTGGCCCTTTTTAGCTAAAGTCGCCAGTATCGATGCTGTAAGCGTAGTCTTTCCATGGTCGATGTGACCGATGGTACCTACGTTCACGTGAGGTTTACTTCTAACAAACGCTTCCTTTGCCATAAGTCCCCCTTGCTTTAATATTTGCGCTACGGGTTAATAACTTAAAATATCTAATTGTAACTGGAGCCCACGATCAGAATTGAACTGATGACCTCATCCTTACCAAGGAGGCGCTCTACCAACTGAGCTACATGGGCGCCGGCTGAAAATCGCATCTGACGTCGGGAAACTGTGCTGCCAAATACAAAAAATTCCCTACTTCGAGTTATATCAAAAACTCTCTATATTTATTAGACTAGTATTAAGTTAGTTTAAAAAAATTTAAGAGTGCTTTATTATAGCAAAAAAAGTCTTTTTGTCAAGTTTTATTTCATTTATTACTTTTAATTGGCACGAACATGGAATTTTCCATGTGAGGCAACAGAAAATTTCGCTTTTATTTTCAATAGCCTCGAACGCGGAATTTTCCTCATGAGGCGCCTGAAAATTTCAATAAATATTTATTTTTGATGTATGCCTTCCATCTTCCTTCGAAATCCTTCTCCGAAAGCAGGAATTCGTCATCTATGGCATTTACAACATGCTGCCCATCTGCCAGCCTTTTGAGTATATTCTGCAGGCCTGCCATTCCCCAGGTATCTATGATATATGACGCGACCGTGTAAGAGAAGAGATAGTAGGCCGCCCTATCAGGGCCGATCTCGTTATTATCGAACTCTTTATCAATACGCTCCAAGGTTATGTCGTCCACCGTTTTGATATTGGCTAAGAGGTCTTTCAGCTTTTGGCCGCTCTTATTGAACTCCTCCCACATGGCTATTCCTTCGCTGAACCATACCGGGCAGTTGTTCATGGCCTTCGCCGATAATAATGCATGCGTATATTCATGATAGATATGTCTTGAAAATTCTTCCTGACCCATCCGTTCATTAGGGACCGGCATTCTTATATTACCGTCGTAAAATGCTCTCACCATGGCGGGCATCTTGAATATATTTTTAAAATCACTGCTTGAGTATAAGAAGACTCCGGTCTTAGTTTTAGGGAAATATGCAAGGTCCTTACCTATTTCAAAATACGCCTTCTCCAAAATTGATGCGGCTAGACCCGCGTCTATAGGCAGGCTCTCTTTGTACTTCAATTCAAAATGCGGCAGATCTATCTCTTTTTCTATGTCAGCCAACGCCATCTCTTTGGCCACTCTTTTTAGCTTGAAAAGAAGAGTCGGGTCGTCAGCGTGAAGGAATTTTGCCCAATGCCAGTAGAATCGGGCCTTCTTCAGCTCTCCTACCTTATAATATACATCCCCGAGCAAAGCGAAGGCCCTGCCGTCTTTATACGCGAGGGATGATTCTTTAAGGCACAATAGAGATGTAACTTCGCGCCCTTTCTTAAATTCCATAACCCCGTCATTAGAAAGAGATACTCCCAGATTTCTTGCGGCGCTGGATGAATTGTAAGCGATGCGGCGCGCTTCTTTAAATAGCTCCAAGGCCTCCTTAGTCTGCCCTTTTTGAGCGAGCGGCAGCGCTTTTCTGGTATACATTATGGCGAGATTCTGCGTAGTTGACGGGTCCTGTTTTACGTTGTAGGCCTTGGTCAAATATTCTATAGCATCATCGAATTTTGCGGAGTCGGCCAGGATTGACGCGTACTTGGAATAGACAAATATAATATCGCCTCTTATTGAGGCACTGTTAGGAGACGACTCATAGGCCTTTTCATAACAACTTATAGCCTTGTCGTAAAGGCCTTTATCGAGGAACTTCTCTCCTCTTCTGATATGTTCGTAGGATCCTACGTTTTGTACGCTAAATTTGAATAGCGACGGATTAGAATTTATCTCTAGTATCAGGATGCCCGCGGAGACCGCCAGAAGGACCAGAAGCAGCGCCTTCTTGGATGAAAATATGGTCATTGAACAGTAGCTACCTGCAGATCTTGAAGAACTCCGAAGTTCCTTACTTCCAGCCTGGGATCTATCTTCTTGATAAGCCCCTTCAATACCTGACCCGGGCCTATCTCCAGAAATGTCTTTATGCCATTCTGCGCCGCGAGCCTGACGGACTCCTCCCAAAGAGTCTTTGAATTGACCTGCTTTATGAGATTATCTTTTATCATTGCTGGATCAGTCTGTATCTTTGCATCAACATTGCTTATGAAATTTAATTTCGGTGAATTAAATTGTACCTTATCTATGTAATCTTTTAATTTATCACGCGCTGTGGTCATAAGCGACGAATGGAACGGTCCGCTTACGTCCAGCATCAGCACCCTCTTGGCCCCTTTATCCTTGGCGAGGCTCGCAAAGAGCTCAACATTATTGGTCTTTCCGGATACCACGATCTGGCCGGGACAGTTAAGGTTGGCTATCTCGCATCCTATGCCTTTACACAGGTCTTCTACTGCCTTTAGATCCATTCCGAGAACACACGCCATCGAGCCCGGATTTTTTCTCGAGGCCTCTTCCATGAATTCCCCGCGTTTTCTCACAAGGACCAAAGCGTCCTCGAAAGATATAGCCCCGGCCGCTACCAAAGAGGTGTATTCACCGAGGCTTAAGCCTAAACTGAATTTGGGTATGTATTGACCGGCGAGAGGAGAAGACTCGTAAGCGCGTAACGCGGCGATGCTTGTGGTAAGTATGGCCGGCTGGCTGTTCGCTGTGGTCGATAATGCGTCTTGAGGACCTTCAAAACATATTTTTTTAATATCTATCTTAAGTATGGAATTTGCTTTATCAAATAGTTCCTTTGCGGCCGGGAAGTTATCATATAGGTCCTTGCCCATGCCTGGAACTTGAGCGCCCTGTCCCGGAAATATATACGCTATTTCGACCATTCTATGACCATAGCTCCCCAGGTCAATCCGCCGCCGAACGCGTCAAGCACTATCTTGTCGCCCTTCTTTATGAGGCCTTTATTAACGGCCTCCACCAGAGCGACCGCGATCGATGCGGCTGACATATTACCGTACTTCTCTATATTAAGGTAGATCTGATCCGGCCTCAAACCCATCCTCTTGGCCGCGGCATTGAGTATCCTTATATTGGCCTGATGAGGTATGACAAGCTTTATATCCTCCGCCTTTAACCCCAGAGGATTTGTGGCGCCCAACGCGGCGTCGGCCATGATCTTTACCGCAACTTTAAATAATTCCGTGCCATTCATCTTTATGAAATGCAGCCTCGCGTCAACGCTCTCCTTCGTGGCCGGTATGCGGGAGCCGCCGGCGGGAAGCTTAATAAGATCTCCCTTATTTCCATCTGCTCCCAGGGATGTCGAAAGTATGCCGCCCTCTTCGACCGGACCTAATATGGCGGCTCCGGCGCCGTCCCCGAACAATACACATGTTGCGCGATCACTCCAGTCGGTTACGGAGGACAATTTTTCCGCGGCTATTACAAGAGCGTGCTTATATGTTCCGAGCGAGATAAATTGGCTGGCTATCGTCAAGCCATATATGAAGCCGGAGCACGCCACGCTTATATCGAATGCGGGAATAGTTCTGGCCCCAAGCTTCGCTTGGACCAGGCAAGCGGTCGCGGGAAAGAACATGTCGGGAGTTATGGTAGCTACTATTATGAGATCGATATCTTCGGGCGTAAGGTTGGCGTTTTTAAGAGCTTCTTTGGCGGCGTTGACGGCCATATCGCTCGTGGCCTCATCGCTCGACGCTATCCTTCTCTCTTTTATGCCGGTGCGCGTAACTATCCACTCATCCGTTGTATCCACCATCTTTTCGAGTTCCGCGTTGGTCAGGATATTTTCAGGCAGATACATTCCTAAACCGATTATCCCTGCTTTCCTTGATTTACACATCTTTTAATAGCTCTCCAATTCCTCTATTATATGTTTATTGACATCCTGCTTTACGAACTCTGCGGCCACCCTGATGGCATTCTTTATGGCCTTAGGCGTAGATGAGCCATGGCATATGATACATCTGCCGTCAACTCCTAACAGAAGCGCTCCGCCGCGTTCCGAATAGTCCATCTTCTTCTTTAATTCATGAAAGGCCGAGGCCGACAGAACAGCTCCGATAGTGGCCAGAAAATCGGCTTTTATCTCCTTCTTCAAAGACTGCATTATCGTATCGGCCACACTCTCCGAGATCTTAAGAATAACGTTTCCCACGAATCCGTCACACAATATGATATCTACTTTTCCCGCGTAAACGTCACGACCCTCTATGTTGCCCGTAAAATTCAATTTGGATTCGCTCAATAAGGTATGCGCCTCTTTGATGAACTCCGTGCCCTTGCTCTCCTCTTCGCCAACGCTCAATAGCCCGACCGATGGATTGGACTTTCCCAGAAGATATCGCGAATATGCATCCGCCATTATTCCGTATTGGAGGAGATGTATGGGTTTGGTGCTTATATTTGCGCCCACGTCTATTATCAGGGACGTGCCCTTCAATGTAGGGATGACTATCGCTATGCCCGGCCTCTCTATACCGGGAAGCAATCTTAATGAAAGGGTCGCCGCGCATACCACCGCACCCGTATTGCCGGCGCTTACAAAAGCATCCGCCTGGTCTTTTTTGATCAGATCCATCCCCACCACTATAGAGGAATCGCGTTTACGCCTTACGGATAAAGCCGCAGGATCATGCATCTCTATCACTTCTGACGCATGTTTTAACGCGATCTTGTCTGATGAGAAGCCGTGTTTTTCCAGCTCTTTCTTGATACGACCCTCATCGCCGACCAGTATCAAGTCATGGCCATACTCCTCTACCGCCTGTATAGCACCCTCCACCTCTACCGCCGGAGCATTATCGCCGCCCATCGCATCCAATACGATCTTCACGCTTAAGCTTCCTCCCTGGTAAACTATTTCTTCTTCCCTTTTACTTTAATTGTCACTACGGGCTTGCCCTTATAATATCCGCAAAACGGACATACCCTGTGTGGCTGAACAGATTTTTTGCAATTCGAACAGATCGAAAGGTTCGAAGCGTATAATTTACTGTTAGCCGACCTTCTCTTGTCGCGTCTCGATTTCGAGTGTTTCCTCTTTGGCAGTGCCATCTAATTATCCTTTCTTGATTATTTCGTAAGTATCTCTTGCGATCAACAACTCCTCGTTTGCAGGTATCACAAGGAACTTCACTCTTCTACCCACTACTCTCTTCAAATCCTTCTTTATCCTGTTGACCAACCAGGGATTATGCTCCCCTATCCCTGCAGTAAAGACCACGGCGTCCAGGCCCTTCATAGCCGCCTGATACGCGCCTATATACTTTTCGATCCTGTATATAAATATCTCCAGGGCCAATTTCGCGCGCGTAGACGTTTTGGCGTTCCTGCTCTTTGAAGCCTTTAAAATATCCCGCATATCGTTACTCACTCCCGATATGCCCAATAGCCCGCTCTTCTTATTCAGAATATCGCTTATATTCAGGGGTGATAGATTCTCTTTTTTCATCAGATAGAAGACCACTGCCGGATCAAGATCTCCGGAGCGGGTCCCCATCAGAAGCCCTTCGAGAGGCGTAAAACCCATCGTGGTGTCTATAGACTCGCCTCTATCAACAGCCGCCATGCTGCAGCCATTGCCCAGATGGCAAGTAATGATCTTCAGGCTCTCAATGGGCTTGTTTAATTCCCTCGCCGCGGCTTTGGCCGCCCACCTATGACTGGTCCCGTGAAAACCGTATTTTCTTATACCATACTTCTCATAATACTTGTAAGGCAACCCGTATAGAAACGCTTTCTCGGGCATCGTCTGATGGAACGACGTATCGAAGACAGCCACCTGGGGTATGCCCTTGAGTATATCGGAACACGCCTTTATTCCCAAAAGCGACGGCGGATTGTGCAGAGGAGCCAGCTCGGCGTATTTCTCTATCGACTTTATGACTTTACCCGTTATGAGCGTCGATGTTTTGAATTCCTCTCCGCCGTGGACCACCCTATGCCCTATACCATCTATCTCGCCCTTCGATCTTATAGCTCCCTTTTTCTTGTCCGTAAGGGCATCGACTATTAAAGCTATCGCTTCGTAATGGTTCTCGCAATAGCCGCTCTGTCCTATGCGCTCGATCAACCCCTTTGCCAAAGAACGATGCTTCGTAACATCAAACAACTCGTACTTGGCGGATGAGCTTCCGCAGTTTATGACTAGTATTAACATCTTTATTTTTAAACCCTTACAGCAGTGACCGCGACCGCGTCAACGATATCTTCCGCACTGCATCCTCTCGACAGATCGCTAGCCGGCTTTCTGAAGCCCTGTAGAAGCGGGCCGACGGCCCTTGCGTTGGCGAGCCTCTGCGTCAGTTTATATGAAATGTTGCCCGAGTCCAGGTTTGGGAATATCAATACATTGGCCTTACCGGCCACCGGATTATCACCGCATTTTATCTTTGCGACCTCCGGGACTATCGCGCTGTCCGCCTGAAACTCCCCGTCTATCAAAAGGTCGGGCGCTATCTCTTTGGCCCTAGTAACCGCTTCCCTCATCTTATCCACCATCTCTCCCTCGGCACTGCCCTTACTGGAATAACTCAAGAAGGCCACCGCAGGGCGTTTATTAGTGAGTTTCTGGAAGAGCGTTGCGCTAGCCACCGCTATGCCGGCCAACTGCCTGGCGTTGGGCGATGGATTGACGCCGCAATCCGCGAATATGAATACGCCTTTTTCTCCGTAAACACAATTCGGCACTTCCATCAGGAACGCTCCGGAGACAACGCCGATCTCTCTGTCTATGCTTAAGCACCTCAATGCCGCGCGGATAACGTCCGGCGTGGTATGGCTCGCACCCGCCACGAATCCATCGGCTATCTCGTCCTTCACAAGCATGGCGCCAAATGTCAGATAGTCGGTCGATACTGTCTTGCGGGCCTCTTCCGGGGTTATACCTTTAAGCTTGCGTACCTCATAGTACTCCGCGGCCATCCTGTCGATATCTTTATAGCTCTTCGGATCGATAACCTCGATGTACGAAGAGTTCTTGCTCTTAATGCTCTTTCTCACCGAATCGTCACCCACGACCACGAGCCTGGATATCTTGTTATCCAGGATATACTCTACCGCTTCCATCGTTCTGGCGTCTTCGCTTTCAGGAAGGACGATCCTCTTCAAATTACTCTTTGCGCGCTCTCTTATCTGATCAAGAATACCCACGAATAGACCTCTCCTTATCTGGCCAACTTCTTCTTTAATAAAAACTGGACTTTTTTCGGAATAAAATTTTTCACGTCGGCTCCAAGCCTTGCGGCTTCTTTCATCAGTTTGCTCGAAATATACGAATACGATTCATTCGGCATCATGAATATCGTCTCGATGTCGCCCGATAACTTTCTATTCGTAAGAGCCATTTGGAATTCTGATTCGAAGTCCGAGATCATTCGAAGCCCCCGTATCATGACACGCGACCCCTTGCTCCTGACGTAATCCACTACGAGACCGTTAAAATCGTCCACAATGACGTTCTTTAAAGGCCTTACTGAATCCTTAAGCATCGACACCCGCTCTTCAACGCCGAAGAGAGGGTTCTTGTCCTCATTGTGGGCTACAGCCACTATGACCTTATCGTATATCTTGGCCGCTCTTTTGATTATATCAATATGACCGTATGTGACAGGATCAAATGTTCCGGGGTATACAGCTATCCTGGATCTCTTCATGGGGTTCTTCTTAAGATTGTTATCACCGTATCGCCGTATCTTCTCTCGTCTACAAAAACAAGGCGCTCAAGCTCAGCTACCTCGAGCGCGTCTTTCTTAAAATGTTCCACTATTACCTGTCCAACGGGCGATACTATATCATAAGAGTCTATATTTATCAAGCACTTTTTAGCCATATCCCTGTAATAAGGCGGGTCCAGGAATACGATATCGTACTTTTCAGGGGCCAGAGCTAGTTTCGCGGGAAGCTTTAAGGCGTCGGCCTTTATTATGTTATATGCGGCACCTGGAACATCAAGCGACTTTAGGTTAGATTTAATCGTCTGAATACAGCGGAAGTTATTATCGACAAAAGTTACGCTTCCGGCTCCCCTGGATATCGCTTCTATGCCAAAAGCGCCCGAGCCGGCAAAGAGCTCAAGGATCCTCTTGCCGGTGATATCGCCCAATATATTAAACAGAGCCTCTCTGACCTTATCCTGCGTAGGCCGCATCTCCACCCCTCTCGGCATAGCTATAGACCGGCTCTTATACTCTCCGCCTATTATCCTCATCTATCCCACCCTTACCAATTCTAGCCTTCCCCTGAATCTCTCATATAAACTCTTCTTCAATAACTGATGGTGCTCCTCCAAAAGTTTCGGATCTTTTTCGATGAGCGCGAACGCCTCGATCCTCGCAAGTTCCATTATACCAAGATCTTTGGCAAGATTTCCGAATCTTATTTCAGGAAGTCCGTGCTGTCTCGTGCCAAACATTTCGCCCGGACCTCGCAGGTCCATATCCGTCTCGGCTATTTCAAATCCGTCGAGCGTGCCCTCTATGGCCTTAAGCCTTTCGGCGCCGGCATCCGTCCTGGGATCGGCCAGCAGTATGCAATATGATTCATGGCCCCCGCGCCCTACCCTGCCTCGCAATTGATGCAGCTGCGACAGGCCGAACCTGTCGGCATTCTCGATCATCATTACCGACGCGTTCGGGATATCTATGCCCACCTCTATGACTACCGTTGAGACCAGGACCCTTATCTTCCCTTTTTTAAAATCCTTCATCACCTTATCTTTTTCCTTGGTGCTCATCTTTCCGTGCAATAGCCCGACTTCGTATTCTGTAAATACTTCGTTCTTCAATTTCTCAAATGTCGCAACTGCGCCGGCAGAGCCCGCGGCCTTTGTGTCTATAAGCGGACATACCACATATGCCTGACGACCATCGGTTAACTCTTCCTTGATAAAGTCATACATCCGGAGTCTCTTCTCCTCCTCTACCCAGTATGTTGTGATCGGCTTCCTGCCTTTCGGCAGCTCCTTTATAGTAGAGATATCGAGATCCCCGTATACCGTCAGCGCCAGCGTCCTCGGTATGGGTGTCGCTGTCATTATAAGAACGTGAGGGTTGAGCCCTTTCCGACGCAGCAAAGCCCTCTGAGCAACTCCGAATTTATGCTGCTCATCTATGACAACAAGACCGAGATTCTTGAACTCCACGGCCTCTTGGATCACCGCATGCGTTCCCACTACAATATCCGCTTTTCCGTCTTTAATTTCAGAATACACCCTCTCCCTGGTCTTCGCATCCATACCGCCTATAAGCAAAACAACATTTATTCCCAGCGGCATCAATAGTTCACTTAATCCTATAAAGTGTTGGCGCGCCAATACCTCTGTCGGCGCCATGATGACGCTCTGAAATCCGTTCTGGACCGTCAGGACAAGGGCGTGGGCGGCTACCATCGTCTTTCCGCTTCCCACATCGCCTTCAAGAAGCCTGTTCATAGGTTTAGCTCCGGACATATCGCGCTCTATTTCCGCTATGGCTTTCTTCTGGCCATCGGTTAATTCAAACGGAAGCGCCTTTTTAAAAGATCCTGAGAGCTCTCCGGCCGTCATACTATGTCCGAACGCCGCCTCTTCGGGCGCGCGGCCTTTCTTACGGATAGCGAGCGCTAACTGCAGGATGAAGAACTCTTCGAAGACGATCCTCTTATACGCTTTCTCCAGCATCTCAAAATTTGTGGGAAAATGTATGTTGCGCAGCGCGAACTTTATATCTACGAGTTTTTGGCGCGCAATTATGTAGGTGGGCAGGCGTTCAGCAGCGAACCTGACGCATTCTGTCATCGCCTTAAAGGCCAGACTTCTCAAGAATCTCTGCGTCAGGTCATGAGTCAATGAATATACCGGAACGATCCTTCCTATATTCACCGAATCCGTCTCTAGTCCTTCCATTATCTCGTACTCGGGTTGCACCATCTGCAATCTGTCATATATCTCCACCTTGCCGTAGAGTATCAATTTATCGCCCGCCTTCAACATCTCCCTTAAATAAGGCTGATTAAACCATACTGCGTGTATGGCCCCGGTGAGGTCCGCCACCACCGCCTGAAATATCGATGCGCCGGATCTGCCGGTGCGCGAACTTAAACTGACTATCTCACCCTGAATAGTCTTAGCCTCGCCCGGCTTCAAGTCCTTTATCGCCGTAACGCTGGAGCGGTCTTCATATCTTTTGGGAAGGTAGTAGAGTATGTCTTCAGCGGTATTTATGCCCGCCCGGGCGAGATATTCGCTCTTCTTGGGCCCCACGCCTTTGATATACCGGACTAAAGTCTTCAAACCATTTTTTTCTTGCATATAAGATCTGCCTGTGTTAACATATCGCCCACTAAAGGAGCGATAAAAAAATGTCAAAAATATGTTTCATCTGCGGCAAAAAACCCCAAGCCGGAAGAACTATTAAGCGCCGAGGTTTATCTAAAAGAAAAGGCGGCGTCGGCTTAAAGATCACCGGTGTCAATATAAGGCGTTTTATGCCGAACCTTAAGAGTGTCCGGGCTATTGTAGAAGGCTCTCCCAAAAGGATCCGAGTCTGCGTAAAGTGCCTCAAGGCCGGTAAAGTCAAAAAAGCCATCTAATTCTAGCATAATCATCGGTTAAACGTCAATCCGCGTAAGCAATGCGCGCCTGCCTGCCGGCAGGCAGGGATTTTTGTTTTTAAGAAGCGTCAAACCGGTATTGACAAAAAATCAAATCATGGTATACTGAATAAAAAAGGAGCTATTAATGAGCATAGGTAAAACGATACACGCTTTGCGCAAAGAGAATAAGATGACCCTGCTCGAACTTGCCGATAAGTCGGGAGTAGCGCTCGCCACATTGAGCAGGATGGAGAACGGCAAGATGACCGGCACCCTTGAGTCGCATATGAAGATCTGCGATGCGCTTGACATAGCCCTGCCTGAGCTTTACAAAAACCTATATCACTCAAAAAAAGCCATTGATCTGCAGAAACAGAGATCCCGGGCAGAAGTCTTCGTCCATGATAAAAGAACCTCGGAGGAGATACTTGCATCGAAAGTATTGAACAAGAAGATGCTACCCATACTGATCAAGATAAGCAAGAGTGGAAAAACTCATAAGGAACAGACGCGCCCGGGGATCGAGAAATTTGTATACGTACTGGATGGAAAGATCGAGGCAAACATAGGTGAAGAAAAATACCATCTGATGAAGGGTGATACATTATACTTCGAGGGATCCGGGCCGCATTTTTTTAAGAACACACATAGTCATGACACAAAACTGCTCTGCGTAGTCTCGCCCGCAAAACCGTAAGCAAAAACTGCTCTATGGCTTGCCGTTATTAAGTATATTCCCTTTTTCGTACGCCAATAGGAAGGCGCTGACTATGATCGGGTCGAACTGCGTTCCCGACTTTGCCTTTAATTCCCTGACGGCTTCTTCAACGGTCTTTTTCTTCCGGTAGGGCCTGTTCGTGGTCATGGCGTCAAATGCATCGGCTACCGCTATGATCCTAGCCACAAGAGGTATGTCGTTACCCGCCAGGCCATCGGGATAGCCTGAGCCGTCATAGCACTCCTGATGATGCCGCACCTCCTTGGCAACATCGCTCAATTCTTTAATAGGATACAATATAGTAGCCCCTATTATGGAATGCTTCTTTATCTCTTCGTATTCTTCCGGCGTCAGTTTCCCGTTCTTGCTTAATATATAGTCCGGTATGCCTATCTTGCCTACATCATGAAGTAACGCCGATATCTGGAGAGTCTCCCTGAAATTCTTATAATTGCCAACCTCCGGGACTCCGTCGAGCTCCTTCGCTATCGAAAGGCAATAGTTCGTTACTCTCTCCGTATGCCCGTGAGTGTACTGGTCTCTCGCGTCAATAGCGGCCGCCAGAGCTATGGATGTGTGGATAAATATCCTATGCTCGCGGACATATAACTCCTTTACCTCCTCTATCTTTTGCTGCAGATTTTCTATCAACTGGGCATTGGCGATGGCCATGGCCGCGTCATTGGCTAAAGTGACGAAGAATCCCATCTCCTCGCGGTTAAAGGATTCGCCGGATATCTTTTCGCCCAGGACCAGTATCCCGAGTAGGTCTCTCTTAAAGTAACAGGGCACGCAGAGCACGGCTTTCAAAAGATCCATCTGCTTCTTTATCGCGAGGAGCTTATCATATAGGTTCGGCTGAAGCTCCAGTATGGACCTATTTCTTAAGCCGCATATTATGTCGTCGTAATTCAGTATGCCGGTCTCAGATATGAAAAAACTGTCCTTATCGCTGAAGACGTCTATCAAAGGATTATCAACGGATAGCCGTACGAAGCCTACCGGGATCCTCAAACCGGTGGTGCCTTTAGAATCTATTAAAATATAAGACTGTTTCTCTTCTTTATAGAGAAGGACTGCGGTATGCATTACTTTGAGCTGGTCGTCGATAGTCTTGACTATCATCTTGATAAGGTGCTCGGGCTTCTTAAATCTTATCATGGTCCTGGATGCCGCCTCCAGGAACGATTGATAGTCCTGTTTCTGCAACATACCTTCCCTGGACAAAGATGTATTGAAGAGATTGGGATTAGGGCCCAGCGGCGATATCCCGCCCTGATGGTCCATCAGCTTCTCAACGAACCAGTCCTGAAGCTTCCCCCAGCTTGGAGCTTTTTTATGTGTGGACATCAATTACCCTTTCAAGTTTTTTAGTACTGTCTGTTCAAGGTAGTCCAAGATCAAAGGCTTGGTGATATAATCGCATGCGCCGAGCTTATACGCCTCATGCATCTTATCCTGGTCCGCAAGAGCCGTAACCATGATTATCTTTATACTTCTATCTAGATCTTTGATATGTTTCAATGCCGCCAGCCCATCCATGCCCTTCATCTTTATGTCGAGCAGCACAAGGTCCGGCCTCTCCTTCTTCGCTATGGCAAGCGCATCCTCACCATTTAAGGCCGTGAATACATGGAACCCTCTGTCCTTAAAGAAGGTCTTAACAAAGTCGCATATGTCGGTCTCATCATCAACAACTAACAGCTTATGCATACACTCTCCTTTAACTTTGAGCCGCTTTATTGACCGCTTCCTCTAGTTCACGCAGAGATGCAACAGGTTTATCAAAATAAGCATACGCGCCCATCTTTAATAGCCGCGCCTTCGTCTTTCCACCATCATCATATGCCGTCACGAATATCACTTTTGGCGATGGGTCCATAGATTTTAGAAGCGATAGAACTTCATCTCCGTCTATTCCGGGCATCTTCAGGTCCATCAAAACTACGTTGGGCTTCTTCTCCTTAACAAGCTCAATACCTTTTGTTCCGCGGACAGCGACCGTAATATCATATCCACGTGGCTCAAAATATGTCTTTATCATATCTATAAATTCAACTTCATCGTCTATTGCAACTATCCTCGCCTTTGACATGTCAGATCCTGCTTTCCCGGGTTGCCGTTACAGGAAATTCAACCGTAAACGTAGTGCCCTCACCCACCTTTGTCTCTTTGAGATATATCTTGCCGCCGTTCTTTTCCACGACCTGCCTTACTATGAATAATCCCAAACCTGTACCTTTTCCAGGCTCCTTTGTAGTAAAGAACGGGTTAAATAGCTCTTTTAATTTATCTTCCGGTATCCCCGAACCCGTATCTTTGATGTCTATGGATACCCTTCCGGCACCTTGCCTTGCCGCAACGGTGATCTTACCTTTTTCACCTATGGCCTGACCGGCGTTCCGAATAAGGTTAAAGAGCACTTCCTGGAGCTGCTTCTTATCAACAAGCACGTGAGGCAGATCTTTTTCTATCTGCTTCTCAAATTCGATCTTTTCGAGCTTTAGCTCATAGCCCAAAAGCCCAAGAACATCGTCGATCTCTTTATCTATGTTAACGAGCTCCGCCTCCCCTTTCGCCGGCTTGGCAAAGCTCGATAACTTCTTCGTTATGGCAGTGGCCCTATCGGTCTCTTTTATTACCTTTGTCATGATCTCCTTGGCCTTTGTCAAAAGCTCTTCCGAACTCTTATTGTTATAGAGCCCATCTTTCACATTCAACAGGAAGGCCTCGCATTGACCGCGGGCAATACCGAGCGGATTACATATTTCATGGTTGATACCGGCAGATAGAGTGCCTATAACGGCCATCTTCTCTCTTTGCGCCGCTTCAGCCTGCGCCTTGCCCAATTCGCTGAATAGCCGGGCATTCGATATGGCTATTGCGAGAGTTCGCGCTAAAGGCAAAATTATATCGAGATCATCCTGCGTATAATCCTCGTCGGACTTCTTTTTTCCTAATGATAATATGCCTATAACTTCAGCATGTAACACCATGGGTATTATTAGCTCCGCGTTCAATTTGTCAATAATTTCCTGAATTGACGGCGGTATATATACCCTTCTTTCTATGAGCTCTTTCCTCAATAAGTAACCGTGCGTTTGCTCCAGGAAAGTAACTATTCCGTCGGGCCGCACCAATACTACTTTAGAGTCCCTTACGTTGCGCGAAGCTACAACATTAAATTGCTGTTTCTCCTCATTGAGCAATAATACGGCGCTGGAACTCACCTTTACTATATCTGTGAGTTTATCCACGGTCAAGTCTACAAGTTTATTCAAGTCTATGACCGTCAAAACTTCAGATGTAAAAGTCCTGAGCAGCTCTCTATAATCGTATTTTTTCTGAAAGAGATGTTTGTCGGTAATGCTTATAAGAAAATTCTCTATCCGCCTTAAGGAAAGTATTATTATTATACCGCTCAATGCTAATCCTAATAACTTACCGCTAGAACTCGCTCCTCTAAAGACATATTCCTGAATAAGCAGCGTTGGTAGAACAAGGATCGCAAAAACCGATGCTAACAATCCTGCAAAGACAAGAGTTTTCTTAATTACTACTTCTATATCTAGAAGTTGATGTCTGACTATTGCGTAAGAAGATATTATGGCCCATAAAAATATCGTCACATAACCAAACGGGAGTATTTTAAAACCGTAAAAAGGCAAAAAATCTACTACTCCTAAAGTAGTAACGAAAAAAGATGCGAAAAGATATTTTAACTGCAGTTGCCGCGTAGCAGAGATGTCATGTCTATTTTTTTTGTAATACACATAAAGTTTACATATACAAAAATTGAAGCCTAATAAAAAATATGCTAAGAACAGCGGATAAAATTTTCCAGCTTTAGGATAAAATCCCCAATTGTATCGATATAGTCCGGAAACAAGGCTTGTAGATCCATACAGCATCAAAATAAATATGGCTATAATGGTATAAAAACCTACAAGAATGTACTTCTCCCTCTTGTAGTGCGAATTAAGAAAAACGGTTATAAAATGATAGAATAGTATCGGAATAAAGATAACGCCGGTGTGCCCTATTCTCATTAACCATAGCGCCTTACCGTAGCTTTCTGATACATACATTTGACTATAAGAATAAAGCCATAAGAAAGTGGCAAAATCCAATATAAAGATTGTCCTATTTACCGGAGAATTTTTATTATGAAAAAATATATAAATCCCCAATAGCAAAAAGATCACCGAGACGATGCAAACGGATATTTGAAATATTATGATCATAGATCGCTCCCGCCAAATTGCTCCCTTTTTTTCAAAATCGTCGTAGCCACTCTATGTGCTGAAAAAGAAGTCGCCGGAATACTGCCTTGACCAAATTCATGTGTAGCCCACTGGCCTGCTAAAAATAGGTTTTTAAAAAGAGCTGCTTGCGGTATTAAACGGGACTTACTCTGCTTTGGCGTGGATGCCCATCCCCGCATCGCGCCCCTATAATTCAAAGTATGATCATAAAGATCTATCGGAGTGGTGACAAGCTGCGTATCTATATTGCGCGACAAATTGCCCAATAAAGAATCGGTCTTTTCAATTAATTTTTGAGCGAGTGATTCTTTGTTCTCTTCCCAATATCTCAACGTCATAAACGGGGCTGATGAGCAGACGCTGACTTGGTCCGTCAGCTCATCTTTAGCAGAAGAAGAAAAATTTATCAGCATGTATCCCGGATCCTTTGAATACTTCGCATAGTCGGAAAATATCTCCTCTGTGTCATACTTCGTGCAAAACCATACGTTTCTCGCTTTGCAGGCATCGACTTCTTTTTTAAGCCCCAGATAAACGATAAAAGCTGATGACGATATCTTAAGGGCTTTGATGAGCTTGACTATTTGATTATTCAGTTTGTCTTTACCGATTAATTTTAATAAGACCTCTCTCGCATCGCAGCAAGCGACTAAATATGCAGCTTCTATTTTGGTTCCATCCTTTAAAACCACGCCCTCTATATGATCACCGGTTTTGATCAGGATTTTCGCAACTTGGGCATGAAATAAAATTATCCCGCCCATTCTTTTAAATTCGTCCGATAATACGCCGGCCAATTTTTCTGCTCCTCCGATAATATGGTAAGATCCGTCTAAAATAAGGTTCTTATAATAGATCAGCGCTGAAAATGCGGAGATCTTTCGCGGCGAATAGCCGTAATTACCGCACGGTATAGTAAAAAACTTCCTTAATCTTTCATTGCTAAAACTTTGGTCAAGCACCTTGCCGAAAGACGAGTCCTTGTATTTGAGGTATAGTTCTGCAGGATCACTGCAGACTATCGATTTAAAGAAAGAACGGACGGCATTGCTCTGATCGGGAAATATTTTCCCTAACTTTCCTAAGGCTGTGTCATATTCCAAGCCAAAATCGAAAGAGCCGTCTTCTGTAACTATTGTAGTAGAAGATCGGTCCTTTCCGATCGGCAATCGATTTTTCAAATTTAAGTCTCCAAATAATATTTTGTTCAAGACGCCACCCTCTCCGAGGCTACCCAGGCTAAATGTAGTTAAGTTAAAATTAAAGGAATTCTTCTTGATATTGGAGCAGTAACCGCCGGCTGAACTATTCTTTTCGATTATCAATACTTTCATGCCATTTTTTGCTAAATAGCATCCGCATATCAAGCCGCCGACTCCGGCGCCTATGATCACGGCATCATATCTTGAACCGTTTTTACTCACGCTTATCCGTTCTATTTTTTATGACCATCGAGACTTCTTCAAATTGCTTCTCATCGATCGCTTGATCAAAACATTGCAGTGGGGCCAAAGAGAACCCGAACCTTTTCGATTTTAATAAAATATCTTTAGCTAATCCCGGGTCTGCATATCCCAAGCCATAATTTTTATTGTGCCCAGTTAAAGATAGAACGAGTAATTCCGCAAGGCAGCCGTAAATTTCCTTACAGCTGTGGATACGGGTTATTGGCGCGTCCATTAAATCAGGGGCGTTGCGTGCCGCATAGACTTCTATCGAATGCGGGAGCTGCGCATTTCCACCCTCGAGGAAGATTACATCTTTACGCTGCCTTATAATAGATTTTGAGATGTTCTTTGGAAAAGAGTCGTCTATCACTATCGCCCCTTTTTTTAAGTAATCCGCTTTTATTATCGATGACGGTGAATTGGTAGCGCATATGACTATATCCGCTTTCTTAATATCCCTCAGATCAGTGGAGGCAGAAACCACGGACTTCGTCCGCATTTTTTTTAAATCCGATACCGTCTTTTTTAACTTTTCTTTACCGATAAAACTGGATGCATCAATTAAGATCAAATGCCTTGGATCTTTATTCATAAGAAGCTTCGCGCATCCGGCTCCTATCGAACCGCCCGCGCCAACAATAGCTATTACGCTTTTTTTTATATCCAGCTTAACCGTTTCGGCACATTTATCCATGATATTAATAATATTAGCAATCGTATAGGCATGACCTGTAGTAAAACCGATATTCGGCAATTGCCTTGAAAGCCAGTAACCCCCTTCCGCAAAAGAAGCTATTAAACCTGCCATGCCGATGCGGGCCGTTCCCAATTTTCCCGCTAACTGCGCGGCTTGTAATATTTTTTTTCTTCTCAATTTTCCGGTTTCTAAAAGCTGTCTGGTGGAATTTGTTATGAGGATGATCCAGCCCCTGATGCTCCTTGTCTTACCCGTCTTCTTATCCGGAAAATTTGTCATAAGTACTTCATTAACCATCGGATACGAAAAATTAAACCAGTGCCCCAGGTCGGACTTCGGTAATGATTCCAAAAAACTATACTCTCTGTGCAGATCCTCCACGTACCCGTAATGAACGATCTGCGCGAAATCTCCTTTTGCGTAATCGAAGCTTCTCATAAAATGGTCCAAGATTTTGAACTTCTTGTGCAAGGCTTCTTTTAAGATCTCTGTTTTTGCCGCGCTGTACCCGCGGATATCCTTCCTGTATTTCGTTGTTAATAGCGAGCTGATGTAAGCACCTCTTTCGTCCAGTAACCACGGCGCGATCATATCATAAAGCTCATCTATTATAAGGCGCTTTTCGGTAAGCGGAATATCGAATACCTCTCTGAATAACGCATTATTGCCCATTTGCGGTATCATGGAGATGATAGAATATGGCGAATCGCCGCTCCCTGATACAGGTGCATTCAGGCCCAATATCTGCGACATCAGAGGTACTACCGAATACGGGGAAAAGAGGCTGCCCTTTTTAGGCTTGCCGATAAGCTTCTTGCTTATCTCCACCGATTTTTTAAAGTACTTTATGTCAGAGCCCGGATATTTTTTCATTTTTTTTCGAGATCTATCTTTTTAATCCCTAATAGTGACAGCGAATCACGCATTGCGAAAGAATTATCATCTGTCTGCTCCGCTTTAATCGCATCTATGCGCGACATCTTACCGCGTCTTACCATAAGGCTCATCTCCCCTATATACGGGTGGTACCCGAACTGTTTCATGCATGAATAGTTACCGAGGGTATTCAAGAGACAGTTTGTGGAGCATGGGTCGGTGTCGCTCGGTTTTTCCCATCCAATTTTTGAAATTTCCATTAATATCCGTTTCTCGTCATAATCTATAAAATTATGATACGGCAGGAGTATCCTGGGTACTTTCAGCCCTTTTTCGATATATTGACTCTTAAAAAAATACTTTCCCGCCTTCTCGCCGAATCTTTCGTCTATAGGATCCCTGAGCATCTTGACAACATCCAGAGGATCGTCTTTATATATTTTATCGGAAAGAAAGAGGCATGAATTGGACTTTAAAAAATTTTCCAGACTTATCGCGGGATATTGTCCGGGGGTGAAGCCTATGAACATAAGCGGTATCTTCAGCTTTATGCATAAATTTAAAGTGGTGCCGCAAACCATGCCTAAACACGCGGCGCATACCGGGCTAAGCATTGCCCTGATATCTTTTGAATACGGGATCTCCCCTTTTAACGCGCTCGAAAAGACATCTTTGATGACTTCAAATTTGGGCCTGGTAAATTTATGATCGACGCCTAATTTTTTTGTAATTTTTCTTATATTCTCCATCGCTTTTTTTGAAGTGAAGCCATTGTCGAGCGTATGAGCAAGTATCCTGAGATTAAACCGTTTTTTTAGAAAAAGCAGCAAAAACGTGCTATCCTTACCGCCGCTATATGCAATGACGCAATCATGCTTCTTGCCCTTACTTGCTTTCTTTGTTTCTTTTATTACATTTATAAAGCCCCGTCTTAATAGATTCTTAAGTCTTTTTTCCCTCTCTTTATACATATCATGATAGGCGCAGTAATTGCAAATACCGTCACCGTCGAACTTGACGCCGGGATAAGTATCGGGCAGAGCGCATATGACACATCTTTTAATCGACATTGATCATGTTTCCTTAAAGGTCACGCAGGCGTTATTTCCGCCAAATGCCAAAGAATTATTCATGGCAACTCTTATTTTTTTATTTATAGATTTATTTGGAACACAATTTATGTCACACTCGGGATCCGGCGTTTCGTAATTTATCGTTGGGGGAATGACGCTATTTTTTATCGCCAGGCAGCATGCGATGGCTTCTATGGCGCTTGCCGCCCCCATTGTATGGCCAAGCATGGATTTAATGGAGCTGGTGTGCAATTTTTTCGCTCCATCACCGAATACCGCATTAATAGCTTCGCACTCCACCTTATCATTTGTTGCGGTTCCGGTTCCGTGAGCACTTATATAGTCAACCTCTCTTTTATCTATACCGCTATTCAATATGGCTTTTGTGATCACCTTTACTATTCCCTCCAGACGCGGAGCGGTCATATGGTTGGCGTCACAGCTTAGCCCATAACCCGCGATCTCTGCGTAAGTATCCGCGCCTCTACGTCCGGCAGATTCGGCGGATTCGAGCATCAAAATGCCGGCCCCCTCACCAACCATCATGCCCTTCCTGTTCTTATCGAATGGCCGGCACATATCGGGCGCCATTGCGATAAGCCTGTTGAAGCCCGTGAAGTTTGTCCTTGATATGGGATCCGACCCGCCCACTATAGCTATATCGATCTTACCGGTCCTTATCAGATCATAAGCAAGCCCGAGACAATAATTGCCCGCAGAACACGCTGTGGGTAACGCAAGATTCAATCCTTTCAATCCGAAAAAAAATCCGATCTGGTTATATAAATTATTCGCGGGATATTTTTGCACATTTATCGGCCATATATCGCTTTCGCTGCCTTTGACCCAATATTTATCTATCTGTTCCAATGACTGCACATCCGCCATCGTTGTCCCTATAATAACGCCTGTTCTACTGTCATTAACCTGATCACACTCCAAACCTGCATCGTCGAAAGCCATTTTGGTCGCAGCTATTGCGAACTGTGAAGCCCGCGCGATGTTTTTTAACCTCTCCTTTGGAATGAACTTCGACACGTCAAACTTCTTGACCTCACCGCCCCTGTGAACAGGATATTCGGATGTATCAAATGTCGTTATATCGTCTATCCCGGACTTTCCGGCGATCAGGTTATTCCAGAATTCATCTTTTCCTATACCTATAGACGAAACGACCCCTAACCCCGTCACCACAACGCGTCTTTTCATAGTTATTTCTTTGTGAACTTGGTAACCAGTTCCACAACTTTATCAAAATCGGTTATTTTCGCCAGGTTCTCTTCCGGGATCCTGAGCTTATACTTCTTTTCGATAGAAGCTAAAATTTCCAATGCCATCATTGAGTCCATGCCAAGGTCAGCTACAAAACTCGCCTTAGGCGTTATCTTAGCCGGTTCAATTTCAACGATCTCGGCTATGAGAAGCCTCAGTTCATTCTCCAACTGCTTCGCGCTTATTGCAGCCATTTATATAGCTAAGCCTCCGTCAACCTTCAGAACCTGTCCCGTTATATAAGCAGATCTTTCGCTCGCCAAAAACGTTACGACCTTAGCGATCTCTTCGGGCTTTCCAAACCTGCCAAAAGGTATCATCTTAATCATGGCGTCTTTCTGCTTTAAATCTTTGGTCATATCGGTATCGATGAAACCCGGAGCCACCGCATTTACTCTTATGCCATATTGAGCAACCTCTTTGGCCAATGACTTTGTAAGGCCGAGCTCACCCGCTTTAGCGCTCGAATAATTGACCTGGCGGGGCATGCCTACGACGCCGGCTATAGAAGATATATTGATAATGTTCCCGGTTTTCTGCTTCATCATCGTTACTATGCACGCTTTGGCCATATTGAAATAACCCGTAAGATTGGTATTTATTACATCAAGCCATTCGGCCGGATCCATCATCATGAGCGCCTTATCTTTTACTATGCCGGCATTGTTAACCAGAATATCGATCTTACCGAATTTATTTATAGCTTCCCCTATCACTCTTTTTGCTTCATCATATAATCGAACATCCGCTTTTATGGCCTCCGCCTCGCCATTTAGCTCCTTTATTTCATCGAGTATTATTCCGGCTGACTCGTCACTTTTTAAATACGTGAACAATACTTTTGCGCCGTTTTCTATTAACTCGAAAACAATAGCTCTGCCGATCCCTCTGGTACCACCCGTTACTATTGCAACTTTATCCTTCAGCAGCATATAAACCTCTTATGAGTTATGTTTACCTATCATCAGGGTAGAATTTGATCCGGTCGGGCTGAAAGAGTTAAGCAGGATATGCTTAACTCTGTGCTTCTGAGATTTATTTGGCACGTAATCGAGATTACAGCGCCTGTCCGGCTGGAGATAATTTATTGTCGGAGGAAGAAAACCTTCCTCAAATATGCCCAATGAAGCGGCCAAATTCAATCCTCCAGAAGCCGAAAAACTTTCACCTAACATCGATTTAACAGAGCTTACCGGTATCTTTTTGGCCCTGTCACCAAAGACATGTTTTATAGCATTTGTTTCCATGTAATCGCAGTCGAGAGTTGAATTGCCGCTTGCGCTTATATAACCGACATCGCTTGTGCTGATCTTTGCATCATCCAGACAATTTTTAATAGCTTCAGCGGCGCCTTCCGCTTTTGGACTATAGATATTTTGACTATCAGGGTCAAAAGAAGTGCCATAACCTAATATTTCAGCGTATATTCTGGCATTGCGCTTCTTGGCATGCTCGAGCTCTTCCAGGACAACTATCGCCGCGCCCTCACCGAACATGATCCCGTTCCTACGCTTGTCGTAGGGGCAATTTACTTCTTCCTTGCCCGGCCGTGAACCCGCGAGATGTCCTATCTTATGGAATCCTTTATACGTCTGCTCACACATCTCCTCGACCCCGCCTGAGAGCACCATCTTATAGTCGTATAACTCCAGCATATTGAGAGCATAATAGATCGCATCGATGCTTGAACAGAATCCGGATGAAACCGTACTATTAAAACCCTGTATATTGAACCTTATGGATATATGGCTTGCCGGAGAATTTATAACCGTATTCGAAAATAGTGCGGGATTCACGGATCTGGGACCATTGCGTAGGGCTTCTTTGTCAAATTCGCTTATGGACCATACCGAACCCATCGTAGAACCGAGCGATACGCCGAATTCGTCTGTCTCGGAGTCGGTCAGCGGGTATTTTATACCGGCATCATCCAATGCAAGCCCAGAGGCGCACAATGCCAACTTCGTGGTTCTGTCCAAATTGCGTAACCCTTTCTGGCCCAATATCTTCTCTGCATTAAAATCGCTTATCTCTCCGCCAAGTTTGGTCTTGCATGTGCTCATATCGAATAAGGTAATGGGCTTCATACCGGACCGTCCCTCTTTAAGGCCGGCCCAGAATTCGGTCTTACCAATACCGGTTGAAGCAAGCACACCCAGACCTGTAATTACTATACGCTTATCCATAATCTTCCGTGGAAACAAAAAACCCCGCGATCTTAATGATTGCGAGGTTATTTACTTCCGTTATTCTCTTTATCTTCCTGCGCGGAGATCCACCTGTCTATGGTAGACTTCTTGAATCGCCAATTGGCCCCTACCTTAAAACATGGAAGCTTGCCTGCCTTTGCGTGCTTATATATGGTGACAGGGCGCATCCTAAGATATGTGGCCACCTCCTGAACCGTGAAGACATTGTCTTCTGGCATAAGTATCCCACCACCTTCTTATTTGGTATTAGTTATACTTTTTTGGTATAGACTAATACGCCCTTATACATCTTTGTACAAGGGCATACCCCTTAATATAGGAGCGTTTGTAAGTATACACTATGTTTTTGATTTGTCAAGTGTTAGGAACTAAATATTTGGTGGGCTTATTTGATTAAGAGCTTATTGATGGCATTGACTAGCGGTTTCAGATAATCATCTTTCCTTATACTCAATCGCTTTATCGCGCTACTCTTGGTCATCTCATCCAATTCCCTCTGCAGCCTACGCAATGGGCCTGTAATTTTATTGGAAATGATGATCCCCCATACAAATAAGAGTAAAAGGAGCGGGATAAAACCTAGCACGATTGCCATATTCGTCCTAGCTATGACAGGATCCATAGCTATAGGCACAAATCCTGATATAGCCGGTTGATCGGAAAGGATATTAAATATAAGAAAATACAGGAAGCTTGCAACAAAAAATACCGGGATAAGAATGGAGATCAATAATAAAGACAGGATCTTCAGCTGCGCTGGATCGTTTGTTATAAACGCTATCCTGTGAAATGGCTTATTCAAGTTTTGATCTCTACCTTTAATCTATAGTGAGAATTATGGTCTTATCCTGAAAAACTACCTCAGCCTTATCTTTCGTGATCTTTGAAACCTTGCCCTCACCTATTACATCACCCTCCTTCACAAAGATGCCGTTAATAACGGCTACGGGCGTTTTTTGCTTATTAATGATTATGCCGCTTAATTCCAAGTTGCGATTTCTTGCTTTTTCAATATTCTTACTTCGATTGCTTTCAAATGCTTCCCGATCAAATTCTACGCCAGATTCCTTTACTATAGCCGGTTTTTTGATCACGGCTTGTTTGCCCGTATTCAGAGGGGGTGTTTTACCAGGCGGGTTATTAGTATTTTTTAAAACAAGCTCCATGACACCTGCGAAGGCCTCAGGACCTTTATAGCCGATCACACGATTATTGACTGAACCATCATGATTCAAAAATATGACAGTAGGATATCCTCTGATATTGTATTTAGCGGCTGCTTTAGGATTAAGCTCCGCATCCACTTTAACGCATATAAAATCACCTGAGAGGTAATTGACTTTAGCGTCGGTGTACGTGTTATAATCCAGTTCCTTACACCAATGACACCATGTTGTATAGAAATCGACGATAAGAGGCTTCTTGCTTTTTTTTGCCTCACTAAGAGCGCTCTTCAAGTCATCCTTCCACGAAATGGCCCATGAATCCGATGCTCCGAGGATTAATATCGCAGAAATGATAAACGCTATATAGCCGGATCTATGTCTAGTCATGGTTAAAATTTTACCACCTATATGGTAGCTATGTCAAACATTAAACCTGATACTTAAAATGTCTCCGTCTTCTACTATGTAGTCTTTGCCTTTAAGATAGAACTTTCCTTGAGCCTTTACTGCGTCTTCGCTTCCTAACTCCTTTAGATCATTCAACTTAATGAGCTCCGCCCTTATGAATCCCTTTTGAAGATCGGAGTGTATTACGCCGGCTGCCTCAGCGGCTGTAGCGCCTGCCTTCACATTCCATTGCCTCACCTCATCCTGCCCTACCGTAAAGAAGGATATCAGTTTGAGCGTCTTAAGGCAGAGGCGGGTCAGTATATTCATTGCGGGCTCTGTTATGCCAAGATCGGTAAGGAACGCCTTCCTCTCCTCTTCGGAGTCCAGGGCCGCTATCTCGGCCTCAACCTTGGCTGAAACCTGCATTATATTATCACCCTCTACCGGAGGCTTACTCTTTAGCTGGTCCTCCGATACATTAAGGGCTATTATTATCTCTTTTCGGGTAAGGAACGGGTAGCTGGTCAATAACTTATCTTCGTCCGCGGAGATCTCAAGCGTCCTTAACGGCTGGTCCTTTTCCAGGTGGGCCTTTAGTTTCGCTAGAAGATCCCTCTCCTTTATCGAGGCCTCCTCCTTGGTCTGCTTTATCTTCTTGTCCAGCCTTTCGAAGCGCTTCTCGATGAATATAAGGTCATGAAGCAATAGTTCCGAGTTTATTGCGTCGATATCGCGCTTGGGATCGACCGAACCGCTGGCATGATATATAGAATCATCCTTAAACGCCCGCACCACATGGCAGAGGGCGTCGACCTCAGCTATATCCGTGAATATATCGCCTTTCGATATAGCATCCTTCTCTATCTTCGGCAGAAGCTCCAGCTCTATCCTGGCTCTCACCTCTTTTTTTGGCTTATACATGGCGACAAGCGCGTCAAATCGGCTGTCCCGTATCTCGGCAACCCCATTGATCGGCTTGCCCGAAGCGACTTCATTCTCGGAAGGCTTATGGCCGGTCAGAAGCTCAAATAACGCTTTCTTCCCTGTCTGCGGTAATCCTATCATTCCTATCTTCATATCGGTAATGATTATATACATAAAGTAATATTTGCGCAATAGCTAATACTCTAATATAATACCCCTGTGCTTAAACTACCGAAAGTGATAATGGCTCCCATGGCCGGATGTTCGGATCTACCCTTCAGGCTGATCGCCCGCGAACACGGCGCGAAGCTCTGTTTCTATGAGATGGTCGATTCGAATTCCCTTATCTATAAACGCCATGAAACTTACGGCAATCTCAAAACCGATAAGAAGGACGTACCCATAGCCGTACAGCTATTAGGCTCGGATCCATCCGGAATGCTAAAAGCGGCCCAAAGGCTTCTCGAGCTCGTGAAAGTCTCTTTCCTCGATATCAACTGCGCCTGTCCCGCGAAAAAAGTCATCAAGAAAAATTCCGGCGCTCATCTATTGCGTGACACACCGAGGCTTTACAGTATTTTGGAAAGGCTGATCCCGGAGCTGCCTCTACCCATCACAATAAAGATACGCACAGGGTTCAGCAAGAAGGATGATGATCTCATAGTTGATATGGTGAAACACTGCGAGGACATAGGTGTATCGGCCATATTCGTACATGGACGCCTGAAGAGTCAAGGCTATGCCGGCGGTGTTGATTATGGCTCTATAAAAAAGGTGAAGGACGCTGTGAGTATCCCGGTCTATGGCTCCGGGAACATATTTTCGGGCAAGGATGCCAAGCTGATGCTTGATGAGACCGGCTGTGATGGTGTAATGGTGGCAAGGGGCAGCCTGGGCAATCCGTGGATATTCAATGAGATCGAAGAGTATATCGAGACCGGAAGACTGCCTAAAGAGGTATCTTTGACGGAGAAGAAGAAGACCTTAAAAAAACATCTGGATTATATCGATAAGTTCAAATCTATAAGCGCTCATGGTAAGATCGGATTTATGCGCAAAGTCGCTATCTGGTATTTGAAGAGCATCCCCAGCGCCTCGGATCTGCGCGCCCGCATCACAAGAGAGACAACATCCTACCAGGATATATTAAAGATGGTCGCGGAAATATAGAGGAGCTTCTGGCATTATCAAGCATCCTCATCGACCATCTTTTCGTCTTCAGCCTCTTCAGCATCTTCAATATTCACTATATAGATCGCTTCCTTCACTGGCGGAATATCCTTTTCCCACGATCTGATATATTTGAAGGATATGCGTGTCTCACCAGCTTGAATGGCTTTAAAAGTCCATATCGACTTGCCGCCGGAACCTACCAGACCTGTCTCATCCGGTATATATTCTGACCGTACAAGATTCAGAAGATTATCATCTATGGGTTTGGCAAGCTGCCATTCATAGCCCGTAGTCGCATTAGCGTCCAATGTAATTACAAACTCACTTCCTACAGTGGTCTTAATCATGTTGGTCGTACCATTATGTGTTTCGACAGAGTCCCCGCTAAAGACTATAAATAAAATAGTCGCGGTCAAAATTACTATGATCGCGACAATATGAAAAAAGTATTTATGCTTTACTATCTGCTCAAACACTTTATTCTTTCTTTATCATTAGGTAAATGGTAAATGGGGACAGCGCCCTATTTTTTAAGAATACTTCTCCGCGTACCTATCAACTAACATCCTAAGCATCTTCTGATATTTAGTATGGTACTTTCTTGCCTGTTCCTTGAAATAATCAACACTTGACCGGCTAAGACGTAATGTGATTTTAACCGTCTTTTCCGGAACGGCCAACTCGCTGGGGTGAGGAAGAAAATCATCTATCCTCTTCAATTCCCCTATTGGCATATTTGTATCTATCTTATTTTTGCGCATAATAACCTATACCCTTTCTCCAGTATCCTGCGCCATATATTCGTATTTTACCATCTCTATAGGTAAAACGAACTGTCATGATCCTGCTGTCCACTTTGCCTATGCAAAAATATCGTGACTCATCATTCTTTCTGCATATCAAGCGTACCTTATATACATACTTTTGTCAATACAATAATACATATATTTAAAATGGGGACAGCGCCCTATTTCGTCTCTATGCTTTTCGGCCTCCCCACAGGCAGTGCATGCAATCGCTCGCCAATCTCTTTTTCAAGTTTGTTGATAAATGACTCTCTCCCGAGCGGCCTGCCTGTCATGGTATATTTCCGGATATCAGAAATGTCATCCGTATTATCGGGCATATCTATAAAACTCCTCCATTTAGCTTTATCGATATCGATGTATTTAAAGAGCTCGCCGGAGTTGATTATAGAGGCACGGGTATTATTAACATGATCTTTAGCGCTCGACCATACGTAATCATAAGCCGTTTTTGTTATATGAGCTCTTACGGGGTTTCGCTCAATGTAGCGGGCTGCCGCAGTGAGGTGTTTTTCATCCATAACACATGAAAAGAACCTCGCCTGCCATAGATGCCCGGTCGCACCCATCTTCTTATTGCGATATTGAGAATACCGCATATGGGCCGTATTAAATGTTCTGGATATGGAATCTTCACCTGATGGAATAACGATAAAGTGCACGTGGTTGGGCATAAGGCAATATGTTATTATTGATAGATCATACTTTCGGCTATACTCATCCACCCAAGTCAGATATCGCCTTCGATCATTGTCGTCACCAAACACATCTTGACTATAATTACCGCGCTGAGTGATGTGGTGAGGTAATCCTGGAGCTATGATGCGAGCAAGCCTTGGCATGGATACACATTAAAATAGAACGTTAATTCAAAATAGGGCGCTGTCCCCTATTTACCTCTATTTAACCTAGTCTTTCTTGCTAATAATTCATCGATAACTCTTTTATCGACTTTTTTGCGGGATAGCAACCAGTCTATTTCCTGAAGCGCGAGATCGTAATAACCTGCCTTTTCATAAACTTCTAAAAGATGTCTGTGAGCCATCCATATTTCGGCTTTGCATTCTGCAGATTTTTTATACTCACCTATAGCAAAGTCATACTGACCCTTCGCTTCATATTCTCTTGCTTTATTGGCGTGCTCATAGTAAACCTTTGATTCTTCATTCCACCTTTTATACGTTTCAAATTCTATCGTTCCCGGAGTAAATCGTTTGATGGCCTGTTGTGTACCTTTAGCGCTTTGGCTAAATCCTACATAAAAATAAGTAAAAAGGCATACAAGCAATACTAAAACAAATGAAATTACTACTATTACAGATTTGATAATAAATTTATCAGCTCTCTTCATCTATTCACCATTTCTCCATTCCAATTCAGGATTATAATCAATTTGGTGCAAGTCTACAGTGTAAATCTTCTTATTTGAATCATAAGCAACCTGATGTTTCTCAAAAAAGTATGCCATGTTTTCATTATTATACACTGCTTTCATGAGATTTTCGACGAAATAGCTTGATCTAGCACTAAGGCTGCTCCCGGATGGATCATAAAAATAATCGGTATGGGACGCCCCCAAAATTTCAATGTTGTATGCTGTCACATTGCTGCTATATTTCTTGTTAGCTGCAACCGGATAAAACGCATCTTTTGTACCGCATATATTAAACACCCTTTTAAGGTACGGACTCGTAATAGTGGTCTCCTCAAACATACCATCCAATGTCGGCCCTGCCAATATTATAGCGTCTCTAATATTGTAGTCATGCCTTTTATTGATTGCTTTGAAGAAAGAATTTGCGCTACCCGAAAATAGAGTCATAACCTTTGGTTCATATTGCTGGCCCGGCAGTATGTGGCCATATATTTCTTGGTCCAGTTTTGCAATAAGCTCGTTTGTCAAAATGTTGGTTCCGGCGTTATCTAAAAGCCATAATCCGATATCCTTTATAGTCCTTATGGGCGTAGGCAGGCCATACCCCATAAACATAGGAAGTAGATATATAGCATTCTTATCAAGGCCCTGAGAAGACAAACGGTACTTCAATCTTTCCTCATAAGTCGGTGCCGCATATTTACCAAATTCACTACTGATACCGTTGACTGAAATTAGGCTTAAAAACGTCGTCTTGCCTTCAAACTCTCCGACAGATTGGGCGTTTGGGTCTATTTCCAACTTAACCTGGTTTGAATCCTTATCATATTCTATAGTCACGCCGTCCAAATATCGTCCCTCGACACCATTTTGGGTCAACTCTTGAATCTCTACATCAGTCATGTCTGAGCGGGGCGTGGATAAGATCCTAAAAACTTGATTATCCCTCTTATCAACTATCAGCTGCTTTTCTATATTATAGAATCGCCCTGTTCGTATTGAGTTATTATCCTCGTTCATTTTTATACTTTTTTCGCCATAAATTGGTTGAGCAAAAGCTATCATTTCGCCATTAGCGTCAATGTATTCTATTAGAACAAGATTGTGGTCTTTTATACTATAGACAATCCTTGACTTGCCTCCTAATAGCACCTTAACCTTACCATTATCTGTAGTGGGGCACCCATCGGGACCGATCTCAATAGGACAATCGACTAAAATGTTTCCCTGTTTGTAGCCGACCATGTCATCCATAGAAAGCGAAAAATCAATAAAGTCGGTTCTCTCGGGATTAATATATACGCGCTTAACAGTCGCTCCTTCTTCATTTACTACTACCTCCGCTTTATTGGCAATTATATCGGCTATGCCTCCCATCTTCCAAATATTTTCAATGGCGTTTTGATGCAGGAAGCCTGAAGCATATGTATCGAGAGCATCTACGACCCCTCGCTCTTGTATTATGTTACTAAAATCAAGGACTTGAGCAATATAGGCGGCTCGAGCCCACTCATTATTCCCGCTACCACCAAGCGTTAATAAGCCCACGCCTGTTTTAAATAATGTATCGTAGACGCCCTTAATGGCACCCTGTCCTTCAAGCAGGCCCTCAATTGCGCCCGTAAGAGCCGCGGCACTCAACGATCCCAGAATTGGCTCCATATCGAGCTCCTGATAAGCCCACTGCAGGCCAATGCTCGTTCCTCCTCTTAATAGGCCATTAACCAGACCATTCCATATGGCACTCGGATCCATATTTGAGCCCAACCCTGCTTGTAATGTACTTCTAATGCCCACTCCTGCCAAGTAGGAGATGCGGGGATCGAGGCCGAGGAGTTCGCCGGATTTGGTGATGCCGTAATAGGCAAGCTCGCTTGCGACGTTCGGCATAATTTGCTTCCCTATTGAAGCGCTGAACCCTTCTAAATTAAATTGGCCTGTTTCCGGAGAAATATTATTTCCAACAGCTCCGATGAACGCGCCAGCAGTCAAAGATATTACGTTAGAAAGCATCGGATCGATACCTAAACGTGGAGCCAATTCATTTACGCCCTGTATCGCAAGACCCTGAATACCACCTGTGACAAATGATAGCACTGAGAATCCGCTATTGAATAAACCTGAAACACCACCGGTGACAAAGGAGCTTAATAGGCCTGATATCGTTGAATTTACACCGAGCGATTCAAGACCCTTCGATATGCCGATAGATAGCGCTGTGGTAACGATGGTCTTGCCAAGCGCGGCGCCAAGACCTGTTAGATTAAAACCGGTAGATGTGATGATCCCTCCCAGGCCGGTTGAGCCAAAGATGGCGCTTGAGACACCTCCCAGCCACGTGCCGAATTGGCCGAGACCGCCGAGTAGACTTGAGCCGACAAATTGTATCGCACCGAAGATCTGAGAACCAATGCCCACCATGAAATTCGCCACGCCTGCGACCAACGTACTGATACCAGATATGATAGGACCGAGGATTGCGGAGATCCCTGTGACGATCGCGCTTATTGCTCCAATAACCGCAGTAGCGGCTCCCGCGATAGCGCCAAAGATCGCGCCTATGAGCGGGAATAGGAACATAAGGCAGCTTCCCTTAATTCGTTGAGCAGTTTCGATAGAAATGACTTTTGACGCTAGCCAAGAAGCATCCTGCAATCCTTTAGCTATGGTATAACCCGTCCATCCTTTAAGGAAATCGTCTTTTGAGACGGTCCATGTGTAGCCATCCTTGCCGCGATTGCGCTCAACGTAGCTTACCTTATCATCGGCAGTAATATTGGTAACAACTACAAAGTGGTTATTTTTTAAGTGCGCGATCGCTTTTCCGGTTTCGGTAAATGATCGCTCTAGATCATCAAAATCTAATTTTGCATTAAATAAGTCAAGGCCGTAGCCTGAAGCGGTCTTGGAGAGAGAGTACATTGATAATTCCAAAAGCTTGCCATCGCTGAATTGATTCAAAGAGCCTGTGAATATATCTATAAGGATAGTTTTGAAGGCGAGGTCCTCTAGATCATAGGTAACGTCGTTATCCGATAGGATCGTCCCAAGAGAAACAAACGCGCTTCTGCCGAAGTGTATATTCTGCTTATCTAGGAAGGAAAGGATCGCGTCTACGTCTTCCCTGCCCAACGCGACAGCGTCATTGAGGGACAGTCCAAGCGTCCCGAGAAACGATCCTTTGCCTTCCTGATCTAAGCCGACATAACTATATAAGGTATCTTTTATCCTGTTTTTAATCCCGGCAACAAATGCTTCCTGCGCCTGTCTTTCATCTGAATTGAATAAGGCCGTCTTTAATGCATTTGCATCTATACTTGCGCTGTAACTGACCGTAGCGAGCCACGAATTAGTTTCGGCTTCGTCAGGATCACGGCCAAGGATCGAACGATAATATTCAAGTATAACGGGCGTCGACTCTTCTTTTATTATCTGTACCTGGAATTGCGCTTCCTGGGCGCTGACTTGAGCCATCGCAGCGGTTTCATCCTGCGTCAGCTTTGCCTCGGCAGCGCTGACTTCGCTATTAAGCTCGGCATACGCCTTTGATTCCTCATTATTAAGGAGCCTCTCCTGTTCGTTCAATTGATTAATGGCGTCGCGTACGCCCGGAACTTCCACTGTCTCTCTATAAGTCTCCCACCATCCAAAGATCCACCATCCAACCCACTTGGATTTCGTCACCTCCTGATACAACTGAGATTGCAGCTGTGAACGTTGTGCGTTGATCTGATCACGGGTTATTTGTACCTGATCACGGATCTGTGTATACGCTAGCCCCTTCTGCTCTGAAAGCTGGCGCAAATAGTTAGTCCGCTCTGCCGCTATCTGTTGGCGAGCTTTAGCGATCTGAGTATCAACTGAATTTCGTATGTTCGGCAGTCTCACGTTGGCAAGCTCACCAGTTTCACTGTACGTGTACTCCATGATAAGCTCTACATGGCCATCGTCATATTTCTGGTGGACCGAACTTATCTTGCCGTCTATTAAATATGTGAACTTATTGTCCTTACTTATCTGTAAAGCAACATCGTGTCCGGAGTCATCTTTAAAACTCTTTGTTTGGATAATAATGTCATCGGGAAGCAGACGGCTCTCTATTTCGGCAGGCAAGTCTCTGAACTGGGTTGAATCTATTTTTAATTTATCAAGCTCGGGCGTTATTGGCAAATCGGGTATAATGAGAGTGAGATATTCCTTGAATGGTAAATCGCCGGGAGGCGCAGTCGCGTCAAACACTCTATTGTAGGAATAATTCAATCTAATGGCATATTCGCCGTTTGAATATATAGATGGCGTCGCTGTAGTATCGTTCGTTTCCAGTATTGCCTGATATTGAATATATTTATTTACGGGCGAACCTACCTTATAACCATAGCTATCTTTAGTAGATTCTACCCAATCGCTCCAAGTGCTGTCGTTGATATTCGCAGACACGCCTGTTCGCGTCATAAACTTAATATCTGCTCCTGTAGGAATATCTACATTCGCAGAAATATACCCATACTCAGTCGCTACTACTGCCACGGGCTGTGAAATTAACTGACCTTGCGCTTGATATGGCATCTGTAACATATAAGGTGTGGGCGCAGGCATATTCCCGATAAATGTGCCATAATCTACGCGAATTCTGCCGTCACCGCCAGCCCCGCCGCATAAATACCCATCGTAGTAATATCCGGCACCACCTTTTGAACTGACATTACCTGTAATATTGATGTCGCCTCCGCTGATCCAGATTGCGCCGCCAGAGCCTCCACCAGAAAGCGAGCTACCATCTCCTCCATTGGATGATATCACGCCAGATATATCTATATTTTTGCCTACTAATTTTATTTTTCCGCCTCCATTGCCACCGGCCACAGGTCCAAACGCCGGAGTGGCTGGTCGTATTATCCATCCAGAGCCACCGCCTGAACCCATATAAAAGCTTGTTAGATATTGATCTCCATAAACGTCTCCGGCATATGCAGGTTGCGCTGGAAAGCTAGCATAGGAACCCGCATCTTCCCCCTTTGTGCCGTAACTACCACCGGCACCATAGCCAGTCAACCCGGAAGTCCACATACCACCTCCTCCGCCGCCATAATTATTATCATTGGAATATGTTTGACTTCCTTGGTACGATTCTCCCTGAAGGTAAAAATAAGCCACGTATCCACGCTCTCCGCGGATAAAAATACGACCGCATCCACCCCTATACCCCTTGGCGTTTGTTTCAAGGATACCTTCAATAACAACAGAGCCGGTACATTTAATTGTAATTTCCCCACCGCTCGAACCATTCCACGGCGAAACAGTCAGAACAGCTCCGGGCGCAACATAAATATTCTTGTAATTTTTCGTTCCATCAATTATAGCTACTTGCCCCGTCTCGACGCGTAAATCCCCGTCAGAACCATCTCCAAAATCAAAATCACAATTTCTATCCAGTATAATTTTTGTATTTGAATTATCTGTAACGATTTTGTTCTTCAGAAAACTATTCATACATTCAATGCTTTGCTTGATGCTATCGGGAGAATATATAGAGCCGCTGCTGCCACTATAGGTAAAATAATATTCCCTGGCATTTTGATCGATAACCTTAACTAGTCTATTTGAGGCGTCATAATAGTAATGATTACCAATGCTATCTATGATGTCTATAAATGCGCCGAGCTCATCATATCTATATTTAAGCCCATCCTTTGTGGCTACAATATATTCAACCTGGTTCAAATCGGAATACTCATAATCATATTGCGTGATTTTACCAGTCGGATCGATCACTGATGCGACAAGTCCATCTATGCTACAATCTATCACTGTCCCATCGCTTTTAAGCTCTCTCGCAATATGCCCATCTTCAATAAAATATTTTATCCCGTCTTTCAGAATTGTATACGATTCGACCCTGCTATCGGTTGTGAAGATGAAATTGCTCAATACGCTTCCGTCAACCTTAACGATCTCTCTCAGTTCGCCATTTTCATAATTAGCCACATTACCGGATCCGTCTTTTACTTTGACCAGTTCCTGCACCGTCTCTTCTTTGCCGTCCGGGCCTATATTATAGGTATACGCGTAAGTCTTGCCGCTCTCTTCGACAAAGATCAGTTTATTATCCTTATAATAGGTCCTCTTCACGCCATCGATATCTTCGATGATCGTGCTGTCACCATCGTAAGTATATTCATATCGGCTCATGACTTTACCCAGATACGCAACCGTGGATCTCGATATCTTCTTTTCGCTGTTATATTCATATGATGTTACAAGACTATCTTTGTCGGTTACGGACATCAATAGCTCATCCTTGTATCGTTTAAAGTCACCCGTATTCACGTCCTCTATCACAGCAATCTCTTTACCCTCAGAATCGAATTCATATGTATATCTATATATAAGCTCATCGCCCTTATACACACGTCGGATCCTCCCGTACTCGTATTCGGATACGGTGGAGATCGGGTCTTCGGCTGTAGGCAGCACTTCGGTCCTGGTGATATTATTACCCTCGTTATAGGTAGTAACGATCTTTCCGTCATTGGCAATTGTCGAAATAATTTTCCCCGAAGGATCTTTTATATAATTGTATTTTATTGTGTTTCCATTCTCGTCCTCAGCCAGAATGTATGAAACTCCCCCATCCTCTATGCTTGCGTAAGAGTACGCCTTGCCTTTACTGTCAACGGAGCTGACAAGATCGCCTTCAGCGTCATAATATAGGCTCGCGCCGTCAGGCTGATCTATTTCGCGCACGACGCCGCCATCGTATATGGCCTTCACGCCATCGGACTTGGTTATGACGGCGCTGATCATATTATTATTGGCGTCGAAAACAGCATCTTCGATCAGGGTGCCGTCTTCTTTTTCAACGCGCGTGACCATACCATTGCTCAATTTCGTGGATATTCCGTTAGCGGTTATCGATGAAATATTGCCGTATTCATCATAAATCCTTCTTATCCCATCACGGTCTATGATTAATTCGTTCATATTATTGAACGAAATATCATCCGGCAAGCCCTCGGCATAATTCTGGCTGGTGCCGTCTATATTACGCACTGTTTTAATTCGTTTTTCGGAATCATATATCACACTAACAACATTTAATCCTTTATCGGCATTGGCCAATATAGTGTCCTGCGACGGAAATAACGAATGGATCGAAAGCAATGCATTAAGCGCTGAGAATAGTGAATCGCTTTCTGTCTTTGCTACGGCTTCTTTAGCTTGAATATTGTTCAAATCTGTCAGGGCTTGGTTATACGCAGATTGAGATGACAAGTATGCCGAATATGCCGAATTATATGCTGCCTGCTTCGTATCTTTAGCCGTTTGGGCGCTATTAAGGACTTGGATAGCTGCCTGCAAAACAGTATCTGCCTGGTTCTTCGCGGTAGTCTTAGCCGTAAGGCTGGTGTTTGCGGTGTTAAAAGCAGTCTCTTTCGCCTGCCTATCCTGCACTGCGCTGCTATAGGCGGCTTGTTTTGCATTGAGAGTTGTTTGGGCATTGTTATATTCGGTTTGAGCGGTCTCTTCTTCGGCAAGAGCTATGGTTAAACTCTGCTGGGCTTGCGCTAAGCTTGTCTGGTTGGCCTGTATTTTGGTATTCAGATCAGCTATTGTGGCCTGCAAGGCCTGCCTTGCGGCTATCTTTGTATTTAGAACGGTTTGTTTGGCCGCAAGCGCAGCTTGTGCGGTTGTGATATTTTGACTTGCCTGAGTTTCCGCTGCCTTAGCAGCATTTAAAGCCGTATTAGCCGCGTTGTAGGCAGATTGAGCCGTATTCACAGCGAGAATAGCATTATTTAAATTCTTTACCAGCTGATTCCGATCCAAAATTTTTGAGTATTCAGAAGAGCCTGCTGATATGGCTCTGGTTTGGGAAAGGTAATTAATATAAGCATTGCTTACTGTGGCCTGGCCTGAATAAACCGAGAAATAAGGCCTGACTGCGGCCCAATCAGTTATAGCATACGTGTAAGAGGGGCTCGTTGGCCTCAGGGCGGAACTTTCCCATAAGTATATCTTTATACCGGAGGAAGTAACTTCAAATTCAACGTTGTAGTCTGTGCTGGCTTTTGCTGTAGAAACCAGGGTCTTAGGCGTGCCGGTGCTGGAACCGGACATAGTCTGAACATATATCCTGCCGCTCTGCATAACGATTCCTACGCGACGATACGCGCCCGATGAAGTATATCCATCCAGGGCAGCAATAAATTTACCCGAAGTAGACGTAGCCTGGAAGCTGGACTTTATAATCGGATTATCAGCTCGATGAAAAACTTGGTTAGAATAAAACGTGGCATTATAGTTCAAGCCGGTACCTTTTAAGGCCGCTATTCCGCTATTTATCGTTACGAGCGAATCCGCCGGTTTATACCACAATCCTGTAGTTGAAAGATTATAAGGCGAATCAAGATATTCTTTGTAATCGGAAACGGTAATAGCAGTCTGTGAATATGAATAAACTGAAGTATTCCCATCCTGATATACATCTTTAACCAGATTACCGTTTAAATCATATTTGGAGTTATAGTTGGGGCCTCTTATGGTGACAGAATCTACGGTAGCAGTACCCGAATATAACGAATAGCATGGTCTTACCGCACTCCAATCGGTTGTAGTATATACATAGGATGGGCCAGCTGGTTTTTGAGCGGAGCTTTCCCATAAATATACTTTTATAGATTCGGGCGTAACCTCAAACTCAACATTATAATTTGTATTGGCTTTTGCACTTGATATAAGAGTGGCTTTATTGCTTGCGGTGCTGCCTGTCATGGTCTGAAGATATATCCTGCCGCCATACACATAAATGCCGACTCTTCTGTAACTAATTGAAGAAGTATATCCATCCAATGCCGCAATAAATCCACCCGATGTGGAACTTACCTTAAATGTAGTAGTAAAGACGGGTTTGTCTGCTCTGCTATATAATTGGTTTGCATAAAATGTGGCATTATAATTCTTGCCGGTACCTTTTAAAGTCGCTGTACCATTTCCTATAGTTACAAGAGTATCCGCGGGTTTTTGCCAGACACCTGAATTATATGAATCAAATTGGTCATCTATAAAATTCTTATATTGATTAAGCGTTGTTATACCATTAGGAGATAAGTAGGAAGAAACAATATATGGGCTTCCGGTCGAAAGCGCGGTTTCCGCGGAGATTTTTGCTTGTTGTACATTCACAAGATTAGCATTGGCTGTATTAAGCGCCGCTTCCTTCGCCTGCCTATCCTGCACTGCGCTGCTATAGGCGGCTTGTTTTGAATTAAGAGCTGTTTGGGCGTTGTTATATTCGGTTTGAGCGGTCTCTTCTTCGGCAAGAGCTATGGTTAAACTCTGCTGGGCTTGCGCTAATCTTGTCTGGTTGGCCTGTATTTTGGTATTCAGATCAGCTATTGTGGCCTGCAAGGCCTGTCTTGCGGCTATCCTGGTATTAAGCGTAGTCTGTTTTGTATTGAATGTGCTTTGAGCGGCTGTCAATGCCTGGCTTGTTGTGGTCTCCAGCGCCCTGGCATTATTTAAGGCTGTGTTTGCCGAATCATAGGCGGTTTTTGCGGCGAGATAGTTGTTGTAAGCATCGGTATATGCCGTCTGCTTTGTATCCTTTATGGATTGAGCATTGCTCAGGACCAGGATGGCAGAGTTGAGAGCTGTTTGAGCAGCGTCTTTTGCCGCGGTCTTTACCTCCAGATCAGAGCCGGCAGCATTTAGAGTAATCTGGCAGTTTTGCACATCCTGTTTCGTCTTCTGATAAAATGCAAGAGCCGCATCGTAATCGGCCTGAGCTTGCGAAATTATCGCAGGCGTTATCTCCTGCCCATATTTTGTAACACTCAGCAGAGCGCCTTCTTTATTGTATGTTGCTACAAGGCCGTTCTTTTCCACAGTTATCGAAATAGGAGTTCCGCCACTATTCAAACCATACCTATATATGGTGCCGCTCGGGGCAATATACTGCGACAGGCTCGATGTAATGGTAAGGTCCGCGTTATTCTTTATACTGAATATAAATTGACCCTGGTCGGCTTCTGTAATTTTCGAGATCGCACCACCACTATATTCAATTTTTTTACCGGTCAGGAATTCGACTTTTGCCAATTGGTTATATTTGTCGTAGTGAGAAGTTTTTTCTGAATCCGTTAAAATAGTTTCGATAACATTGCCCAGGCCGTCTTTTATATAGGAACAGCTGGCCGTCTGGCCGTCAGGATAGATGATAGAATATATTAATTCTTCTGCATCGTAATTTAAAAACGTTCCATCCGGCCTTATGACCTGGGAAACCTTGCCGTTGGCGATTGTTTGGACTGTTCCATCCGGAAAGGATATTTCTGCGCCTAACAGGTTATTATTTATATCTACTACTATATTTCGCAGGACAGTGCCGTCCTGCTTCTCGATATAGTCGATAGCGCTGCCTCTATAATGAATAACATCGCCTGATGCCGTGGTAAGGCTAATGATGGGCGAATCTTCCGCTACGGGAGCCGACTGTGCGCCGGCTACGAGATTTACACCAGAGGCGGACTGCTCACCGGCAATGGGCCCTCTTAACGGCAAGGACTCATCAGTTTGAGTAGCTCCCAGATCGGTTTGAGCGGAAGCCGGAATCGGATTTATATAATCAGTTATAGCCTGTTTCTGATCTACAAGACTTTCAGCGGCGGTCTGTTGAGCCTGGAGATATTGCGGAGCAAAAGTCTGAGATTGATCCTTATACTGCTGTTCTAATACAGTGTTGATCAAATCCCCTGCCCATGCGACTTGATTCCATAAAAAAATCCCAGCCATTAGGGCCGAGATCACTTTGAAAGCAATTTTTACTTTATTCGATGAGACCATGGCTTCCTCCTGTAATAACGAGCATTACAGGGAGTATACCATGTGTTTTCAGATTTGTCAAATTAAATTTGATGAATCATCAAATCTTATACTTATCCACCTCTGTTCTCACGACGGAGACTTCTTCGTTTAGCTTGTCGAGCGCTTTATCGAGTGCGGCATGATTCATCGGTTTGGAAGTAGCGAGTTTTCTTAAATTCTCCATGGATGTAGATATGCTGGTGACCGCATCCCGCTCCTTCTTAACGGTCGATTTTACGCTTTCAATAACTTTGTTTATCCCGGTGGCAAGAGATGCGAGCTCGTCGTTCTTTCTTAAGGTCAAAGGCATTGTGAGATCGCCATCCGCCATAGACCCTAGAAATTTCTCGATCCTGTAGATGGGACCGGCTATCTTATGCGAGGCATATATTCCTATTATCACTACGAGAGGCGTGATCAGGAGCATCGTCAAGAGTATCCTGCCGTTCACCATATTCACTATCGATATGAGCCTTCCCTGAGGATATACATTGGCGAGCTTATCACCCATCGTAAGCATCATGGTGTAGTATATAACGTACGAACAGAGTATGGCTGTCAAAGATACGAGCAGCAATATCATTCCCACATACTTTAACTGGAACTTTGTCGCTATAAGGTACTGCGTTCTTTTATAAGTAGCGCCCTGCCTCATCGTTACATCCCTCCCTTTCCCCACATGACCACGTCTTTTCTCACGGTCAGGTTGACTTTGCCGTCTCTTGATCTCTTGATCAACGCGATAGCCTTCTTTAAAGGCATATAGCGCGTTGAACTACCGTTTATTGCGGTGATAATATCATTGGTCCTTAATCCTGCTTCGGCGGCTGTGGAGCCATCATTGACGGCCGATATTGTTAGGCCATCAAACTGCATAGATAGAGTAGCTCCTATAGAATCTCTTCTCCTTACCTTTACGGTGATATTACGTTCCAGCGCGATCTTAGTCTCCAAAGAATTCTTTTCCAACAGCGTCTCAACCACTTCTTTTAAGGACATATATCCGACGAGCCGTCCCCATATGGCGACCAGTATATCTCCCCTCTTGATGCCCGAACTTTCAGCTGATGAGCCCGGTCTGACGCTTTCGATCCTGGTAACCGCGTCTGTCGTCATCAAAGTTATGCCGGCTTCCGTCCGCAGCTTCTTCAGGTATTCATTGAACTGTTCCTCGTCGCTTTTTATCGCGGAGACCTGGCCTCTTTGCTCAAACTCATTATGGCGCCTGACAACCTCTTCCTTCTGCGACATATCTTTTTTGAATAGATACCCCTGCAAGAAGACTATGCCGTCTTTGGCAGCCTTTGAGTTTGGATTCATCTTAAACGCTTTATCATAATAGACGAAAGATTTTATGTAATCATTCTTATCTCTGGCCTGTTCGGCGAGTTTTATCAGGTTCTGTTCCTCTGTATCGAAATATAGTTCCTTCACATCGGATTTCATAACGGTGACCTGGCCGTCTATCGTGGAAAATATGATCCTGTCCCTATAGTCTTCTATTATTATGCCCTTGAGCTCTTTTCCGTCTTTTGTGTAGATGGTGTCGGCGTTTAAGCAGTAAGCAGTGAGCAGTAAGCTGTAAGTAATAATAAACACTGTCAGTAGTAGCTTCTTCATTCTAAAGCCCTGTCGCCTTTCTAGCTTCTTCATATACCCTCTTCAGCGGCACGCCGCTTTTTCTGGCCAATCTTACACATTCGTCATATTCCGGCGATACGGTCAATATGTCATTCGGGCCCTTGCTCAATTTTACTTTGACATTCCCATATCTCGTATTGACCTTCACCATCTCACGCTTCAGCTTGAACCTGTCTACCTCATAGTACCTTATGCCGATGGAAGTGGTCTCGGTGAATATGATCGAGCATAGCTTTTCCAGCTTTGACCGGTCGCACAGGACGGTCAGCTTGAAAGCGGGCCTCGACTTCTTCATCTGCACAGTAGTGGTGAAAGCGTCCAAAGCGCCCTCTTTCAAAAGTTTCTCAAAGAGATATTCAAAGTTCTGAGGATTCATGTCGTCGATATTGGTCTCTATCACGAAGGCCTTATCCTTCTCGTACGCCTCGGCACCCTCGCCGATGATCACCCTAAGCATATTAGGTATCTCGCCCAATTCCTTTGTCCCTGCGCCATAACCTATCTCCGAAACCTTCATCTGCGGCATATCGCCGAATCCTTTAGAAAGAGCTTTTAATATACCGGCTCCCGTGGGAGTCACGAGCTCCGAATCTATACCGGATACTTTGACCGGCACGCCCTTTAATATCTCGAGGCTTGCGGGGCTTGGCGCGGGAAGAACGCCTCCTTTAGTATTAAGCATGGTCCTGCCGAAACTCACTACCGATGAGTATATCTCATCTACCTTAAGCGCATCTATAGCTATGGCTACCCCCACTATGTCCACTATCGAGTCAATATCGCCGAGTTCGTGTAGATGCAGCTTCTTCTTATCGCTGATACCGTGTATCTTCGACTCGGCCTTGCCTATTATATTGAATATCTTCTTTGCGTTATCTTTTATTGTGCTCTTTAAGGAACTGTCATCTATAAGCTTCAATATCTCTACAAGAGACCTATGGGAGTGCGCTTCCGACTCCCCCTTCACAACAACATCGAGCTTCGTTCCGGATAACGCTTTACGCATCACTTTCGCGGCCTTAAGCTCATAGCCCTTTATCTTCAGCTTCTTAAGATCTTTTATCAGGACGCCTACGTCGAGACCGGCGTCTATCAAAGCGCCGAGCACCATATCTCCGGCTATTCCGCTGAAACAATCGAAGTATAATATTTTCATAAGTTCAATTATTTATCATCGACGCAAAATATGCCGCACCGAAGCCGTTATCTATATTCATTACAGCTACGCCCGGAGAGCATGAATTGATCATCGTCAATAAAGGCGCTATGCCTTCAAAGCTCGCGCCATAACCCACGCTGGTGGGGACTGCTATCACAGGTCTCGATACCAGCCCGCTCACTACACTGGCGAGAGCGCCCTCCATGCCGGCTATCACTATCAGTACGTTGGCGCTCTCTAAAATATGCTTCTTATCGAGCACCCTGTGTATCCCCGCAACTCCTACATCGTATAACATCTCTACAGGGTTACCCATCAACTCTAATGTGACCCTCGCCTCTTCTGCTACCGGTATATCGGCCGTTCCCGCGGTCACCACCACGACCGTCCCTTTTTTCAGCGGAGCCTTGGAGTCTCTGTAATATATTATCTTGCCCGGCTCGGAATACTTTATCTTCGGATACAATTTTTTAAGTTTTAAATAGACTGCTTTTTCTGTCCTCGTTACAAGCAGTATACCATGGTGTGAGATTATCTTTTTTGCTATCTCTATGATCTGCGCGGGCGTCTTGCCTTTGCCGAATATGACTTCCGGAAAGCCTCTGCGCAGCAGTCTGTGGCAATCCACTTTGGCGAATCCGATATCGTCATAAAGAAGTTTAGTTCGATCGGGCATAGCGTTTAGGATCTCAAGATTATAAAGAGCAATACCGCAACTATTGCCGCCGAAGCGATATAGAAGTCGTTGTAATGAATGAAATCCTGTATCTTCTCCGCAAATGTGTAGTCATACTGCCTCACGGCAGGCTCTCTCTTCTTGGCATCTCTTTCAAGGTCCGTAAAGGGATGAGTGGGATGGCCCTTTGAATCCAGCTTGACAGCGACGCGGGCCGGATCCACTTTCTCTACATCAGAGATCTCCGACTTCACGGCATCCACCTGTTCTTTTCGGAACCTTAAGAAACTGTCCCCTATCTTGTAGGCCGGCATCTCGCCGATATCGACGAGGCGCTTGACCTCCTCTTCGGAGACGCCGAGATAGGCCGCCACCTCTTTGATATTCAATAAATGTTCCGGCATATTACTTTATCTTTCCTTGGGCTATCCACTCGTCTATTTTGGCGCGCTCAAATCTCCAGGCGTCGCCGTCTTTAGTCGCGGGCAGTCTTCCGGAGCTTGCCCATTCATGGACGAGGTTGGTCTCTATCTCCAGATACTTGGCCAGATCGTCCGGCGTCATGGTGTTATTAACGAGGCCTTCAGCCCTACTCAGCATCCTGGAAGTTCCATCAAATATGGCGCCTTCCGCTATGCTTAAGAGCGGCGATCTGATATCTCCGATGACCCTGGCAGGCGATATCAGCTTCAGGTCTTTGAGCGCCGTTATGTTGCCGTTCACCTTACCCGCTATCACTATGGAATCTCCGGTGATATCGGCGTTGACCACCGCCTGCTCGCCGATCATGAGATTACCCTTCGTATTCAATACACCTTCGAACGTTCCGTTTATCCTGAGGTTCACATAATCTTTGAAGATGAGAGTCCCCTGCATCGAAGCGTCTACATCTAGGACCTTTTCGGTCTCGTGCTTCTTATCCTTCCTCGTCATCATAAAGCACCTCCTTTATTGTTAATCCGCTTCCCACTTTACGCTCTTAACGCCCTCTAAACGCGCGATCGACTCTATCAACTGCGCGTTGTGGAGATTTGAGGTGAGCTTAAGGCCGAACTTCAGGATAATATGCGTTCCATCCTTTGAACGGTCGGCCTCGAGATCATTGATCTCGCTTCCATATTCGGATAACGATTCCCTTATCTTCTTTAATTGTTCCAATCCGTCTTGCGTTTCTATAATGATCGTCTTATACCAATTCTTACGTATCATAACATGTTCAAGCTTAGAAAAGAACATTAAAGCGATCATGGCTATCAGAGTTGTGGCAATGGCGCCGAAATATAAACCCGATCCTACGGCAAGCCCTATGCCGGCTACGACCCAGAGGCTCGTGGCTGTCGTAAGTCCTCTCACCGAGGCCTTGTAACGCATTATCGTACCTGCGCCCATGAAACCGATACCCGTCACTACTCCGGCGGCAAGCCTGGCGGGATCAATAGGGACCCTGCCTGAATAGACATCGAATATGTGAATAGACGTGAGCATTATCAGCGCTGAGCCCACGGATAAAAGAATATGCGTCCTGAAACCCGCTGCCCGCCCGTGAAACTCTCTTTCAAAACCGATCACTCCGCTCAATATCGCCGACAATACAAGGCGAAATACGATGACCCACTCGTTAAGCATTCACCACCTCCAGGTTGGGCTCGGCGCTTAAATAAAGATCCGACCGCTGCCCTCTTTTATATAACTCTTCCCCAAGGACTCCGACCATCGCCGCATTATCCATGCAGTATCGTCTTTCGGGAAAATATACTTTGACACCGCCTGAGAATCTTGCGGCATCCGTGAATTTTTCCCGCAAACTTGTGTTCGCCGCGACCCCGCCGCCGACCACTATATTCTTCACCTTATGCATTTCAGCCGCGCGCATCGTCTTTTCTACCAGCTCGTCGATGACGGTCTCCTGAAAAGAGTAGCAAATATCGGCGGCTTCATCATCCTTATTCTTTGAGGCTCTTGCATAATATAATACCGCAGTTTTGATCCCGCTGAAACTAAAATCTAACGAGTCTTTGCCGAGAAATGTCTTTGGCAGCTTTACTCTTCCCCCGTCCTTTGAAAGCTTTGCGGTACGCTCCACCACGGGCCCTCCCGGATAGCCAAGCCCCAATATCTTGGCCACTTTGTCGAAGGCCTCGCCTACCGCATCGTCCTGCGTCTGGGATAGTAGTTTCTGTTTATAGCTATCCCTGCAATAAAAGAGCGCTGTATGCCCGCCCGAAACCACAAGTCCGATAAAAGGAAATCCGGGCTTTTCGCCATCGCTTAAGAACGCGCTGTAGAGATGCGAAAGGACATGGTTCACTCCTATCATAGGCAGATGTAAAGATAGGCTCAAGGACTTCGCTAAAGATACGCCCGTAAGTAATGCGCCTACAAGGCCCGGGCCGTTAGTTACGGCTATAAGCTCTATATCTTTCAGGCGCTTGCCGGAACTTTTTAAAGCCTCATCCAGTACCTCCAAAATATATTCCACATGAAATCTTGAAGCTATCTCAGGCACCACACCGCCGTATTTCTTATGCAGGTGCACGCTCGACGATACTATATTTGAAAGAACGTTCCTGCCATCGGTGACCGAAACGCTCGTCTCGTCGCATGAAGTCTCTATGCCTAATGTCAGCATCTTATTTAACCATCTCCGATAGATAGACGAACCTTATCCCTTCACTGGCAAGCTCCGGCATCATCTTATTTAAAACGGCTATCGTATTTTTCCTATCGTGGCAAACCGCAATAACGGAGCCATATTTGAACGCTGCTTTCCTTAAAGAGAGCATCTGCTTCTCTATGTAATCCGCGTTATTCTCATTATCTAAAAATATATCCCTCTTGGCGTATGGGACTTTCGATTGCGCTGCCGTCTCATGACATACCGACTTATCCGTTACAAGGCTGTCAAAAAAGTATAGCCCCCTCTTCTTGAGGTCAGACAGTATGATGGACATTGTCCGTTTATCTTCCGTCGCCTTAGAGCCTTGATGGTTCGATACGCCGTGCAACCCGGGAACACTCGCTATCTCCTTCTCAAGCAACGCCAATACCTCTCTTTCGTCCATGCCGGTCTTTATGGTGCCCATCTCGGCCGGCGCAGCCAGATCTTTTGATTCTAATGGAAGATGCAGTATAATATCATATCCTTTTGAAGAAGCAAGAGAGGCTACTCTTTTAGAGTACGGCAGATTCGGCAGGATAGAGAACGTAACGGGCCTATTCACGGCAAATAGTTTTTCAATATTATTCATATTATATCCAAAGTCGTCTATAACTATCGCCACCTTAGGATTATTATAATTCTTTTGTATTGCGGTAAATTTTCTTTTTCTTGCGGCCTCTTTTTCGGGGATCGCCTTCTTTACCACCACTATCTTCCTCTTTGGGGCGTGAGAAGATCTCCAGAAGATAAAGGCTGCGCCCAATATCAATCCTATAGCCACCACCGCCAAGACTATCCTGATCTTCATTTCCTGTAGACCTTTATAGCTTTGATCAGATCGATGGCGCGTTCGAGCTGATTATCCCGCACAACGGCCTCTTTCTGCTTGGACACTTTAATATCTTTCTTTATCTCTTTATCATCGTCAACATTATCAAATATGTCGGACGAGGACTTCTTCCTGCCGCCCAGCTCTTCGCGGTCTACTATAACATCGGGGACTACGCCCTGGTTGCTGATAGACCTCCCGCTCGGTGTGTAATAAGAGGCCGTCGTAAGCCTGAGAGCGGAGTTATCCTTTAACGGAATAACGGTCTGTATGGAACCTTTCCCAAAAGTCTTGACACCCAATATTACGCCGCGCTTATTATCTTGTATGGCTCCGGCCACAATTTCCGCCGCACTCGCGGAACCCTCGTTCACCAGGACTATAAGCGGATAACCAGGATGCGTCAGAACGCCTTTTGACCTGTATACGGCATTTTGATCGGGGGATCTACTCTTTGTCGATACTATGACCTCATCTTTTGGTATGAACTTCTCCGATACGTCTATCGCGGAATCGAGCAGCCCGCCGGGATTATTTCTCAGGTCCAGCACAAGCGAGTCCATGCCTTCGCTCTCCAGAACTTTAAGAGCGGCCTCCAGTTCTCGGGCGCATTTTACCTGGAACTCCACAAGACGGATATATCCGATCTTGCCTTCTATTAGACGCGCGTCTTTTATACAGTCGATATTTATTTTGGCCCTTTTTATAGGTATATCGAGGATCTTCTCTTCTTTCTCTCTCCAGACGGTAAGGGTTAACTGCGTGCCCGGCTCGCCTCGCATGATCTTCACGGCGTCACTTAAGCGCACATCTTTTGTCGTCTTGCCGTTTATCCTCACGATCTTGTCGCCCGGCTTTATACCGGCAGATTCCGCCGGAGTGCCTGCCATGGGAGTTATCACGGTGATTATGCCGTCTTTCAGAGTTATCTCGACCCCTATGCCGCCGAACTCGCCTTTAGCCTCTGAAGTCAGCTCTTTATACTCATCCTGATCCAAAAATTGACTGAAATCGTCGAGCGATGATAGCATCCCGCGTAACGCGCCGTATATCACTTTCTTGGAGTCAACCTCATTAACATATTCACTTCGTATCACACTTATTGCGTCCGAGAATAACTCGACCTGATTATACAGATCATCCTTAGACTGCAATTTAGTCTCTTTGGGCGCCTCGGGTCTACCCATAGTCAAAGAAGCGATGAGCATGACCGCGAGAACGAAAAATAATATTTTTATCCTCTTCATCACAAGCTATTCCCCTAGATGCTTCTTGAGCATATCGTTTACCATGGCCGGGTTTGCCTTGCCTTTAGTCTGCTTCATGACCTGTCCGACAAGGAACGTGATAGCCGTCTTCTTCCCGCCCTTATAATCATTCACCGATCTTTCGTTCTTTGATAGTACGTCTAAAACCGCCTCTTCTATCGCGCCTTTATCGCTGATCTGTGAAAGCCCCTTAGAGCTCACTATCTCACCGGCTCTGTTTTTGGTATCTATCATCTCCACCAAAACCTCTTTGGCTATCTTGCCACTGATGGATTGACCGTCTATCATCTTCAAAAGTTCCACAAGGTCCCCTGGTTTTAAGCTCAGTCCCAGTATACCTACATTCCTGGCATTCATCTGTGCCGCTATATCGCCGTTGATCCAATTGGCCAACGTCTTCTTATTTTCATAACCACGAGCGCATTCCTCAAAATAGTCCGCCAGGTCTATCTGGCCTGTAAGGACGCGGGCATCGTATTCGGAAAGCCCGTATTCTTTTACGAACCTGTTAGAGCGCTCCTCGGGGAGTTCTGGCAGGGCCTTCCGGATATCTTCTATGATCTTCTTATCCATGATGAACGGGACCAGGTCCGGCTCCGGGAAGTAACGATAGTCATGCGCCTCTTCCTTTGACCTCATCGAGATGGTGACGAGCTTTTGGGCGTCCCAGAGCCTCGTCTCCTGGACTATCCGCTCCTTCGCTTCCGCCATCGCTATCTGCCTCTTCGTCTCAAAACCGAGAGCTTCTCTGACCCACCTGAAAGAGTTCATATTCTTGACTTCCACCTTTACTCCCAGCTCTTTCTCGCCCGCTCTTCTTATGGATATATTTGCGTCGCAGCGCAGGCTGCCCTTCTCCATATCGCAATCGGATACTCTCAAATACTGCAATATCGATTTCAGGGCTGTGAGATAATCATATGCTTCCTCCGGAGAATTTATATCCGGCTCTGTAACTATCTCCAATAATGGCATCCCGGCCCTGTTAAAATCGACAAGGCTGTTGCTCGCCTTTACAGGATGGATCAATTTACCCGCGTCCTCTTCCAGATGAACGCGTTTTATATGCACCCTCTTCTTCGCCCCCGACCCGGAAAGCACATCGACAAATCCATCATATGAAAGAGGCATGTCAAACTGGGATATCTGAAAATTCTTCGGAAGATCAGGGTAGTAATAATTTTTTCTGTCGAACTTTATAATATCCTGTATCTTGCAACTAAGCGCAAGGGCCACTTTTATCGAGTAGAGGAAGGCCTTCTCGTTCAGGACAGGCAATGACCCTGGAAAACCTAAGCAGACCGGGCAGGTATGGCTGTTAGGCGGTCTTCCGAATTCCGTGGAGCACCCGCAGAATGCCTTGGTGTCGGTCTCCAGCTGCAGATGGACCTCTAGTCCTATAACAGTTTCGTATTTATTTGTCATAGGCTAGGCTTTCGCTTGTGATGATCGGTATTTTGCTCAAAGGCATATGCCGCCCTGAATAAAGTCTCTTCATCAAATGGTTTTGCGAGCATATGCAGCCCTATAGGAAGAGAGTCTTTTGAGAACCCGCAAGGTATCGATATTGCAGGCAGCCCGGCCAGATTGGCGGAGATCGTAAATATATCGGACAGATACATGCTTAAAGGGTCCTTGGTCTTCTCCCCGATCTTGAACGCCGGCGTCGGGGTGGTCGGAGTCACTATAAGATCACACAGCTTAAACGCATTATCAAAATCCTCTTTTATCTTGGTCCTGATCTTTTGGGCCTTAAGGTAATAGGCGTCGTAATAGCCCGTGGAGAGGCAATATGTGCCCAGAAGGATCCTTCTCTTGGCTTCGTTGCCGAATCCTTTCGAACGCGTCTTGATGTACATGTCTATCAGGTCTTTTGCATCCAGGGCCCTGAACCCATATTGTACGCCGTCGAATCGGGCCAGATTGGAACTCGCTTCAGCGGGAGCGACTATATAGTATGTGCTGACAGCGTATTGCGTATGGGGCAATGTTATCTCCACGATCTTGGCGCCCAGATCCCGTAAGATATCTATCGATCTTCGCACGCTTGCTTCAACCTCTTTGTCTATCCCTTCGATAAAATACTCTTTTGGAACCCCCACCCTCAAACCCTTTACGTCTTTGACAAGCGACTTGGTATAGTCGGGAACTGGCATATCGACGCACGTGGAATCCATCTCATCGTATCCGGAGATAACGTTCATCACGAGCGCCGCGTCTCTCACGTCTTTTGTGATAGGCCCTATCTGGTCGAGGCTTGAAGCGAAAGCTATAAGGCCGTATCTGGAGACCCTTCCATACGTAGGCTTCAGGCCAACGACCCCGCAGAGACTTGCCGGCTGTCTTATCGATCCGCCCGTGTCGGACCCTAGCGCCAGGATCGTCTGATCGCTGGCCACCGCGGCGGCGGAGCCACCGCTCGAACCGCCCGGTATCCTGTCCGTATTCCACGGGTTCCTTGTAGGACCATAGCAGGAAGTTTCGCAAGATGACCCGAAAGCGAATTCATCCATATTGGCTTTTCCTATGAGAGCGGCGCCTTCGCTTTTAAGTCTCTTTATGACCGTAGCATCATATGGCGGTTTGAAGCTTTCCAGTATCCTGGATGCGCATGTCGTCGCCTCGCCCTTGACGCATATATTATCTTTTACGAGGACGGGGATCCCGTACAGCTTTCCGGTCTTATCTTTCGGCAGAAGGGATGCGGCGTTCTTATTCAGGGTAACGAAGGCTTTTATCTTTTTATCGAGAGACTCTATTCTTTTGAAGAGTGAATCGAGGACGTCAGATGGAGCCAGGCCGTCTTTATCTATTTTTTCTTTCAGTTCGTGGGCGGTCAGCGAATAAAGATTTTCCATCTACTTCCCTTCTATGACCTGCGGAACTTTGAAAAAATCACCTTCCTTGGATGGCGCATTGCTGAGGACATCGGCTACGTCTAGAGAGCTTTTAAGAGAGTCTTTTCTGAATACGTTCTTGAGGTTAGGTAAAACGTGGCTTGTGGGTGGAACATCTTTGGTGTCTATCTCATTCAGCTTATCTATATACGATAATATAGCAGCTAATTGGGTGGAATAGAGCTCAGTCTCCTTCTCATTTAATTCCAATCTCGAGAGAAGAGCTACTTTTGTGACGGCTTTCTTATCTATTTGCATGGTATAAGTCCCTGCCTGCCGCACGTCAGTTGTACTTAACGGCAGGCAGGCTTATCTAAGTATAAATTACCATACCAATCTGGCTTTGTCAATTTTAACAGACTTCGTTGCAGATATCCGCAAATGATTTTAGCGGCAGGACTTCGGGTCTTGAGGTTGGATCGATCTTGAGTTTATTTAATATGGCCATTAGCTCCACTTTGGGGATATTCAAGACCGCTTCGCGGGAGAGAGAATTGATTATGGATTTGCGTCTCTGATTGAAGGCGCCTCTGACTATTTTGAAGAAGAGAGATTCATCTTTTACCCGATAAGCCGGCTTATCAAGGATCTTGAGCCTTAAGAGACTCGAATCAACGCCCGGGACCGGATAGAAAGAAGCCCTGTTTATAGTAGATAAATATTCCGGTTTTGTATAATACTGCACAAAACAACTTATCGAGCCGCGGTCTTTTGAGCCCTCAGGCGCAAGCAGGCGGTCGGCGACCTCTTTCTGCATCAGTATCAGGGCGCTATCTATGATATTTCTATTTTCGATTATGTACTCTATGACGGGAGTTGTTATGTAGTATGGAAGATTGCCGACGACCTTTATCTTCTTGCCGGTATAGACCTTGCTGATATCATACTCCAGGATATCTTCATTGAATATTTTGAGGTTCGGCAGGCTGTTCTTTACAAGATCTTTGAGTATATCGAAAGCTTTCTTATCTTTCTCCACAGCGAATACCGCCGACGATCTTGCCGCCAGGTCAAGAGTGAGCGCTCCGAATCCCGGTCCTATCTCCAGGATAGTATCGCCGGGGCTAGCATCTGCTTCCGCGATTATCTTGTCCTTGACGTTACCATCGATAAGATAGTTCTCTCCGAATCTCTTCAGAGGAGAGAAGTCGTATTTTTGAAATACAGCCTTTAACTGGGTTTGAGTGAGCATGCTAGACGGATGGCTTCCTTCATCGATGTAGGATCTGCTATTGATCTGCCGGCTATATCGAATGCCGTTCCATGGTCCGGGGACGTCCTTATAAAGGGAAGCCCGAGCGTCAGATTGACGCCATCGTTAAAATACAGTGTCTTGAACGGCGCGAGCGCCTGGTCGTGATACATCGCCACTACCGCATCAAACTTTCCTTTCAGGGTTTCGTAAAATACAGCGTCGGCGGGAAGCGGACCGTAAATATTTTTTATAGCAATGGAGGCTTTTTTTATGGCAGGTATTATCACGGTCTCTTCCTCGTCGCCGAAGAGTCCGCTATCTGAAGCGTGAGGATTTAATCCAGCCACCGCTATCTTGGGATCTTTAATGCCAAAGTATTTTTTTAGGTGCTCGTATGTGATCCTTATGGTCCTGTATATCATATCTTCCGTTATTGTGCGCGCCACATCCTTCAAGGCAATGTGCCGGGTGACGAGCGTTATCTTTAAATGTTTACCGACGAACATCATGGCGAACTCTTTCGCGCCTGACAGCTGGGCAAGATATTCGGTATGGCCCTCGAATTCTTTGAATCCGGCGCTTCTTATCGATGACTTGTTCACCGGCGCCGTCACTAAGGCATCGGCTTCGCCGGCCTTAAGGAGTTTGAGCGCCTCATCTATATATTCCATAGAGGCTTTACCGAATGCCGGTCTCTGAATTCCGAAAGCGAAGTTTGTGGAAGGAATATTGGCGAGGTCCAGAAGCGATATTTCCGGCTTGGCTCTTAAGCTCTTTCTTACCCTGTCTATTACCGAGAAGTCCCCGATGACCTGGAAGTGGGCTAACCTTGAGATGCTGCGGTCCGATAAAGCTTTGACGGTGACCTCAGGCCCGATACCGGAAGGGTCACCCATAGTGATGAGAATGCGCTGTTTACTTGAACTCAATGTAGGCGCTCTTGGCGAGAGAATCTATCCATCCCTTCAATCTCTGGCTCGCCTTTTCCCTGTAAAGGTACTCCTCGATATCCTGACGAACCTCCGGCAGCTCTCTCATCCTGCGGATCTTCTTTTCATCTATCTTAAATATGTGGTATCCGAGAGGCGACTGTATGATCTCTGTTATCTCGCCCTCTTTCAGATTAAATACTATATTTTCGATCTGCGGCATAAGGTCGCCCTTCTTGACATAACCCATCAATCCGCCCTCGGCGGCGCCGGGAGCGTCCGAATACTCCTTCGCCAGGCCTTCAAATTCGCATCCTTCCTTAAGGCGCTTAACAAGATCTTTCATTATCTGAAGGGATGCTGCTTCACCGCCGGCACCCTCCTTCGGTTTTATCAATATAGCCTTCAGTCTGATCTCTTCGGGCTGCATAAAACTATCCTTGTTATTGTTGTAATAATTCTTCACTTCAAGGGGGGTTATGATTATCCTGGCGCCGACCTTCTGGTCTATTAGCTTACGTATCATTATCTTCTCTTTGTATCTGGCGCGAAGTTCGTTAAGGGTCAGGTTCTGCTCACTGAGCATATTCTCAAGGTCTCTCTCGGAGCCTACCTTGCTTCTCATCTCGTCCACCTTTGCATCGATCTCTTTATCATTTATGACTATATTAAGCTTCTTAGCTTCGCTGAATATCAGCCGGTCCTCTATAAGCTGCTTCAATATCTTCTCTCTGACTTCTTCGAGCATCTTTATCAGCTCAGCGCCCTTATACATATTCTTATACTGTTCATATATCGGGGCAAGCATGATATCGACTTCCCTCTGCGTGATGATCTCGTTATTGACGACCACCACTATCTTGTCCACGACCGCGGCATAAGCACATACCGTAAGCGTAGCAAAAACAAGGATGGTGATGAATATAAATATTATCTTCTTCATGGTCTACTTTGCCTCAAGAGACTTCAGGGCATCATCTTCGATGCGCACGCGGTACTTCTCTTTCAGAGAGACTACCAATTTATCGAACAACTCATTCCTTTTTTTGAGCCTCAGAGCGTTCTCTATCTTAGGCTTGGCGCTTTCATAAGGCTCGAGCGCTTCGCTCTTCTTGTCGGTCAACTTTATTATATGATATCCAAACTGCGTGTGCACGATGGCGCTGGTCTGGCCTACGCTGAGGCCGATACAGGTATTCTCGAATTCCGGCACTACCTGCCCTTTCCGGAAATAGCCCACGTCTCCGCCGCGCGCTGATGTAGCGTCTATAGATTTAGCGCGCGCGATATCCTCAAAGACCTTTCCTTTAGAAAGCTCGGCAGCTACATCCTTGGCTTCTCCTTCGCTGGCGACAAGTATATGCGAGGCCCTCCACATCTGGGGCGTCTTGAATTCGTCTTTGTGCTCCTCGTAAAATGCCTTCATCTCGTCTTCCGACACCTTTACCTTATCGTCAACTTCGGTCTTAACGAATTTGGCTATTATTATCTTCTTCCTCGCTTCAACCAGTATATCCTTTATCTCTTTATCCTTATCAAGCCCATTCCTTAACGCGTCCTCGAGGAAGAGCGACTCCACTATCATATCATCGAGCAGATTCTTCTTATTCTTTTCAGCCACTGCCTGATAATGTTTGGGAAGCCTTGAGAACTTATCCTTAAAATCTTTTATCGTTATCGATTTATCCGCTACTGTCACCAGGGGCTTATCGCCGGCAGATGGCTCACGAGCGCAACCCGCGAGGACGGCCAAAGGCAGGATCATGAGTAATGCTATGTATCTATATGATACCATATTGGGTATGATTATATCACTTAGTCTTGTAACTTTCAATGGCGCTCTTTAAAAGCCTGCAGTACAGGTCAAAGCCCACTGAATATATATATCCATGCTGCTCTGTGCCCAGTATATTGCCGGCCCCTCTCAACTCAAGATCTTCCATCGCCAGCTTAAAACCGGAGCCGAGCTCTTTAAACTTCTGTATCGCGGCAAGCCTTCTTTGGGACTCCTCTGTCATGATGAACTGCTTAGGTATCAATAGATAAGCGTATGCGGCGCGCGTAAAGCGCCCGACCCTCCCGCGAAGCTGATAAAGGTCTGCCAGCCCGAACATATCGGCCCTGTTTATTATGAGCGTATTGGCATTTGGTATGTCGATGCCCGACTCTATTATTGTGGTCGATATCAGGCAGTCGATCTTGCCCTTTATGAACTTCATCATCGTATCTTCAAGCGACTTCTCCCGCATCCTGCCGTGGGCAACTGCAATACTCACTTCAGGGACGAGCTCTCTTACCTTCTTGGCTATCGCCTCTATGCCCTCGATCCTATTATGTACAAAGAATATCTGCCCGCCGCGCTTCTTCTCTTTTAAGATAGCGTCGCGTATCAGTTTATCATCGTAGTATGTGACGAGGGTATCGACCGGAAGCCTTTCAGACGGCGGCGTATTTATAATAGATATGTCACGTCCGCCCATAAGCGCAAGATAGAGCGTTCTGGGTATTGGGGTGGCGGTAAGGGTCAGCACGTCCACGGTGAGCCTCAGTTTTTTTAGATATTCTTTATGACGTACGCCGAAACGCTGCTCTTCATCGATGACAACGAGTCCCAGATCTTTGAATCTTATGTCTCCCGATAATAATCTGTGTGTTCCTATCACTATATCGACAGATCCCGCTGCGACTCCCTCGACGATCTTGTCCTGCTCATCTTTTGTCCTGAAACGTGACAGCATCTCTACTTTTATCGGGTAGCTCTTCATCCTGCCGGAAAAAGTATTATAATGCTGTTCCGCCAGGATCGTCGTCGGCACCAGTATCACGACCTGCTTATTGTCCATTACAGCCTTAAAAGCGGCTCTCAACGCAACCTCGGTCTTGCCGTAGCCGACATCACCGCACAAAAGCCTGTCCATGGGCCTGGAGGACTCCATGTCCTTCTTTAGCTCTATCAGTGAACGCGCCTGGTCCGGGGTCTCCTTATAAGGGAACTCTGCCTCAAAATCTTTCTGCCAGTCCTTATCGGGTGAGAATTTGAATCCTTCTGCGGCCTCTCGCTTTGCCTGGAGCTCTATAAGCTCCATGGCCACTTTGAAAACGGCCGACTTCACGTGCTCTTTAAGCCGCTTCCATGTCTTCGTCCCCAGTTTATACAGCCTGGGCGGGCGTCTTTCGAACCCGAGATATTTTTGGACCTTATTCAGGTCCGAGAAAGGCACATAGAGCTTGTCGGCGTCGGCATATTCTATGACGAGATGTTCGGCGTAATTCTTCTCTATCTTTACTTTTTCGACGCCTGCATACTTGCCTATGCCGTGGTCCACGTGCACTACGTAGTCACCCGGCTCGATATCGACGAAGTTATCTATCGGGGATTCTTCGCCTATATCCAGGATACGCTTCTGCAGTTTTTTCTTGGCAATGCCCCTGATGGGAAGTATTATCGCGGCTTTATGGTCTTCTATGGGATCGTAGGTTATCGGATCGAGGCTTCTTATGCGCTCTACCTTCACGCCATCGAGTTCTATCCTTAAGGGGTAGGCAAATGTAAGCGGATATATAGTTACCGTATCGCCAATACGCGCAAAATCGCCCTCTTCGGAAACCCTCTTACACGAACGGTAGCCGAACTCTACCAGGCGCGGCAGGAGTTTCTCGATATCTATCTCTTCGCTTAAATGGATCTTTATAGCGTCGAACATTCACTACATCTTCTTTGGCAGGGATACTCCGAGCAGTCCAAGGCCGCTGGCCAGCACGATCCTGACGCAATTCACAAGAACAAGCCTCGCCCTAGACAGGTCGGGATCGTCGCATACTACCCTATGCTTATTATAGAACGAATGGAATGCCGCGGCCAGATCCTGCAGGTATTGAAGGACCACATACGGCTCGAGCGAATTAGCGCTTATTATGATCACCAGAGGGAATTGACGCAGGATCCTTAAGATCCAAAGCTCCTCCTCTTCCTTTAAAAGGCCGGACTTGAATTTGGATGAAAGGTTGGCATCCTTACTGAATTCCAGTATGGACCATATGCGCGCGTGGGCATACTGTATGTAATATACGGGGTTCTCCATCGACTGCTCTTTGACTTTATCGAGATCGAAATCTAGATGGCTCGATACTTTCCTCATTAGAAAAGCGAAACGAGCGACATCTTTGCCGACTTCATCCATCACTTCGCGCAATGTCACGAACTCACCAGCCCTCGTAGACATCTTCACAACAAGGCCGCCTTTGTAGAGCGTGGCAAGCTGCGCTATGATGACCGAGAGAGAGTCTTTCTCAAAGCCGAGGGCCTGGATGGCGGCCTTCATGCGGGGTATATAACCATGGTGATCCGGCCCCCATATATCTATCAGGGTCCTGAAGCCACGTCTGTATTTGTCAAGGTGGTAGGCTATGTCCGGAGCCAGGTACGTGTAAGAGCCATCCGACTTTATAAGGACCCTGTCCTTGTCATCACCAAATTCGGTGGAACGGAACCACGTCGCTCCCTCGGACTGGAAGATATAGCCCTTATCTTTTATAAGCTCAAGCGCCTTATCTATCGAGCCCGACTTCCTGAGGCTGGCCTGGCTATACCACACATCGAACCTTACCCCGAAGTCCTTCAGGTCCTTTTTGATGTCATCGAGTATCCACTTAAGGCCGAACTCCCTGAAAGCTTTCACATCCTCTTCTTCAATATAAGTTTGGCCGTATTTATCTTTAAACTCCACGGCTATATCGTTTACATAAGTGCCCTTGTATCCGTCCGCAGGAAAATCTTCTTTGATGCCGCAGAGCTCCCGGTATCTGGCGCGAATGGAAGACCCGAGAGTGTTCATCTGATTGCCTTCGTCATTCACATAATATTCCCTGCTTACTTCACAACCTATGTACGCAAGGATATTTGCAAGCGAGTCGCCGATCGCGGCCTGCCTGCCGTGAGCTATTGTGAGGGGCCCCGTGGGATTGGCGCTGACGAATTCCAGTTGTATATTCTTATCCCGGCAGATGCTCGTCCGGCCGTAATTACCCTGCTCTCGCTCTATATCCAGAAGAACTTTATAAAGATATTCGCTACTGAGGAAGAAATTAATGAATCCGGGGGGCTTGACCTCAATCTTTTCTATATCGCCTTTGAGGTTCGATGATGCTAGCGCGAGCCTCGCCTTCTCTACTATAAGCTCCGCGAATTCGACAGGGCTCTTGCCGCCGGAAAGACGGACAATCCTCATCGCTATATTTGTGGATATGTCGCCGTGTGATCTCTCTTTAGGTATCTCTAGTGCGGGGATAGCTTCGTGGGGTTTAGCGGCAGGCCGTCCGAGAGAGCTGAGAACCTCTTTTAAAGAGTTCTCAACTAATAGGACGACCTCTTTTTCGATTCCGCCGTAATACATTTTGCCTCTTTTTTTTGCTGACAGCCCTCTTCGCGGCTTTTTTGGGCTTGTGGTGGACTTTGACCCTAGGCTTCGCGCGGGCTTCGATGAACTTCTTCCTCGGAACTTTGCCCCAGAGCTTCTCCAGCTCGTAGAAACGGCGCGTTTCGTCAAGGAATATATGAGCTACCACATCACCGCAATCAAGGAGGATCCAAAGGGCTTCGCGCGAGCCTTCGATATGCCAGACTCGCTCGCCCTTCTCCTTGAGAACATCTGCTATATTATCGGATATGGCCCTGACCTGTGTAGTGGATGAGCCGCTCGCGATCACGAAATAGTCCGAGACGCTTGGGATCCTGCGCATATCCAGCGTGACTATATCGAGCGCCTTCTTATCGGAAGCGGCACGAGCTATGGCCAAGGCCTTAGACTTAGACTCTATAGAACTTCACCTCTTTTTCGAAAAACAGATACTACTATTTCATTATCTTATACATGCCTGTGTCGCAGCTTGTGCACTTACCCTTCATCGCCTTACGCCCATTCTTCATGGTGACGTTCTGCGTATCCTTCATCTCTTTCTTAGCTTTGCACTTTACGCAATATCCTGTCTCTGCCATTTCAAATCACCTCCCCTTCTTGGTTTAAAAAATTATACACTACAAATCGCTCTTGGTCAAGTATAGCTTGCGATCAAGTATATATTTACGGACCTTTTCAGGCACCAGATAACGTATGGACCTGTTCTCGGCAAGCCTTTTCCTTATGTCCTCGGATGATACCTCTATGGGGGTGATGACGACGGTATCTACCTCCTTGGGCACATCTTTTATCGGATACCCCGGCCTATTGGCCACTATGAACTTCGATATCTTGAATATATCGTTTATGTTCTTCCATGAGAATAGGTCTTTCAGCGAATCCGAGCCGGTTATGAAGCATAGCTGGGCATCCTCGCCGTATACGCCGCGGAACTCCTTTAACGTATCTATGGAATACGACTTCTTCTTTGAATCTACCTCAAACGTCGATACCTCGAAAGCCGGATTGTCTTCTATAGCAAGCCTGATCATCTCAAGCCTGTCTTTAGCGCCTATGACTTCTAATGAGCTTTTATGAGGCGGTACAAAAGCGGGAACGAAGACGAGCTTGTCCAGCTTGAGCTTAAAATGCGCCTCTTCGGCCAATATAAGGTGGCCTATATGTATCGGATTAAAAGTACCTCCAAGTATCCCTATTCTCATCATAAAATCCTACAATTTCAGCTATAAGCTTTAAGTTATATGCTTTAAGCTTAAAACTTACAGCTTAAAGCTTAAGGCTATTTCCTGATCTGCCCTTTGCCGTATATCATATACTTATACGACGTCAACTCTTCCACTCCCACTGGACCACGCGCATGTATCTTATCTGTTGAGATACCTATCTCAGCGCCTTTCCCGAATTCACCTCCGTCGGTAAATCTCGTCGAGGCATTTACATAGAGACATGCTGAATCGACGTTATTCAGGAACTTTTCTGCCGCCTTCTTATCTTTTGTAATGATCGCGTCGGAATGGTATGAGCCGTATTTCATGATATGCTCTATCGCCTCATCGATATCATCCACCACCCTGACGGACAATATGAGGTCCAGATATTCCGTATACCAATCTTCCTCACTTGCCTTCTTTATGCCGGGAGCTATCCTTATAGTCTCAGCGCAACCACGTATCTCTACGCCCGCATCCAGGAACCTCTTTATCATCGAGGGCAGGAACTTTTCTGCTATCTTTTTATTTACAAGCATCGTCTCCATGGCATTGCATACACCGGGCCTCTGGACCTTGGCATTGTAACATATGCGCATAGCCATATTAAGATCGGCTGATCCATCCACATAGGTATGGCAGACCCCTTTGTAGTGTTTTATCACAGGGATCTTAGAATTGTCGATGACCTCTCTTATAAGAGATTCTCCGCCGCGGGGCATGACCAGGTCTATAAGGCCTTCCTGGGCCAGGAGATCATTTACAACGCTCCTGTCGGTCTCTTTGATCATCGTTATGGCGCCTTCGGGGATCTTATTCTTCAAGGCCTCCCTATTCAGCACCTCGAATATCGCCGTATTGGAATTTATAGCATCGCTACCGCCCCTGAGTATCACGCAATTGCCGGACTTTAAAGATAGCCCCACACAGTCGCTCGTGACATTAGGGCGTGACTCGTATATGCACAAGATCACTCCTATAGGAACTCGCACCTTCTTGATCACGAGGGAGTTAGGCCTACGCCTTGTCTCCAGGACCTGGCCTATAGGATCTTTTAACTTTGAGATCTCTATAAGAGAGAGCGCCATAGCTTTTACGCGTTTATCGTCGAGCGTTAACCTGTCGATAAGTACCTTGGATATATTATTCTTACGGGCTCGATCGACATCTTTAGCGTTCTCTCCTATTATCTTGGACGAGTTGTCGATCAAGGCCTTCGCCATCGACTTAAGCGCTCTTGCCTTTACTTTTGGATCCAAAATAGCCATTTTGCGCGATGCGGCTTTAGCTATTTGGCATGACTGTTTTATGTCGGTCACAATATCATCCCTGACTTTCCGACAGGCGTTTAGTTGCGGAGCTCTTGAATCGGGTGCCCACGCTCTTACCGTCAATTATGTCCGTTATTATATTCTTTCTCTTGCCGTTCGCTATTACGCACGCTATCCCTGATTCCATCGCCCTTCCTACCGACTCCAGCTTAGACGCCATACCTCCGGTGCCAAGCTCGCACTTGCTCGAACGCGCCAGCTTCGTTACCCTGGCGCTCATATCGTCCACAAAATTTACCACATTGCATTCCTCGTCGAGTAAACCATCAACATCGGTCAGAAGTATCAGCATATCGGCTCCACACAGGTCGCTGACAAGGCACGACAGCCTATCATTATCCCCGAACTTTATCTCTTCCGTAGATACGGTATCATTCTCATTTATCACAGGCACTGCCTTGTGAGAAAAGAGAGTCTCGACCGTCCTCCTGATATTCAGGTATCTGGCCCTGTCGTTAAAGTCCTCCCGGGTGAGCAGTATCTGTCCCGTGAGAAACCCCCGCTCTTTAAAATAACCGCTGTAAAGATGCATCAGCTGGCTCTGACCTATAGAAGCTGCCGCCTGCAGCTCTTCCAGTTTCGTGGGCCTTTTTTTCATACCCAGAAGGCTCATGCCGCTCCCTATGGCCCCGGAAGTAACTACTATGACCTTGAAGCCCTTATCGAGGATGTCGGATATCTGGTCCACAAGGCTCTTAAGCAAAGCCTTATCCAAAGACTTATCATGTGAGGCTATGACCTTCGTCCCGATCTTTATCACTACTATCTTATTTTTTGACATTTTTTTTCAAGCTCTTTACGTTTTTGTATACCGCGGCCAATAATTCTTTTATACCTTCTCCCGTAGCCGCCGACAGGACATACACCTTCTTGCCCTTAGCGCGCTTCTTAAACCTCTTTACGTTATCTTTAGCGAGATCTATATCGCATTTATTCAGGGCTATGACTTGGGGTTTCTTGATCAGTTCTTTGCTGTACAGCTTCAACTCCTTATTCAGATTTACATAATCCTTGTACGGATCCCTGCCCTCAAAACCGGATACGTCTATCATATGTATCAGCGCCTTGGTCCTTTCGACATGCCTTAAGAACCTGTCGCCAAGCCCCCTGCCCAGATGCGCGCCTTCTATCAGGCCCGGCACTTCAGCAAAGACGAGGCGTTCATCACCATGGATCTTTACAACGCCAAGGACCGGCACCTTCGTCGTAAAAGGATAGTTCGCTATCTTGGGCCTCGCGCTGGATACCTTCGATATTAGAGTGGATTTTCCGGCATTGGGATAGCCCACTATTCCCACATCCGCGATAAGCTTTAATTCTAATATGACCCTCTTCTCTTCGCCCGGAGCGCCTGAAGTGGCCGGATGGTTCTTCGAATTTCCCCTGCCGCCATGACCGCCTCTGGCTATAACGACCGAATCGCCGCTATTTATCAACTCCCTCATTACAAGACCGCTTAGAGCATCCTTAATGAGCGTGCCGGGCGGTACCTTTATTACCAGGTCCTTGCCTTGTCTGCCTTTTTTATGATTGGAGCTTCCGTGAGTGCCGGAGTCGGCTTCGAAGTGCTGTCTATATTGAAAATCGAGGAGAGTCTGTATATTGTCGTCGGCCGTAAAGATCGCATCGGCGCCCTTGCCGCCCGCACCGCCGTCAGGCTGGCCGTTATTGTGATATCTGTCATAAAATATGCTATGACAGCCCTTGCCGCCGCCGCCGGCCTTAAGATAGATTTTGGCCTGGTCTACGAACACTTTCTAACTTCCGATTGTGGTCTCAAATAGGGGACAGCGCCCTATTTTTTAGTAAAATAGGGCGCTGTCCCCTATTTATTAACTTTTAGATATGACGCTCACGATCCGTCTCGGATCGAACTTGACCTTACCGTCGGCCAGAGCGAATAATGTGTGGTCTTTGCCTATGCCTACGTTCACGCCCGCCTTGAAGCTCATGCCGCGCTGTCTCAAGATTATACCGCCGATCCTGATAGTCTGGCCTTCGTACTTCTTCACTCCGAGCATCTTTGGCTGGCCGTCGCGGCCATTAACTACGTGTGCCATTGTATTTATCCTTCCTTCAATTCGATAGATCTTACCTTCAGCTTCAATAGGTTCTGCCTATGGCCGATCTTCTTCTTTGAGCTCTTTCGCTTCTTATACTTGTAGGCTACGAGCTTGTCGCCGCGGATCTCACCCAATAGTTCGCAGGTGACTGTGGCGCCCTTAAGATACGGTGATCCAACATGGATTGAGTTGCCTTCCTTTATAAGAAGAACATTACCCAGCTTTAAGGTCTTGCCATCCTTGACCTCAAGCGTTTCTGTCAGGATTATGTCGTCTTTTGCCACCTTGTATTGCTTGCTTCCTGTCTCGATTACCGCGTACATCCAATACCTCCCTATAGTTACTTTGAGCGACATACTATAGCATATCGCCCGCATTACGTCAAGCGAGAGCTTTTTATTTCTTTTCGTCTATTTTGATCTCTTCCATGTGCTGATTGGGGTCTTCTATCACGCGGATATACTTCCTGAAGCGCCTTTCAAGCTGTTTTATCATATTCCTTTCGGGCGCAACCACATACGATGCGACTTCCGGATGGAGCGTTACGAAGACCTCCCGGGCTCTAGTCACGGCTAGTATGCGCGCAAGCTGGCGCGCGAGGTTGGTCGATACTGTGGAAGGCGATTTTATGGTGCCTCTACCGCCGCAATATGGGCATCTTTGGTGGCTCTTAGCCTCGATGCTGCGCCTCACTCTCTGGCGCGTCATCTCCACTAGGCCTATGCTTGATATATTAAGTATCTTCGTCTTGGCTTTATCGTCCTCAAGCGCTTTTTCAAGAGCCTTGACTATCGATTTTCTATGTCCGCCAAACTCCATATCTATGAAGTCTATGATTATTATACCGCCTATGTCGCGCAGCCTGAGCTGGCGCGGGACCTCTTCAGCGGCTTCCAGGTTAGTCCGATAGGCCGTCTCCTCCAGGTTCTTATGCCCGACCGATTTGCCGGAGTTAACATCTATCGCCACCAGGCTCTCGGTCTCGTCAAATACCAGATATCCGCCAGATTTAAGCTGAATTATCCTGTTGTATACCTTATCTATCTGCCTCTCCACATCATATTTTTCGAATATCGGCATCCTGTCGGTATAAAGCCTCAGCCTGCTCCTAAACTGCGGTGAGGTCATCCTTAAGAATTTCGAGATCCTCTTATAATCGTTCTTCGAATCGATCTCGAGCCTTACGGTAGCCTCGGTGAAATTATCGCGAGCTGTCCTTAAGATAAGGTCGTATTCCTGGTGGATCAATTGCGGCGGCTTTGCCTTCCTGGCCTTATACTTTATATGCTGCCATAATCTTATTAGATAGCGTGTCTCACGGAAAAAATCTTTCTGGCTCGCTCCCATAGCGGCCGTTCTCACTATAAATCCTATATCTTTAGGGAGCTTCAGCTCCTCTATGATCTTCCGGATCCTGTCGCGTTCCTTGTGGTCCTCTATCCTCTTTGACAGGCCTATGCGGTTATCGAACGGCATCAGCACAAGGAATCTGCCCGGAATAGATATATGGGCCGTAAGCCTGGCGCCCTTAGTGCTGATCGGCTCTTTTACGACCTGCACCAGGACCTCATCGCCCTTTTTGAGCATCGTAGCTATCGACTGCTTCTTCTGATCATCTCTCGTCTGTTGGTGTTCTCCGCCCTCTTCCCCCAATAGACGATCAAAGCCCGAAGTGTCTTTCTCAACATCCGTAACATAAAGGAAGCCGTTCTTCTCGAGGCCTATATTTACAAAAGCCGCCTCTATCCCCGGCAATACCGATTCAACCTTGCCTTTATAGACATTACCTACGAGGTTTACGGTATCGGCCCTCTCTATGTAGAACTCCTCTATCTTTTTGTTATCCAGTACCGTGACGCGTTTTTCGTGCTGCTCGACATTAATATATATCTCTCTTGACATGTTCTATCCTATCTCTTCGGCTTTAGTGATCTTTACGCCTTTGGGCAAATTACTATTCAACGATCCAATAAATACGGCAGGCCCGACCTTATTCGACATGTGAACGGTCAACGTCTCGTCGAAGCTCTCGACGCCTAATTTCAAAGCTCTACCGGTACTCATCTTTAAATGTGGGCTGAAACCCTGGGTCATCGTAACTGGCAGGTCGGCTCTACGCAGAGCTCTCTGAAAAAGCCTCATGAGGTCAAGATGAGATATGAATCTCATATCGCCTGTCTTTTGAAAAGTCGAGTCTATCTTCAATACCTACTTGATCTTTCTCTTCTTAATAGTCTTCTGCCAGTCTTCCTGGCTCAATTCATAATTGGGATTATATGCTTTATCGGGAAGCGGAACATCCAATAGCTCTTTGTCCTTCTTCATGATCCTGACGGTCACGAAGAATATAAGCTCTATCTTCTGCTTCATCTTATTCTTTTTGGTAAAGAGAAGCCCCAGGCCCGGGATATCCCCCATAAGGTCTCCCAGGATAGGCAGTTTATTCTTTGCGTCGACGATCCTCTCTTTGATCAGGCCGCCTATAAATATGGTGTCGCCGTCTTTTATCATGACTTTTGTATTCGCCTGCCTTGAAGTGAATACCGGGGCTACGATGCCATTGGCTGCGTCGATCGTATCGTATTTTAAGAGGTCACTGATCTCAGGCACTATATCCACCACTATCTCGCCCTTATCGTTTATATGCGGCGTGACCTTCAGTTTTGTGCCGAGGTCCTTCGCTTCGTAACCGGTTATCTCTATCTTGCCGGTCATAGCATTTCTCTCATACTTGGGCATATTTAGCGTCTGGCCTACGAGTATATTCGCTTCGCTGTTATTCAGCGTTGCTATGCGGGGATTCGACACTACATTAGTCTCGGCTCTCTGTTTTAAAAGTTCAAGAACGGCGCTAAACTGTGAAAAGTCGAGAGTCCCGAAGCTGAACGTGTCTTTAAATATATCCTGGGAATAGTCGACAAATGGGAAACCTTTTGCGTAATTGGTAGCTCTTGGCGTCGTGGGATAAGCTGACGGAGTTTGAGTTGTAGTTTGCCCGCCCTGATCTTGCGTAACTACTGTCACCCCTGTTTGAACTAAAGGAGTATATTTTTCAAGCAGTTTACTATCCGATTTAAAATAGTCAAAAGGAAATGTGGTGGGCCGCTTGGCGCCGCTTATCTCGAACTTAACGTTCCAGTCTATGCCTATTCTCTCATCATCGCCCAGCACAGTCTCTATGATCCTGGCCTCTATCAGGACCTGCTCTGTCTCTTTATCCAGCTTCTCCAATATCTGGGCCACTCTGTATACGTTAGTGGGAATATCGGTCACTATAAGCATATTGGTCCGGTCATCAAACTTCACTTTGCCTCTGCTTGATACTATCTTCTTTATAGAAACTACGAGATCCTTGGCTTTGCCGTAATTAAGGCTCATAGCCTGTGTAATGACCTCTTCCTGTTTCAGTTTATCGAGCGTCACCACGCGGATTATATCGCCTTCTCTCTCGTAAGAGAAGCCGTAATTACGCACTATCACATCGAGAGCGACCTTCCACGGTTTATCCGTAAGCCTTAGGTCTATTACGCCTTTAACATCGGGGGCGGCCACAATATCCACGCCGGCCACTTCCGATATGTAGGAGAGCACCGTCCTTATATCGGCGCCCTTGAAATTCACCGTAATATTTCCCGGCGTGATCTGGTTCGGTTCCTCGACGGGTGCGGGCATAGCTACAGGCTCTTCTACTTCTGTCTTTGGAGCCTCGGCTTGCACGGCTTCTACCTTTGGAGCCTCTACTTTAGGAGCCTCCGCTATGGCGGGCACTGCCTCTTTAACTTCCTCCGCTGCAAAGAGCGCAAAAGGCGTAAGTAGAAACAATATTATAAGTATGGGTATCAGACGTTTCATTTTATCTTCCGCTTCTTAACGTTCTTCTGCCACTCTTTCTGATTATAGTCGTAATTTGGCTTATAAGCCTTCTCAGGTAACGGCACATTTTTTAATACTACCCCCGCCTTCATAAGCTTCACGGTGATAAAGAATATGAGCTCAGTCTTCTGCTTTACCTTCTCCTTCTTCGAGACCAATAATCCTATGCCCGGCACATCTCCCAATAGATCCCCCAAGAAAGGAATGGGTTTCTTCACGTCCACTATATTCTCTTTTATCATGCCGCCTATAAATATGGTATCTTGGTCCTTTATCATGACCTTTGTGTTTGCCTGACGAGAGGAGAATACAGGGGCGACGATGCCGCTCTTAGCGTCAAGAGTATCATACCTTAAAAAGTCGCTTATCTCAGGGGCTATATCCACCGTGATCTCATTCTTTTCGTTCACATGAGGAGTCACCTTTAACTTGATGCCGAGGTCTTTAGCGTCATAGCCGGAAACCTCCATCATGCCGGTAGTGGAGTTCCTCTCATATTTCGGCATATTTATGGTCTGACCCACTATTATGTAGGCGGGATTATTGTTTAGCGTTGCTACGCGTGGATTCGAGACTACATTGGTATCAGCGCGTTTCTTTATCATCTCTAATACCGCTCTAAACTGTGAGAAATCGAGCGTACCGAATGTAAATGTATTTTTGAATATATCCTGAGTGTAATCGACAAATGGAAATGCTTTGCTGTCACCGCCGCCCGCGGGACCATTGGCACCCATAGGATACTTACCCACAGTCGTCTGCGCGACGCTACCTGCACCGCCGGCACCTGCCGCAACTCCTGATGTCCCAGACTGCACAAGCGGTGAAAATTTATCAAGGTACTTATTATCTATATTATAATAATCAAATGGGAATGTTATCGGCCTTTTCGCTCCGCTAGCCGCTATCTTGATATTCCAATCTATCCCCATACGCTCGTCATCTTCCAGGACCGTCTCCAAAACCCTTGCCTCTATAAGGACCTGGTCGGTCTCCCTGTCGAGCCTCTGTATTATCTGGCCGATCTTATATACGTTGGTCGGTATATCTGTGACCAGGACCATATTGGTCCTGTCGTCGTACAGGACATTGCCCCTGTCCCCCACCATATCTTCGATGGCGCCGACTATCTCTTTAGCTTTGCCGTAGTTTAGGGGAAAGGCCTGTGTCACGGCCTCTTCCTGCTTTAATTTATCCAGAGTTACGACCCTGATGATGTCTCCGTTCCTCTCATACGCGAAACCGTAGTTACGCACTATGATATCGAGCGCGACATTCCATGGTTTGTCGGTGAGCTTCAGATCTATTATGCCCTTAACATCCGGAGCAGCTATAACATCCACACCCGCCACCTCCGATATATATGAAAGGACCGTCCTTATGTCCGCGCCTTTAAAATTTACGGTGACATTGCCGGGTTGGAGCTCCGCAGGCTCTTCTTCTTTAACAGTGGCTTCAGGGGCGATAGCTTCTGGAATAGCGGCTACGGGAGCAACGGCTTCAGTAGCAACGGCTCCAGGAATAACGGCTGCGGGAACAGCAGCTTCGGGCTCTTTGGTATCAGGAGTTTGTACGACCGGAGCTTCTACGGTAGGAGATTCTACTGCACTATTCTCATCGGCGGCGATACAATTTAGCGACAGAAGGGCCACCATGATGAATGATATGGATAGCCTCTTGATCATTCTGTTACTCGCCAACTTTAATTCCCTTTTCGTCCTGTAGATTTAATGTATAAACTTTTCCGTCTATCGAAAGCTCGACCGTCTTTTTAGATATCTTCTTTATCTGTAGAAGGCCGAACTTATCATTCTCTTTCACCATCTGTCCGTTCAATATAGCGATATTCTTTCCCAGAGGCCCCATCGCTATACCTTCGAGGAGTACATCCTGTATGTTGACTATTCCCTCTAGTCCGGCCGGACGGCTCCCCTTATCCTGTCCTATCAATGGTATGAACGGATCGCGCTTGCCTTTCGACTCATATCCGGATATCGTTCCCGGCAACAGAGATGAAAGTACTGCCGCAAACACCGCCATCACTATAATAATATACACTATTTTTCTCTTCATGGCACTATTTATTTTCCGGAAGCAGTATGTACGTACAGACCATCAGCTCCACGTCATGTTTTTTCGGGCTCGACTTGTTGGCCTTTATATCTATATCTACCACTTTCATAAACCTATCCGCGTTCTCCAGGCTGTTCAGGAAATGGCCAAGCTCATGATAGCCGGACTTTGCCGTTATCAATATGGGTATCTCGCGGTATATCTGGCTCTTCTTCGCGGACTTATCATCTTTAAAGTAGGGCATGGCCGGCACTATGCCGACTATCTTTATGTCGGAGGCCTTGACCATATTCGAAAGATTTTCTAACAGTGCCGGTATCTCCTGCTCGGCCGGAAGCTTCTTCTCATACGACTCTACTTTCTGAGTGCGTTCTTTCAGGCCTTTCTGCAGGCTTTCAAAATCTTTTATTACGACTCTCGCCGTTCTCAGCTCCGATTTGGTCCTGCCGGTATTGACGGTCAGTTGAAATACCCTCATGGCCTGCGGAACGAAAACAAAATATAGATAGAGAGCCGCGGCCGCCAAAGCCGCGCAGATCGTCAGCAGCATGATTTGAGTCTCTCTGTTCTTCAGGTCTATGTTCTTAAAATCGACGCTCTTAAGATCGTCTAGTATATTCATCATCTTGCCTTAAAGAAGCATGTTATCTTAAAGGTCATTATCTCCTGGTCATCCACCTTCTCTCTCTTGATGGTGCCAAGCTCTATATCGCTGAAATCGGAATAGAATTCCGGATCATCCTTCAGGCTCTTTATGAAGCGCCCTATCAGTGCGGTCCCCTCCTCGCCCATACTGGAAGCCGCGCCGTACAGAATAAGATACCGGGACAGGGTTTCCTCCGCCGACTGACCACCCTTCTTCTTGGCCGGGCCTGCCTCGGCGGACTTAGGAAGAGCTCTGATCTTCTCATCGTACTCCAACTCCGTAAGCCATATTCCCGGAGTCATGGAGTCGCTTAAGCTGTTAAGTTTCTTCTCCCAGCTGAACCGCTTGACCATAAGCTCGTCTATGGCGGCTACTTTCTTATTGGTGGTATCCACCCGAACTTTAAGTTTTTCGGTCTCCAGCTTTTTGGGCAGTATATCCTTATATTGAAGAGACAGGGATTTAAAAGTCGCGCCGGTCATAAAGCCTATGACAAAGAGTATGAGCTGGATGATCAATATCACGCCGGCTGCCCACGCCGCCATACCTATCAACGGCAGACTTGGCATGCTCATTGCGGAAACGTCTATGATCTCCGAAGAACGCCTCTTCTTCTTACTCTCTTCCGGAAGTAAATTTATCTCTATCATAGATTATTCATCACCTTAACGCTAAACCTACAGCGACCGCGAAAGAACTTTTCATCTTATCGATATATTCCATATTAAGGCCGCCTCTGGATTTATTCAAAGATTCCAGCGGGTCCCAGAGAATAGGCTTCGATTCGAATGCTTCCTGAAATAATACTTCGAGACCAAAAACGGCCGAAGACCCTCCGGATACGCATATCTCATCCACGCCTCTTCCGCTCTGATTTTCATAATAATTCAGCGATAAGCGCGTATCATCAAGAAGGTTATTCGTGACGCTCTTAGTGCAGACTATTATATCCTGCAATTTATCCTTGGGAGCAAGCTTTACGTCCTCCGCGCTCTTTATATCGATACTCAGCGCCCTGGAGATCGCCTGACTAAAATCATTGCCGCCTATGGCTATATCCCTGGAGAAACACAATACTCCATCTTTCACTATACCCACATTCGTAACGCTGGATCCTATATTAAGAAGCGCTGCTGTCTTGCCCACGGCAGTGCGGGAAGGGCTCTTTAGAAAAGCATTGGCTACGGCAAAAGTATCTACATCCACCACACTTACCGAAAAACCGCTCTCCTCGGCGATCGACACCTTATTCATCACGAAATCCTTCTTGGCGGCAACGAGCAATATCTCAAGTTTGCCTTCCTTATCGTTCTTTCTAAGTATCTGATGGTCGACCATACAGTCATTTAGCGGGAACGGCACATGCTTCTCCGCCTCGAATCTTATGGCGCCCTTCAACTCGTCATCTCTCATCTTGGGCATCGATACGAACCTGACTATAACGGAAGGGCCTGAGACCGATATGGCGGCATCCTTTGCGGTAATCTTTATCTCATCCGATAAAGATTTTATCGCCTCTACGAGAGGCGCCCGGATAGACGAGGACGCCTTCTTCATCCCGAGGCATACGAGGCTCGAATTCTCGCCTGATGTGGCGACCTCTACCATCTTTACAGATGAGCTGCCTATGTCAAGGCCCACTCTGTTCTTTACTTTCAGATGATCCTTTTTTCCGTGGCCAAAGTTTATCATTTTTTATTCTTAAATTTGTAATTAAACCCTTCGACGGACATCTTTTTGAGAGCTTCCGATATATATAATATACTCTTCGCGTGTTTATCTTTAGGGTCCGTTTTCAATGCCTCCTGGGACGCAGCGATCTGCTTATCAAACCCATCCGACAGCCTGGCCTTATCTTCCGGCTTCACCCTGCGCCATGCTTCAACCATATTTCCGCCAACGTTAGTCTTATCATTATTTTTGTACATATCCTCAAGATCGGCATTTTCCGCATTGTCAGCGGCGGGCTTTGGAAGAGCCATCTTGACCTTATCTATATCATAAATGGATTCAAAGGTCCGCTGCGCAACCGCAGGCGCCTTGCTTTTTTTCAGATCCGTCGCCATTTTTTTATGTGACGACACAAAAAAAGGCCTTATCATAACTATTAATATCAGCGCTATGGATGCGGCCATGGCCACATTCAGATAGAGAGCGTTGTTATCTTTGACAGAGATCTTCATTCTAGTTCTTTTCCCATATAGGATCCTGAGCCGCGGCCAGCGTAGTATTGGCGGAGGTGATCGTGTTATAACGCTGGGGAAGGCCCAAAGGTACTTTTGTAGTGTCGTTCCACCAGTTATCGGTCCCCTTGTTCAAATTCCTGTTTAAAAAAGCCGGTACCGGAAGTAATGTGTCTACATAAACGTTATCTTTAGCCATGATGGTCCCGTTGGAGGTTCCCCCGTAATAGGCATTAAAATCACCATTGGCATATATATCGATATTGCCCTTTACGCTTCCAAACAGATTTACGCCGCCGGTATTGACATCGCCGTATGCCACAAGCGTCAGCCTGTCATCGAGGCCATTGGCGGGCTGAACGATAGTTATATTCCCGGTCGATACTATCGTATGGTCACAGCTGCCCCTGGACCAGTTCTGGTCATTGAACATAATGTTGACATCGCCATTTACGAATATTATCTTTTTACCCGTAGAAACATCGCCCGGACCGAATGTCTGTGTGCCTTCATAGTGACCGGTCTGGCCATGCGCGAGGCCCAGGTCCTGCTTATTCAACTCCTCGGTATAATAAGTTATAAAAGCGTCCTTATCGTTTACTTCGCCGTCGCTATTTATGTCATTGTTGGCGAATATCGCTTCCTGTCCCGGTTGGACGTCGGCTGAATCAACCCTGCCATCCCCGTTAATATCGGTGATATAGGAGCCTGGGTTACCTGTGCCGTGCGTGTCATAGGTGGTTTTTCGTGACCAGCTGCCCGAAGCGGCATCATATTTCCACCAGAAAGAAGGCGTTTCAATTGGCTGGCTTTCTGACACAGAGCCCGTCACCTGGACATAGTCATTCTTGGTCACCGTTCCGCCGGTCACCAGGTCGGCATTGGATCGCACGTATGACTTAAAGATCCACCATTTTTGTCCGTATAACGTAATGGGACCCAGGCAGCTCAAAGGAGAACCATTAAGATAATCCGGCGCGAACTTATATTTGACGGTCACTTTAGCTTTTTGCCCGCGCACGGTGCCCTCGGAAGCCACTCCCACCATATCGGTCGTGCTTGCGTCGGCCGTAACGGTAAATGTACCCACGGTCCGTCCTCCGGAACTGCGGGTCAAAAGATCGCCTGTAAGCGTCACCGGAAGATCCACCCGCGAGGTGTTCAATTTAGCGTACATCATCTCTGCGCCTGCCACAGCGGCATAATACGCCGAGAGAGACTCATTCCTTATCTTAGTCTGCAGTATCTCGCTGCAGCCGATATCGACGATCACCCAGGCGATGAGGACAAGTACCATCAAAAATGCCATCACTATGATTATTACGAACCCTTTTTTCTTCATCATGTCTGAGGAGCGTTCCTTAAGTATACCGTATTGCCGCATCTTAACTTACCGCGTCATCGTAACCGTAATGCACATCTACGTTGTACGGCGTATGGCCCGCTACGGAAACGGCCTTATCGGCAACGACGCTCACCACGATAATATCTCTGTAGGTCACGTTGGGACTGACGTCCTTATCCACGTAGTAGCTGAACTCCAGATTTGTGATGCCGAGAGTGCCCTTCAATATATGCGAAACATCGCTGCTGTCTTTGTAATAAACGGCTTTCAGTCCCGTCTCCGCATCGGTGCCCAGATAGAAGGACCGTACATTCCGCGCGACTGCCGGCGGATGCGTACTATAGTCCTGATAAAGCCCGTACTCTATCGCGTTCGAGACCGTTGTGCCCTCCGTATTGACATAGGCGCTCGGAAGGTTCGGCGCAAAGTAGTAAGTCCCGGATATACCGTTTCGCTTATTATACCTGTTGGAGCCTATCATATCGAACCCCGTGGTGGCGTCGGGCACCCCCTCCACTATCCTCTCCATGGCCAGGCGCGCTATCCGCTGGGCATCGATCCTTGGGGAGACTTCATACCACCAGGTCCATCCCAGAATGTAGATAGACCATACAACCGCCAGTATCAGGACCATGATAAAGACACTGACTAAGAGCTCGACTAAAGTAAACCCACTTTTTCTAAACAAAGTTTTAAGCCCCATGATCGAACAAGTAGACTGCCGCCCTTTCGCTGCATGTCGGACCTATGCCGCTTCCCAGTATATCCTCGACCCATGTTACAACAAAACCGGCGATCTTATAATGGGTGCTCTGGTAAGTCAGGGCTGCATGGGTCGCGGTGTCTTCAATATTATCCGGAAAATACGGATCTGGCATAAGCGTATACACCTTATTATCTACTGTGATAGGTACAGATGGTGTAATATTTGACGGGTCCGGGGACGTGACCGTTACATAGTGATCTCCGTCACCGTCTTCACCCCCGGAGAAACCGGCCTTGACCTCCCGCTCCATGTATTGTTTTAATATATTCATCGCGGTTACCCTGTGCCGTGCGCGTTCCGTGGATAGCCTGGATACAAAAAAGGCGCCCAGAAAACTGCATAAAAAGGCGCCTAATAATAACATGCTTATCAAGCTCTCTACTAGCGTTAACGCTCTCTTATCTCTTAAACGCATATTTACGAAGACCTTTTACGGCAGCTTATGTCCTTCATCTTCTCTGGAACAAGTAACCTGAGGCCGCGCGCCAACTTCATAAAAAGTGTAAGTTCCGTCGCTTGGACATTTAGGCCTGCCGCCCTTGATGTGAACGCTGTATATCTGCTCTGCATTCGATTCCGATATAGACGTTCCCGAAGCAATATTTTTGTCGAGCACCCATTGGTCTATGGCGGCGTCTATCTTTGTGAGATTGGCTATACAGGTCGTCTGTTTTGATTTTTTACTTGTTGTAAAATAGTTTGGCAGAGCTATGGCGACAACGATCCCGATTATAACAACCACGATCATTATCTCTATGAGGGTAAATCCGTTACTGGGCTTTCTTATCATAATTTATTATTTATTGCATATAAAGTTATCATAATAAGGCAATAAAGTCAAGGGCGGCAGAAAGAAAAATAGGGACGATCCCTTTTGGGGACAGTCCCTATTTTTTTTCATACATTTACCACAACCGCTATCATTTAGTCAGCAGCAGGAGTCAATGTGTGAGTCGCAACCGGCACAGGACAAACTGGATCTGCATTAGGAGCCGTCAATACATAAGGCAGATTGTTACATCGCGGCATCGCCTTCAAATAGGCCGGGATCAACTGTGCATCTGTCGGCGCAGTGGTCTCGTCGCCACCGCTATCGAGCGCCCATACCTGGATCGCTCCCTGGATCTGTTTCAGGTTAGCGATACAAGCATTTCTCTGCGCTGTAGTCCTGGCGTTAACGAAGTTCGGAATGGCTATCGCCGCCAATAAACCTATAATTGCGACTACTATCATTATTTCCACAAGCGTAAAGCCTTTTTTTCTTAGCATATAATTCACCTCCCTCCTCCGTTATCGGATCGATTTATACACAAAAAAATCCAGAAAGACCCTTTCTAAAGCTTGCTTTCTACTACCTTAAAGGTCTTGCTGGAGAATTTTCCAGTCCGTGTATATATTATAGCGTTTTAAAACAGATCTCTCTCTATCAAGACCCCTACACCATTAAGTATACCCTATGAATTGAGCTTTGTCAAGGCTTGGGGCCATCGGATGCTAGCCAGAGACTACCTGAGTAAGCTTAAATATCGGTAGGAACATGCATATCACTATTGTGCCTATTACCACCCCCAAAAAGGCTATTATGAGCGGTTCTATGAGGCTGGTAAGACCGCTTACGGTGGTATCGACCTGTTCATCGTAAAAATCCGCTATCTTTGAGAGCATCTTTTCCAGCTCTCCGGATTGCTCTCCCACTGAAACCATCCTGACGACCATAGACGGGAAGATCTTGCTCCTGGCAAGGGGGTCGGCTATGCTCTCCCCTTCGAGCACATTTGTCCTTACGGTCTCTACGGCATGCTCTACGGCCTTATTACCGGACGTCTTTCCCACTATTTCGAGTGAATTCAGTATGGGAACGCCGCTTTTAATAAGGGTGGATAATGTCCTGGTAAACTTGCTTATCGCTACTTTAGTAAAGAGAACTCCGAATATCGGCAGTTTAAGCAGGAGAGAGTCGTATTGCAGTCGCCCCTTCTCGGATTTTACGTATCTTGCCACAAAAAAGACTATGACGGCTATGACTATGACCACGGCAGGAAAGTATTTCTGCAAAGTATCACTTATGGCTATCAAGATCGCCGTAGGCCTCGGCATGTCGGCTCCAAAGCCTGAGAATATATTTTTAAAGACCGGTATTACCTTTAATAGCAAGAGGAGCGTTATGCCCACGGCCATGCCGCTTACGACCGCGGGATATATCAAAGCCGAGGTTATCTTCTTCTGGAGGCTGCTAGTCTTTTCCAGATATAACGCCAACCTATCGAGTATCTCATCGAGCATGCCGCTCGACTCCCCCGCCTTTACCATATTAACGAAAAGCGGAGAAAATACTTTTTTGTGTTTGCTGATGGCGTCGGAAAAGCTGGCGCCCGTCTCAACGTCATTGCGGATCTTCGATATTATTTCGCCGAAAGCCTTGTTCTCTATCTGATCGCCCAATATATCGAGAGCCCCGACCAACGGTATGCCGGCATCTACCATGGTGGCCAATTGCCTGGAGAATACCACAAGGTCATCGATCTTGACCTTCTTCTTGCCGAATGACATGGCGGAGAATCTAGTCTTGCTAGCTTCGCCGACCGATACTATTATCAGTCCCTGCTTGCGCAGCATTTCGACGGCGGATGCGTAATCGGCTGCCTCAAAAAACCCGGTTACAGCCTTGCCCGAATTATCTTTGGCGGTATATTTAAAATTTGGCATATTTTGATCAATCCTCCGAAGTGATCCTTAGCATCTCCTCGATCGTTGTAACGCCCTTGACGCAATTCTCCAACGCGTTATCTCTCAAGGTCATCATGCCCTGCTCTTTGATCGCATATTCCTTTATCTGATCGCTCGACGCTCTCTTCATTATAAGGTTCCTTATGGGATCGTCTATCAGAAGCGTCTCGAGTATCCCGACCCTCCCGTAATATCCCGTATCATTACAACGCGAGCACCCTCTGCCCTTATAAAAATTCTTTATGCCGCTCTTCTTAAGGATCCCGGGATCTACCCCCAGCCTCTCTAGTACATCAGGAAGCATCTCCATCTCTTCCTTGCAATTCTCGCATATCTTTCTCATCAGCCTCTGGGCCGAAGACATTATAAGGCTCGATGCCACAAGGAACGGCTCGACGCCCATATCTATGAGCCTCGTTATCGCTCCGGCGGAATCATTGGTATGCAGAGTGCTCAATATAAGCTGCCCGGTAAGAGACGCTTTTATAGCTATATCCGCCGTCTCAAAATCACGTATCTCACCCACCATTATTATATCGGGGCTTTGCCTTAATATGCCTTTTAATCCTACAGCGAATGTCAACCCGATCTCTGGCCTGGCGGGTATCTGTGTCACTCCTTCGGTCTCGTATTCGACCGGATCCTCGAGTGTTATGATGTTGCGGTCCGGCGTGTTGAGCTGGCTTATTATAGAATAGAGTGTCGTGGATTTACCGCTTCCCGTAGGGCCGGTGACAAGTATCATCCCGTATGGGCGGCTAAGCGCTGTTTTGAACATCTTTAACGGCCCGGGCAAAAATCCCAACTTCTCCAGCCCTATGCTTACGCTCGATTTATCAAGTATCCTCATAACAACTTTTCCGCCGAAGGTCACCGGCAGGATGGAGACCCTGAAATCTATCTCTTTGCCTTCAAAGTTTATCTTAAAGCGCCCGTCCTGCGGCATCCGGGTCTCGGTTATGTCAAGCCTCGACATTATCTTCAACCGCGCTATTATGGCGTTCTGGTTCTTCTTGGGGAGCGTAAGCACATCGTGCAGGCTGCCGTCGATCCTGTATCTTACTTTCAGGAATTTTTCGCACGGCTCTATATGTATGTCCGACGCTCTCTTCTTGATGGCCTCATTCAGTATAAGACTCACGACCTTCACTATCGGAGCCTTCTGGCTCTCTTCCGTAATTTCACTGACGTCTATCTGCTCTTCCTCGACGACCTCCATGTCGTCTTCCGGATTTATGGTCTCCAGTATCTTTGATATCTCCTGGATATGCGCAGTGGCGCCGTAATAAGAGCTTATCGCTTCCTTTATATCGCTTTCAGAAGCGATGGCAATGTCCACCTTAAAGTGCGTTATCATCTTTATATCGTCTATAGCGAATACATTTAACGGGTCCGACATGACCACCGTGAGGACGTTCCCTATCTTGGAGAGAGGCAGAACAGAATATTGCCGCGCCGTCTTTTCAGGGATCAGCTTCAAGATCTCCTTATCTATCTTGTATTTGGAGATGTTTATGGGAGGGGTGTCCAACTGCGC